>JABAOE010001141.1_pt1 | contig 28831 bp, 22 predicted proteins | sample 7062141 | NCBI WGS metagenome assembly JABAOE01 (sample SAMN14538627, study PRJNA623070) | marine sediment metagenome | biome: marine biome [ENVO:00000428]; feature: marine pelagic biome [ENVO:01000023]; material: deep marine sediment [ENVO:00002113] | place: India: Gulf of Khambhat ...
AGAATCTCCCGTGACCGTGGTGGACACCGGGGAGTAGTACAGCTCCGCCCAGTCCTCGGTGGGAACCAGCGAAAACCAGCGGGCCTCGTAGCTCGAGCCCTCGTCGCCCGTCAGCAAGTGGACCTGCACCGGATCGGAACTGGTGATGGTGCCCCCCTGCAGCATGGCATCCACGTAGGCCGCCTCGCCCTGCAGCAAGGTGTAAAGGTCGTCCACCACACCGTCACCGTCGCGGTCCACTTCCACGATCGCGCCGTTGTCTCCCGCCATGACCGAGGCAACCGTGATCTCGAACATGCAGGCTCCGCTGCCGGCGTCGTCGTCGGCTGAGTTGCAACCGCTGGCGGGCTCCCCGACGGGCATCTCGAACCCGGTACCCCAGTCGTAGGTGGCGTAGACCTCCACTGCTCCGGCCAGGACCGTTCCACCGATTCCCCCCTGCCCACCGGACACTGAATTTGGCCAGCCGGCGCGGGTTACGGCCAGCAGCTCGGTCGTCGCGAAATGATCGCGGCCGTCGTAATAGACATCGGAAAAGTTGCTGTCGTCGATGTAAACCCGCGGTATCGCCACGTCGTTGCGCAGGATGATGATGTCGCCCGCTTGCAGGCAGTCCGTCGGGAATCCTGGCGGAAAGCCGTTGGCCGGGTTGCCGTCGCCCCAGATCTCGGTCCCGTCTTCATTGGTGGTCGCGGCCCAGATATCGGCGGGGTTACCCAGGTCGGTTTCGTAGCCGTTTTCCCAGTGATCCCAGTAAATGATGGTGCTGACTGCGGGACTGGCCGAGCAATCGCCGTAGGTGACGGTAATGGAAATGGTGGAATCGAACGGTGCGTTACCCGCGGTGTTGATATCTTCATTGAAATTGAACGCATCCTGGTCGGGTACCGGCACGTAAAATTCCTGGACGAAATCCTGGGCAATCGCCGGTGCAGACGCCAGCAGCAGGGTAGCCAGCACGAGCACAATCGCGACCGCGGTGTGTCGATTCCATGCATTCCCACTGGACACCGGACGACCACCCCCGTTTCCAACGCCGGCCGACCGGTCTGCTTTCACGCCATTTAGCATTGCGTAATTGCTCGCCTTGGCCGCGCTGTTCGTTTCCGCTGCTTGCGCCGGTTCAACGGCGCGGCGCAGCGGTCGACGTGGCGGCCACAGCGCCGCATGCCGACGTGCGCGCAAACACCGCCGGCGCTTGGCCCGCGCAATGTGGAATGATTCGTTCAATACCCCGTAACCACGGCCCGTCCCCATCGGGGGGCCTGCCACGCCGCTTCACCCAGCGTGACCGTCTGCAGGTTGCCGTACTTCTGTGACCCGGGAAGAAAGAGTTGACGAGGCGGCAATGAAACCGCGCCTGTCACAGCCCCTGGGTGCGCGCGTGGCGCACCTGTTCGCGGGCCACGCAATCCCTTGCATGAAGAGCTATCGGTCAGCTTTGCCCATATGACACGCGCTGACCAAAGCTAATAATACAGGAAAATGGTACCCGTTTCAGAGAATAAACTGATGCAGCTCAAGGTTTTTGCTTGAATTCATGCCAAAATTTTCACCTGTTTGGCGCCCCGGGACAATCATGCGCCCGGCCGGCCCCGAGCCGGCCCGTCACGCGCCATCAGCGCACGCATCTCCCGCACCGCCTGTCCCAGCCCGACGAACAGCGCGCGGGACACGATGGCGTGACCGATGTTGAGCTCCACCAGCTGGGGGATGGCGACGATGTCCTGCACGTTGGTGTAGTGCAGGCCGTGGCCGGCATTCATCTGCAGGCCGATGGCATGCCCGAATTCGGAGGCGTCCCGGATGCGCTGCAATTCGGAGGCCTGGTCGTCGTCATGGGCATCGGCGTAACTGCCGGTGTGCAGTTCCACCACCGGCGCGCCGCAGTCTTTTGCGGCCTGCAACTGGTCGCGATCCGGGTCGATGAAGATGGACACGCGGATGCCGGCTTCCGCCAGCCGTGCGCAGGCATCCCGTACCGCGGCGAACTGGGCCAGCACGTCCAACCCACCCTCCGTGGTCAGTTCCTGGCGCTTTTCCGGCACCAGGCAAACGTCGGCAGGCCGATTGGCGAGGGCAATCGCCAGCATCTCCTCGGTGACGGCCATTTCCAGGTTGACGCGGGTCTTGACCTGCTTGCACAGGGCCTCGACCTCGTCGTCCTGGATGTGGCGGCGGTCCTCGCGCAGGTGCACGGTGATCGCATCGGCACCCGCCTGCTCGGCGATCTCCGCGGCCTGCAGCACGCTGGGGTAATCCGTGCCGCGCGCCTGCCGGATGGTGGCGACGTGGTCGATGTTCACTCCGAGTAACAGGCGATCGCTCATGATTCATGCCCCTTGTCCCGGCTCGGCCCGGCGAACAGGACCTGCGAGGCCAGCGGCCGGTCACCCAGGTGGTAGGCGATGACACGCCGCATCAGCCGGCGCAGCTCGGGCAGATGGCGGTCTTCCAATTGCCCGGATTGTAACGCCAGCAGGGCGCCGCCGGACACCGCCCGGCCCCTTCCGGCGGCCTCGCTGACCCGCACCGGCCCGCGGTCCGGCCGGTAGTCGTACCAGGCGCCGGCCTCCAGGGGGGCATCGTTGCCGAACTCCCGCTCCAGGTGAAGCCCATAGCCGATCGCGTCCAGCAGATGTCGCTCGAACAGCCGCAGCACCGGCTGCGGCGCGGCCCCGGAGGCCAGCTCGGCGAGCGCCTGGCGGTAGTGCTGGAAGACGTCCGGGTGCGGATCCCCGCGATGCAGGAGTCGCATCAGCAGTTCGTTGAGATACATGCCGCAGTACAGGGCCTCGCCGGCAAGCGCAGGCGGCGCCGCGACCTGTTCCGCGCCCGTCAGCGTGCCCAGATCGCTGCGCTGGCTCCAGTCCACCAGCAATGGCCGGAATGGCTGCAACGCGTTGCGCCACCGCGAGCGCGAGCGCTTGGCCCCGCGTGCCACCATCGCGACGCGCCCGTGGTCACGGCTCAGCAGGTCCAGCAGCAGACTGGTCTCGCGGTAGGCGCGCGCGTGCAGCACGTAGGCCGGTTGCTGGTGTACCCGGACCGCCATTCACTCCCCGTATCCGAAGCGTTCCAGCTGGCCCTGCTTGCGGGTCCAATCCTTGCTGACCTTGACGAAGGTGCTCAGGAACACCTTTTGCCCAAACAGTTCCTCCATGCTGTGGCGGGCCCGGCTGCCGGCCTGGCGCAGTGCCTGGCCGCCCTTGCCGATGACGATCTGCTTCTGACTTTCGCGCTCCACCCAGATGACCGCGCCGATGCTCAGCAGCCCCCCCTCGCGTTTGAAGGATTCGATTTCAACGGTCAGCGCGTAGGGCAATTCCTGGTGCAAGCGTTCCGTCAGCGCCTCGCGCACCAGCTCTGCGGCCAGGAAGCGCTCGCTGCGGTCGGTGATCTGGTCCTCGTCGTAGAACGGCCGCGAGAAGGGCAGGCACTCGAGCACGCGGGCCTCCAGGTCGTCGATGCCCTCCCCGTTGAGCGCCGAGACCAGCAGCACGTCGCCGAACTGCTCCGGTATCAGGTGATTGCCGATGAAGGCCAGCAGCTTCTGCCGCTCGGGCAGCAGGTCGATCTTGTTGACCACGACAAACACTGGCACGCCCGCCTGTTTCAGAGCCGCGGCGATGGCGCGGTCCTGGCGTGTCCAGCGTTCTGCCTCGATCAGGAACAACACCAGGTCCACGTCCCGAAACGTGGCGCGGGCGACCCGGTTCATGTAGCGGTTGAGCGCCTTGCCCTCGGTGCGGTGAATGCCCGGTGTGTCCAGGTAGACCACCTGCCCCCGGTCCGTGGTCTTGATGCCGGTGATGCGGTGGCGCGTGGTCTGGGGCTTGGCGGTGACAATGCTCAGCTTCTGGCCCAGGATGCGGTTCAGCAGCGTGGATTTCCCCACGTTGGGGCGCCCCACCAGCGCCACGTAGCCGCAGCGGTACTCGGTCTCGCTGGCCGGCCCGGTCACCCGTCATCCCCCCCAAGGCCAGCCAGCACCTGTGCGGCCGCCGACTGTTCCGCCTTGCGCCGGCTGCTGCCGTCGGCGGCCACCTCCTGGCCGGTATCCGTCAGGCGGCACGCGACGTGGAAGCGCTTGGCGTGTTCCGCCCCCTCTTCGCGCAGCAGGCGGTACTTCGGCAGCGGCCGGCCCCTGGCCTGCAGCCACTCCTGCAGGCGGGTCTTCGGGTCCTTGAGGGTCTCGGCATCCGGCAAGGAATCGATGACCGGGTCGCACACCTGCCGGATCACCGCCTCGCAGGCAGCAAAACCGCCGTCGAGGTAGATGGCGCCGAACAGTGCCTCCAGCGCATCGGCCAGGATCGACTGGCGCTTGCTGCCACCGGATTTCAGCTCCCCCTCCCCCAGGATCAGGTGGTCTCCCAGGCCCAGCCCCAACGCCAGGCGTGCCAGGGTATCGCCACGCACGACCCGCGAGCGCAGCCGGCTCAAATCGCCTTCCGGGCTGTCCGGGTGCAATTCGAACAAGCGCGCCGATACCACGAAATTGAGAATGCTGTCGCCCAGGAATTCCAGGCGCTCATAGTTGAGGCGACCGCGGCTGCGGTGCGTCAGGGCCTCCTGCAGCAGACCGGGATCCCGGAACCGGTACGGAACGCCCGGCAGGTCCATCAGTTGGACAGGCGCGTCATCCTGTCGAACGAGGCGACCACGTCGAGGTTGCCGATCAGGGGCCGCCGCACCTCGTAGGCAACGCGCAGCTGCTTACCCCCCTTGCGTACCACCTGGATGTCTTTTTCCTTGACGCTGCCCGCCGCATAGCTCACGTAAAGCCGGTTCATCATTCCCACCCTCAGGTCGAACAGCGATTTCTGGGCGCTACCGCGTTCCTTGGCAACCGCGTTCATGGCGGTGACCACCGAGTAGTATTCCAGGTAGATCGGCGTGATTCGCATGGCCATGAAGGCCGTGAATACGACCAGCGCGAGAACCATGATGAACCCGACGATGCTCATTCCCTGCTGCTTGCGCATGTTGAGTCTCCATCCCTTGTCGATAATGGCGTGGCCCAATGATATCGCGAGTCCCGGCGCAATTACACGAAAAAGTTGCCTGCCGGACCCGCAAGTGGATGAATTGGAAACGTTTTCGGCTGCTACTCAATACCGCTGCCGATGCGGGAGAAGTCGGCGCAGCCGCGCGCAAAATCGAAGTTGAGCCAGATGCCCACTGCGCGGCCGACCAGGTTGCGCTCCGGCACGAACCCCCACTCACGGCTGTCGTTGCTGCGGTCGCGGTTGTCCCCCATCACGAAGTAGTGGCCCTCGGGCACCACCCATTGCCCGTCGCGCCCGCGGGCCATCTCGTGCAGCACGATGTCGTGGTGCACGCCTCCGAGCTGCTCGGTCATCCGCAGCGCATCGCGCCGCGGCGTGGAGCACTTGACGTCGCTGGTGGTGTAGGCGCGCGTCCCCCGGGTCGCGACGCGCTCTCCGTTCAGGTACAGCTGCTTGTCGCGATAGGTGACGGTGTCGCCGGGCAGGCCCACCACGCGCTTGATGAAATTGACGTTGGTGTCCACCGGGTAGCGGAACACCGCCACGTCGCCGCGCTCGGGCTCCCCGACCTCGACGACCTTGTTGTTGAGTACGGGCAGACGCAGGCCGTAGGCGTACTTGTTGACCACGATGAAATCGCCGATGAGCAGGCTCGGGATCATGGACCCCGATGGAATCTTGAAGGGCTCGAACAGGAACGAGCGGAACAACAGCACGATGAGCAGCACCGGGAACAGCGAACGCGAGTATTCGACCAGCACCGGTTCACGCGCCACCTCGAGGCTGTCCTGCACCGACTGGTCCCGGCGGCGCTGGCGGAAGAACAGGCTGTCGAACAGCCAGACGACGCCCGTCAGGAACGTGAGCACCACCAGCACCAGCGCAAAATCGAAATTCATGCTGCGAATCCTATTTCTTTGCTTCCTGTTGCAACAGTGCCAGGAAGGCTTCCTGCGGAATCTCCACCCGACCTACCTGTTTCATGCGCTTCTTGCCCGCTTTCTGTTTTTCCAGCAGCTTGCGCTTGCGCGTGACGTCGCCACCGTAGCACTTGGCGGTGACGTTCTTGCGCAAGGCCTTGACCGTGGTCCGCGCGATGATCTTGGAGCCGATGGCCGCCTGGATGGCGACCTCGAACATCTGCCGCGGGATCAGGTCCTTCATGCGCACCGCCAGGTCGCGCCCACGCCGTTCCGACTGCTCACGATGCACGATCAGCGACAAGGCATCAACCCGCTCGCCGTTGATGAGGATATCGACCCGCACGAACGGACCGGGCGCGAAACGCAGAAAATGATAGTCGAAGGAAGCATATCCGCGGCTCACGGATTTGAGGCGATCGAAGAAATCCAGCACCACCTCGGACAGCGGCAACTCGTAGCGAATGGCCACCTGCCCACCCAGGTACTGCAGGCTCTTCTGTCGCCCCCGCTTCTCCTCGCACAGGCCGATCACCGCCCCCACGTGATCCTGCGGCACCAGGATATTGGCCTCGATGACGGGCTCGCAAACCTCCTGCACCTGGTTGGCAGGCGGCAATCGGGCCGGGTTCTCCAGCCTCAGTACCTCGCCGTTTGTCAGCACCACTTCGTAGACCACGCTGGGGGCGGTGGTGATCAGGTCGAGGCCGAACTCGCGCTCCAGGCGCTCCTGCACGATCTCCATGTGCAGCAGCCCCAGGAAGCCGCAGCGGAAGCCGAAGCCCAGCGCGTCCGAGGTCTCCGGCTCGAAGTGCAAGGCGGCGTCGTTCAGTTGCAGCTTGTCCAGCGCCTCGCGCAGGTCCGGGTAGTCGTCGGATTCGGATGGGAACAGGCCTGCGAACACGCGCGGCTGCAGGGACTTGAAGCCGGGCAGCGGCCGCTTGGCCGGATCGCGGGCGCTGGTGATGGTGTCACCGACCGGAGCACCATGCACGTCCTTGATGCCGGCCACCAAAAAGCCCACCTCGCCGGCATTGAGCGTCTCCCGGATTTCGCGCTTGGGGGTGAACACACCGACCTGCTCCACCGGATGCTGGTTGCCGGTGGACATCAGCCGGATCTTGTCACGGCGGTTCACGCTGCCATCGACCACCCGCACCAGCGACACCACGCCCAGGTAATTGTCGAACCACGAATCGATGATCAGCGCTTTCAGCGGCGCTGCGGGGTCGCCGCTGGGCGGCGGGATGTCCCGCACCAGCATTTCCAGCACCTCCGGCACGCCGGCACCGGTCTTGGCGCTCACCAGGGGCGCGTCCCCGGCCTCGATGCCGATGATGTCCTCGATTTCCTGCTTGACCCGTTCCGGCTCCGCCGACGGCAAATCGATCTTGTTGAGGAGCGGCCGGACCTCGAGGCCCAGTTCCACGGCGGTATAGCAGTTGGCCACGCTCTGCGCCTCCACGCCCTGAGCGGCGTCCACCACCAGCAGCGCCCCCTCGCAGGCCGCCAGCGAGCGCGATACCTCGTAGGAGAAATCGACGTGACCCGGCGTGTCGATGAAGTTGAGCTGGTAGGTCTCCCCGTCCGCAGCGCGGTAGTTCAGCGTCACGCTCTGGGCCTTGATGGTGATGCCGCGCTCGCGCTCCAGGTCCATCGAGTCGAGCACCTGGTCGGACATCTCGCGGTCGCTGAGCCCGCCGCAGATCTGGATGAACCGGTCGGCCAGCGTGGACTTGCCGTGGTCGATGTGCGCGATGATGGAAAAATTGCGAATGTGCCGCTGGTCCATGGGCGAGTCGTGCTTCACGTCGTACGTTGAAAGGCCACCCGCCTCGCTGCGAGGCGGGTGGCCCGGGTGCGTACCGGATTATAGCCCACCGCGGGATAGGACCCGCGGTGCGACCTCACTCGATCTCCGGCGGCTCCGGGGTGTAGGCGATGAAACTGGTGGCGCCGTTGCGCCACACCCGCAGCGCCACGGCCCGATCGGGATCCACGTCGGCCACGATGGCCTCGAAGTCGTCCATGTCACCCACCACGCGGTTGTTGATCATCAGCACCACGTCGCCCGGCCTGAGCCCGGCGCGGTAAGCGGCGTCGCTTTCGACGTCGATGATCACCACGCCGCCCTCGGGATCACCGAGCTCGCGTCGCCGGTCGCCGGAGATGCTCTCCACCGCCAGGCCCAGCGCATTGCTGGCGCGCTCCCCGCCCGCGGCCGGCGAAGCACCGCCGTCGGCATCGGTTGGCAGGGCGTCCAGCACGACGGTGACCGTCTGCTGCTCGCCATTGCGACTGATCAGCACGTCCACCTCGGTTCCCGGCGGATTGGCACCCACCAGCGGCGGCAGCTCGTTCCAGGTTTCCAGCACTTCGCCGTCGAACTCCAGGATGACGTCTCCCGGCTGGATGCCGGCACGCGCGGCCGCACTGCCCTCGTTGACGTCGTTGACCAGCGCGCCCACGGGACGATCCAGGTTCAGGGCCTCGGCCATCTCGCGCGTGACCTGCCCGACGATCACGCCCATCAGGCCGCGCCGCACCTCGCCGGTGGTGCGCAGCTGCTCGACGGTCCGGGCCGCGACTTCGATCGGGATCGAGAACGAAAGGCCGATGTAACCGCCGCTGCCGGTCAGGATCCAGGAATTCACACCCACCACCTTGCCATCCATGTTCAGCAGCGGACCGCCGGAATTGCCGCGGTTGATCGCCACGTCGGTCTGGATGAACGGCACATACTGCTGCGCCCCGTTGGAACGTCCCTTGGCGCTCACGATGCCCGCCGTGATGCTCTGCTCGAAATTGAAGGGCGAGCCGATGGCGGCCACCCATTCGCCCTGGCGCAAGGCCCCGGAATCGCCGAACTCGAGAGCGGTCAGGTCCTCCGCCTCGATCTTCAGCAGCGCGATGTCACTCAATTCGTCGGAGCCGATCAACTCGGCTTCGAACTCCCTGCGGTCCGCCAGGCGCACGATGATCTCGTCCGCCTCTTCGATCACGTGGTGATTGGTGATGATGAACCCCTCCGTGTCGATGATGAACCCGGAGCCGGCGCCGATGCGGTCGGGGCGCCGGGGCCGCCGGTCATCGGGGACGTCGAAGAAGCGGCGGAAAAACTCCGGCATGTCCTCCTCATCGTAGGGCTGGTCCTCGGGGCCCTGCCGTGGGCGCGCCCGCTGGCCGAACTGGGCGACGCGAATGTTGACCACCGCCGGCCCCGCCGACTCCACCAGCTCGGTGAAATCCGGGAGCCCGCTCACCCTCGCCAGCCCGGCCTGGCTCGCTGCGCTCAGCGCCAGGCCGACCATCAAGACCGTCATCAGTTTCTTCACTTCAATCCTCGTGCTTGCCATCGCAGTCAACTCCAATTCAGTCATAGAGGCCTTCGGCCTGGCCGCAATCGCGCGCCCCGGTGGCCCGCAGGGCAATGTCCGCAGCCCCGATCCGCAACCCCTTGTTCCAACGCAGCACGGCCGCGGTCCCGAGCAGCAACCCTGCCAGCGTGACCGCATCCAGCGCGGCGGGCGATATCGTCATCATCACCCCTATCTGGTGGCTGATGGCGGCGGCTGCAAGCCCGCCCAGCAGCGGCAGGCCGTAGAGCCTCATGACCATGCGCAGGAACAGCGCCTCCGGCAAGCCCGCGATGACGGGATCTCCCGGCGCGGCCCCGGCCCGGTTCGGCACCCTGAGTTCCAGCGGCCGGCGCCGTAACAGCCGCCCGAAGATGCCCGCACCGCAGCCACGCCCCGCGTCGCAGGCCGTGCATCCGCTCTGCCCGCCCAGGCGAATCCACACCTCCCCGCCCTCGGCACGCAGCACCCTGGCCTGTTGCTCGATCACGTCGTTCTTGGGGCGTGTTCAGGGATTCGGCGCGGCGGCCGGAAAGGCGTTGCCGATGGCGCGCACCGTGGCTGGCGGCACCTCGCCGATCACGGTCAGGTGGCGCGCGCCGAGGCGACGGTAAAAGGCGTTGGCCGTTCCCAGCCGGCTCAAACCCTCGGCCACCCCGAAATCGGGGTCGGCCTGCTCGATATAGACCGACACGGAGGCCAGGCCGTCACTGTAGACGAGGTGCTCGAACACGTTCTCTCCCGCCTCTTCCTGGTGGCTGTGGGCGGCGAGTGTGAACCCCGGCGGGAGTTCGCTCGGCACCCAGCGCGGATCGGCACGGGTCATCACCTGCCGCTGCGGCATGTGGGACTCCAGGCGGGTGAATTGCTCCAACGGCGTGGTGGAGTGCAGCTCGTCCCGGACGATGTCGTTGCCGAGCCGCAATTCCGTGAACACCAGGCGGGCCAGCATGTTGTCGTGGGCATCGAACAGCACCCATTTGAGCAGCAAGCCCGATTTCTCTTCCAGCCACAGGTCGTAGCCATAGCGAAACTCGTCGCGGGGCGTGATGGTGATTCGCCGTCCGTGGTGGCCCGCCAGCCGCGCCAGCGGACCCGTCTTCACGCCATACGGGCTGGTGGGCTCGTCGAGCCCGGCAATCGGAATGTCGGGGAAGATGGCGCCCGTCACCACCGGGTCCTCCATCACGGCCTGGCCGTCCCCCAGCACGCAGCGCACGCCGTCGCGGTCGCGGATCACCTCGCGCTGCGGCCCGTCTATTGAGTACAGGCGCTCGCGGATGCCCTGTTCATCCACGATGTGGGTGATGCGCATGGTTTCCATGCCGGCGCCCCGCATGTAGACGAAGGTGCCCTGGTAGCTCATCTGGTTCATGGCCGTGGCCATGCGTTCCAGCCACTGCCGGGCTTCCACGCCGGAATCCGCCAGAGCAGGCAGCGCGAAAATCGCCATCGCGGCTGCGCCCAGCCACTTCAGCGGCGCTCGATTCATGGTTGGGGCGATTCGCGGTTCGCGTCGGGTTCCTGGGTTTCGGCGGGCCCCTCGGCGTCCATCGCCTGGGCCGTGTCGGCGGTGATGATCGGCACGAAGGACACGAACCCCTGGCGCCCGGACGCACCGGCCAACTGGTTGTGCCGCAGCAGGTAGGAGTTGAGGCGCTGATAGGAGCGCTGCGAAGCGGCATTGAAGCTGGCAGGCTGCGACACCGGCACGGCGGGCAGCGTGTTGGGGCTGGTAAACGGCTGGCTGGAGGCCGAGCCCGACAGCGCATCCGCAGTTGGCGGCGCAGGCGCCGGGCCGACGGCAACGACCGCCAGCAGCGCCACCGAGGCGGCAATGGCCAGGCCGGAAACGGGTTTGAGCCATGCCGCGGCCGGCCGGGTCTCGGCAGTCTCCACGGCCAAGGCGGCGCTCAGGCGCTGCGAGAACCCGCTCGCCGTCCGCTCACCGCCGGGCCGCCGAATACAATCGCGAATCAGGTGATAGCGTTCCCAGGTACCCCTGAGCTCACCGTCGGTGACCAGGCGTCTAGCCACGAACAGGCTGGTCTCGCGCGACAACTCGCCATCCATCAGGCTGGACAGATGCTCCAGAGAATCTTTATTCATGGTGCGTTCCTAAACCTCTGACACTGCAATGCGTACAGTCCCCGGTCATTATTGACCACCAACCAGGGGTTTTAGTTTCTCGTCGATTGCCTCGCGGGCGCGAAAGATCCGCGACCGCACCGTGCCGATGGGGCATTCCATGGCAGTGGCGATCTCCTCGTAGCTCATGCCTTCGATCTCGCGCAGGATGATGGCGGTGCGCAGGTCCTCGGGCAGCGCGGCGATGGCGCCATAGACGGTGCGCTCGACCTCCTCGCGCATCAGTTCGTTCTCGGGCGTACTGCGCTCCTTGAGCGGACTGTCGATGTCGTACTGCTCGGCGTCCGCCGCATCGATGTCGCTGGCCGGCGGCCGGCGATTGCGCGCCACCAGCCAGTTCTTGGCGGTGTTGATCGCGATGCGGAACAACCAGGTGTAGAAGGCGCTGTCGCCGCGGAAATTCCCGATCGCGCGGTAAGCCTTGATGAAGGCTTCCTGCGCCACGTCCATGGCCTCGGAGGGGTCGGAAACGTAGCGGGACACCAGGCTGATGATGCGGTGCTGGTATTTCTGGATGAGCAGGTCGAAGGCGTGCCGATCACCCTTCTGCACCCGTTCGACCAGCACCTGGTCGACCAGCGCCTCGCCGGCCCGCTCCTGGGCTGCGCCCGTTTTCCTGCCGGCGGTCTTGGTAGGCGTCTCCGACACGCTGCCTCGCATGGACGTTGAACGGCTGTTGACCCTGGCCACCGCATTCATCGGCAGCCTCCCGGCGATGAGGATAACACGGTCATACGCACTCCCCGCGGTTCTTCTGAACACCCGCGCTTGGTGGCTTCTGACTGCCCCGGGCCGGCCAAGTTCCCCGCTGCAGGCCCGTCGCCCCCCCTGCCCTTACACTGCGAGCGGCGCCGATGCGATAATCAGCGGTTCGACAAACCACCTCGCCAAGGAAACCGCAAGCCATGGAATTTCTCGACACCCTGGGCATCAGGCCCGGCAACCCGGGCGCCTGTTTCGGCCTCGACGAATGGTCCACCACCGAGGCCAGCCAGTTCGACGCCGTCAATCCCGCAACCGGCGAGGCGATCGCCAGCATCTACGAGGCCTCGGCGGCGGACTACGAGCGCGTGATGGAGCGTGCGCGGGAGCTTGCGGGTAGTTGGCGCTCGGTGCCGGCGCCGCGACGTGGCGAGGCCGTACGCCTGTGCAACGAAGCGCTGCGGCGCCACAAGGATGCCCTGGGCAGCCTGGTGAGCCTGGAAATGGGCAAGATCAAGGCGGAAGGCGACGGCGAGGTGCAGGAGATGATCGACATCGGCGATTTCGCCGTCGGGCAGTCGCGCATGCTGTACGGCATCACCATGCACTCGGAGCGCCCCCAGCACCGCATGTACGAGCAGTGGCACCCGCTGGGCGTGGTCGGCGTCATCACGGCCTTCAATTTCCCGGTCGCGGTGTGGTCGTGGAATGCCTTCATCGCCGCGGTGTGCGGCAACGTCACGGTGTGGAAGCCCTCGCCGAAGGGCGCGCTGTGCTGCCTGGCGGTGCAGAATCTCTGCAACCGGGCGCTGGCGGACGGCGGCTTTCCCCCGATCTTCCTCAGCTTCATCGAGCAGGGCCATGCGCTGGCGGAACGCTTCGTCGATGACCCGCGCGTGGACCTGATGTCCTTTACCGGCTCCACCGCGGTGGGACGCACGGTGGGGGCGCGAGTGGCCGCCCGCATGGGTCGCAGCCTGCTGGAACTGGGCGGCAACAACGCCATTATCATGGATGCGACCGCCGACCTCGACATGGCGGTGCCGGCCATCGTGTTCGGCGCGGTGGGCACGGCCGGACAGCGCTGCACCACCACCCGCAGGCTGTTCGTGCATGAGTCGATCATGGAGCGCGTCACCGCCGCGCTGGTCGGCGCCTACCGGCAGGTGCGGATCGGCGATCCGCTGGCGGCGGACACCCTGATGGGGCCGCTGACCGATGCCGGCGCGGTGGAGCGCTTCGAGGCGGCGGTGGCCGCCGCCCAGGCCGAAGGCGGCGAGGTGCTGACCGGCGGCCGGCGCATCGACCGGCCCGGGTTCTTCGTCGAGCCGACCCTCGTCACCGCCCGCAATGACTGGCCGGTGGTGCAAACCGAAACCTTCGCACCCATCCTGTACGTGATCCCGTTTGCCGATCTCGACGAGGCGCTGGCGATGCACAATGCCGTGCCCCAGGGGCTGAGCTCGGCCATCTTCACCAACGACCTGCGCAATGCGGAGCGCTTCCTGTCGGCGGCCGGCTCCGATTGCGGCATCGCCAACGTGAACATCGGCACCTCCGGCGCCGAGATCGGCGGCGCGTTCGGCGGCGAGAAGGAAACCGGCGGCGGCCGGGAATCCGGCTCGGATGCCTGGAAGGCGTACATGCGCCGCCAGACCAACACCATCAACTGGGGCACCGAACTGCCGCTGGCCCAGGGCATCAAGTTCGAGCTCTGAGGCGTGTACGGGCTGCTTCGCAAGGCCCTGTTCGCCACCTCGCCCGAGACGGCTCACGAACTGGCGCTGGAGAGCCTGCGCCTGGGCCATGCCTTCGGCGCCACGCGCCTTTTGTGCCGCGACGGTGACCTGCCCCTCACCGCCATGGGCCTGGAGTTTCCGAACCCCGTCGGCCTGGCGGCGGGCATGGACAAGAACGGCGATTACATCGATCCACTCGGCGACCTCGGCTTCGGGTTCATCGAGATCGGCACCGTCACCCCGAGGCCGCAGCCCGGCAACCCGAAACCGCGCGTGTTCCGGATCGAGGCGGCGCAGGCCATGATCAATCGCCTCGGCTTCAACAACAAGGGCGTCGACCACCTGGTCGAGCGCGCGGCACGCCGCCGCTACCGCGGTGTGCTGGGCATCAATATCGGCAAGAATTTCGACACCCCCAATGAACGGGCCGGCGACGATTACCTGCATTGCCTCGAGCGGGTATACCCGGTGGCGGACTACGTCACCATCAACATCTCCTCACCCAACACCGAGGGCCTGCGCGACCTGCAGGCCGAGGCGGCCCTGGATGGCTTGCTGGGCCAACTGAGCGCGCGGCGCGCGGCGCTCGCGGATCACCACGGCAAGTGCGTGCCGCTGGCCGTCAAGGTCGCACCCGACCTCGATGCATCCGCCATGGCCGACATCGCCCGACTGATCGTTCGCCATCGGATCGACGGCGTGATCGCCACCAACACCACCGTCGCCCGCGAGGGCGTCACCGGCCTGCCGCATGCCGACGAGCAGGGCGGGCTGTCCGGCGCCCCGCTGCGCGCGCAGGCGGACCGGGTGCTGGCGTCGCTGCGCGCCGCCCTGCCCCCCGAGGTGGCCCTCATCGGTGTCGGCGGCATCCTGTGCGGTGCGGATGCCGCCCGCAAGCTCGAATTGGGTGCGAGCCTGGTGCAGTTCTACACCGGCTTCGTGTACCGGGGCCCGGAACTCGTGGCTGAGTGCCTGGAGGCCATCGCCGCACAGGAGGCGGCGGCATGAAAACGGGCGAGAACCTCGCGCTGAAGTCATTCACCACCTTCGGCGTCGCCGCCAGGGCCGCGCGCGTGGTGGAGATCGACTCACCCGCCGACCTGGCACGGTGCCGGTTCGAGCCGGCCACCGACCTGGTGCTGGGCGGCGGCAGCAATGTGCTGCTGGCCGGCGACATCGACGGCACCGTGTTCCTGAACCGGATTCGCGGCATGCGGGCGGTCGAGGACCGCGGCGAGTCGGTGCTGGTCGAGGCGCGCGGCGGACAGTTGTGGCACTCGCTGGTGTTGTGGAGCCTGCGCGAGGGACTGTCTGGGCTGGAAAACCTGTCCCTGATACCGGGCCTGGTCGGCGCGGCGCCCATGCAGAATATCGGCGCCTACGGAGTGGAGCTCTCGGAGGTTCTGGAACGCGTCGAGGCCTGGGACTGGCAGCAGGGCCGGATGGTCGAATTCAGCACCGCGGAATGCGGCTTCGCATACCGGGACAGCCGCTTCAAATCGCGGGACGCGGGGCGTTTTTTCATCACCCGCATTTTCCTGCGCCTCGCGCGGCACTTCACGCCGCGCCTGGATTACGACGAGCTGCGCGAGGAACTGGGGCGCAGCAACATCGCCGCGCCCGACGCGCACCAGGTGAGCCGGGCGGTGATCATGCTGCGCCGGCGCAAGCTGCCGGATCCGACCTTGCTCGGCAACGCCGGCAGCTTTTTCAAGAATCCGCAAGTGAGTGCCGCCGAGGCCGAGTCCCTGCGGGCCCGTTTCCGCGACCTGCCCTCCTTTCCCGCCAATGCCGCCACGGTGAAGCTGAGCGCCGCCTGGCTGATCGAGCAGTGCGGGTGGAAGGGCCACCGCGAGGGCGATGCCGGCGTGTCCGACCGCCATGCCCTGGTGCTGGTCAACCACGGCAATGCGAGCGGCGCGGAGATCCTGGCGCTGGCCCACCGCGTCCGGGACTCGGTGCTCGAGCGCACCGGCGTGCGGCTCGAACCCGAGGCACGCATCTATCCCGAAACCCGCACCTGACGCGCAAGTAAACTTGATCGCGCGCGGCAAAATCGCTACCTTCTGCGGCCCGCACAGCTTCCGACCGGAGTCCGCCGTGAGCACGAGAACCCTGGTATTCATCCTGGCCCTGGCCGGCTGCCTGGCCGCCTGCCGCGAGGCCGAGCCGCCCGCCGCGCCCCCACCGCCCGCATCCGAGGCCGCCCCGGCCTCCGGGGCCGCCGACCGGATCGAGCCGGACGGCCTGCTGCAGCGAATCGCCACGCTGTCGTCCGATGAGTTCGGCGGGCGCGCGCCCATGTCGGAGGGCGAGCGCCTCACCCTGAACTACCTGGAAACGCAGTTTCGCGAGCTGGGGCTGGAACCCATGTTCGGCGACAGCTACCGGCAGTCGGTGCCGCTGGTCGCCCTCGAGGCCGACCCCGACCTGCCGCTCGAAATCCAGGGGCCGGGCGTGCAGTTCACCTACGCGTACGGTCCCGAGGTGATGCTGGGAACCCCGCGGGTGGTCGAGCAAACCGGGCTCGAAGGCAGCGAGCTGGTGTGGGTGGGCTACGGCATCGTGGCGCCCGAGTATGGCTGGAACGACTACCGGGACGTGGACGTGAGCGGCAAGACCGTGATCGTGCTCGTCAACGACCCCGGCTTCGCCACCCAGGACCCGGAGCTGTTCAACGGCAATGCCATGACCTATTACGGCCGCTGGACCTACAAGTTCGAGGAGGCCACCCGCCAGGGCGCGGCCGGCGCGCTGGTCGTGCACGAGACCGACGCGGCGGCCTACGGCTGGAATGTCGTCGAGGACAGCGGCAAGGGACCGCAGTTCTACCTGGCCACCGAGGACGGCAACGCCGAGCGCATGGCCGTCGAGGGCTGGATCCAGCACCATGTCGCCGGGGAGATCCTGGCCGCCGCGGGCCACGACCTGGCCGCGCTGGAGGCCGCCGCCGCCCAGGGACCCGTCACGCCCGTGCCGCTGGGCCTGAAGGCCAGCGCGCGCATCCGCAACAGCATCCAGTTCGCCGAATCGTTCAACGTCGGCGCGATCCGCCCGGGCACGGCCCGCCCCGAGGAACTGTTCATCTACATGGCGCACTGGGATCACCTGGGCAAGGCGCCGGCCGGCGGCGGTATCGATGGTGACGTGATTTTCAACGGCGCCGAGGACAACGCCAGCGGCACCAGCGGCCTGCTCGAGATTGCCGAGGCGTTTGCCGCCGCACCGGACCCGCAGCGCACGGTCGGTTTCCTGGCGGTCACCGCCGAGGAATCCGGACTGCTGGGCTCGAAGGCTTACGTGGCGCAGCCGGCCTTCCCCATGCAGCGCACGGTGGCCGGCATCAACATGGACCGGCTGAACTTCCGCGGCAAGATGAGCGATGTGGTCGTGATCGGCCACGGCGCCTCGGAAATGGAGGACATCCTGGCCGCTGTGGCCCGTGAGAAGGGCCGCACGGTGACGCCCGAGGCCACCCCTGAGAAGGGCTACTACTATCGCTCCGACCACTTCAATTTCGCCAAGCGGGGGGTGCCCATCCTGTACTCGCGCGGCGGCACCGTGGACCGCGAGCACGGCGCGGAATACGTCGCGCAGCGGAATGCGGATTACACGGCCAACCGTTACCACAGCGTCAAGGACGAAATCCAGGCCGACTGGGACCTGGAGGCGGCGGTCGAGGACCTGCAGCTGTATTTCACCATCGGCTGGCGGCTGGCCAACTCGGATACCTGGCCGCAGTGGTATGCGGGCAATGAGTTCCGGGCCATCCGCGAGGCGTCGCTGGCAGAGACCGGGCAGTAAGGCCAGCGCGCGCCGCCGGGCGGCGTCGCAGCGGGCCGCCGGGCTATTCGTTCATCACCCCGTGCGGCACGTGCCCGGTGGCCACGTGTTCGCGGGCGGACTCGCAGTGCCCGCGCTGGTCGTCGAAGAAAATGTCGGCGCCGAACGCCTTGAGGAAATCGCCCTTGGGCTTGCCGCCGAGGAACAGCGCCTCGTCGATGCGAATGCCCCAGGAGCGCAAGGTCAGGATCACCCGCTTGTGGGCAGGCGCCGAGCGCGCGGTCACCAGCGCGGTGCGGATCGGGTTGTCCTCGATCGGGTAGGCCGACTGGATCTGGTGCAGCGCGGACAGGACCGGCTTGAACGGGCCGGCCGGTAATGGCGTGTCGGCGGCCTCGCGCTCGGCCCGGGCAAAAGCCTCCAATCCCTCGGCCTGGTAAATCCGCTCGGCCTCGTCACCAAACAGCACCGCGTCACCGTCGAAAGCGATGCGGAGCTGGCCGCTGTCCGGGCGGTTGGCCGCCCCGGGCAGGATCAGGGCCGCGGCGAAGCCGGCCTCCAGCGTGCGCCGCACGTCCTCGCCATGCGTGGAAAGGAACAGGTGGGCGCCGAAAGCGGGCATGTAGCGATAGGGGCTGGCGCCGTTGGTGAATACCGCGCGCTCGATCCTGAGGCCGTGGTGTTCGATGGTGTTGAAGATGCGCAGGCCGGTATCGGCGCTGTTACGCGACATCAGGATGATCTCGACGCCCGGGTGCTCGACGGCATCCTCGTTCAGGGCCAGCAGTTTTTTGACCAGCGGGAAGGCCACGCCCGGCTTCAGCACATCGGCCTCGTGGGCGACCTGGTACTCGGCATAGTCCTCCAGCCCGCGATCCTCGAACACGCGATGGCTCTCGGAAAGGTCGAACAGCGCCCGCGAGGAGATCGCCACCACCAGTGGCGCGGCGTTGAGCTGATGGATCTCCGCACTGTTCATGGCTGCAGCTTACACCGCCCGTTTCTCAAAGCGCGAGAAACGCCGCCAGCGCCGAATACCCGGGCCTCACAGGAACTGCTCGTCCAGGATGCGCTCTTCCAGCGAGTGATCGGGGTCGAACAGCAGCGTGAGCGTGATGCCCTTGTCCTCGTGCACGTCCACCGCCACCACGTCGCGCACTTCGCTGGAGTCGGCGGTGGCGCTCACCGGGCGCCGGGCGGGGTTGAGCACCTCGAACCGGACCTGCGCCGAGCCCGGCAGGATCGCACCGCGCCAGCGGCGGGGCCGGAACGGGCTGATCGGCGTGAGCGCCAGCGCCTCGGTGCCCAGCGGCAGGATCGGGCCGTGCGCGGACAGGTTGTAGGCGGTGCTGCCGGCAGCGGTGGCGAGCAGCACCCCGTCGCAGACCAGCTTGGCGACCCGCTCGCGGCCATTGACCAGGATGCGAATGTGCGCCGCCTGGTTGGTCTGCCGCAGCAGCGAAACCTCGTTGATGGCCGGCGCGATCACGGTTTCGCCCTGCCCCGTCTCGGCTCGCATGCGCAGCGGGTTCAGCCGCACCGCGCGCGCCTCCCCCAGGCGTGCCGGCAGGTCCTGCTCGGCATAGCGGTTCATCAGGAAACCCACCTCGCCGAACTTCATGCCATACACCGGCAGGCCGGTCTCGATATGGTGGTGCAGGGTTCTCAGCATGAAGCCGTCGCCCCCGAGCGCCACGATGACGTCCGCTGCGTCCGCCTCGTGCTGGCCATAGGTCATGGTCATGACCTCCAGCGCCTCGCGCGCCGCAGTCGACGAACTGGCGACGAAATGGATGCGTGGCGTGCTCACGCGGACGGCTCCGCGGCCAGTGTTTGCAGTTGGCCCAGCGAGCGAATCGCGACCGACAGCGTCGCGTAGTCGGCGCCCTGCATGTTGCGCATGTCCTCGATCATGTCCTTCACGCGCGCCACCGCGTCGGCGTGCAGGCCGATCCAGCACGCCACGGGGTCGGCCGCCTCGCCGCAACTGTGCAGCACCTGGTCCGCCAGGCGCCGATGGTGCGCATACAGCTCGTCCCGCAGGTTGCCGCGCGCATGGGCATGCCACTGGCCAACCACCGGCAGGTTCTCGATGCTGGCGCGAATCCACTTGAGGCCCAGCGACTCCCCGAGCCCGAAAAAGATTCGGGCCACCCGTCGCACATCGAGGTTTCGCTCGGAAGCGGTCGCCACCACGTCCAGGGCCGGCGCGGCCAGCAGCGGCAGCAGCGCCAGGCGGCGCGCGAGGTTTTTCGGGAAGCCGCCCTCCACCAGCGGTGCCTCCGCCGCTGCCACCTGCGCCTGTTCGTCCTCGCCCATGGCACGCGGCATCGTCTTCGCGAGCTCGCGCATGCCGGGCTTGAGGCGTTCCACGGCCGACGAAATATCGGCCCCCAGGCCCGGGTTGTTGGCCAGCCAGCGGGTGGCCTGCCGCAGCAGGTTCCAGACGATCATCAGGGCGTGGGTCTGAGGTTCGGCGGATACCTTGTTGTCCAGCGCTTCGATCTTCGCCCACAGCTCGCGCGCATCGAAAATCTCGCGGGCCACGGCATAGGCCTTGGCCACCACCGGCGGCGGCGCACCGGTGTCCTCGCGCATGCGCAGAACGAAGGAGACGCCCATGCGGTTCACCAGGCTGTTGGTGACCATGGTGGCGATGATTTCGCGCTTCAGGCGGTGCGCCGGCATGAGGTCGGCGAACCGTTCCTGCAGCGGGCGGGGGAAATAATTGACCAGCTCGCGGGACAGGAAGGGGTCCTCCGGCACGTCGGAATCCAGCAACTGGCGGTACAGCCGTATCTTGGCGTACGACAGCAGCACCGAGAGCTCGGGCCGGGACAATCCCTCGCCGCGGTTGCGGCGCTCTACGAGCTCCTCGTCGTCCGGCAGCGCCTCCAGCTTGCGGTCGAGCTGGCCCTCGTCCTCCAGTACCGAGATGAAATGCTGCTTCGCCCCGAGCCGCGGCCCGGACAGCTGTTCCATCATCGAGATGGCCTGGGTCTGCAGGTAGTTGCTGCGCACCACCAGCGCCGCCACCTCGTCGGTCATGTCCGCCAGCAGGAGGTTGCGCGCCCCTGAATCCAGGCGGCCGCCCCGCAGCGCCAGGTTGAGCAGGATCTTGATGTTGACCTCGTGGTCGGAGCAGTCGACGCCCGCCGAATTGTCGATGAAATCGGTATTGAGGCGACCGCCCGCGCGGGCGAACTCGATACGCCCGCGCTGTGTCAGGCCGAGGTTGCCGCCTTCGCCGATCACGCGGCAGCGCAACTCGTTGCCGTCGACCCGCAGCGAATTGTTGGCCATGTCGCCGACGTCCGCATGGCTTTCCGCCGACGCCTTCACATAGGTGCCGATGCCGCCGTTCCACAGCAGGTCGACCTCGGCCCTGAGCAGTTCCCGGATCAGCAGGTGGGGCGGCAGCTGTTCGTCCTCGATGCCGAGCCAGGCCCGCACCTGCCGGCTGATTGGGATCGACTTGGCCTGGCGCGAATAGACCCCGCCGCCCTCTGAGATCAGCTCCGGGCGGTAATCGGACCAGCTCGAGCGCGGCAGCGCGAACAGGCGCCTGCGTTCCCGGTACGAGGCCTTCTCGTCCGGGTCCGGGTCGAGGAAGATGTGCAGGTGGTTGAAGGCCGCGCGCAGCCGGATCTGCCGCGAGAGCAGCATGCCGTTCCCGAACACGTCCCCGGACATGTCGCCGATGCCCACCACCGTGAACGGCTGTTTCTGGATGTCCATGCCGAGCTCGCGGAAGTGGCGCTTGACGCCCTCCCACGCGCCGCGGGCGGTAATGCCCATGCCCTTGTGGTCGTAGCCGACCGAGCCGCCGGACGCGAAGGCGTCGCCCAGCCAGAAACCGTACTCCTCCGCCACCGCATTGGCGGTATCGGAGAAGGTGGCCGTGCCCTTGTCGGCCGCCACCACCAGGTAGGGATCGTCGCCATCGCGCCGCACCACCTGCGGGGGCGGCACCAGCGCGTCGTCCACCAGGTTGTCGGTGACGTCGAGCAGGCCGCGTATGAAGCAGCGGTAACAGTAGGTCACCTCGGCCATGACCGCCTCGCGGTCGCCACCCTGCGGCAGGCGCTGCACCACGAACCCGCCCTTGGCGCCGACCGGCACGATCATCGTGTTCTTGACGTTCTGGGCTTTCATCAGGCCGAGAACCTCGGTGCGGAAATCCTCCTTGCGGTCGGACCAGCGCAGGCCGCCGCGGGCGATTTCACCCATGCGCAGGTGGATGCCCTCCACGCGCGGCGAGAACACCCAGATTTCGCGGAAGGGCCGGGGTTTAGGCAAATCCGGGACGCGCGCCGAATCCAGCTTGAAGCTCAGGTACTCATGCAGCAAGCCATTGTCGGTGCGCTGGAAGAAGTTGGTCCTGAGCGTGGCGAGGATGGTGGCATAGAAGGCATGCAGGATGCGGTCCTCGTCGAGGCTGGTGACGGTGGTCAGCCCGCGCACGAAAGCGCGCTTGATGCTGGCCACCGCTTCCGCGCGTGGCCGGGCGCGCGCCTGCGCCACCTCCGCCAGGTATTCCAGAAACACCGGGTCGGCATCCCCTGCCAGCGCCTCCAGGTCGCGCCGCAGGTGCTGATCTTCCCGTTGGGCCTTCTGCTCGCTCTCCGAATCGCGGGCCGGGTCGAACAGCACCTCGAACAGCTCGACCAGCAGGCGCGCCAGCGCGCGGTGGCGTGACAGGGTCTCGGCCATGTACGCCAGCGAGAACGGGATGCCGGTCTGCAGCAGGTACTTGCAGTAGGCACGCAGCATCTTGACCTGCCGCCAGTGCAGCTGGCAGGCGAGGATCAGGCGGTTGAACCCGTCGCTGACGGTGACGCCGCGCAGGGTGTATTCGAAAGCCTCCTGGAAGGCATTCCGCACCAGGTCCAGGTTCAGGTCGCGCCCCTGCCCGTAAACCATGTCGAAATCCTGGATCCACACGGTGCGCCCGCTGGCCAGCTCGAGCTCGTAGGGACGCTCGCTGACGATGTGCAAGCCCATGTTCTCCAACAGCGGCAGCACCACCGAGAGCGGGATCGGCTCGTCGTACCGGAACAGCTTGAAACGGATCAGGTCGGTGTCGCGCCGGCGCGGTCGGTACAGGCTCATGCCCAGGTCATGCGCATCCTCGAGCGCGGCGACCTTCTCCACGTCGAAGCTGGCCACCCACGGCGACACGTCCTCGATGTACGCCGCCGGAAACGCCTGGCCGATTTCGCGGGCCCAGCGCAGGCCGGTATCCTCGCCATGCTTCTGCACGAGGATCATGCTCAGACCGTCGTTCCAGGAGCGGAGCGCCTCGATGATTTTCTGCTCGAGGGCCCTGACGTCCGGCTTCGGGTCTCTGCCCGGCCTGGGGCGGATGATCACCTGCAGGCGTGCCAGCACCGACTCGGACACCTGCACCACGTAGTCCAGCGACTCCGCCTTCAGCGCATGAGCCAGGATCGCCTGGATCTTCTCGCGGTTCTCGGTGTTGTGGCGGTCCCTGGGCAGGTACACCAGGCAGGAGAAGAAGCGATTGAAGCGCTCGCGGCGAATCAGCAGCCGGACCCGCTGGCGTTCCTGCAGGTTCAGCACGGTGGTGGCCATCTCCGTCAACTCCTCGACGGTGGCCTGGAACAGCTCGTCGCGCGGCAGGGTCTCCAGGATATGGCCGAGCGCCTTGAGGGCATGGCTTTTGGGCCTCAGGCCCGCATGCTCCAGCACCGCCCGGACCTTCATCCGCACGAGCGGCGTGTCCGCGGCCCGACGGAAGTAGGCGTTGGAGGTGAACAGGCCGATGAAGCGCCGCTCACCCACCGTCTCGCCCCGCTCGTTGAAGCGCAGCACACCGATGTAATCGAGGTACCCGACCCGGTGCACGGTGCTGCGTGAACGCGTCTTGGTGATGATCAGCGGGTTGTCATGGTTGGTGCGCGCCGCGTCGCTCAGCGTCGACAGCGGACGGCTGAAGATGGTCTTTTCGGTCTCCCGCAGGATGCCCAGCCCACTGCCCTTCACCACGTCGAGGGACTGGGCCTCGTCGGTCCGCACCACCGCGTAGTCGCGCGCGCCCAGGAAAATGAAATGGTCGTCGTGCAGCCAGCGGACGAATTCGCGGCACTCCGCCATCAGTTCGGAATCGACCACCGCGGCCCAGCCGGGCAATTCATCGGCCGCCTCCTCGGCGCGGGCCACCATGGTCCGCCAATCTTCGACCGCGGCGCGCACCGCGGCCATCGCGTTCTGCAACCGCGCCTTGATGTTGGCGAGGGCCTCGGGGTCGTCCTGGCGGTCCACCTGCATGTGGATGATCGACTCGGGGTTGCCCTTGCCTTCGGACGTGGCATGGAAGGAGCTCACCCGGCCCTCGGCGTCGCGCAGCACGTGCACGATGGGATGCACCATGAAGTGCACCCTCAGGTTGAGCTCCGCCATCACCACGTTGGCCGTGTTCACCAGGAACGGCATGTCGTCGTTATTCAGTTCGATGACGGTGTGCTGACTCTCCCAGCCGTCTTCGTCGAGCTTCGGGTTGAACACGTCGACCTTGCACTCGCGCGGCTGGCGGACCTGGACGAAGCCCATCTGGCTCTGGACGATGGCGGCGAGGCCATCGGGCGTCATGCGCTGCAGTTCCTCCAGCGGCACGCGCCGGAACAGTGCATCGGTGTAATAGGCTGCCTGGCGGGCGGCGGCGGGTGATTTGCGGCGCCTGACGATGGCCTGCACCTGCTTGAGCAGGTCGTTCTTGGTCTTGTCGTGGTCGGCCGCCATGCTAGACGCTCCGTTGACCGGGGCTCCCGGCCCCTATCCTAGCGCAATCCGGTCTCCAGGCGGCTGATGACCATGCGCTGGATCTCGCTGGTGCCCTCGTAGATCTCGGTGATCTTGGCGTCGCGGAAGTACCGCTCCACCGGCATCTCCTTGCTGTATCCCATGCCACCGTGCACCTGCACCGCCTGGTGGGTGATGTACATCGCCGCTTCGGATGCGAACAGCTTGGCGGCGCTGGACTCCAGCGTGTAGCGCTCGCCGGTTTTCTGGGCCTGCTGCTTGGCCCACGCCGCCCGCAGGGTGAGCAGCTCGGCCGCCATCAGGCGGCTCTTCATGTCGGCGATCTTGGCCTGGATCATCTGGAACTCGCCGATGGCCCGGCCGAAGGCCTTGCGTTCGCGCACGAACTCGACGCTGGCCTCGTAGGCCGCACGCGCGATGCCGACCGCCTGCGCGGCGATGCCGATGCGCCCGGCGTCCAGCACCCCCATGGCGATGCGGAACCCCTCGCCCTCGGCGCCGATGCGGTCCGCCGCCTCGACCCGGTAGTCCTCCAGTTCGATCTCGCAGGTGGCGGAGGCGCGGATGCCCAGCTTGGGTTCGGTCTTGCCGCGCCGGAAGCCGGGCTTGTCGGTGTCGACGATGAACGCCGAAATGCCCTTGGCCCCCTGCTCCGGATCGGTGATGGCGAACAGGATGATGTAGCGGGCGACCGGCCCGGAGGTGATCCACGATTTCTTGCCATTGATGATGTAATGGCTGCCGTCTTCCGATCGCACCGCCCGGGTGCGCATGTTGGCGGCATCGGAGCCCGACTGCGGCTCGGTCAGCGCGTAAGCGCCCACTTCCTCGCCACTGGCCACCGGCCGCACGTATTTCTGCTTTTGCTCCTCGCTGCCGTATTTCAGGATGCCGTTGCAGTAGAGGGTGTTGTTGACCGACATGATGGTGCCGTGGGCCGCGTCGGCGGCGTTGATCTCGATCAGCGCCAGCACGTAGCCGATCGCGTCCAGCCCGGCACCGCCATAGGCTTCCGGCACTTCGATGCCCATCAGCCCGAGCTCGCCCATCGCGCGGATGGTGGCCACCGGAAACGCCCCGGAGCGGTCGAATTCAGCCGCGATCGGCACGATCTCGCGCTGCGCGAAATCGCGCGCCGCGGCCTGGATCATCTGCTGTTCTTCGGTGAGTTTGAAGTCCATGGGCGCTGCGTGCGGCGACGGTGCGTGCGGGAGGCCGATTATAGATCGTTTGCAAGGGGCCCGCAGCCTGGGCCGCGTCGGGTGGTGCGCCCCGATTGACCTCGGCGCATCGTGCCGGTACCCTCCATATATCTTTTCATCAAGATTGGAAGATATATGTCCTCACGGCTGGATTTGCAACAGGCCACCCTCCATTGCCGCCTGTTGGCCGACAGCACGCGCCTGCGTCTGTTGTTCCTGCTCGAACGCGAGGAACTGACGGTGGCCGAACTGGCGGCGATCACCCAACTGGCGCAGCCCAGGGTCTCGACGCATCTGGCCAAGCTCAAGGAGGCGGGCTTGGTCAACGACCGGCGCCAGGGCGTATTCGTGTTCTATCGCATGTCGGGGCGCATCNNACCCAGCAGGACCTGGAGCGCCTGCCGCAGGTGCTGAACGCGCGGGACGGGGACTCCAACTGGGCCGACAGCGTGGCCGGCGACATGGAACGGCACTATTCGCCCGGGCGCACCTGGGAGGCAACCGCGCGCGCGTTGGCCCAGCTGGTGCAGCTTGGCGAGGTGCTCGACATCGCCTCCGGGGACGGTGTGCTGGCGGAACTGCTGGCACCCCAGGCCCGGCGAATCACCTGCCTGGACATCAGCCGCCGGGTGGTGAAGGCGGGACAGGCGCGGCTCGCGGACGTCGGCAACGTCACCTTCGAGCAGGGCGACATGCACGAGCTGCCGTTCGCGGACCGGCATTTCGACACGGTGCTGCTGATGCACGCCCTGACCTACACGCGCCGGCCCGCGCGGGTGTTCAGCGAGGCGGCACGGGTGCTGAAGCCCGGCGGCCAGTTGCTGGCGGTGACCCTCAGCCGCCACAAGCATGAGAAATCGGTGGCGCCCTACAACCACGTGAACCTCGGATTCACGGTCGGGAGCCTGGAGAAGCATTGCCGCGACGCCGGGCTGGAACCGGTCGCCTGCCGGGTGAGCGCGGTTGAAAAACGCGCCCCGCACTTCGCCGTCATCACGTTGCTGGCCACCCCGGGCTGAGCCCCGGCAGCCACACCCCACCCACCGTGACGTCCGGCGCCCGACCCACCGCCCTGCCGTGGCGTGACCCGGAGCGGGTCGCGTTCCTGGAGGCTGCGCTCGCCGAGCGCATCCTGCTGCTGGACGGCGGCATGGGCACCATGATCCAGGACCTGCAACTGGAGGAAGCGGAATTCCGGGGCCAGCGGTTCGCTGGCCATGAGCGGCCCCTGCGCGGCAACAACGACCTGCTCACCCTCACGCGGCCCGATGACATCGCCGCCATTCACCGTGGCTTCCTGGCGGCCGGCGCGGACCTGGTGGAGACCAACAGCTTCAACAGCACGCGCATCTCGCAGCAGGACTACGGCACCGAGCACCTGGCGCGGGAACTCAACCGCGAAGCGGCGGCCCTGGCGCGGCGCTGTTGCGAGGAGTTCACGCAACGCGACCCGAGCCGGCCCCGCTCCGTGGTGGGCGCGCTGGGCCCGACCAACCGCACCGCCTCGCTGTCGCCCGACGTGAATCGCCCGGATTACCGCAACGTGACGTTCGCGGAGCTGCGGGACAACTACGCGGAGGCGGCCGAGGGCCTGCTGGAGGGCGGCGCGCACCTGCTGATCGTGGAAACGATCTTCGACACCCTCAATGCCAAGGCCGCATTGTTCGCCATCGAGTCGGTGTTCGAGCGGACGGGCTGGCGGGTGCCGGTGATGGTCTCCGGCACCATCACCGATGCCAGCGGCCGCACCCTGTCGGGCCAGACCGTGACGGCGTTCTGGCATTCCATTCGCCACGCGCAACCGTTTGCGGTGGGCCTCAACTGCGCGCTGGGCGCCACCGAGCTGCGCCCGTGGATCCAGGAACTGGCGCGCATCGCCGATTGCCCGGTGTTGGCCTACCCGAACGCCGGCCTGCCCAACGAGCTGGGGGAATACGACGACACCCCCGCACACATGGCCTCGGTGCTGGAGGAATTCGCCCGCGCAGGGCTGGTGAACATCGTTGGCGGGTGTTGCGGCACCACGCCCGAGCACATCCGCGAAATTGGCTTAATAATCGAAAACAAGAAAATACGCCAATATGCTGATTCTATTAATTATTGCCAGCTCTCAGGTTTGGAGCCGCTGACCATAACACCCGAACTGAATTTCGTGAATATTGGTGAAAGGACCAACGTCACCGGCAGCGCCATTTTCCGACGCCTGATCCAGGCCGAAGATTACGAGGCCGCGGTGCAGGTGGCGCACCAGCAAGTGGAGAACGGCGCCCAGATCATCGACGTCAACATGGACGAGGGCCTGCTGGACGGCCCGGCCGCGATGACGCGCTTCCTGAACCTGATCGCCGCCGAGCCGGACATCGCCCGGGTGCCGGTGATGGTGGACTCTTCGCGCTGGGAGGTGCTGGAAGCCGGGCTGCAGTGCCTGCAGGGCAAGGGCGTGGTCAATTCCATCAGCCTCAAGGAAGGCGAGGCGCCGTTCATCGAGCAGGCGCGCACCATCCTGCGTTACGGCGCCGCGGTGATCGTCATGGCCTTCGACGAGCGCGGCCAGGCAGATACGCTGGAGCGGCGCGTGGAAGTGTGCGAGCGGGCCTGGCGAATCCTCACCGAGCAGGTGGGCTTTCCGCCGCAGGACATCATCTTCGACCCCAACATCTTCGCCGTGGCCACCGGCATCGAGGAGCACGACCGCTACGGCCTGGATTTCATCGAGGCCACGCGGAACATCAAGGAACGCTGCCCCGGCGCCCTGGTGTCCGGCGGCGTCAGCAACATCTCGTTTTCCTTCCGCGGCCAGAACCGGGTGCGCGAGGCGATCCACTCGGTGTTCCTGTATCACGCCATCCAGGCGGGCATGGACATGGGCATCGTCAATGCCGGGCAGCTGGAGGTCTACGACCAGATCGAACCGGAGTTGCGGGAGGCGGTCGAGGACGTGGTGCTGAACCGGCGCCCGGACGCGGCCGAGCGCCTGCTCGCCATCGCCCAGGAATTCCAGGGAGGCGGCCCGGCGGCCGAAGCCGGCGAGGCCTGGCGGCAGTGGCCGGTCAAGGAGCGGCTCAGCCACGCGCTGGTCAAGGGCATCAACGCTTACATCGAGACCGACGTGGAGGAGGCACGCCAGGCCGCCACGCGCGCCCTGGAGGTGATCGAGGGGCCGCTGATGGACGGCATGAACGTGGT
>JABAOE010000863.1_pt3 | contig 28803 bp, 29 predicted proteins | sample 7062141 | NCBI WGS metagenome assembly JABAOE01 (sample SAMN14538627, study PRJNA623070) | marine sediment metagenome | biome: marine biome [ENVO:00000428]; feature: marine pelagic biome [ENVO:01000023]; material: deep marine sediment [ENVO:00002113] | place: India: Gulf of Khambhat ...
TTTGAACTTATTGAATTCTCAGGCTCGAATGTCGAGGTTCGGCGCGATTCTATCGGCACCGTATGGGTTGCCGGCAAGGCTTTGGAGCGGAGGGCGCCCGGGGCACGCTCGCGGTTGCTGAACTGGTTGCTCGCTCAGGAGCAGATCGTCGTCACTGGGGCGCAAGTGACCTGGATTGATGAGATGCGTGCCGCCCCCGTCTTGCTCATCGACGATGTCAGGTTGCGGATAGAGAACAACGGCAAACGGCACCGCTTTGGACTGACTGGCAGGCCACCGGCTGAACTGGCCTCGGAAATCAACGCCAACGGTAGCTTCTTCGGTGACGACTTTGAGTATTTCTTGGGGCAAGGGCGCATTTACACAGAATTCGAATATGCAAACCTCGCGTATTTGCAGACGTGGTTGGCGTTGCCGGCGCAGCTTGAATCCGGGCTGGGTGACCTGCGATTGTGGATGGACATCGACGAACGCATGGTGCGACGTGTTGTTGCCGAGGGCAATCTGGTAAATGTTTCCGGAAGGTTCGGGTCTGAGGTTGATGCGTTCGTGCTGGCCAGCCTGTCTGGGAGAGTGCAGTGGGAGGAAGACGAGGCGGCCAAGATGATCGCTGTATCGAACCTGACGCTCGAAACGGCTGATGGGGTAAAGCTGGCGCCGGCAAACATTTCCCTCACCACGCCGCGAGCGGCGCAATCGCGCACACAGCTTCGGGTACGTGCCCTTGAACTGGGGCCGTTGAATGGACTGACCCGATTCTTGCCGCTGAGTCCGGAAGACCGCGAAACACTCGCTGCCTTTCAACCGGGAGGTGTGATCGAAGAAATGGGGGCCAGTTGGCTCAAGGGCGCTGATAGCATTCAGGCGCTGCAATTGAATGGACGGTTCCGAAAGCTGGGTATCAAACCGGTAGGTGCAATGCCTGGTTTCAGTGGCATGAGTGGTACTGTCTCCGTGAACGAAGGCGGCGGCGCGATTGCTCTCAAGACCGAAAATGCCGCGCTTGATTATCCGCAGATGTTCGTCGAGCTGATTCCGCTTGATTACGTGGAAGGCGACGTGCACTGGAAAGCGCAGGGCAAGGAGGTACGTGTAACCGTTGACAGCCTCTCCTTCACCAATGAACACGCTGCCGGCGAGATCAGCGGGGGCTATGTTTACCCAGGAGCGGGGCTCGGTGAAATAGAGGCGCGTGCCAAGCTCGTGAGGGCTGAGGCGCGCGACGTGTGGCGATATTTTCCGCATGCGATCGCGGCAACACGCGACTGGCTCAAGCAGGGCTTGGGAAGTGGTACTTCTGACAATGTCACCCTTAATTTAAAAGGACCACTTGACAAGTTTCCGTTTGCCAACCGAAACGACGGTATTTTCGAGATCACGGCGTCAGTCGATGATGCTACGGTACGGATCGGCGAAGATTGGCCATTGATCGAAGGAATCGATGGGATTTTTCGGGTCGATGGCGACCGCATCGATATAAAACCGCGCAGCGGCACGATCATGGGCGCCGATGTGTCGCAGACAGTGGTCTCGATCCCAAACCTTGGCACCCGTAAGTCTCGGCTAGCCGTCACCGGTAGGGCCAAAGGTGAGACTGAGCAATATCTTCAGTTCGTTGCCAACAGTCCGATCGCGCGATACACCAAAGGCGCAACTGCTGAAATGAGAGGACAAGGCACTGGCACTCTGCAGTTGCAGCTCGATCTGCCATTCTTTGACCTTGACGCGACTACCGTTAGCGGTGCAATCGATATTGAAGGGCCGTGGTTTAGGGTCAGTCAGCAAGCGCCGCAACTGAGCAAATATGCGATGCGGGTAGAGTTTGACAGAGACCGCGTCATCTTGAGCGATGGGCGCGCCCAACTGCTCGGGGGTCCGGCGCGATTCGCATCGGTCGCAAGCCGTGAGGGGACCTCAGCTGTGCGTCTCAGCGGTGTGGCCGAGGCACGTGATTTGGCGGCCTTTGTCGACTTGCCGGTGTTAGGTTATCTTGATGGCCGGGCCGAGTGGCGGGGCACACTGATTTTTGACAAACCGGGCTCGCATCTCAGCATTGAATCACCGCTGGTCGGGGTTGGTTCGAGGCTACCAGCCCCGCTTAATAAACTCGAATCCGTTGCATTGCCAATTCGGTTTGACATGTGGACCAAAAACCCTGCGTGGAAGGAATATGCTTTGGCGCTGGACACCATCGGCAGTGCACGACTGACAACGCGAGAGGGTAAGCTGGAGCGAGCGGATATCGCCTTTCGCGGCAAGGCAAAGGTTCCGCAGCAAGATGGAGCGGTCGTCACGGGCACAGTCAATTCGCTCGATTACGATGCTTGGCGTACCGTCCTCTCGGATGCGGGCCGACAACAGTCGCCCGTGACAGTGGCAATGCTCTCGTCAATTGACCTTGATATCGGCACGCTGCGCTTTGCCGACCGGACCTTCAACGATCTGCGCATTACCGGTAAACGGATAAAGAATAACTTGCAGTTGGACCTGGTTGGACCACAAGTCAAGGGGGGTATGCTGCTGGCGTCCAGTGAGCGCGGAGATGAAAGTATCAATGCCAGATTCGAATTCCTCAAGCTGGCCCCCGACCAGCCTTCGATCAGCACGCCGGTCGCTGCCGAGTCGGGAGAACACAGAAAGCGAATTCCAGCCGCACTGAACGTTATCGTTGAATCATTCGAGTTCGAGGGCAAGTCTCTTGGCCGACTCGAGTTGCTCGCCGCGCCGGAAAAAACCGGATGGCGTTTGGAACGGCTAGCAATTGCGAACCCGGACGGTCGCATCGATGTCAGGGGCAATTGGAGCGTGACGGGCCGTCCGCATGCCGAGTATGCCGTGCGCTTCGAGGCATCAGATACGGGTAAGTTTCTGGCACGTCTTGGCTACGCGGAAGCCGTTGTCGGGGGCACGGCCTCGCTGACTGGCCCGGTCAGTTGGCTAGGCGGGCCATTCAAACCTGACCTGCCAACTTTGACCGGCAAGCTCAAATTAGAAGTAGCAGTTGGCCGCTTTGCCCAAGTGGATCCGGGTGCGGGACAACTCATCGGCTTGCTGAGTTTGCAGGCGTTGCCCAGGCGCATCACGCTGAATTTTAACGATGTTTTTTCAAGTGGTTTTAGTTTTGATCGGATTGAGGCTGATGTGGTCGTGACCGAAGGTTTGGCACAGACTGACAATTTCCGCATGGAAGGCCCTGCGGCTGAGGTGACAATGCGAGGTGAGGTGAATCTTGTCACTGAGACACAGAACGTGGATGTGCGGGTCAAGCCGATGTTGTCGACCGCGGCCGCAGTGGCGGGTGCGGCGGTTATCAACCCGCTGGTGGGGGTGGCGACATTGCTGGTGCAGAAAGCGCTCGGTGACCCAGTTGAAGAGGCCGCCTCTCGCTATTATCGTGTGACTGGTACATGGGGCGATCCTCAGATCGAGCGTATCAAGCGGCCAGCGTCGCAAGACAAGGCGTCGGCAGCGGGGCGCTGACTCGAAACCGGTCGTTTAGCCACGGACCGGCAATCTGTCGACGTGCACCAGACGGCGGCGCATTGCCTAGCTGAGGGGGTAATTTGTTATTAAAGCAAACAACAACACTCAACACTGAACAACTGCTGTTAACGGCAAGCGATACTCTGCTAGTGCCGAATGGACTTGACTCAAACCGGTTGTCAACAGTGTTTGGTGAAATGATGAAGCACAGGGTGGATTATGCCGACCTGTATTTTCAGTACAGCCGCAGCGAAGGATGGAGCATCGAGGATGGCATCGTAAAGATCGGTAGCTTCAACATCGAGCAGGGTGTTGGTGTGCGCGCCATCAGTGGCGAAAAATCGGCGTTTGCTTACTCTGATGACATCAGCCTGACCGCGTTGGAATCTGCGGCGAGCGCAACGCGCGCAATCGCGCGTCAAGGTGGTGGCGGTGAGGCGGGGTTGGTACGATCGGCAGGAGGACACTCTTTGTACTCTCCAAACGATCCCCTTTCGAGTCTGCCCGACACGCAAAAGGTGGCGTTACTCGAGAGGCTGGAACGGCTGGCGCGCGGGATGGATCCGTGCGTTTGTCAGGTTGTGGCGAGTCTCTCGGGCGAACATGACATTGTCTTGGTGGCCCGCAGTGATGGCCTTTACGCGGCGGATGTGCGCCCTCTGGTGAGGCTGTCGCTTCAGGTTATCGTCGAAAAGTCGGGTCGTCGAGAGCAGGGTTCTGCTGGCGGTGGCGGCCGCTTTGATTACGATTACTTCAGCGATGAGGTGCTCGAGGGCTACGCGCGAAAGGCCGTTGATCAAGCGTTGCTGAATTTGGAGGCAGCACCAGCACCTGCAGGAACGATGACCGTGGTGCTCGGGCCGGGATGGCCCGGGGTCCTGCTCCACGAGGCCATCGGCCACGGACTCGAGGGCGACTTCAACCGCAAGGGCAGCTCCGCCTTCACCGGGCGAATCGGAGAGCGCGTGGCTGCCCCGGGTGTTACGGTGGTTGACGATGGCACTATCCCCGCGCGCCGCGGGTCGCTGACGGTTGATGATGAGGGAAACCAAACACAGAAAACGATTTTGATCGAGGATGGTGTGTTACGCACCTACATGCAGGACACGCTGAATGCTCGGCTGATGGGGGTGCCGCTGACCGGAAACGGGCGCCGTGAGTCCTACGCACATATTCCAATGCCACGTATGACGAATACATACATGCTGAACGGTGAGCGGGAAAGTGCCGAAATTGTGGAGTCAGTGGACAAGGGCCTCTATGCTGTGAACTTCGGTGGCGGTCAGGTTGATATCGTCAGTGGCAAGTTTGTTTTTTCTGCTTCCGAGGCATATCTCATCGAACGAGGCAAAATTACAAGTCCAGTGAAGGGCGCGACGCTAATCGGCAATGGGCCCGATGTGTTGAAGCGCGTTTCAATGATCGGCAACGACATGGCTCTTGACCCCGGTGTCGGTACTTGCGGAAAAGACGGTCAAAGCGTGCCCGTCGGCGTCGGCCAACCGACGCTGCGTGTTGACGGGCTGACAGTGGGTGGAACCAGCGCTTGATTCTCGCTCGCTGCCCGGCGCTGAGAACCTTGACGGAAAAAAACAGTCTGCTGAACAAACATAGATGATCCTGATACTCGGCGAGAGCACGGATTTACAGTCGGATGAATACCGGCAACTCATGGAGCAACTGGCAGCGCTGCCCAATATCAAGTCTCGTGTTCACCATATCCAGGGTACCGAGCGTTCGGTCACCGAAATCTATTTAATCGGCGACACCAAAGCGCTGCAGGTCGAAGACATGCAGGCGCTTCCCTGTGTCGAACAAGCCATCCGCGTGTCGCAGGAGTACCGTATTCTCGGGCGGCACAGGGATGATAGCCGGCCTTCACATTTTGAGTATCAAGGCCTGCGCTTTGGTCAGGACACATTACACGTCTTCGCAGGATTGTGTGCGGTGGATTCGCGCGAGCACGTCGAACAGATGATGCGGGCACTACAAGACAATGGTCAAACCTGCGCCCGCATGGGAGCGTATAAACCGAGAACGAGCCCTTACTCATTTCAAGGCCATGGCAAGTCGTGTCTGCCATGGGTGTTTCAGCTTGCCGGTAAATACGATATCAAGGTGATCGCGATGGAGGTCACGCACGAGTCCCACATCAGTGAAATTCGTGAGTCGCTTGAAGCGACCGGAAAGCCCACCGGTGTCATGCTGCAAATTGGTACGCGCAATACCCAGAATTTCGAGCTGCTCAAGGCGGTGGGAAGACAGACAGAGTTTCCGGTGCTTATCAAGCGCGGTTTCGGTATTACTCTCGATGAGTCGTTAAATGCCGCGGAGTATCTCGCTAGCGAGGGCAACAGCAAGGTGATATTCGCGCTGCGAGGGATGAAAACCAACCTCGGGGACCCGCATCGCAATTTCGTTGATTTTGCCCAAGTTCCCGTGGTCAAGCGGCTCACTCGTATGCCAGTGTGTGTCGATCCAAGCCACTCGGTGGGCACGCGGAGTGCTTCACCGGAGGGGATTATGGACATATTTCACGCCACAGCCCAGGCAGTCATCGCGGGTGCCAATATGGTGCTGGTTGATTTTCATCCTGATCCGCCAAAAGCACTGGTCGATGGACCCCAGGCGCTACGCCTCGAAGAACTGCCGTATTTGCTCGAGGACGTCGCCATCTCGCGCAAGGCTTACCTCGAGCGCGCCGAAGCGACTGGCAAGTTCCTGGCTCGGCAATAAGGCGGGCTGCTTTACGGGCGTTGAACACTTGCGCATAATGCTCTGCGAGTGATGGCCTGGTTATCCGATTTTCTGGAGTAGTACGACACAATCACGCATGACACATGCAGACCATGATCGAAAGAAATAACGCGCCGGCAAAAAATGCGCTGTTGAAGACGCTACATTTGTTAGGTGCAGCGGACACGATAGTGGAGCGGGTTTTCGAGATGATCGGTGAATCGAAATTCTTTTCGGATTTCACGCGTGATGATGTCGAGCAACTGGCTGCCTTCATGCAGGTGTACCGTGCGGATACTGGAGAGACGGTTATCCGTGAAGGCGAAGTTGATGATTACCTGATATTGATTGTCGAGGGCCGAGTGGAGATTTCCAAGGCCGATTCGCAAGGCGAGCTTCGCCCGATGACGGTCGTCGGGCCGGGAGCGACGCTCGGAGAGATGTCAATGATCGACGGTGAGCCGCGGTTTGCGACATGTATCGCACTGGAACCGACCATCTTTGCCGTTTTGTCGCGCGATAGTATGGTGCGGATCATCATCGAAGAGCCCGGGTTGGGATCAAAAATACTGATTAAGCTCGTTACGCTCCTGTCGCAGCGTTTGCGCGCCACCAGTTCCAATTTATTGCATCAGCTGGAGCGTTAAGTTTTTCCGTTAGAGCTGTTGNNCGACACCAAGTCGATTTTTCATTGTCATCGTGGCTTTGCTCGTTGGCGCAATGCTGGGCCGGGCAGAGATCTCGCTGGTCGACGATGTCGGCAAGCACATTGCTATCGGCGAGCCGGCGCGGCGCATCATCGCCACTGCACCTCATTTGGCTGAGCTTGTCTACGCTGCAGGATCCGGGGACTCGATGGTCGCGGCTGTCCGCGGCGCCAATTATCCGTCGGCCGTTTTGGCGCTACCCACAGTAGGAGACGCCGCCGGCCTTGATTTTGAGCGTATTCGCCGCCTTGAGCCTGACTTGATACTGGCATGGGGCAGCGGTAATCGACCGGTCGACCTCAACCGCCTGGCGCTGGGGTCTGCAGCGGTGGTCATTTTGGAGGCGCGCAGGCTCGAAGACATTCCGCGACACCTGCGGATCATCGGCGAGCTCGGGGGAAGTAATGAAGCGGCGGAGCGCGCCGCCGCGCGCTTTGAGGGCAGGTTGCGCGAACTGCGGCAGCGCTATTCCTCCGCCCGTACGCTGAAAGTTGTCGTTGAAATTTGGCATCAGCCGCTTTTTACCGTTGGCGACACGCACCTATTGAGTGATGCTTTGCGTGTTTGCGGGGCACGCAATGCACTTCCCAACTACCCCCTGCTGGCCGGTCCGGTACCGATCGAGAACGTCCTGGCAGCGGACGTCGACATCATTCTGTCAGTGACTGGAGTGACAGAGACCGAGATGCAATCTCGTTGGGGTGATCGCGTTGCGATGCGTGGTGCCCGAGCAGTGGAGTTGATTTCACTCGATCCCGACCTTCTGACGCGGGCCAGCGATCGCATGGTGGAGGGAGTCGAAATGCTATGTCGTCGACTGGATCAGGTGCGCGCAGATGCGGTTGCCGCGGTGCACCCCGGACGTGTTCTGATGACTGGCGTAATCAGGTCTTGACGCACTGCCCCTTGTACAACATTTGATTGGTTGGTGTTCCCGAAGGTGAACCGCCGGCCGGCTCAACTGACATTCCCAATCCCCAAGCTGCATCCAGTGCGGGTACCAACTGAGCAGGAACGCGAAGCGTTTGCAGTTCGTGCGTCGTGATCAGACCGAGCGATACGGGCGGGCGGTTCTCATCCGGCAGCATCCACAACTCCCAAGCCGTGTCCGGTGCCATTACGGCATGCCCGAGTACGCGCAGGCGAAGTTCCTTGGCGTTGCTCCCGCCCGGCTGCCACGAGACTGTTATTGCCGGCGAATCGGTGGTCGCATCGTCCATGACAACGACCATCATGGTTCCTTCCGTTGTCAGAGGTTCCGCTGTCATTGTCATAAAAAGCCCAAGGGCTAGAACCACGGTGATCGCCAATCCAGCAGCGGCACGCCAGAAATTGAGGCTGTTCCACCAGCCCGACCCCCTCTCCGCAGCTGCCTTATCACCGTGGATGCGCCGTTGGATCGCGTGCCACACGCGCCGCGGCGGCGTCACATCGGCAGTAGCCGAAGCCATCGGCGTGAGACGGCCTTCCCATTCCGCCACCAGCGCACGCAGTGACGGGCTGAGCTTGAGTTGCGCTTCGAAACGCTGCCTGGCTCGCCAGGGCAGGGTTCCGAGCACATACTCAGCAGCGAGTCGATCACGAAAAGCAGGGTCCTTGTGCTTCATTCCGCCTTAAAATCCTCGAGACAATGCTTCAACTTTACCAGTCCTCTACGCACCCAGGTCTTGACGGTCCCCAGTGGCTTACCCATCTTCTCTGCCAGTTCGCCATGGGAAAGGCCGTGAAAGAACGCCAGTGCGATACTACGCCGCTGTTCTGCTATCAGCCGCTCCATACAGTCGTGCAACTTTTCAGCTTCCGCGGCCAGGGCCGCTAGCTCTTCGGGGCCTGGGCCCTCATCCGGGATACTCGATAGGAACGCCTCTACATCGTCCGAGGAATGTACTTCACGGGGGCGACGCAGCCAATCCAAAGCGCGGTTACGCACGATCGCCGTCATCCAGGTCATTGGCGCACTCTTGTCAGCGTCATAGCTACCGGCGTTATGCCAGATCTTGATGAAGCTTTCCTGAAGCACTTCCTCGGCCCAATCCTNNCCGCCCTCTACGAGGCCTCGTAGAGGGCGGAAAATGCCCGCTGATCAGCAAGGGCGCAGCGCGATAGCAGCACCGCGAGTCGGTCCTTATTCGCCGCCGTCATTCGTCTCGGGTGCGCGTTTTTTGCCAGTAGACATCGGTGTGACCAGCGCTGCGGTTAATCACCCGGCACAGAACAAAAAGGAGGTCGGAAAGGCGGTTAAGATAACGCTGTGGCACAGCTGAAAGCTGTTCGGCCAAAGCCAGTCTCACCACGCGCCGTTCGGCGTGCCGGCAGGTCGCGCGTGCGACGTGGGCCAGTGCGGCTGCGCGCACGCCGCCGGGCAATATGAATTCTTTGAGCGCCGGAAGATCCGAATTGAATTCGTCGAGGTTCTTCTCAAGCTGGCTGACGTGCTGCTCATCGATTGCCATGTAGCCAGGAATGCTCAGTTCACCACCTAAATCAAATAACTCGTGCTGCACACGCGTCAAAACGCTGCTTACATTCTCGGGGATCGGTTCTGCGAGAACAACACCGATGGCACTATTCAGTTCGTCCACGGCACCGATTGCTTCTATGCGTGCGTTATCCTTGGGCACGCGTGAACCGTCTCCGAGGCCGGTCGTTCCGGCATCGCCTGTTCGCGTATAAATCTTTGAAAGCCGGTTACCCATAAATCATTCGCCCGCGTGCGTTGCTGAAATCGTCATAGTTCGATTATATGCGCATGACCGACTAGGGGCTGTTCGTCAGCGCAACTCGTTGCCCGGTAGTGCGGTCGAACGCGGGTCACCTCCAAGGTCTTCAATTTCCAGTTGTAGCCGTCTGTGTAATGCATTGCGCCTATGGTTGGTCTCATAGCTGCTCCATTTGGAAAATTCTGGCAGCGCGACCTCCTCAACTGTTTCGAGCAAGCTTGCACTCTTCGCATAGAGGGCACGCGAACGTTTATCAAGTGCATCGAGGTAACGGGCCGTCGAGCGAATGGATGCCGCGCCCGACGGAGGCCCGTAACCCGGGACAATGTAGTTTACGGGCAGGCCCATCAGTTCTTTTAGTGCCGTTTTCCAACCCGCGAAATCACAGTCGCGTATCGCTGGCACATGGTTGGCGGAAACTAGGCCACCAGCAAAGAGCGTCCCGCTGCTGCGATGGAAGACAGCGACGTCACCCGGTGTTGCAGCCCAGCCAAAGTACAAAAGTTCGAGTTGAATTCCTGCAATATCAATGCGAGTTGAGGCATCTACTATGTAGCTCGGTAACACCAGGCGTGTGCCACGCATTTCTTCACCCAACTGCTCTCTGAGTTCCTTCAAACAGTGCGCACATCGCGCCTCCATTAGGTCAAGCGTTTTCCGATGAGCACCAATGATCGCGCCGATGTCGGCAAAAGCAGCGGCGCCGAACACGAACTCCTTGACGGCATGCGTGAGAATGACCAGCTTGACAGGTCGAGCCGTTACTTCATGTATCGCATCAAGTAGCTGATTGCCATGCCGGTAAGAAATGCCGGTATCGATCACAATGACGCCTGATGGGCCGACAATGAAGCCGGCGTTGGCGACACGGCCGCGGTTCTCCGTTGTTACCTCATCAGCACTACCGACCAGCGCATACACATTATCTGCGACTTCGACAGCCTGCTGCCCCAGTGCCGGTCTCGTTAGTGAGATGGCGAAAATCACCAAGGCGGATATCAACGGCTGTTTTTTCACACGATTTGACCCTAAAATGATGTGGCAGTAACCCTCGAGGGCAGTGCTAACATGCGCTTTGCGCAATGGCAAAAGCATTATCGTATCTCTGCATCTGACATCGGCAGACGGCGAAAGGTTCTTTTTACCGTGGCAGCTTCGATAGCTGCAAGTGTCTTTGTGGGCAGCCTGGCTTCTGCCCGCCTAGACAGCTTCGAACTGGAGATGATCGCGCCGGGAAATTACGTGCACTACGGCATGCACGCTCCGCGTTCGCGGCAAAATCTTGGTGACAATGCCAACATCGGGTTCATAGTTGGTGATCGCTGCGTGCTGATTGTCGACACTGGCGGGTCAGCGCCAGTGGGTTTTGCCCTGCTCAAGGCTTTGCGTGAGGTGACTGATAAGCCGATCTGCTATGTCGTGCTCAGCCATGTCCACCCAGACCACATTTTCGGCATTTCCGCATTCACGGAAGATAATCCTGTCATTATTGGCCATGAGAACCTGCCGCGGCAGCTGGCCGCACGCAGCGGTTTTTTTCGGAAAGCTCTCGAGCGCGATCTCGGCGAACTTGCGCAAGGCAGCGACGTTTCCATGCCGAACCGAACGATTGCCGCGGGTGAGGTGATTACGGTCGATCTCGGCGATCGGCGTGTAGACATACAGGCGTGGCCGCCAGCACATACCGATCACGACCTCAGTGTTTTCGACCATTCAACGTCGACACTATGGCTGGGCGATTTGTTATTCGTAGAACATACGCCGGTATTGGATTCAAATATCACGGGATTCCTCGATGTGATGCGCGTGTTGCGCGGCCACGAGGCACGTCACTACGTGCCCGGCCACGGCCGAAGCAACGCGCCATGGCCGACGGTGATGGACCCCCAACAACGTTACTTTGAAGTGATACTGGAAGAAACGCGGCGTGCCATTCGCGATAACGTAGGGTTGATGGATGCTGTTAACAAGGTAGGCATTTCTGAGTCGGGCAAGTGGGCTAATTTCGATACCTATCATCGCCGCAATGTCACTACTGCCTACACCGAGCTCGAATGGGAGTAGTGGGTTATACTGCACCCCTTTCAGAGGGGGGGTGTAATTGATGCAGACGCGTTTTCGGCAGCTCTGGGCGGTTCTGTTGTGCCTCCCCATGCTTACTTACGCTAATTCACACCCCGAACCTGACCATACCAAGATTCCCGAGTGGCAGGTTATCCGCAACCTCATGTTCGGTGACCGCGAAATCAATCCAGACGAGCGCGAGGTGGTGCGCGTCTATTTGAACATTCGCGCCGATGACGCATCGACAGTACCGGTAATGATCAATGGCCTGATTGACCAAAGTGAAACAGACTACATAAAGACGCTGTATCTAATCGTTGATCGAAACCCAACGCCGACTGCTGGAATATTTCATTTCACACCGGAGAGCGGTCGCGTCAAGCTGGAGACACGCTTACGGTTCGAGCAATACAGTTTTGTCCGGGCGATCGCTGAATTAAACGATGGGCGCTTGTATATGTCACAGCGTTGGGTCAAGGCAGCCGGCGGTTGCTCGGCGCCGATGGGAAAGAACGGCGTTCCGGCGGCTCTGATGGGCAAAATGCGTTTCCGCATGGATGACACTGTCGAATACGACCAGCCGACGTTGGTTCAGGTGCAGATTCGTCATCCTAATGAATCGGCATTGGCGTCGGACCTGGATCCAGACCACGTACCGCAATTCATCCGCAGTGTGCAGGTGAACTTTAACAACCAGTCAGTGATGTCGGGAGAAGTGAATTTTTCATTATCCGACAATCCAGTGTTTCGCTTTTATTTTGTGCCGAGATCGGAAGGCGAACTGAACGTCACAGTCGAGGACACGCATGACAGTGTATTCTCGCAATCGATACCAATTAGCGAGCGACCGTACTCCACAACGCAGTAGCGGGCGATGCCGGCATTGATAGGGGAAGGCAGATTACGTTAAAGTTCCCCAGAGTTTTTGTAAGATAATCAGAAAGCTAAAAATATGAAATCGAGCCTGTTGAACGTAGTCGGGACGTTGACATTGTTCGTCATGGCAACTGCATCGGTATTTGCCCAAGGCAACGCCGATGCCGGCAGTCTCAAGAATGCACAGTGCGAGGGATGTCACGGTATTGAAGGCTTCAGGATGGCCTACCCCGAGGTTGTTTCAGTGCCGATGCTCGGCGGCCAGGCTGAGGCCTATATCGTTGCGGCATTAAAGGCATATCGAGCCGGTGACCGTAGTAACGCGACAATGAGGGCGATTGCTGTTGGCCTGAGTGATGAAGATATCGCCGATCTAGCGGCTTACTACGCTAGCGGCGAATAGCACAGTCCGGACGGTTGACTCGTGCAGCGACGGTGAGATGCAACGAGCTGAATACGGGGATAAGCAATGAAAAGAAGTTTTTTAATGGTGGTGGCTATGGGGGCGTGGGTCGCTGCGGTCGATGCGCTGGCCGAGGAGGCTAAAACGGTCAATGCAATGGAAATCGTCAGCACAGTGTGTGCAATGTGCCATGGCGATGACGGCAACAAAATGCTTACGCCGGAAACGCCGAAGATAGGTGGGCAGAGGGAAGACTATCTCGCAAAGGCGTTGCAGGATTACAAAAACGGCAGCCGCAACAACCCGATCATGGCGGCCGTCGCGCAGCCGCTAAGCGATGCCGAGATCAAGGCCTTGTCGCAGCATTTCGCGGCCCAGGTTTCGGAGCTTTATACGAAGAAATAAACCACCCGCTGTTGCGTGCGGAATCGGAACGGGGCTCTTGTAGCCCCTTTTTGTTCGGTTGGTGTTCAGACGATTGATCCAGCGCCTCGATCATACACTGGAGGCCGATAGTGAACTTCTCATCCCGCGACAATGCCCGGAGATGGTCACAAATAATGGTCTTTTTCAAGGTGGGCACGCAGCGTGGCGAGATAGTGATCCTGGTCCGGAGCTACTCCGCCGCGGTTTGCTTGCCACACGGCCTCGCCGAGACACTCGAGCACGACATGCAGGGCTTTGTGCACCTGCCCGTATTTGGCTACCAACGCTCTATATATGTCAGCCAAACCTGGCGGTTGATCGATCGCGAGCTGCTCTGCGATCGATAGGTGCAGGCTCAGGTGCAAGAATGGGTTCAATGCCCCTGATTCCGGCGGATAGTCCCGTTCGATATTCTTCTCGCGATCGTCGAGCAACCCGTGATATTCCGGATGCAGCAGTATCACCTCAAGAGCGGTCGACTCAAGGCCTTCGAGCGGCCGGCCACCACGATATTTTTCCCAGGTGTTGAAGAACAGTTCGCGCGCTTGACGGCGGGACGGGTTAAACATTAGCTGTAGTCCGTTTTCTTTCGGTATTTGCACAGATCGGCAATCAGGCAATCCATACAGTTCGGTTTGCGGGCTTTGCATACGTAGCGGCCATGCAAAATAAGCCAGTGGTGGGCGTCTTTCCTGAATTGCTCCGGGACCAACCGCATCAATTTTTTTTCGACTTCACCTACGTCCTTACCTGGAGCGATGCCGGTCCGGTTGGAAACGCGGAAAATATGCGTATCGACGGCGATAGTCGGTTCACCGAAAGCCGTATTCAGTACGACATTGGCCGTTTTGCGTCCCACGCCGGGGAGATGCTCGAGCTCTGCTCGGGTATGCGGAACCTCGCCCTGATGTTTTTCCAGCAGGAGTCGGCAGGTCCCGATGATATTCTTTGCCTTGTTTCGATAAAGGCCGATGGTCTGAATGAGTCGCAGCAGTTCTTTCTCCCCGAGCCTGAGCATTGCTTGCGGCGTATTTGCGAAGGCGAAAAGTTTTTCCGTCGCGAGGTTGACGCTCTTGTCGGTCGCCTGCGCCGAGAGGATGACTGCAATCAACAATTCAAAAGGCGTGTGGTAAACGAGTTCGGTGGTTGGGTGTGGATTGGCGGCGCGCAGGCGCGAGAAGATCTCGGTACGTGTCGCGTTATTCATCGGTTCGATAAGCGAGCCGCTTAAAACGGGGCTCGCCGTATGGTTAGTCGGCATGCGCGGTAAGCAATCATCTCTGCTTAGGCCGCGTATTGTTCTTGCCAATCCATGAGCTTGATCAAACCAGTCATGCGTAGACGACTCATTTATTGACGCCCTGCCGGGCACGAGCGCGTCTGAGCGCGCCCGCAATGATGGCCGCCTTCTTGTGGTTCTCGGGGCGCGCTGATTGGCCGTCCTCATTCGGTTTTTTTCCGGATCCTTTCTGCACCAGTTGCTGCTCGCGTTCCTGGTGTTGAGCCTGGACCCTTTGCTGATGATTGGCGTAGCGGCGTCGGAAAACCGGCCGCAACTCCTGGGGCGAATAGTCGAGCACCCGCCCGGCTTCGCTGTGCCCTTGAGCTGCAAGCGTTTCCAGTTCGACCATGTCGATGCAATCGACCGGGCAAGGCTCGACACACAGATCGCAGCCACTGCAAAAAGCCGTGAGCACAGTGTGCATGCGCTTGCCGCTACCAACAATGGCGTCGAGCGGACAGGCCTGAATGCACAAGGTGCAACCAATGCAACGGGGTTCATCGATGACTGCAGTCCTGCGCGGTGCCTCGATTCCGAATTTCGGGTTTAACGGTATCGCATCGAGATTGAGAAGTCTTGCCAGTTCGTCAACTCCCTGCTGGCCACCTGGCGGGCACTGATTGATTGGTGTGCCTTCGGTTGCAATTGCTACCGCGTAAGCGTGGCAATCGGCATAGCCGCAGCGCGTGCATTGTGTCTGCGGTAGCGATGTTTCGATTAATTCGATTAAATCAGCGTTCATACTGGATAGCAAGGCGGCGTCAGGTGCGATGACTGGCAGGCCGTTTGCCAAGGTGCTTGAGGCAACGGTCAAGCCATTGCGAAGTCAGTTTTTCCTGCAGCGAATTTTGCTTGAGCCGCGCCGTCAGTCCGTCGAAATCAACCTTGTCCAACGGTTGATCCTGATTGAAGCAGGAGAAAACGTAGCTACGGTCGCCGGTGTCTGGATCCGTGTGCGGTTGCAGGCACTGTGCACAGATCTCCTTCAGCATGCATTGCATCGGTGAGTTAATCGACCCTATGGCGAAGTGATGCTCAGACAAGTGTGCTGCGAGAACGCTGTGCCGGGCGGCAGCAACGGCTGCCATCATCCGATCCGAACCAATCACAATCATTCGCTGGCAGTCACTAAAAGCAATTGGCTGCTCGCCCATGTCACCGCGCGCGTAAGCCTCCATCGCACGAACAATGTTTCCCACGAATGCCCTGTCGTCTTGCCGTCGTGGCGCAAAGCCGGGTGCCTCGTCACAGCACCATACGACGACATCGGCAGCAGCCTCTATCTCGTTTACCTTATAACGATCAACCATCTGTTTGTAGCCAGCGAAGTAAAGCACGCGCGAACCCGCCTTACGTAAAGCATTTCCGATGGAAAACAATACGGCGTTACCAAGTCCACCACCGGCAAGAATTACAGTCTGACCAACAACGATTTCAGTGGGGGTGCCAGTTGGTCCCATCAGAACGACGGGCTCGCCCGGTTTGAGCAACGTACACAGATCCGACGAGCCACCCATTTCAAGTACCACGGTCGATACAAGACCGCGTTCGCGGTCGACCCAAGCTCCTGTCAGCGCGAGTCCTTCCATGGCAAAACGAGTTCCGTTGAGCTTTGGTGCACGCGTCTCGAAGTTCTGCAGTCGATAGAATTGACCGGGCTGGAATCGTCTGGCAGCTTGCGGTGCAAGCAATACGACCTCGACAATGTTGGGTGTAAGCCTGACGACCTCATGAACGCTCGGCCGTAGAGTGGCATTGAGTTTTGCCAGAAATGCCTCGTCGCTGCCGCCAAAGGAAGGTTGCACTTGATTCAACACGCGGCTGACAATCGGATAGCCTTGTTTTGCGCTACCCATGGCTTTGACGACATTGCCGAAAAATGACGGGTGCAGGTCCCCGAAAAAACTAATGAAACGGCCATCGTGCTGCCGCGCGAGCAGCACCTGCGGCTGTTCGGGTTTGGCTGTGCGTTCGGGGTGAACCGGGGTGCCCGTTTCGTCAACGGCCTGAAAATAGCGGTGATCGAGCCGAAAATGAACCGAATCCTCGCGCGCAGCCACCGTGTTCGGCTGAGTGCCGGCCGCGACCAGGATGCTTCGCGCGGGTAAGGACAATGTCGCTTCGACTGTGTTGCCGTCGGCGTTCGGACTGTTCATCGTCACTGTCAATGCACTGGCGTGACCGAACTCGTCAACCTCTATCGACTTGGGTGTCAGCATTTCGGTGAAGCGTATGCCCTCTTCCAGCGCTTTCTCCACTTCTTCGTGATTCAGCGTGTACGCTGGGCTTTCGACTAGGCGCTTGCGATAGGCTATCGTGATCCCGCCCCACGAATTGATCAGCTCGGTGATGCGAGCCGGACGTTTGTCGGATGCGGCTCGTTCGCGTTCTGCGCGAATGGCGCGTCCATGCGCAAGAAATTCATCCGCGATGAGGCATTCTTCTGCATCCCACATCGCGCGCACTGCTCCCTCACCCCGCTCCGCTGCCAAAACTTCGTATCGCGCCAGAAACTTTTCGACCTGCAGAGGATAATAGGCGGCCGACTCTGTCGCCGTGTCAATCGCTGTTAGGCCGCCACCGATCACTACAACGGGCAGGCGCAACTGCATATTGGCGATTGAATCCGGCTTTGCGGCGCCGGTCAGTTGCAGCGCCATCAGGAAATCGGAAGCGGTTCGCACACCACGCGCGAGCGAGTTCGGGATATCCAGCACCGTAGGCTTACCGGCACCGGTTGCCATGACAATGTGGTCGAAGCCGCCATCGAATGCTCCCGCAGCATCGAGCGTTCCGCCAAAGCGCACGCCGCCAAACAGTGCAAAGTCACTGCGCCGTTCGAGTAGCAACCGTACGACTTTGAGGAAATTCTTGTCCCAGCGAACCGTGATGCCATACTCGGCAACGCCGCCAAAGCCCGCCATTACTCGGTCGTCGAGTGGCTCTTCGAGCGAATCAAAATCGTGCACAGGTTCAAAACGCACGCGCTCCCCGAACGCATCAACGCCGGAAAGCGTTTCTGGTAGTGGCTCGATCTTCAGCCCGTCAACGCCGATGACCGTATGGCCATCGTTAATGAGATGATGAGCAACAGTAAATCCGGCCGGCCCCATGCCGGCAATGAGCACACGCCTGCCGCTTTTCTCGCGGGGAAACGGACGCCGCAGATCGAGCGGGTTCCAGCGCGTGAGCAACGAGTAAATTTCGAAGCCCCACGGTAAGCCGAGTACGTCTTTCAGTGTTCGCGTCTCGACCTGGGGAATATTGACGGGGTCCTGTTTCTGGTAGATGCACGACTTCATGCAATCGTTACAGATGCGATGCCCGGTTGCTGCCACCATCGGGTTGTCGATACAGATTATTGCCAGCGCACCAATGACAACGCCTTTAGACTTAAGGTTCTGAAATTCGGATATGCGCTCGTCGAGTGGACAACCCGCCAGCTGGACACCGAACACGCTGTCTTTGAATGCACCGGTTTTTTCCTTGAGTCCTTTCGAGCACGAATCCTTTTCCTGTTCATGACACCAGATGCAGTAATGCGCCTGGTCGAGTGCTCCGACGAGGTCAGTGCCATGGTCGGTAAGTGCAAACCCCTCTCGGCGGCGCAGATGTTTCAGTCGATGCGCGGTTACGCTAGACTCGTGACAGGTATCGACCGGGACAAGCCTCTGAAAGTCGAGCTTCTTTGGTACCTTAAATAGCACGCCGGATGAGTGACGTTGCCTACCGGCATCCGAATGTACCGACCACGCAGCGTAGCGCATGGCCGTTTCCAGCTGGGCAACGTGCGCAGCGGCATCCTCCAGCCACATCAGCACGTTACGGGCGAATAGTTGCTCTGAGAAAGGCTCTTGCATGTAATCGACGAGCTGCGCTTCCAAGTGCTCGCCGTCGAACGCCATGGCGTCCGGCGCCTTGTGCGTGTTCGCTGCTTTTCGTTGAACGAACTGACGCTTGCATTTGTACAGCGGCGCCAGCGCATGGTGCACCGCGGACAGCGCCGTGACTTCACTGTCGATGGCGAATAGATGGGCCAGAAAATCATCGAGATGCTCAGCAACCGCCATCAGTAGAGCAGATTCTTCCTTTTGCGGAAGCGGATCGGGTCGTTCCCGGGCGGCCATTAGGCGCTGCTCGAGACTGGAGTCAGTATTCCGGAGAACGCCAAGGAACAAACTGTCCAGTCGTTTCAAACCATCGCGATCATAGAGATCCTCGAAGCCCAGTCCGAAACCGAGAGTGAGAGCGGGGGGGGTGGGCGATGTCGACGGGTTAACGGACATGTTCTGATGCTCGCGGCAAAGCAATTTAGTATATCAGCGCTGTTCTTGCATATAAGGCTGCAAAGCCTGCGCGCATTCTGTGACCAGGCCCGGTCCCCGGAATATCAGACCCGTGTAAAGTTGAATCAGAGAAGCGCCAGCGGAAATTTTTTCGACCGCATCCGCTGCGCTCATAATACCCCCCGCCGCAATGATTGGCAGTTGCCCGGCCAATGCATCGGATAACCAGACAACAGTTTGCGTTGCCCGTTCACGTAGTGGAGCGCCACTTAACCCCCCGATTTGATCAGCGTGACGTAAGCCTTGCAGTCCGTCTCGCGAAACAGTCGTGTTGGTTGCGATAATTGCGTCCACGCCATACCGGCAAGCCGACTGCGCCACGAACTCAACATCGTGCTTATCCAGATCGGGTGATATTTTGACGGCGACAGGTACGCGTCGGCCGTGGATATCGCTAAGTTGATCGCGCTCATCGGCAAGGCCTGCTAGCAAATGATCGAGGGCTGGACCTTCCTGCAGGCTTCGCAGGTTTTGCGTATTCGGTGACGAAATATTGATGGTGACGTAATTCGCGCAGTGGTAAACGTTGCGCAAGCAGTGGCGATAATCCTCAATTGCACGATCGATCGGCGTATCAAAATTCTTGCCAATATTAATGCCAAGAATGCCTCTGTAGCGTGCCGCGCCCACGTTCGTGACGAACCGCTCGACACCGTCATTGTTGAATCCCATTCGGTTGATTAGTGCTTGGGCTTTGGAAATGCGGAACAACCGCTTGCGCGGATTGCCACGCTGAGGGCGAGGGGTCACCGTGCCCACTTCGAGAAAGCCGAAACCGAGATGTGACAAGGCATCGATATACTCGGCATTTTTGTCAAGGCCAGCGGCTAGACCAACCGGATTGGGAAAGGTTAGCCCCATCACCGTTGTCGGTGCGGAAATCGCGCGACCAGACAGCCTGCGGGCTAGCCCCAATCGTGCCACGATACTGAGGGTCCAGAGCGCAATGTCGTGCGCGCGCTCGGGATCCAGCGCGAACAGAATCGGCCGCGCTAGAGTATAGAACATGGCGGTGTATTACCGGCTGTTGCGCTAGGGGCCGGGTGTGAAGTGCATATCACGCCTCCGGCGCAGCCGCGTCGCGTGACAATCTCTTCCATTGACCATTGACGAATCCCTCGATGGGTTGAAACAGAATCTTGTAAGCCATCTTCGGGCTTTGAGCGATCCAGTACCCCAGATAGAGATACGGCAGGCCAAGTCGTTTGCACAAGTCAATTTGCCAGCTCACGTTATAGGTTCCGTAGCTCGAACCCACTACTTCTGGATCGAAGAACGTGTAGACCGACGATAATCCGTCATCTAATCGGTCAACAATACTGACCATGCGTAGGCGGCCGCCCTCGCGAAACTCAACAAGGCTGGAACGAACATTACTCTGCAGCAGAAAATGACGGTATTGTTCCCTGCTGTCGTGATCCATGCCGCCACCACTGTGACGATAAGACTGATAGCGAAGATAAAGCGCGTAGTGCTCGGGGTGATACTTGAGTTCGAGCATATGCGCTTCCAGATCGCTGTGTTTTTTCATCGCCCGTCGTTGCGATCGGGACGGTGAAAAGTCTTTCGCTACGATACGAACTGGTACGCAGGCACGGCATCGGTCGCAGTATGGGCGGTACGTAAAGGCACCGCTTCGGCGAAAACCGACCTTGACGAGATCGGCATATACCTGGCTGTCAATCGCGTGACTCGGGGTGGCTACCTGAGAACGAGCAAGCTTGTCAGGGAGGTAACTACATGGATAAGGCGCAGTGGCATAAAATTGCAGGACTGAGAATGGTAAGTCATTCAACTGAGTCATGGATTCGCCGAATAATTGAGGTGTTGATTTCGTATCGGGGGTCTGACTGCGTCGTTAATCGTAATGACGTACTTCATTCGGTGCCGATATCGGTGGGGATCTCCCACGGTCCTGGCGCCGGTCCATAGTCTACCAATTCATCAAGGCGCTGTGCGAACTCGGCGCGTGGAATCTCGCGTGCGCCAAATCTCGCGAGATGTGGCGTGCGCATCTGGCAGTCGATGATGCCGAATTTCCATGCAAAAAGCTGCCGAGTTAGAGCGATTAATGCAACTTTCGAGGCATCGTTGACGCGCGCGAACATGGATTCTCCGAAAAAAGCACGGCCGATCGCTACACCATAAAGACCACCGACGAGCTCGCCATCGATCCAGGTTTCAACTGAATGTGCGTAACCAGCTCGGTGTAACTCCAAATAGGCGGCAACCATTTGGCCAGTTATCCACGTGTCGTCCGTTTCGGGGCGCGACTGGCGGCAGCCGTTGATAACTTGTTCGAAGTCGCGGTCGGAAGAGATCTCAAATTGTTTGTTGCGAAGTGTCTTGCGCATTGAGCGCGAGACATGCAGTTCGGCCGGAAACAACACCATGCGAGGATCGGGACTCCACCAGAGTATCGGGTCGTCTTCGCTAAACCAAGGGAAAATGCCGTGTCGATAGGCGCGAAGCAGGGTCTCGGTTGAAAGATCGGCACCCACCGCGAGCAAGCCGTTTGGTCGGCGCAAGGCTCGCGTTAATTGGGGAAATTTATCTCCGGGGCGAAGCCAGGGAATCACACGGGTAGTCGCATCGTCAGTGCATGTGAGCTCAGAAAAACTTGTCCGGGTTCTTGCTGATCAGGCCACAGGCAATTCGCGAGCCGGCATTACCACTGGGCTGGCTGATGAGATCGTCGGCCTGGGCGTGGACAATAACGGCGCGGCCGATGATGCTGTCCGGCCCAGTCCCGAGGCTGATCCCGGTGACGTCAAATGTTGTTTCGACCACACCATTCGTGTCAGCACGAATATTCCCAAGATCCCCCGCGTGCCGTAATTCACTGTCTGGTCCGCCATGCGGGCTATTGCTTGGATTGAAATGTCCGCCAGCGCTGGATGCATCCGGCGCCCGGCAATCGCCTTTCTCGTGAACGTGTATGCCATGAATGCCATTCGGGGTCAGGCCTTCAATACGCACACGAATGTGCATAGCGTCATCGTCTTGTTCGAAGTCGACAACCCCACTGGTGGTACTGCCTTCCGTCGGCGCCAGCATGGCGATTGCCGTGCGATCGCGCTGCAGTGCCGAATTGACGCCGCTACACGCCACCAGGGCGATACATAGCCCTACTATGAACCACCTGCCTAATATCGTTGCCATGGCCCGCCTTGCTAACTCGTCTGCGCGGATGCATTGTTATGAGTAATTTACAAGCCTTTTAGCATTGCCTCGATAGTAGTGTCAACGCGAGGATCAAACACCGTGCGGGAGACCGGAACAGGGCGAAACGCGGCGAGCATTAAGGGTAGGTAGGCTCTAAAAACACCCTGCCCATGGCCGACCGGCAACGCTCCGCGATGAGGGGCGCCATCGTCGGGTGCGGTGTAACGGCTGAGGCGCCGGTGAGAATGTCGCCACAGCCGTTTCTGGCACAATCCGCAGACTGTGCCAACGACGTCACATCTGAGCCTCGAGCCTTCACCATGGGTGAGGCGTTGGATTCGCTTGCTCCCCGCGGACTCGAGGGTGCTCGATGTGGCATGCGGTCGAGGTCGTCACACCCACCTGGCAGTGGAGCAGGGGCATCGGGTCGTGGCGGTAGACCGGGATGAGGAGGGCCTGTCCGGCCTGGCATCGCTACCAGGGGTAAGCACGGTCGCGGCCGATATCGAGGGCACCGAATGGCCACTTCGGGGGCAGCAATTTGACTGCGTTGTCGTTACCAACTACCTGTTTCGGCCGTTGTTCCCGGTGCTGCTCGGCTCCGTGATCGAAACCGGGCTGCTCATTTATGAGACGTTTGCGCGTGGCAACGAGCGGTTTGGGCGGCCATCCAATCCCGCGTATTTGCTCGAGCCAGGTGAGCTATGTACTCTCATCCATCCGGCGCTACGCGTGCTGGGCTATGAGGACGTGTATGTTGACCGGCCCAAGCCGGCGATGGTGCAGCGCGTGTGCGCCTGCGGCCCAGGATTCACTTGGCCTGAAAACGATCATTAACCCTCTTGGCGAATCGGGTAGAATTTTGCAACGATCCTGTCCAGGAGTGTCCCAGTCATGCTGAAGGGAAGCATCGTCGCAATCGTGACTCCGATGCACGAGGATGGCAGTCTCGATCTCGAGTGCCTTCACCACTTGATCGACTGGCACGTCGCTGAAGGCACGCAGGGAATTGTTGTTGTCGGAACCACCGGGGAGTCGCCAACCGTCAATTTTGACGAGCACTGTGCGCTGGTCGAGGCAACTATCAAGCGGGCCGATGGTAAAGTGCCGGTGATCGCCGGCACCGGCGCAAATTCGACCGCTGAAGCGATCGAGCTCGCTGAGTTTGCCAACAGCGCCGGTGCCGATATGAGCCTGACGGTCGTGCCCTACTACAATAAACCAACCCAAGAGGGCCTTTATCGGCACTTCCGTGCGATCGCCGAAGCGGTCGATATGCCGCATATCCTTTACAACGTTCCGGGCCGAACGGTTGCAGATCTGCAAAATGACACGGCTTTGCGGCTGGCGCAGATTCCCAACATTGTCGGAATCAAAGATGCGACTGCAAATATGGAGCGCGGTGCAGACCTGCTGAAGCGGGCACCACGGGATTTTGCTGTCTATAGTGGCGACGATGCCAGCAGCTTGGCGCTGATGATGATGGGGGGGCACGGCGTAATCTCGGTAACCGCCAATGTGGCGCCGGCGCAGATGCGGCAGGTCTGTTCCGCCGTGTTCGCAGGCGATTTTTCTCGGGCACGCAGCGTCAACAACAAGCTGCTGGGCTTACACACGCACCTGTTCGTTGAGGCCAACCCGATCGGAGTGAAATGGGTATTGCACGCGATGAACAAGATCGGCCCAGGAATCCGCTTACCCCTCACGCCGCTGTCGTCCTCTTTTCATGATTTGCTGCTGGGGGCCATGGGACAAGCGGGCATTGCGGCGCAGGGCGTTTCGGTTCACGAGTGACCTCAGCGCCTTGCATTGATTTCGGCTGCAACATATTGGCAGCGCCACTGTCCAATTTGCTCTAACTAATTTCTTACCGACGTGCGAATAATTGACTCATCGATGAAATGGACTGTTCTTACTTGCGGCGCCTTGGTTGCGGCGTCGCTGCTCGCGGGGTGTGCCAGCTCGGAGCGCAACAAAATCGACTACAAATCGGCCAAAAGCCTCCCGCCGCTCGAGGTGCCTCCCGACTTAGCGACGCCAGAGGGTAACAGCCGTTACGCTGTTCCCGAGCAGGACGGGGCAACCTACTCTGATTACACGCGCGCCCGAACTGCTACTCAGGGTGCTGAGCGGCAGCAGATTCTCCCCGAACAGGAAGGAATGCGAGTAGAAGGGGTCGCGGACTTCCGATGGCTCGTGGTCGACGCTGATGTGGACGCGATCTGGCCAGTATTGCGCGAATTCTGGCAGGAGACTGGTTTTTTGATTGCTCGAGAGCTGCCGGAAAGTGGCGTAATGGAGACGGACTGGGCTGAAAACCGGGCCAAACTACCTGATTCCTGGTTGCGCAGGACGCTCGCCTTGGTGGGAGCAGAAGGCGCCTATTCGGCTGCAGAGCGCGACAGGTTTATCACACGCCTTGAGCGCGGCGAGATACCGGCTACGACGGAGATCTATATCACCCACCGTGGTATTTATCAGATAAATATCACTAACGTTGCGGAAGCGCGCGTTGTTTGGCAGGTGAGGCCGCGCGATCCCAATCTTGAGGCCGAAATGTTGTATCGCCTGATGGCAAGACTCGGCGCGCCAAGTGCGCAAATCGCAAGCGCGCAGGCGCAACCGCCACCACCGCCCCGTGCGGAACTGGCCAGCGGCCCGAACAACCTCGAATACCTTGCGCTCGAGGACCCGTTTGACAGGGCTTGGCGCCGTGTTGGTCTGGCGCTCGACTTTATTGGCTTCACCGTTGAGGACCGCGACCGCTCGCAGGGCATTTACTTCGTGCGCTATAACGACCCCGATGTCGTCACCGAGAAATCAGGGCTGGAGAAACTGGCGTTTTGGCGTGACGATGAGCCGGTAAACCAGACATTCCGCATTCAGGTCAGTGAAACTGAAGTTTCTAGGAGCGAGGTGCATGTGCTCGACGATGAAGGTACAGTACTCGCGAACTCTACTTCGAGACGGATTCTTGCGCTGTTGCGCGACGAACTCAAATAGAGCAAACGCGGGCGACGCGATGCTCGGCAAGACAGTGCATGTCAGGGCTGCGGTTCGCTAGCCTCGGTAGTGGCAGCGGCGGCAACGCCACGCTGATTCATAGCGGATCCACGACCGTCATGCTGGACTGCGGTTTCAGTGTCGCCGAGACGACGCGTCGCTTGGCGCGTCTTGGGATGCGGCCGGATGAACTTGATGCCATTCTGGTAACCCACGAGCATGATGACCACATTGGTGGCGTCGCGCGTTTCGCCAGACGCTTTGGCCTCCCCGTGTGGATGTCTAACGGCACCTGGCGTGGCCTCGAAGGTTTGTTTGAGGGCATCTGCCTCAATCTCATTGAAGGCTATGCCGCGTTTTCCATCGGCAGTGTGCACGTTGAGCCGTTTCCTGTCCCACATGATGCACGCGAGCCAACGCAGTTTGTATTCAGTGATGGCGCGGCTCGCCTTGGCGTGCTAACTGATACTGGTGAGGCCACACCGCACATAGAGTCAATGTTGCGCAATTGCGATGCGTTGGTGATCGAGTGTAACCACGATGCAGCATTACTGGCGCGTTCAAGCTATCCGCCCAGCTTGCGTGCGCGCATCTCAAGTCGTGTCGGTCATCTAGATAATGCGGCTGCGGCACAGTTGCTTTCACGAGTTGCCGGGCCACGACTACAGCATGTCATCGCGGCGCATCTCTCACAACAGAATAATTGCGCGCTGCTTGCGCAACGTGCACTTTCGGAAGTGCTTGGCTGCAGTCCAGAATGGGTCGGCATTGCACATCAGGATAGCGGCTTTGACTGGCGCGAACTGCGCCGATAGGTCAATCTGCTGTCGGCACCGGAAACTCCTCGGAGCGACTTGTGTAGCCACACTCAGCTTAACACTATAAACCGAGCGTGTTGACGGTCACCGCAGGTATCGAGACTTCCCATATTTCTTCGAAGCGTTCGACCAGCGTAGACGCCTCGATTGGATCGTTTTTGGCAAACAAACCGCGAAGGTCATCGAAATGAAAGCGGCGCACCGAATGCATTTCATCGGCAATGACGAACGGGTCATAAACGCCTTTTGCCTGTGTCTGTGTTTCGTGAATTGTCACGGCGTGATTGAATGTGCGCAATAACAGCTTCATTCTCGGACAGAAGCGATCGATCGTAGCCGCATCATGGACGACGATGCGAACCTTGTTTCTCCGGCTCGCGAGCAAGAACTGGCGAAAAGCTTCATGGCGTGCCGAAGCGTTGTAGCTCGTCCCCAGCTGCTGTTCGAAAATGCGCACTTCGTGCTTCGCAAGCGTGATGACCTCATTCACAAACTCCTCGTATTGGAGTTTGCTGGTGAAGTTTGTTTTTTCCCGCACAGGCTCGTTGCTCACTATTGATTCCAATCCCCCAGGCTGATGTAGCCATTTCCATACCAGCTATGTAGGGTTTTTAAACCCCCTCGGGCGCGACGCGCCTGACTTGGCGTAAGGCGGCGTTGATTGGCGAGCAAGATAATGGCCTGCCTCGCGCCTCGGTTCATATTGTGCGACTCGCCGTTAATAAAAGCGTGGTCGCCGTGAAACAGCAGGAGCAGCGCCGGGTGCAATTCGATGCCTTCTCTTTGCGCGCGCTTGGAAAAGTCACGGTAACTGATGCTTGGCGGCGGCCTGAGAACGATGTGTGGCTTTGGTTCGGAGAGGTGGCGGCCCAGGAAGTCGACAATGTCCGACCGCCTCCACTGGATGCGACCCATTGCAGTAGCGACATCGCTGACCATGCTGTCGCCCAGATGCGCCGGATGCCGCGTTGGCGTTAGTTGCGGATCTTGATAACGCCCTTTGAGGTGAAGGCACTCGTCTAAGTAGGCAAGGAACTGCACCTTCAACTCTTCATAATCTGGTGCTCGAAAGCCGATCGAGTAGGTTATGCAACTGTCCACGGCGATGCCATTGTGGGCAAACCGCGGTGGCAGGTAAAGCATGTCGCCGCATCTGACTTTGCAGCTGCCGTCGGGATGAAAGCGCTTCAGTATCCTCAGGTCGGCGTCTGGGATGAGTTCGAGATCGCTTTGGGTGCCGACCTGCCACATGCGCCTTCCGTGCCCCTGGAGGAGAAATACGTCGTAGGAGTCGAAATGCGGCCCAACGCCGCCGCCGGGGGCTGCGTAGCTCACCATGACATCATCGAGGCGCGCATACGGCAAAAACGCGAAGCGATGGAGCAGTGCACGTGTACCTCGGCAGACGTTATTTACTCCTTGAACCAGCAAAGTCCAATTGTTCTCTGGCAGTTCGCTGAAGATGCGCGGCGAGAAAGGTCCATGAAGAACTTCGTAGTGGCCTCTATCCGCGACGACAAGGCGCGCCTCACAGGCCTCATGCCCGGAAAGTGCAATTAAGCTGCGCAAAGTCAACACGTCCCTGAAGCCGGGAATTGCCGCGCGAATGAGCAGCGGTTGCTTCTGCCAGTGACGTTGGAGAAACGACGAGGGTGACAGTCCGCCCAATAGTGAGTGATCCATGCTCAACAATTATAGGTCGGCGGGCTGGGCCCTTGCTGAGGTGCGGAAAAATTCAGTTAGAATCGAGTCAGTATTAGCCGGGAGTCGTCACGATGCTCAGGGTAGGTCAGGAAGCGCCGGTTTTCGAAATACCCGATGCGGACATGAATTTGGTCCGTCTTTCAGAGTTCAGGGGCAGCAATAACGTGGTCGTTTATTTCTATCCCAAGGACGATACTCCTGGCTGCACAGTGGAAGCGATCGAATTCAGTGATATGCAGGAGCAGTTTGCAGGCTTCGATACCGTCATTTTGGGTATTAGCCGTGACGACTGCCTCACGCATTCGGCGTTTCGCGACAAGCACGGCCTCAGTGTTGCCTTGCTCGCGGACGCGGATGGAGATGTCTGCGAGGCATATGGGGTGATGGTTGATCGCGAACTGGAGGGCATCGGCACGAAACGGTGTCTGATCCGCTCAACTTTCATTATTGATAAAAAAGGCGTGGTGCGGGATGCACTCTACGGCGTTAATCCTCGCGGGCACGCCCGTGAAGTGCTCGACAGGGTGAAAGGGCTTTAAGCGAGATGCTGATCTCTAGAAACAAGGTAGTTTCAATAAAATACGAATTAACAGACTTCTCGGGAAAGTTAATCGAAAAAACGTCGTCTCCAGTCAGTTACTTGCACGGTGGTTACCAGGGAATCTTTCCGGCAGTTGAAACAGCCCTCGATGGCAAGCAAGTGGGTGACGCTTGCAAGGTCATGATGGAGCCGGACGATGCGTTCGGCGACTATGACGAAAAACTGGTTCGCGTCGAACCGCGTGAACGCTTTCCGGAAAATGTTTCGGTCGGCATGCAATTCGAAGGAGCGCCCGAAGGTTCGGAGCACTATACCGTTTACACAGTGACGGACATCGCCGACGACCGGGTAGTGGTCGACGGTAATCACCCGCTGGCAGGGACGTCTCTGATATTCAGTTGCATGGTGACTGACGTGCGCGAGGCAACGCAGGAGGAGTTGGCACACGGACACGTGCATGGTCCCGGCGGCCATCAACACTAATGCCGCTGATGACGGTTTTGTTTGTTTAGTTGCGTTTGCCGGTCAG
>JABAOE010002514.1_pt13 | contig 28661 bp, 28 predicted proteins | sample 7062141 | NCBI WGS metagenome assembly JABAOE01 (sample SAMN14538627, study PRJNA623070) | marine sediment metagenome | biome: marine biome [ENVO:00000428]; feature: marine pelagic biome [ENVO:01000023]; material: deep marine sediment [ENVO:00002113] | place: India: Gulf of Khambhat ...
GCACGAGGCACGCGGCTCGATGGTGCTCGATATCGGCGGTGGCACATCGGAGGTTGCCGTCATCTCGTTGAACGGCATCGTCTATGCAGCATCGGTTCGCATCGGTGGCGATCGCTTCGATGAGGCCATTACAAATTACGTTCGCCGCAACTACGGCATCTTGATCGGTGAGGCGACAGCTGAGCGTATCAAGCAGGAGATCGGTTCGGCTTACCCGGGGCAGGAGGTCAGGGAGATATCGGTCAAGGGTCGAAATCTTTCGGAAGGCGTGCCGCGGGCATTTACGTTGAACAGTAACGAGATTCTCGAGGCCTTGCAGGAGCCGTTGCAGGGAATTGTCGGCGCTGTTAAAGCTGCGCTCGAGCAAACACCACCCGAGCTCGGCGCCGACGTCGCGGAGCGAGGTATCGTGCTTACCGGCGGCGGCGCGCTGTTGCTCGATCTCGACAAGCTGTTGACCGAAGAGACCGGCTTGCCGGTCGTTGTCGCCGACGATCCTTTGACGTGTGTGGCCCGAGGCGGAGGGCGAGTTTTAGAGTTGCTCGACGAGTACGGCTCCGCTGCATTCGCAGTGGAGTGAGTAGCCTCAGCTCGAGCTAGACTGAAACAGGTTATGGGAGTGGCGTAGGCCGTGAGTGCTCCAGGAGGAACCGGCAGTGATCTCGTCCGGGGAGGACCCTCCCAGAGCGTCCGCTTCATTCTAATTTGTGTCGTCAGCCTCGCGCTGATGTTTCTCGACCACCGCGAGTCTCACTTGACGACAATTCGCCAAGCTTTCTCTGTCGTCGTCTATCCGATTCAACTCGCAGTCGATCTGCCGGTTCGCGGTTGGCGTTGGGCCGAGATGGCGCTCGCAGCGCGCGCGGCACTGCTGGCCGAGAACGAGGCACTCAAGCTCGAGAAGCTCGATGCGGGTGTGCGGCTGCAGCGTCTCGATTCGCTAGAAGCAGAGAATCGCCGTCTGCGTGCGATGCTCGACTCGAGCCCGCGCGTAGCCGATCGCGTGCTCGTCGCCGAGATTCTTGCCGTCGATCTCGACCCGTATCGGCAGCGTTTCACGATTAATCGAGGCCTAGCTGACGGCGTTTACGTCGGTCAGGCGCTACTCGATGCTGACGGCATTCTCGGGCAGATCATGCGCGTGGAGCCGATGACATCCGAAGCCGTGCTCATCAGCGATGCCGATCATGCCTTGCCGGTTGCAATCAATCGCAACGGCTTGCGCACAATCATTATCGGTACGGGCGACACTGTTCGGCTGCGCATGCCGTATCTGCCGAATTCCGCCGACGTCGAGATGGGCGATCTCGTCATTTCATCCGGCCTCGGCGGCGTATTTCCGTCGGGTTATCCCGTGGGTTATGTGAGTGAGATCGAGCGCTTGCCTGGACAGGGGTTCGCAGAGATCTACGTCGAACCCGCGGCCCAGCTCGATCGCGCACGTGAAGTCTTGCTCGTCTGGACGGCTGAAGCTGACCTCACGAGCAGTCGTGATGACGACCCGACGAATCTTGCGGAGGCACGCTGATGTCTGATGCAGGTATGGGCTGGCGACTGCCGATTTTCACGCTCGTTCTCGCTTTGGCGCTCACCGCCGCACCCCTACCGGCATCCGTTGCGCCGTTCAGGCCGGACTGGGTGCCGCTCATATTGATCTTCTGGAGCATGCTCGCACCGGAAAGGTTCGGATTGCTTACGGCATTTTGGATGGGATTGTTACTCGATACGCTGTCCGGTTCCTTGCTTGGCCAACACGCACTCGCGCTCGTTGTCGTCGTCCACCTCACGATCAGGTTTCACCTGCGCATCCGGGTCTTTCCCATTTGGCAGTTGAGCGTAACGGTTGTTCTTTTGCTAGCGATTTATGAGTTCGTGCTTTTCTGGGTCGACGGCGTCGCGGGACGAACCGTGCCGATTATGGAGCGCTGGGCCCCGCTCATTACGAGCGCGATGATCTGGCCGCTCATCATCGCCTATCTCGATCGTTATCGGCACGATGCCCAAGTGCGAGTCTGACCGGTAGGTGCTCGATGAACGCGGCTGTCCCACTCAAGGATCATTGGAAAGAGCAGCGTCTGTTTCTGTCGCGCCTGATTGTGGCTGCAATCATCATGTTCTTGCTCACGGGCGTACTCGTTTATCGTCTCGTGCAACTACAGATTGTCGACTATCAGCTCTTCGCGGAGCTATCGCAGGGTAACCGCCTTCGCATCGAGCCACTCGCGCCAACGCGCGGCCTCGTCTATGACCGCAATGGCAACGTGCTTGCGGAGAACCTGCCGGCTTGGGAGCTCGTCATTACGCCCGAGCAGGTGCCCGACCTCGACGCGACGCTCGCCGAGCTCGTGGGCACCGGGCTCGTCGACGCGGAAGAACGCGACGCGCTGGCAAGCCTCGTGCGCTCGCATCGGCGTTTCGAGAACGTCATGCTCAGCAACCTGTCCGACGAGCAGGCCGCGCGGTTCGCCGTGCGCCGACACCAGTTCCCCGGTGTCGATATCCGCGAGGGCCTGATCCGTCACTATCCGTACGGCGATGCGGCCGCGCATGCGATCGGCTACGTTGCGAGTATCTCCTCTGCGGATCTCGAGGTCATCGAGCGGCGCGAGTATGCGGCGACGTCGCACATCGGCAAAACCGGTATCGAACGCGGCTTCGAGTTCGAGCTTCACGGCGAGGTCGGCTATCGCCAACAAGTCGTAAACGCGCAGGGACGCGTGCTGCTCGATCCTGCGAGCCGCACGGAGGCAGCACTGTCGGCTTCGGCGATCAGCAACCTAGAGACCCTGTGGCCGGTTCCGGGCAGAAACGTCACGCTGAGCCTCGACATGGACCTCCAGATGGCCGCCGAGACTGCGATGGAGGGTTCCCGTGGCGCGGTCGTTGCGATCGATCCACGCAACGGCGACTTGCTTGCCATCGTCAGCGCACCCGCCTTCGATCCGAACCGCTTTTCGACCGGCTTGAGTCAACAAGATTTCAGGGCGCTCAATACCGACCCAGACAATCCGCTGTTCAACCGAGCATTGGCCGGTACGTATCCGCCGGGCTCGGTCATCAAACCGTTCTTGGGCTTAGCCGCGCTGCATCACTTGGAAATCGAGCCCACCGAGCGCGAAATGTGTCCGGGCTTCTTTGTCCTGCCGGGCAACACGCATCGTTACCGCGACTGGCGGCCTCAGGGGCACGGGCTCGTCGATCTGCACGATGCCATCGTGCAATCCTGCGACGTTTTCTACTACCGCCTCGCTGTCGAGCTCGGCATCGACACGATCGAGCAGTTCCTGAAGTCTTTCGGCTTCGGTGCGCCGACGGGCATCGATATCAGCGGCGAGCGTCGCGGCGTCGTGCCGTCGCGCGAGTGGAAGCGAAACAACTTCTCGCGACGCGAGGACCAAGTCTGGTTCCCAGGGGAGACCGTCATCACAGGGATCGGGCAGGGTTTTACGACGGTAACGCCGATTCAGCTCGCCCATGCCACGGCCGTGCTCGCAAGTCGTGGAGCCGCCTATCGCCCGCGGCTCGTGATCGCGACGGAGGACAGCGTTACTGGCGAAGTGGCCGAGCTCAGTCCGGTCGCGCTCGGACAGGTCGAAATTGAAGACGCGCAGTGGCAGTTCATTCACGATGCCATGCTCGGCGTCACTGAGGAACCACAGGGCTCGGGATTCAGGGCTATGCGTGGCGCACCCTATCGCGTCGCGGGCAAGACCGGTACGGCTCAGGTGTTCTCGATCGCCCAGGAAGAGGAGTACGACGAGGAGAACGTCGACGAGCGGTTACGCGATCATGGCTTATTCATTGCGTTCGCGCCTGCCGAGAACCCCGTGATCTCACTGGCCGTCGTTGTCGAGAACGGCGGCGGTGGTGCAAGCGCGGCAGCGCCCGTCGCTCGAGCTGTGCTCGATGCGTTCTTTGAGAGGGAAGAGTATGTCACTCGGGAGCATTGAGCTCGGGCGGCATCCTGCTGCCGTACTCAGGCCGCGGAGTTTCCGCAGCGTCGTCGTGGACTTTCCGTTACTCGTGACGATCCTCGCTATTTGCGCCTATGGACTCATTGTTCTTTATAGCGCCCTAGAGGAGAACCGTGCGCTGCTGCTCCGGCAGGGCGTACGTCTCGGCGTCGCGCTCGGCGCGTTCCTCGTCGTGTCACAGATTCCGCCGCGTCTGTTGCGGCTTTGGACGCCTTGGGTCTTCTGTGGTGGCGTCGTGCTGTTGATCATGGTCATGGTCAGCGGCGACGTTGGTGGCGGTGCGCAGCGTTGGCTCGACCTTGGGATCATCCGGTTCCAGCCTTCAGAAATCATGAAGCTCGCCGTGCCGATGACGGTCGCCTGGTATATGCACGAGCGCACGTTACCGCCAAAGTTCTCTCAGCTTTTCGTGCTCATGCTCATCGTGTTCTTGCCGGCAATCTTAATCGCACGGCAGCCGGATCTGGGCACCGCGTTACTCGTCGTCGCGGCCGGTGGAATTACGATCCTCCTCGCTGGCGTTAGCCTGCGGGTTATCGCCGCGGCCGGCGTGCTCGCCGTCGGGTCACTCCCGCTGCTCTGGCATTTCATGCACGACTACCAACGCGCGCGCGTGATGACATTCCTGAATCCCGAGTCTGATCCACTGGGTGCCGGCTACAACATCATTCAGTCGAAGATCGCATTGGGCTCTGGCGGTCTGTTCGGCAAGGGTTGGCTCAACGGCACGCAGGCGCATCTGGAGTTCTTGCCGGAGCGCTCGACAGATTTCGTTTTCGCCGTCATGGGCGAGGAGTTCGGGCTACTCGGCTTGCTCCTGCTGCTCGCGCTATATCTAGCGCTCATCAGCCGAGGACTTTTCATTGCCGTGCAGGCGCAGGAGACGTTTACACGTCTACTAGCAGGCGCGCTGAGCTTGACGTTCTTCTTCTACGTATTCGTCAACGCGGGCATGGTTTGTGGCCTGTTGCCAATCGTCGGTGTGCCGCTGCCGTTCGTCAGCGCCGGCGGCACGTCTATGGTGACGCTCATGGCCGGGTTCGGTATGCTCGTCGCGATTAAGGGAAACAAGAAGCTGCTGGCGCCATGATGGCTGTGATCCCAGTTCGCTTTATACGAGCACTCACGATTGCCGCGGTCTGTCTATGGGCTGCGATGTCAGCTTCCTATGCCCAGGATGCGGCGCAGGCGCAGGCTGATTTCATCGAGCGCATGGTCACCACTCACGGCTTCGAGCGCGACGCACTCGAGACGCTGTTTGCCGAGGTCGAAATCAACGATCGAGTGCTCGAGGCAATCTCTCGTCCGGCGGAGCGCGTTCTCGCCTGGCACGAGTATCAAGATATTTTTCTCACGGAGGCGCGTATCGCCTCGGGCGTCGATTTCTGGACCGAGCACGCGAGCCGCATTGATGCCGCTAGCCAGCGCTATGGTGTATCGCAGCACATGCTCGTGGCGATACTCGGTATCGAGACCTGGTTCGGTACACGCATGGGTAGTTACCGCGTACTCGAATCGCTGAGTACGCTCGCATTTGCCTATCCTCGACGGTCGCGTTTCTTCTCCAACGAGCTCGAAGCTTTCTTGCTCCTGGCACGCGATGAGGCGTTCGACCCGCTCGAGGTGCTCGGCTCCTATGCGGGCGCAATGGGCGCCGGCCAGTTCATACCGACGAGCTTTCGTGCTTATGCCGTCGATGGTGACGCCGACGGCACGCGCGATCTCTGGGAGAACTGGGAAGACGTGCTCGCCAGTGTTGCGAATTACTTCAAAGCGCATGGATGGCGGGCGGATGAGCCCGTCGTGGCGCGTGCCATGCTTGCGTCGGGTGCTGCGGCTCCGGCGCCTGCGAACAGTATGGATCTAAACGACACAATCGCATCTCTAAGACAGCACGGTTACGAGTTCGCGACGACGTTCCCGGATTCGACGCCGGCGACGGTGCTCGGCCTAGAAGGTCGCGACGGGACGGAGTATTGGGTTGGTTTTCACAACTTCCGCGTCATTACACGCTACAACCGCAGTGTGATGTACGCACTCGTCGCGCAGCAGCTCGGCGAGGCGATTGCCGAGGCGCGCGAGCGTGCCGCCGCAACACAATCGATTTCCCAGACCGAGGACGCCGTATGACATCTCAGCTCGCACGAACGCTGTTCGTACTGTTCGTCTTTGCGCTTCTAGCAGCCTGTGTTTCATCGCCGATCGAGACGCAGCCGCTCCCTGATCGCGAAGCGATCATCACGCCAGAGAGAACTCGAGCCGGTAATCCACCCGAATACGAGATAGCCGGGGAGCGTTACTACGTTCAGGATTCGAGCGCCGATTATCGTGAACGCGGCTTTGCATCCTGGTACGGCGAGGCTTTTCATGGACGTTCGACGGCCAATGGCGAAACTTACGACATGTACGCGCTATCGGCGGCGCACAAGACGTTGCCGATCCCAACCTGGGTCGAGGTCACGCGTCTCGACACGGGCGAGCGCATCATCGTGCGGGTGAATGATCGCGGACCGTTCGTGGATGGACGCATTATCGATTTGTCGTACGCGGCTGCCCAGGAGCTCGACATGATCGAGGCCGGCACGGCCCGTGTGGAAGTCCGTGCGCTCGGTGTCCCGGTCGGCGGCGATCTCGCTCGGCAGGAGGTCTTTGCCGAAAGCTCGATCGAGCCCGAGCGACCTGGATTCTCCCTGATTTCAGTCGCGGCAGCGGCGGAGCCCGGGCCAGGCGATCGGCCCATGCAGCAGGTGTTTGCTCAGGTCGGCGCATTCTCCGACGCGGTCAACGCGAACCGGCTCGTCGACAAGCTCCGCGCCGGTGGGCAGCGCAACGTATTCGTGCTTTCGGAGTCCGTAGGCTTGGGCCAGCTGCACCGAGTGCGTATCGGGCCCCTGGCAGACGTCGCCGCCTACGATGACGTTCGCCGCGACCTGGTTTCGCTCGGTGTTCGCGATAGTTTGCTCGTGGTCGTAAACTAGCGCGAATCATTTATTTCGTCACTGACTGAGGTTCATAGGAGGCATTCGATGACTCGAGTCTGGACGGCCTTGCTCGGCTCGCTTTTCGTCGCATCCAGCTTTGCGCAGGCACCCATACCCGCACCGCCGCAGGTCGGTGCCGTCGGTTTCTTGCTCGTTGACTTTGCGAGCGATCGCGTTATCGCCGAGAAGGCTGCGGACGTACCCGTCGAGCCTGCGAGCATTACGAAGCTCATGACGGCCTACGCCGTGTTCAAGGCGCTGGAGCAGAATCAGATCAGCATGGACGATCAGGTGCGCGTCAGCGAGAAAGCCTGGCGCACGCAAGGCTCGCGGATGTTCATCGAGGTCGATACCGAGGTCAGCGTCGAGGATCTGCTGCGCGGCATGATCGTTCAATCCGGCAACGACGCGAGCGTTGCCCTCGCCGAGCACGTTGCAGGTTCCGAAGAAACTTTCGTCGGACTCATGAATCGGTACGCCGGCACGCTCGGGATGACCGGCACGCATTTCGAGAACCCGACGGGTCTGCCGGGCGACAATCATGTCATGACGGCTCGCGATATCGCTGTGCTTGCCAAAGCGATTATCGAGGAGTTCCCCGAGCATTACGGTTTCTACTCCGAGCGAGAGTACACGTACAACGGAATCCGCCAACACAATCGCAACACGCTACTTTGGCGAGACCAATCCGTAGACGGACTCAAAACCGGTCATACGGACGCAGCCGGTTACTGTCTAGTGACCTCGGCCGAGCGCGACGGCATGCGGCTGATTTCCGTCGTGCTCGGTACCGCAAGTCCCGACGCGCGCGCCGATGCGAGCCAAGCCTTGCTGGGTTATGGCTTTCGCTTCTACGAGACACACCGGCTCTACGCCAGCGGTGAGGAAATCACGACCGCACGCGTCTGGCGGGGCGACCCACAGGTTGCCGGACTGGGCCTGACCGAGGATCTTTACGTGACAATTCCTCGGGGCAAATACGAGTCGCTGTCGGCTGTCATGGATCTCAGCACGGACCTCGTCGCACCGTTGCAACCTCAGGATGCCGTGGGTGCGGTGCGGGTCTCGTTAGACGGTGAGCCCGTATCGGATGTTCCGCTCGTGCTGCTTCACGAGGTTGCGCAGGCCGGTTTCTTAGCGCGTCTCAAGGACGATATCACTCGGTGGCTCCAGTAGACGCTGGGCCCGACGAATCGCCGCTGACCTTTCCGTGCGAGATTGCCGTCAAGGTTCTCGGACGTAACGTTTCTGAGTTTCGCGAGGAAGCTGCAGACATTGTGCGCAAGCACTACGCGGATCTTTCCAATGATGCCGTTAGCGAGCAGCTTAGCCGCAAAGATGCCTACTTGAGCCTCACGTTCGTCGTCAATGCACAGAGCCGCGAGGAGATCGATGCGCTCTATCGCGAACTCACGGCCAGCGACGAGATCTTGATGGTGCTGTGAGCACCGTGATCTTCCGCGATCTCGGCCAGCGGCCACTCGAGGCCGTCTGGGACGAGATGCAGCGCTTTACTGATACCCGTACTGCAGACACGGTCGATGAAATCTGGTTCGTCGAGCATTCGCCGATATTCACGCTTGGACTGAATGCCAGAGAGGGTCACGTGATCGATGCCGGCGATATACCCGTATTGCGAGTCGACCGGGGAGGGCAAGTCACGTATCACGGTCCAGGCCAGCTCGTCGCTTACACACTCATTGACATCAAGCGTCGGAAAATGACCGTGCGCTGGCTTGTTGAATTACTCGAAACGGCCGTTATCGATACCGTCGCTCGCTACGGGATCGAGGCGCACGGACGCCGGGATGCCCCCGGTGTCTATGTCGGTGAGGCCAAGCTCGCGGCAGTCGGTTTACGTGTGCGCCGCTACTGTTCGTATCACGGCATCGCACTGAACGTATCGATGGATCTAGAGCCGTTCGGCCGAATCAATCCCTGCGGCTACGAGGGTCTCGAGGTGACGCAGCTTAGTGCGCTTTCCGTCGTCGACTCGATCAGCCGTGTTCGAGCGGATCTCGAAGCTCAGTTCGAGCGCTTGCTAGCGTAGGCGGCGTTGTCTCGTGGCTCGAATCGGAGCCCGCAGTGTCTCTACTGCTCTGCGGCCGTCTGCGTCTGGTAGGCGGCAGGTGCTTCGGTGGAGACGAACTCGTATTTCTTCTTCCACTTCTCGACGGATTCGGTCAGCTCGGCGATCTTGGCTTGCAGCTCCACCTCGCGCTCGTCCGTCATCTCGCCGCCCTCGGAGCCCGACTGCTCGGCGCTCTCGATCATCGCGCGCAACTCGGCGTTCTCGCGTTCGAGGACGTCTATCTTGGACTTGTCTTGCTCCGTCACGGCCTTCAGGCGCATGGTTTCGCCGTCGCTGCCGCGTAGTTTTGCGAGCTTGCGTTGCTGCTCGTCGAGATCAGACTGCAGCCGCGCGACGATCGCATTCTTCGTCTCGAGCTCCTCTTGCAGCTGCGAGACCTCATCGTCCTTCTCATCGACATCGCGTTTGAATGCCTTCGCCGTCTTGAGCTCATCCTCGAGTGACTGAATAAGCTCCGCTTGCGTATCCAGGCGCTCCTGCAGAGCATCCACATCGCCCTGGTTATCGCTAAGCGCCTGCTGCTGCACGGTCGAAGCATCAGCCTCCAACCCTTTGATTTTCTGTTTGGCGGCTGAAAGTTCGCCCTTGAGCGTCTCCATTCGCACGAGGAGCTTCTGCTGCGTTTCCTCGACGAGCGCTTTGTGCGTGCGCAGGCTATCGAGTCCTGCTTTGAGCGCAACCATCGCCTTGTTCTTCGTCCGCAGCGCTTCGAGCAGGGAGGCGATCAGGCCCTTGCGGCGGTTGACGAGACGCTCGAAGTGCGCGGCTTTCTCGAGCCGCCACAGTGCGTCGTTGAGGCGTTCTTCAGCTTCCTCGACACTGTCCTGAAGCTTGTTGACCTGGTCGAGCCGGCTGTTGGCCTGCTCACTGAGGTTTTCGGAGTATTCCTTTTCTTCCTTGAGCTCGGCCTGCAGCTCGGCAACTTGATTCAGCGCCTCTTCGGCTTTCTGCTCAGCCTTCGTTACCGCGTTGTTGAGCGCGTGGGTCGTTTCCTGCTGCCCGGCAATATCCTTCGACCGTGCGTTGAGCTCGTCACGCAGCTCAGCCTCGCGCGCGCGCACCTCTTCGAGCTCGGCCGACAGGGCCGCATGCTGACTCGTGCGCTCCTCGGCTTGCGTCTGTTCCGTTTCGACCCGGCGCTGAAGCTCTGCGAGCTCAGCGGCCAGTCCTTCACGCGCATCGCGTAGCTCGGATAGCTCACCATGAGCTCGTTCGAGCGACGTGCGCAGCTCGGCGGCTTCGTTCTTTGCGGTGTGCAGTTGAGTCTTGAGCTCATCAGCGGCATCGCTAGAAGCTTCGCCGTCGGCAACTTGCCGTTCACGCTCGGCGAGCGACTCGCGCGTTGCCACAAGTTCCGCTTGCAACGCGGACTCGCGCGTCCGTGCTTCTTCGAGCTGTGCCGAGACGAGCTGATGCTGTCGCTCGAATTCCTTGGCCTTGTCGTCGTCGCCCTCGAGCTGACGCTTCAGCGTTGCGACTTCTGCCGAAAGATCCTCTCGTGCGCGACGTAGGTCTTGTAATTCGGCCGCCGACAAGCGCATCGATGCTCTGAGATCAGCGCTGTCCTTTTTCGACTGCGCCAGCTCATCGGCGAGCGCAGTGTCCTCTTGCGCCTGCGTTTCCGTCCGTTGGTCCGCTGCTTCGAGCCGTGCGCGCAGATCGGCGGCGTCCGACTCTAGTTGTTGTCTTTGCGCGTGCGCGTCGGAGAGTACGGCATTGAGATCGGCAATCTGCTGCTTGAGAATTTCGATCTCTGAATCGGTGCTTGCCGCGGTTTCTGCATCCGCATCGCTGGTTGCCTGTGAATGCCCCGCCTGCGGTTGCTTCCCTGCGAGCTGTGCATCCTTCTCGCGCAACTCGCGCTTGAGTGCGTTAATGCGTGATTTATAGGCGGCGACCTGCTCCTCGACCTTCTCGGCATTCGCACGCCAGTAATTGACCTCTTTCCTCGTGAGCTTGTCGGGACCCGACTCGGCGATCTCGAGTTTCTTCTTCATTGACTCGAGCTTCACGCGCTCGTTGGCGAGCACTTCCTCGAGTTGCTCTGCCTCGCGCTGCCAGCGCTCGCGCTCCGCTTCGACGCTCGCCAGACGATGGCTCAGCATGTCGACTTTGTTGGAGAGCTTGTTCTTGCTTACGGGCTTGCGAGCCAGTTCTTCGGAAAGCTCCTCGGCACGCGCCTCAGAACTCGCGAGCGCGTTCTGGAACATGCTGATGGCTTTTTGGGCTAGGTCGCGCGGGTCTGCCATGGCTAATAAATGTCTTCTAGATCCCTGAAAACACAGTGGATGCTAGCTAGTTTTCCCTTGGCCGACGCGGTACTCAGTCACGTTTTGTCATAAACGGCATGGCATACTTGCGCCGTCGTCTCTGAGGTCAATATTGGTGACAGCGAGCATGAGCACGGCCGAGGCCTTACGCCGCGGCGATGCGCAGCGGGCCGCTCGGCTTGCCCGGCGTCTGATCAAGCCATTTAACAATAATCTCGTACCGCGTCCGTGGGGCGGCATGCGCATGTTCGATTACAAGGGCGTGGCGCCCGAGCGGACTGGTGCGCCTCCCGGCGAGGCTTTCGAAATCGCGGCTTTCGATGCGGATGAAGAGGCCGAGCAGTACCCCAGCCTGATCGGCTTCGAGGACGGTTCGACACTCGAGCTGCCCGACCTGCTCACGGCCAACGCCGAGGCCATCCTCGGGGCCGAGTTTGTGGCCCGTTACGGCGCCTGCGTGCCGTTGCTGCCGAAGACGCTCGACGTCAAGGAGCTGCTCTCTGTCCAGGGGCACCCGCCAGGCAACACCGAGGTCTACGTCATCATTTACGCCGATCCCGGTGCAACGATTCGACTGGGGTTCGGCGCCGACGTCGACCCTGAGAGTTATCGCGCATCGTTACTTAGGGGCCGACGGCGACAGGCAGAGCTCACCGAGCTGCTACGGGGCAGCCCGGGGCTGGATGCGCTTCAAGAGCTGGTCGCACCCTGGCTCGGGCGGCGCGGCGCGCCCGCGAGCGATCTGATGCCAGGGCTGGAGCCTTTTCTCGAAGCGAATGATGACTGGCCGGCGGCCGAGGCCCTGCTCGAGGACCTCAAGCTCGTCTATTGGCGCGTGCTCGACTCGTTGAACACGATTCCTGTGAGCTCCGGTCAGGTTATCTACAACGCCACACCGGCTCGCTTGCTGAGCGGGGCTGACAAGCAGCCATCTGCCGAAGTTCACGCGCTCGGTAACCCAGAAGGCAAAGAGATTCTTGCGCTAGAAGTGCGCCGTCCGGGACCAACCTTCAGAGCTTGGGACAACGTTCGATTCCCGGTTCGCGATATTGATATCGACGCGGCGCTCGATGCGCTCAATCTCGCGGCGACGAGTGCCGAGGAGTTCGTCGTCGCGCCGCAGCTCATTCCCGGTCGACCCGGCGCATTGTGTTCCGTAGACTCGCCGGGCTTTTGCGTCGAGCATCTGCGACCCGGTGGCGAGCCGGAGCAGGGTGTCGCCGTGGCCGCGGAGCCGCCGCACTGTCTGCACGTGATTCGCGGCACCGCCCAGTTCCGACTCGAAAGCGGTGAGGATATCGGCGAGCTCTCGCGTGGCGAGTCAGCGCTCGTGCCTGTTGGTGTCGGTGCCTATGTGGCGAGTGCCCGGGAAGAGGGCGTGGAGATCGTAAAAGTCAGTTTGCCGCTATGATGGCACCGTAGCGGTCTATGCCGTACTCTGCGGCATTCAACAATCTATTCGGATGAGTGGAGCCCATGGAAGGCTTTCAGAGCATGACCAATGTAGACGGCGTGATCACGCGCACCGAGGATGCGCGCGTTCCGGTCATGGATCGAGGGTTTCTCTACGGCGATTCCATTTACGAGGTCTTTCGAACGTATGGTGGCATACCCTTGCTCTTTGATGAGCACTGGGCGCGCTTCGAGAACTCGGCTGCACTGATTTCGCTCGAGCTCGGGCTTTCGAAGGAACAGATGGCGGGCGAAATTCACCAAACCGTTCAGATGACGAACGCCGCGCAAAGCGGCCGTGATGTGTACGTGCGTTTCACGATGACGCGCGGCGAGGGGCCAATCGACCTGTTTCCAGGCCCGGACCTCAAAACGCGTTACGTCGTCATCGTCAAGGCGATGCAGGATTGGAAGCCCGAGTTCTACAGCGAGGGTGTGCGTCTTGCGATTACCCCGACGAAGCGCAATCCGAAGAACGCGCTGGATCCGAACATCAAGGGCGGCAATTATCTGAATAACGTGCTCGGCGTCATCGAGGCGCGTGCGATGGACGCTGACGATTGCCTCATGCTCAACGCCGCGGGGCAAATCACCGAATCATCGAACAGTAACGTGTTCTTCGTTATCGATGGAAAGCTCGTATCACCTGCGGAGACATCCGGAAATCTACGCGGCTTGACGAAGGCGGCGCTGCGCGAAGCCTGCCGGGCGCGCGGGCTCACAACGTACGAGCACGAAATTGTTCCGGCGGCACTCGTCGAGGCGACCGAATGTTTCATCACGAGCGCGACGCGTGAAATCATGCCCGTGCGGAATCTGAATCTGGGTAACGGTACCATCGTGGAGTTTCCAGCCGGCGGCGGTACGCTGACGCGGCAAGTGCAGGGCTATTATCGCGAGTACGTCGACGCCTATCTCGCCTCGCACGAGCACCTCTCGTTCTTTTAGGCGCCCGAGGCGGTTACTGGCCGCCGGCTTCCTCCAGGACGGTCTCGACTCGACGCGCCAGCGCTCTGATCTGCCGGCGGCTCAAGGTTTCGCTTAGCGCTTCGGTCAAACGATCCTCGTCGAGCGCTTGCAGTGCTTCTCGCCACGCAGGACCTAAATCGAGCATGACCTCGCGCAGATGCGCAGGGCGGCCGCGTTGTGTGCCGAACGAGCGCTCGTGACCGAGCAGCAGCAGATTGAAGTCTTCTGCGGAGTAGGCAATCTGCTCGGGCGTTCGTCCCTCGTTGTAGATCAGTATGTCGAATATGTACATCGCGGGAAACTGCTCGCGTAGCGGGCACCATGCCGAGCCGCCAGCGTTCGCAGCACGCCGTTGGGGTTCAGTCACGTAATTCGCCGGAACGTACTGCAGCGCGCCCGGTTCGCCGTCGAGATCCCGAGCGACCGTCACGGGGACCATGTCGAGCCCGAGTAGCTCGTCGAGCCTGTATGCGGCAACTTCCGGATGACTATTGGCTCGATTTGCCGGATAGAAGTCTGCGTTAACTTCGACATCGCCTCGCCGTAGCGTTAATCGCGTACGCGCAACCGTTCCCGCGGCGTCTTCGGCTTCGACGGGCGTCGTGCGGCTTACGATCTCGGCGTTAGCTAGCAACGACTCGAGCTCGGCATCGGTGAGGTCTGCGGGTCGGTTGCCAACGCGGCGTGGCTGAATGGTCGGAGCTGATCGGGCCGGTTCGTTTTCGTACATGGCCTCGAGCACGCCATTCTCGATGATCAACGCGGATGCACGGCCACCGTAGTAGCTCTCGAGCATGCCGGTATCGACGCGCAAGATGCCGTCGTCCATGCGGCTCAACACGAGTGCCTCGGGTGTCGGCGTGTGGCCTACGACGATGCGCTCGGCCGCTAGCTGATTGAGGGTTTCTAGCCAATGGTCGCGTCCGACGAGCGGGCTACAGCTCACCATGCCGCGATACCAGATCGGACTCGAGAGCGCGAAGACCGGCGCATAGTTCAGGTCCTTGACTTGCTCGGCTGCTTGCTGCGCGCCATCAGGCCAGGATGCCTCGCCGAGTGCGATTTGCTCCTCAATGGCCTCGATAATGGTTGGGTGATCGTAGAAATCGTCAGTTTGCGAAAGCACGCCGACCTCGATCAGCTGCTCCATCGCCGCGACGTAGTCACGCAATTGCTGGCGAAGCTCGGCGTTGATCGATTCGCCTCCCTCTGCACCGAAGGCACGTGAGACGCCGCCGTGCGCGAACGCGCTGTCGTTCACGAGCAGCAGCATCGGCTGATCGAGTAACCACGCACCGTACGTGCCATTGCTCGAGAAGGCTGCCCGGTGCGCAAAAAAGCCGAGTGGATACTGGCGGTCGAATTCCGCGCGAGCAGCCTCGCCATTGTTTGCGTCTTCGCTTGCGGCTGCGAGGAATCGCTCTAATGCGGCTGCACGAATCTCGGTGGGCTCTTCATCGGCGAACGCCGCATACTCGCCGGCGGATACGTAACGCAGGTCTCCGACGATATTCATGATCTCGTGATTGCCGAGCACGAGATGGACGTCTCCGCCTTGCGCCTGCGCCTCGGGCTTCAGTCGCATGATGAGATCGAGCGCTGCGCGAGAGTCCGGTCCGCGATCGAGCACGTCGCCGACGATGACGAGATGCGTCGTTCCTCCGATCCACTGGAGGTCGGCATCGATAACAGCACTTCTCTCGAGAATCCGGACGAACGCATCGTTTGCGCCGTGAATGTCGGCGACGGCGACGACGCGTCCGGGGGCGTCGATCTGCCAGGGCGCTTGCGCGAAGACCGAGGTCGCCGCAAGCGAGATGCAGAGTAACGCCCATGAGTGATTGCGGTTCGCTCTCAACGCGTCCTCCTAAGGTCAAGCCTCTTTCTTCGTTGCTTATACTACGTTTGACTGAGCGCAGGCCCGGAGGTTCGCGCTAACAGGCGTCTAACCGCGGCAGGCACCGTCGATCTGCGCGAGCCGCTCGTCCGGGTCGTTGATGATCTCGTAGAACTCCTCGACATAGCTTTGTGCCCGGTTTCTGGCGCGCTCTCGAATCTGCGCCTCGGCAACGATCGTCTCAATGTCGACGCGTGCGCTGTTGAACTTCTCGACAGCTGCGTCTAGTCCGTCTCCGAACTGGCAGTAGCCTCTGAAAAGGCGCTCGCGTACTGTGCGGATCGGCAGCGCCGCGGCAGGTGCTGAATAGTCGGTATTGATTAGACCAGCCTGGTCGAAGTCGTAAGGGATCAGCACAGCCTGTTCGGCCGGCGTGCGCAAGACGTCGCCATTGTGGCAACAGCGGTCGCCAGGTGGCCCAGACGTTCCCGACCAATCCGTGTTGCCAATGAAAAAATGAAACAGGCTCAACAGTGCCATTGCATTGGGCTCTATCGTGTCCAGCTCGAGGCGTTCGATCTGCCAGGTCTCATGTCCCGTGCGTGCAGCCGCTTCCGAGTCTTCCTCGATAAGGAAGCCGGGCATGTGCTCTGAGGTTCTGCGACGTCCGTCGGTGCGCACGTATTCGATATCGGCCCAGCGCACGCGATACGAGACGTCGGACAGCGTGTTGTAGATTCGATAGATCTCATACTCGAGCGCTAGATAATCGCGGTAGGAATTATTGTCCTTGCACAGCGTGACGAGCTTAATGCGGTCTTGTCCTGCAAATACGCTACCTTCAACTTGCCGGCGTCGAAAGTTCAGCCGAAGCGGCGGATAGGTGCAGATGTCCATGCGTGAGTTGCCGCGTGTGCGGATCTGCACGTCGAGCGTAACCTCGGTTCCGTCGTCGTTCTGATACCGGACGATACCCTCGAGCTCGTCGCGCTCGCGTCGTTCACGGGACAGCGTGCGAAACGGTCCCTCGATCGTGAGCGCGAGCGGCGTTGCCTCGGCGAATAGTGGCGTGTGCGCTTGCTGGACCTGACTGAAAACCGCTTGTGGAAGGCCAAACAGCATAAAAGCAATGACGGCGGGCGCGGTCGAAGCGAGGCGCGGACCGAGCGCGGGGCCGGTCCTGCACCCCCGAAGGGGCGTGACCGGTGTGGAGTGCAACGCGGCCATGGGCCGAGTATAGGCAAATGCATCGCCTTGCACACGGTGCCCGGGCCTCGAAAGGTCCCGCCGTTGCGGTAGAATAGCCGCGCGGCAGCGGCCAGGGCTGGTGTCGCATCCAATAAGCCTCTGATTCTAAAGCACGCGCCCGTAGTTCAGCTGGATAGAACGCCGGCCTACGAAGCCGGAAGTCGGGAGTTCGAATCTCTCCGGGCGCGCCATAACAACATAAGGGGCCTTTGGGCCCCTTGAGCGAGAGCCGCCCGCGATAGTCGCGGGCGGTGACTAATCTCTCCGCATCCAAGTGCGCTTATCGCACGAGTCTCGTTTCGCTCGAGCCTAAGTCGACCCAGAAGATTCTTGAACTTTCGTCTCTAAGATGAGAGCGTCTGCTGATGGCGCAAGCAGACATTCGCGGATTCGTGGTTTAGGCTCGTTCTAAGGGGCTCCAATGAACGTTAACGGAGCCTAAATCGGTAGAATTGGGCGTGAATATGGCCGCTGTGGTCAAATCCACGGCTTGGCTAGCGTTGGGGGAGACGCAATGAAGGTACTGAGATGCATGCTGTCCGTGGTGTGGGTCATGTCGGTGTTCACTCCGGGTGCGTTTGCACATCACAGTACCAGTCTCTTCGACGGAGAAACGGTCACCACAGTCGAAGGTCAAGTTACTCGCGTCGCGTGGTTGAGTCCGCATATCTTCATCCTGGTCGAAACGACTGAACCCGACGGCGAGGTCGTCGAATGGCGTTTCGAATCCGTTTCGATACCCATCATGGTCCGCGAGGGTTGGCTGGAAGACTCGCTGCGTGAAGGAGAACGCGTGACAGTAGAGGGCTATCGCGTAAGGAACTCGAACGCACGCTATGGTTGGCTTCGCAGAGTCGTCAAAGAGGATGGGACGATCTTAAGTCCTGGCTTAACTGGGAGACCACCGGTGACACGAGAAGCCCGCGGGGATACGAGAGGTAGTGATGACCCTGAAAACTGACACAATGAGACGAAGCGTAGTTCGGGGCACCGCTATGGGCGCTGCGTTGGTAGCTGCGATTCAGCTTCTTCCGAAAACCCTCTACGGCCAGTCGGGAGCCGCCTCCAGCGACATTCCGGAGCTGGCTGGTATTTGGCACAGACGCGGGCTCACCGAACCCCCTGACCCCATGCAACTGACAGCCAGGGCTACGGGGCTCAGCGAGGCGTTCGACGAACCCCTCTCACCGCGGTACGACTGCAGTCCGGCCACAGCCCCATTTCTGCTACAAGACCCGTACAACTTCGCGCTGGAGCAGCAAACCGACCGTGTCATCTTACGCTACGAAAAGGATGACATCGTACGCACTGTCTGGCTGGACGGGCACGGGCATCCCGAACCGGGAGTCTACGACTTCACGGTGCAGGGGCACTCTAGAGGCCACTATGAGGGTGATCGGCTGGTCGTCGAGACCTCAAAATTCGTCTTCGATCCCATCGGGCTTGGTAACACCGGCAATGTTCCCTCTTCCACGCTGAAGACAGTCACAGAGCAGTATTGGCGCGAAGGTGACGTGTTGACGGTTAACGTGATTACCGAGGATCCGCTGATCCTGAGGGAACCTTACGAATTCACGTTTCAGTGGGATTGGACAGAGGCCGAGCTAGTAGCCTACGAATGCGATCCAGAATCCGCCAGATTCTCGGCGCAATTCCAGCCGTCGAAGTATCAGGATCCAGGCTAGGTGTGAGTACGTTCGAGCGACGCGGCGGTGGATCAGTAACGTTGTCGCTCAAGGGGGTATTCATGAGGTCCATTATCAACGTCGTCTGGCTTGCAGTCCTACCCCTTGTCGCCTCGGCTCATCACTCTCGTGCCGAATTCTCAGAGGAGATCCGAGAGTTCGAAGGCGAGATCGTAGAAGTCTTCTGGGCGAATCCTCACCCGCACGTTGCAATCAACGTCGTCTCCTCGGATGGCACGGAGAGACTCTGGCGCGTCGAGATGTGGACCAATCTCTTCTCTACTGAGCGAGCCGGTGTCACGAGGGAGTTGTTGCAAGAAGGCAGTTCGATCAGGGTAGCAGGGCAGGTATCAACGCGACGCAGCGGATACATGCTGGGCAACAACTTGTTGGTCGAGGACGGGCGGGAATCCGTCTTAAACCCTCGCTCGGAACCTCGATGGACGGATCGTCTCCTGGGTGACAGAGGAACTTTCGACGATGAAGCCCCACTAGGGACGACGGCGGAAGAGGATCGAGGAATCTTTCGCGTCTGGACTCCGACACAATATGCCGCTGCCGTACAGCGGCAATGGCCGAGTTACCCGTTTACCGAGGCTGCCCTAGCGAGTCAGGCGGAGTGGGATGAGCTGGATAACTTCCTGACACGTTGTGAACAACCTGGTATGCCGTGGACCATGATGGTTCCGCAGGAGTACGAATTCGTAGACGGCGGTGAGACGATTCAGATCCACGCTCAATATTTCGATACAACACGCACTGTTCACATGCTGGGCGTTGCCGATCCTGAGACTCAACCAGCGAGCCATCTGGGATACTCTGTCGGTCGTTGGGAGGGCACAGTCCTGGTCATAGAAACGACACGGATCAACTGGCCATATTTTGATTTCAGAGGTACGCCACAGAGCGAAGCGGTGCACGTAATCGAACGTTATGAGCTTAGCGACGACCAAAGCCGACTCAACGTTCAGATCACAGTAACTGACCCTCTGCCGTTTTCGGAGCCAGTGACGTTCGAGATCGAATGGCTTGCCTTAGGCAGGACAATCAGAGAGTACAACTGCCAAATCTATTGAATTTGAACGACCGCGTTTGGCGAAAGCAGACGTCGATTAACGCCACAGATGTAAGCTGATACATATTTGGGGGATGACATGTTAAATCGAATTTCCGATCTCATTGGGCACTACGAAACGGGCCAGTTGAGTCGTCGTGACCTCGTCTTCGGGCTGGCTGCACTCGCTGCGACATCGCGGGCCTCGGCGCAGTCATCCGGCTTAAATGGCGTGGAGATGAATCACATCGCGATAGACGTTTCTGACGTGCAACGTTCGCGTGATTTTTATCGAGACCTGCTGGATCTGCCGATCCTAGACGAGAGTCCTGACTCCTGTTTTCTGGGTCTCGGGGACGGAAACTTCCTGACCATCTTCCGAGGAAGCCCGGGTTTAAATCACTACTGCATCGGTATCGACAACTATGAAGTTGAGCGAGTGATGAACGAACTCAGACGCCAGGGTCTAGAACCGAGACGCACAGCTGGAACGGATCGGATCTACTTCGATGACCCGGACGGAATAGAGGTGCAACTCGCGGCGGCAGGACACCAAGACGTTTGAGCGTAGAAGACCGGGCCAGTAGCCGAGACTGTAATTTCTGAGACGAAGTTAGTGCCGAGAGTACGGTTTGAATGACCGTCTTTTGGAAGCAGCCGCTCGTTAGACGTTAATTTTGCTTATGGACGCAATACCCGATTTGAGCTGGCTTCAGGCATTATTTGAAAGATGGTTTGTCTGGGTGCTTCTCCTAGTGCTTGTTTACTGGTTGATCGGGGCTCTATGGGGCTCTTGGCTCGTAAGGCTTAAGGATGAGCTGGGGAGAACACCAACGTTTGCGGAAGCCCTTAGACGACTCTTTAGTCGCCCAGGGAATCCTTGAATACGCTCGGCTAGTTAGTGTCGTTCGGTTTGGCAATGACAGCTATTGGCGTTAGCTGCCGTTCGTTGAGAACCTGAGTGTGGCGTTAGAAGGAAAATTAAGAGGGTCGACCTAGGAGGAGTCATGAACTCACAACACTTACTCCCGGCTCTGGCGCGTTCCGTGTTGGCCTGCGCCGTGCTGAGCGTCCCCACTGCCCAATTACATGCTCAGCAGGAGGATTGGACAAAACCATTTCCCGGCCACCGAGTCATCGCCAACCTCTACGCTGTTGGCACTTCTGGCCTTGGCGTGTTCCTGATTACCTCTGACGAAGGACATATATTGATTAACACCGGGCTCGAGGATTCGACTGCTCTGATTCAGGAAAACATCGAGTCGGTCGGCTATCGCCTGGAAGACGTCAAGATCCTGCTGACTATGCAGTCGCACTGGGACCACACGGCCGCGCTCGCAGACATTAAGGAGCTTACTGGAGCAGAGATGTGGGCTACTGCTGACGATGCCAGAGTGCTGGACGACGGTGGCTTCAGTGATCCTCACTTCGGCGGCCGAGAAAGCTTCAGGCCGGTTGAGGTTGACAGGATCATCAATGACGGTGAGACGATTGAGCTAGGCGATATCCGTCTACTGGTTCATGAGCACCCGGGTCATACGGAAGGTAGCTCGAGCTATTCCATGCGGGTCCGCGAGGACGGTCGCGACTTCAACGTGGTTATCGTTAACATGGGCACCATTAACGCTGGTAAGAAACTGGTTGTTGACCCTACCTATCCCGGGGTCGCCGATGACTTTGCCGAGACCTACCGTAGGCAGAAGGCGATGGACGTCGATGTTTGGGTCGCAGCCCACGGGGGCCAGTATGGCCTCCATGACAAGTATCAGCCGGGCCAGGCGTACAGTCCGGACACGTTTGTCGACCCTGACGGTTTTCTGGCCGAGGTAGAACGCTTGGAGCGTATTTATTTAGAACAGGTCGCTGACGAGCAACGTTGAAGCTTAGCCGAATGCCCGCCTTTGGTGAGTCGGCGTTCCTGAAGAGCTGAGAATCGGGAAAGATGAACGGCAGGAACTGGCCGATAGGCGTCACGGGGTAGTCGACTGCGTTGTTTGATGAAAAATACTAAAGCTGTCTTAGTCTCTTGCGCTTAAGGGGTCTAGGGCCGAAAAACTACAGATGAAGGGGAGACCGATATGTCTGTGTATTTAGTAGCTGACGTAAAGATTGTTGACGATAGCTGGATTCCGGACTATGCCGCCCGTGTTCATGAAATCGTCGAAAAACACGGGGGAAAGTACCTTTCCAGGAGCGCGAACATTACTCCAATCGAAGGCGATCCTCCGGACACAACGGTCGTGGTAATCGTCGAGTTTCCCACTACGGAAGCGGTTAAGGCATTCGTGTCAGATCCGGAATACGCTCCTTTTCAGGAATCGCGAATAAAAGGGACGGTTAGCCGACTTTTCGTCATCGACGCCACCGATGTTGCTGGCACGATTCCCTATCTCGAGAAAGCCGGATAGGCTGAAGCTGAGCGTGTCGCCTTATGACCCTTTTGGCCGGAAGCGGACCTTCGGGCCAGCAAAGCGGATGTCGTGAGCTGATAACGTTACAGGAAGCGATCCGGATACTTCAGCGATGAACGCTGCGCGTTTAGGCCCTCTAAGGGCTTGTTCCGTTTACTTTGCTTTGGTGTTTGCTGCCGGGTTCGTTCTCGGAATCATTCNNCCGCGATTCGGGATCGTGACTGCGGAGTTGATCGAGGCGCCTCTCATGCTGGTTGTGATCGTGCTCGCAGCCCAATGGTCGGTCTTCAGATTTAGGGTGGAACCTTCACTCGGGCATCGTCTGGCGATGGGGGCGATTGCACTAGGCTTGCTACTGATCGCAGAAGTGGCCTTGGTCCTCGGATTACGTCAGTTGACCCTACCTGAATACATTGCGTCGAGAGACCCGGTTGCAGGGACCGTGTATCTGGTGATGCTGGCCGTGTATACGCTTGTTCCATTGGGTTGTAGGCGCGATGTCTGAACGATAGCTAATGGCCGATAGCAGACGGTCGTTAACTGTAGATATGCAAGCTACCTCATACCTGGGGAACAAATATTTTAGTAACGTCGCTCCGGGGAAATTTCTGACGCGATCGAGGCTGGGAAACCCAGCAGGTTCATGAACCTAATCCGTTTCTCTGCAATCGCAGGCGCGCTTCTGTTCTTGGCCATGCTTGCTGTCACTGCGTACGCGCTGGTTGAGACGCGCGCACGAATTTCGGTGTTAGAGGCAGAGCGATCACTTGCCGATACCCGGCATGGGAAGATCGAATACATTCGCTGGGGCGAGGGTCAACCTGTGCTCGTCGTCCATGGTGCTGGCGGTGGGTATGATCAAGGGCGCCTGTTGGCGCGCGCCGTTGGTGGTAACCGCGGCAGATGGATTTCCGTTTCCCGTTTCGGGTATCTGGGCAGCGCTATGCCTGAGGCGCCATCGACGGCGGCACAGGCTGAAGCCTTCGTCGATCTCCTGGATATTTTAGGCATCCAGCGCGTGAGCATTCTTGCCATGTCAGGCGGGGTTCCGCCCTCGCTCAAGTTCGCGGAGCTGTTTCCAAACAGGGTCGACCGCATGATGTTGCTGTCTTCGGCGCCATTCACGCCATTTGCTCCCACTGTCGAGGATCGGCCGATTCCAACATGGGCGTATTCGGCTCTTCTCGGCAACGATGTGGTGTATTGGGTGCTTTCCAAGGTTGCGCGTGGTCAGTTGGAGGAAGCGTTCGATGTTCGTGCTGATATTCGTGAGCACCTCTCCGGCGAAGACCAAGCCTTCGTACGTGATCTAATTGATGCGTTTATTCCCGCATCGCGACGCCTCGCGGGAGTCAACAACGAGGGCGCGGCCGTCGATCCCGCGGTAACCTACCATCTTGAACACATTCGCGCCGAAGTGCTGATCGTCCACGCCCGGGACGACAGACTGAACCCTTTCGAGGTCGGCACCGCCATTGCGGCGCGCATTCCTGACAGTAGGTTACTGGCGCTTGACCGGGGCGGACACCTTTTGCTCGGCCGTCACGCCGAACTCCGCAGGGAGTTCGAGCGCCTTATGGACTGAGTGACTCACTTTGGCCGAAAGCGGTCGTCGCAGCACGAGTCGATCAGGGTGGTGCCGAATGCGATCCGGTTAACGCAGGGTGGCTTCATAGTCGGTGAGCTCCTTTCTGATCAGCGGGGCCAGCAGATACAGCCCCAGCAGGTTGGGTATGGCCACGACGAATACGAGCGCGTCCGACAGGTCGACCAGCGCACCGAGCTGCACGCTGGCACCGACGACGACAAAAGCCAGGAAAGACAGCTTGAAGCCCACGTCGGCGGCACGCCGGTGCCCGACCAGGTAGGTGAAGGCCTTCAGGCCATAATAAGACCAGGTGATCATGGTGGAGAAGGCGAACAGGATGGCGGCAATGGAAAGCGGCACCGGTGTCCACGGCAGCATGCTTTCGAACGCGCGGGTGGTGAGCTCGATGCCGCTCACGCCGGCGCCGGCCAGCGCCGGGTCGTAGACGGTCGTGATGATGACGAGTGCCGTCATCGTGCAGATCACCACAGTATCGATAAAAGGCTCCAGGAGCGCCACGTAGCCCTCGCGCACGGGGATCCGTGTGCGCGCCGTGGCGTGCGCGATGGCGGCCGAGCCGAGCCCTGCCTCGTTGGAGAACACGGCCCGGCGGAAGCCGATGATGAGCGCGCCCAGCATGCCGCCGGTCACCCCCTCCGGAGAGAAGGCGCCGGTCCAGATGGATACCACGGCGGCGGGTAGAGCCTGGGCATTGAGAACCAGGATCAGCCCCGCGGTGAGCACGTAAAGCAGCGCCATGGCCGGAACGAGCCGGGCGGTGGTTCGGGCGATAGAGCGGATGCCGCCGATGATGACGAGTGCCACCGCGACCGCCAGGCCGAGCCCGATCAGCCAGGCCTGCCCGTCGAACGGGCTCGAGTCTGCGCCGGTGACGTTGATGAGAATGGCCGCCGCCTGGTTGGACTGGAACATGTTGCCGATGCCGAGGCAGCCGATAACCATGGCGGCCGAGTAGCAGACACCGAGACCGCGGCCGATGCGCGGCAGGTTGCGTTGCCGGAGGCCTTCGGCCAGGTAGTACATGGGGCCGCCGGAAACACTGCCGTCCTCGTGGGTGACCCGGAACTTCAGGCCCAGGGTGCACTCTGCGAACTTGGTCGACATGCCAAGCAGGCCGGCCACGATGAGCCAGAGGGTGGCCCCCGGTCCGCCCAGGGATATGGCCACCGCCACGCCGGCGATGTTGCCGATGCCTACGGTGCCGGAGACGGCCGCAGTCAGCGCCTGAAAGTGGGAGATCTCGCCGGGATCCTCCCTGCTGTCGTAGCGACCGGTGACCAGGTGCAACGCGTGACGGAAGCCGCGCACGTTGACAAAGCGGAGGTAGATGGTGAAGAAGAGCCCGCCGCCGATGAGCCAGGCCACGATGAGGGGCAGCGCCGTGTTGCCGACAGGTACGGCAAAGAATATGAATCCGGCAACGGCGTCGGCCAGCGGGCGCATGGCCTGATCGATGAGTTCGTCCACGGGGTGCTGGCAGCCTGCTGGTTGTTGTTTGTTGTTCCTGGGCGGCCCTGGGATCATAGCGCATTGCCGTCACAGCCGGTCGCATGCGCCCGTAGCCCAGTCTTCCGGTTTCTCATTGCATGCCGAAAGATTTCGTCGCCAGATCGAAGGCCAGTGGCGAAGGCTCTATACCGGAGAGAACCGAGGTGCGACGCCACCGGGCTATGGCCCGGGCGAAGCGTTTAAAGGGCGTCTTTGCGATCGATATTGCGAGGTGCCGGGGTGCTCTGAGGCCGATGCTCGCTCCGATCAACGGTTATCCGATCTTCATGCAGGGCTGTTGACTTGCCCATATTCATCGCTGTCCCTTGTCAATCGCAAAATCCCTGAGAATGAATCGACGGCTTTGTGCCTTACAGCGGACGCAATGCCTGAGCCGTAGAATTAACATCGCTTAACGGGGAATTTCCGACGGAAAGTAGGCTTTCCGGTGGTATATCCTCAGCATCGGCTGAACGGCAGGATAAGTAGGCGAACGTCCGTGTCTGGCCGGGTCCAGAAGTCACAACGCCGCTGAGATCTAGAAGGGCGCAGGGCCGCTTCTGAGCGTATAGCTGGCATTCGATACTGATAGGGGATGGCTCGATGGCGACTTCGGAGACAAAAGCGGAAACTCGTCAGGGAAGGATTGATCTTGACGTCGTGGTCGCAGAATCTGCTGACGCCCATCAGATAGCTGAAATCCATATTCGTACGTCGCAGCTGGCCTATCGAGGACTGATTCCGGACGCAGTGCTGGCCGCTTTTGATGTCAGTACGCGGACCCGTGAATGGCAACAATGGTTAGCTAATCCGACTGCGGACGTTCTTGTGGCGAGGAGTACGCAAATTATTGGCTTCTGCAACTTGATTGCGTCCCGAGATTCAGATATGCCAGTTGATACGGGCGAAATTGCCGCGATCTATGTCGATCCTGGTTGGCAACGGCGCGGCGTAGGCGGACTTCTTATTGAGACGACGGTGGCGCGAGCGAAGGAGCGCGGATTTCGTCTGTTAACCCTGTGGACGCTGCGCGAAAATTCCCGAGCGAAGAATTTTTATGAATCGAAAGGATTCAGCCAGGACGGATCTGAGCGTTTTTATCCGAGAGCACCGGAGGTGATGGTTCGCGACATTCGCTATCGTCTATCGCTCTAGCGAACGTCTACTTCACGCCGAAGGCGGACATTTGGGCCGAGCCTAAACAGCCACTTTGTTACGTCCGCTTTGGAGAAAAAAAGCGGACATTGGGCCTCCTCAGGTCCATCTTGGAGCACCGTTATCTAGCCAGTCTTGGGGAGATTGTCAGCCTGATCGGGGTACACTCGGATTACCAAAGGGTCTCAGGGGGAGATACTCATGAGATATCTGGCGATCTCTGCCGTTGCCTTCTTGTTCGCTTCTCCAGTGTCTGGTCATCACAGCGACGCGGGCCTGGACATGGATTCGCTGGTGACGTTGCGAGGCACCGTCACCGAGTTCAACTGGCGAAATCCGCATGTCTATTTCACCATCGAGACCACGGACGAGCGAGGTGAACAGATCGAGTGGACAGTGCAAACCGGTTCGATAATCACCCGTACACGCATGGGTTGGACGCGTGACTCGCTATCGATCGGGGATCGTGTCACGGTTGGGGCGCATCCCGCGCTGGACGGGCGGCGGTATGCGATGTTGGACTCGATTGAGAAGGAAGGCGGAATCGTCTTGCCAACGATAGTCGAAAGAGACTCTGAAGAAAATCATGTGGCGAATCCGGAACTGACTGCTAGCACGTCGACCCTGGAGGGTAAATGGTTGGCGGATAGGTCAAAGCTCGCTGGTTATTTCTATGTTTTCGACGATTTTTTCAGAACCCAGCTCACATTGACTGAGAAGGGGGACGCTGCTCAGGCTGCGTACAACGAACTGTCCGATGAAAACCCAATCTTAAGGTGCATCGGACGGCCGACGCCGTCCATGATTGTCGAGAGCGACCGCTACCCCCTCCAGATCCAAATCAACGAGGATGAAGAGACGATCATGATTCGGTCCGAGTATTTCGACGAGGAGCGAACGGTGTATACGGACGGCAGAGGGCACCCCGAGGGTGGCGAGCGTAGCCTCACGGGTCACTCAATCGGCTGGTGGGAAGGGGATGTTCTGGTCGTAGANNTACCAGACCGGCGTCCCCTCGGGAGCTCAGAAACATGTCGTCGAGCGATACCGGCTGACGGAGGACGGTACCCGGATGGTGGTCGAGTTCATGCTTGAGGACCCCGAGTACATCGTGGGGTCGATAACCCATACCAGGGAGTTGATTTATTCCCCGCAAATCGCGATATCCCGTTTCGATTGCGATCCGGAAGCAGCAAGACGATTCGTACCTCAATAGTCCTGTGTGGAAGCGAGAGGTAGTGGATGCCGAAAGCGGACATCCGCTATTGTCGCGTGAACTGGCTTTCAGGCGTCCGCTTTCGAAGGTACAACAGAAATAACACTGATACATTCTCGGTAGTAAACAGAACAGTCGCTACTCGCGGCTGTTTATTTCGGTGAGTGCAACATTTTTCCTACGCATCGCGGTCGCGAACTGGATCAGGCCGCGTCCATAGTCTATATTCGAAGCGTACCTGTAAGTCGTCAGATGGGATCAGATCCATAGAAAAAGACGACCGGTCGGACGAGCAATTCGGAAGAACGCGGGGCAAGAAATGCGCAAACCAAACCGGCGAGTATCCGTCCTTGTCATCATTGGATCACTGCTGATTGCAGTGGCTCTCGTACCCAGAGTGTCCGTCGGAGCCGACGAGCGTCTCGCGGGTGCGTGGAACTCCGAGACCTGGTCGACGGTAGGCTGGCCGACGGATCCACCCTTTACGGCCGCCGGGCGAGCGGCCCAAGACGCCTATGAAGCGAACCCGTCGAACGACCCTGTTTTGGACTGCGTCCAGCAAGCTGTCGGACGGATGATCTCGGCGCCGTTTCCACACGAGATTATCGTGCAGGACCACCGCGTCACATTCTTATATGAGAATTTTCATCAGGTCAGACGCGTGTGGCTGGACGGACGGGACCATCCCGAGGACTCGTATCCGACACTGATGGGCCACTCCATCGGCTGGTGGGAGGGCGACACGCTGGTGGTGGATACGCGCAACGTTGAGGCCGGCCATGTTCGGCCACAGGGGCTGCCACATACCGAAAACCTTCACGTCATCGAACGTTACACAGTGCTGGATGGCGGGACGCGCAAGCAACTGGAGATTACGATCGATGATCCGGAGTACTACCGGGAGCCTTGGACGGTCACCAAGACCTACGCGCGGTTCGATGGCGAGATCCTAGACTACGTCTGTATACCGAGGTCCCACGTGCCCGGAGAGTGAGTGCATTTCGTAGTTTGCGAATCGGAGAACAAGACATGATCAGTCGAATCCTTATTGGAACGTTAGTACCGCTCGGGTTCAGCGTATCCGTTCCGGCCTTATCTCATCATTCGTTCCTGGCGCAGTACGATGTAGACAGTAGGGTCCGCATCGAAGGTGTGGTCACGGAGGTCTGGTATCAGAACCCGCACTCAAGGGTTTATGTGGAGGTCGTCAACAGCGACGG
>JABAOE010004784.1_pt1 | contig 28596 bp, 17 predicted proteins | sample 7062141 | NCBI WGS metagenome assembly JABAOE01 (sample SAMN14538627, study PRJNA623070) | marine sediment metagenome | biome: marine biome [ENVO:00000428]; feature: marine pelagic biome [ENVO:01000023]; material: deep marine sediment [ENVO:00002113] | place: India: Gulf of Khambhat ...
GGGCGCTGGCCCACCCAGATCCTCATCGCGACGATCTTCATCGGCGCGCTGGCGCCCGCCCACCTCGGCGGCCTCGTGAGCGCCGCGGCCGTCGTCGGGATCGCGCTCCTCGGCATCGTGATGATGTTCCTGACGTCGTGGGCGCTGTCGCGGACCGTGCTCCGCGGGGAGGCCACGAGCTTCAGCCTCGAGCTCCCGCCGTACCGGCCGCCGCGCATCCTCCAGACGCTGTACACGTCGGTCATCGACCGCACGCTGATCGTGCTGTGGCGCGCGGTGGTCTTCGCCGTCCCGGCGGGAGCCGTCATCTGGCTGGTGTCCAACCTGTCGGTGGGAGGCGTCAGCCTCGCGGAGCACGCGGTGGGGGCGTTGAACCCGCTGGGCCTGCTGATCGGCCTCAACGGCGTGATCCTGCTCGCCTACGTCGTCGCGATCCCGGCCAACGAGATCGTGATCCCGACGGTCCTGATGCTCACGGTGCTCGTGACGCCGGAGCTGGCGGGGCTCGGAGAGGGGAGCGGGGTGATGTTCGAGCGGGGCGCGGGCGCGACCGAGTCGCTCCTGCGGACCGGGGGCTGGACGCTGCTCACGGCCGTCAACCTCATGCTCTTCAGCCTCCTCCACAACCCCTGCTCGACCACCATCTACACGATCTACAAGGAGACCCGGAGCGTGCGCTGGACCACCGTGGCGACCGCGCTCCCCGTTGCGCTGGGCCTCGTCGTCTGCTTCCTCGTCGCGCAGGTCTGGAGGCTGCTGGCAGCGTGAGCGAGCTTGTCGGCTCTTCCTTGCGACTCCCCGTCCCCTAGGAGATGCCGATGGACTGGCAAGGGATGCTGAACCAGGCGACGACCGTCGTCGCGGAGTGGACGCCCAAGGTGCTGGGCGCGCTCGCGGTGCTCTTCTTCGGACGCATTCTGGCGGGCTGGATCCGGAACGCCGCGAGGAGGGCGCTGAAGGCCTCTTCGATCGACGACATCCTGATCCCGTTCCTGTCCGGCACGATCTACTTCGTGCTGATCGCGATGGTGGCGGTCACCGCGGTGGGCGTGCTCGGTGTCGGCACGGCCTCCTTCGTCGCCGTGCTCGGCGCCGCGGGCCTGGCGATCGCGTTGGCGTTCCAGGGCACGTTCTCCAACTTCGCCGCCGGAATCATGCTCCTGACCTTCCGCCCCTTCGACGTGGGGGACTTCGTGGAGGTCGGGGGGCAGGCGGGATCCGTGGAGGGTGTCGGGATCTTCTCCTGCATCCTCCACACGCCGGACAACGTCCAGATCACCGTACCCAACTCCGACATCTTCGGCGCGACCATCAAGAACTATTCGGCGAACGACACGCGTCGCATCGACCTCGTCGTGGGGGTGGCGTACGGCGACGACCTCGGCGTGGCGGTCCGCACGTGCCAGGACGTGGTCTCGGCGGACTCCCGGGTCCTCGCGGATCCCGAGCCGGTGGTCGCCGTGAGCGAGCTCGGAGACTCCTCGGTCAACCTCGTGGTCCGGCCGTGGGTCAGGACGGACGACTACTGGATCGCGCGCTGGGATCTGACCCGCGCGCTCAAGGAGGGCCTCGAGGCCGCCGGCTGCTCGATCCCCTTCCCGCAGCGCGACGTGCACCTCTTCCCGCAGTCGGGCGGAGGATCCGGCGGAGTCCCGATCAGCCCGGCGTGACGTCCCCGAGGCCGACCGCCCGCGTGACCTCGGCGCCGTAGAGGAACACGAGCGAAGAGTAGTAGACCCACGTCATCAGCACGACGAGGGAGGCCGCGGCCCCGTACATGGAGCCGATGGCGGCTCGCGCGAGGTAGATCCCGACGACCCATTGTCCGGCGAAGTGCAGGACCGCGGTCACCGTGCCGCCGAGCGCGGCCTCGCGCCAGGGGACCGGAGCGGCCGGCAGGACGCGCAGCACGATGGTGAAGACCGTGACCAGCGTGGCGACGGACACGACCATGTCCGCATGCGCGAAGACCGGGATCGGCAGCCGGCCGCCCAGCCGATGGGTGAGTGCGGCCACGACCACGCTGGCCGTCATGGAGGCGAGGAGCACGAGGCCCACGATGCCGACGAAGAGGAGCGCGACCAGCTTCCGGCGGAGGAACCCGACCACCCGTCCCTCCTCGCGGGGCGCGACCCCCCACACCCGACGCAGCGCGGCCTGGAGCTGCGAGAGCACCGCCGTCGCCGAGAAGAGGAAGATCACGATCGCGATCCCGGTGGACAGGAGGGCCTCCCCGCCGGGGATCGTGGCTTCGGTGACCACGGACTCGACGAGGGCGGCCGCCTCCGGTCCGACCGAGGTCGTCAGCGCGTCCGTGATGCGGTCACGAACCGAGGCGCGTCCCCACGCCGCCGCGCCGAGCCACACGAGGAGGACGGACAGGGGGGCGAGCGACGTCAGCGAGTAGAAGGCGATCGCCGCGCTCCGCGCGGGCGCCTCGTGGTCGGCCCACCTCTCCAGGGCACGCCACAGGAGAGACCGGAAGCTCCGAAGGCGGGTCATGGCTCCCACGGCTGCGCCCGCCCGTCTCTTCGGGGGCCCCTCATCGGCCTCGCTCGACTCGGTAGAGGAGGTCCGCGCTCGTGGAGCGTCCGCTCTCCGCCTGAAGCGTCCAGCGCCCGGAGAGCAGGTAGCGCAGTCGGAAGGTGCTGATGGGCTCGAAGAGTCCGACGCCGTACGAGACGTACAGAGCGGGGGACAGGTATTTGCCCGCGACGAGCGATGCCTCTTCGAGTGGACCGTCGGCGGCCACCCGGACCTCGGCGAGGCCGAAACGCTGGGCGATCCGGCCGGCCAGCACGTTCCCTTCGCGGATCCCCAGCGCGACGGCTGCGTTCGCCACGCGGTTTCCCTCCGAGGACGACGCCATGCCGAGCGGGTGACCCAGCACGATGTAGGCGAGGGCCTCGCTCTCCATCATGGGCGGCTGTGAGAAGATCGTCACCACGGGCCTCCTGAGCGTCCCGGACACCTGGAGGCCCGCGACCACCCCGTCCTGGGCGGTGCGCGACGCCCGGATGTCGAGCCCCGGGTTGTCGGCGGCGCCCCCGGCGAAGAGGATGCGCCCCCGCTCCATGGCCAGCTCCTGACCGTAGGCCCGGTAGCTTCCGTTGGCCAACGTGACCTCGCCGGTCGCCGTCGTCGTGCCCCCGGGGCCGTCCGTCGCGAGGACGGAGCCCCGTGGATCGGCGGAGAAGCCGAAGCCTCGGAAGGAGACGCTGTCGCCGAGCTCGACACGGACGCTCAGCCCCAGAGGAGGGAGCGCGCCCGGCTGCGCGGCGGGATCGCCCACGAAGACCACGTCGCGGGACGGCCGCGTCGCCGTCTCGGGGACTTCGCTGAGCTCGACGCGCGCCCTCGGGACGCGGATCTGCCCCGCCACGCCGATTCGCCGGGGGTGCGCCGTGACCGTGAGGTCGGGCGAGACCCAGACGTCGGCCTCGGGAAGCGCCGCCACCTGGACGCGGGTGCCGGCGAAGCGCAGCCGTGCGGGCGAGTCCGGGGAGGGCGCCACGGGCACCTCGCCGGTCAGACGGAGCCGGCCCCCTCCGGACGTCATCTCCCCGTCGAGCGTGAGGCCTTCGAGGCCACGGCCGCGGGCGTTGAGCTCGATCCCGGTCAGGGTCAGGCCGAGATCGGGGACCTGCGCCCGACCTTCTCGCAGCCGCGCCTCCCCCACGAGCTGCGGACGCTCGACGGAGCCGGAGACGTCGAGGTCGACCTCGAGGTTGCCCTCCACGGCCTCGAGCTGAGGCAGCAGCGCGTCGAGCGCCCCGAAGTCGTGAACGTGCACCTCGACCCGGCCCCGGACGGGTTGGGTCCGCAGCGCATCGGTCACGCGTACGTACTCCGGGAGGCCGATCTCGCCGTCGACGAGAATGGCCTCGTTCCCTTCCTCGCCGGTCAGGAGCGCGTCGAAGGACGAGCGTGCCCCTCGCTCGTCGACGTCGAGGTGGAGCGTGGCGCTCGAGTAGGCGAGCTCCCGCGTGCCGTCCTCGAAGGGATAGCCCACCCGCCCCGAGCCGAAATCGGTCGTGACGCTGGCCGAGAGCCGACCGTCCTCCGCGATCGAGGCGGAGCCCTCGGCTCCGACGGCGAGGGCGAGGGACCACCCCGCCGGAAGCGACTCCGAGAGGCGCTCGCCAGGGAGATCCGCCAGCGCGAACGTGAGCGTGGTGGCCCCTCGCGCACGCCAGAGGCCGCCGGCGCAGAGCTCCGCCGGCTCCGAGCGCCAGCACGCGCGCCCGACCGTGGCGGAGTCGGCCGACACGGCGGCGCCGAACGACTCCTCCAGGCGCCAGGCGCCCCACCGTGAGCCCGCCACGTCCAGCCGCTCGACGAACCCCGTCCAGCGCCGATCTTCGACCCCTCCGGCAGCCGCCAGCTCGAGGTCCTCCCGCCCGGTCCAGAGCGAGGCCCGGATCGCGTGGGTCCCTGGAGCCCCGCGGACGCCGACCGCGACCGAGTCGGCCGGCCACGCTCCGAGCGTGATCCCTTCGCCCCGGGCCTCCACGTCGACCGCGCCTCCCGGAGCCGTGTCGACCGTGCCTTCCACGAATCCGCTCGTCACCTGGAACCCTTCGCCGACGATGTCCGCGGCCGAGAGCGAGACGCTCAGCCGGGGCGAGGCCCGGCTCCCGCTCACGAGCCCCGAGCCGTCCACGGCGCCGTGCACGCCGTATCCCGCGACCCCGAGGTCAGGCACGGCGGCGGTCCACGCCAGCCGGAGGGTGTCCGACACGGCACCGTGGACGAACAGCCGGCTCGAGCCCCACTCCGCGTCCAGCCAGCTGAGCTCGATCCGCGCCGTCTCCCAGTCGACGCCCGCCTCGGTCCGCCGGACGCCGAGCCGAGCGAAGGTGGATGCCGAGGCGGGGGCGTCGCCGAGCGTGCCGTGGATCGTGTCGATCGTCATGGTCGCCGCGATCCGCTCTCCGGCGAGCGAGCCCTCGGCACGACCCTCGAAGGAGAGCGCCCCGTGCCACGGAACGCTGTCCGCGAGGAACGCCCGCGTTGCGAGATCGTGCCCGGAGAGCTCGACGTCCCAGCGTACCTGCGGGGCCCAGGCCACCGTGCCCGCGCCCGAGAGCCGACCGGCCGAGGCCTCCACCAGGACGTCCTCGGCGACGAAGCGCTCCGGAGTGCCCGCACCGTGCAGGCGAACCCGCGAGGCGGGCCAGGGGGGCGCCGAGACCCGCGCGTCGGCCTCGACGCGGTACGCGTCGCGGGAGCCGCTGATCCGCGCGGCGCCGTCCAGGCTGCGGACGGTCGGCTCGCCTCGCAGGGGCCACCGAACGTCGGACCAGGCCAGCGCCAGGCTGGCCGAGGGGCCGTCGGCAGGGAAGGCGACCTCGCCGGCCAGCTCGGCGCGAGCCTCTCCGAGGCGGACGTCGAGCCGCTCGACGAAGACGGTCCCTCCGTGCCAGGTGACGGATCCGCCGAGCTCCGCCGGTCCGGTGGCCGGCGCGTCCACGAGGGCGCTCAGCGTCGCGGCGAGCGAGTCCGGGGTCCCGCGCAGGTCGACGACGACGCTCGCGGTCGCTTCGGGCGCCTCGGGAGCGAGGCGTCGGACGTCGGTCTCGGCGACCTCCAGCCGGCCGTCGACGACGCGGCGGGCCAGGGGATCGCGCACGTGCCCGGCGAAGGTCGCCGCGATCGGCTCTCGCAGGGACGTCGTGAGGTCCACCCTGTCGAGGTCTCCCTCGGCCTCGACGCGCCCGACGACGGGACCCGGCTCGAGGCCGGTGAGGTGCCAGGAGGCCTCCACGCGGAAGGGATGGCGATCCTCCGGTGTGACGTGTCCGCTCAGGCGCACCCGGCCCATCGGCCCCGCCGCGTCCAGGCCCGCGATCACGATCGCCGTGTCGACGGCGACCCCGGACAGGGTCAAGCTGTCGATCACCGTGGGCGCCGCCCCGGGACCGCCCGAGAGGATCTCGACGTCGCGGAGCGTCGCGCGAGCCAGCTCGACGTCGAGGGGAGAGGCGAGGGTCGGCGGCCCCGCGTCCCCGTCCGGCTTCACCTCTCCCTCCTCCACCGGCGCGCGCAACGACACGCGGACGCCCTCGACGTCGAGGGCGCGCACCTCCAGGGAGCGCCTGAGGAGGGGAAGCAGTCGCCACAGGACGCGCACGTGCTCGATGTCGGCCGCCGCCGCCTCGCTCTCGTACCGGAGCCCGCGCAGCTCGATCGGGCCGAGCAGCCGCCCCGCGACCTGCTCGACGTGGAGCGTGGGGGGTAGCCGTGGCTCCACGAGCCGCCACGCCGCGCGGAGCCCCGGCTCGGTCGCCAGGAGGAGCCACGCGCCCGCCGCCGCGACCAAGCCCACGAGCCCGACCGCTACGACACGCACGCGCGGGACGCGTCGGAGCCGCGCGCTCACAGCTCGGGCCCCACGTTCAGGTGAAGCCGGAAGGGCCGGCCGGACGCGGAGACGGCGAAGGCGCCGTCGAGCCGGATCATGCCGACCGGCGAGCGCCACCGGATTCCCAGACCCAGCCCCGTCTCGAGCGGGTCGGAGAAGGAGTCCACGGCGTTGCCGTGGTCGAGGAAGGCGGCGAGGCCCCAGCCGTCCAGCACCCGGACCTCGGCTTCGACGCTGCCGACCAGGAGGCGGGAGCCTCCCTTGACCGCGCCCGACTCGTCGAGGGGGCCGAGCGCGCGATAGCCGAAGCCACGGACGCTGCGGTCTCCGCCGGCGAAGTAGCGGATCGAGCCCGGAAGGCGCGAGAAGCTGGACGTGAACAGCGCCCCGACCTCGAAGCGGGCCCGCAGGCGCGTGCCGGCGGTCGGGCTCCGCACGACCCGCGCCTCGGCTCCGAGGTCGAGGAGGCGCACGTCGCCGACGACCGCGTCGTGGCTGCCTCGCAGTCCGAGCCGGACCATGCTTCCCCACGTCGGGTCCAGGCGGTCGTCGGCGCGCACGCGCGAGACGCCGGCGCCGAGAAGGAGGAGCGTGGTGATCCCCCGCTGCACCCCCACCTCGTAGTCCGAGCGCTCCAGGGTCAGCCCGATCTCGTTTCTCCAGCCGCGCCACAGGCCCGCGACGTTGCTGCCGATCAGCCAGGTCTCGGTGTCGCTCGTGGTCGGGTGCGCGTCGACGTAGGCGGCCGAGAAGGAGAGCATGCTCGCCGCGCGGCTCCGCAACGGCACGAAGTACNNCCCACGCTTCCGTCTCCGCTCGGTGCCCCTGCCGGTTGAGCCGTCGGAGCTCGGCGTGGAAGGTGGCCCGAGGTCCCGTGTCGCTTCCGTACCCCGCTCCCACCGCATACCGTTGCGGCCTGCTCGGCGACAGGGACACCTCGATCGGGACCACGCTCCCCTCCGCCAGGTCGCGGCGCGGCACGATCTCGACGGCCGTGAAGTACGGGCCCTCGGTCAGCGCGGTCTGCAGCGCGAGGAGCCGGCCCGCCTCGAAGGGGTCACCCGGGCGCCACGGCACGAGACGCTGCAGGAGCTCCGGATCGAGCGCGTCCTGCCGGAACAGGACCGGCCCCAGGACGTAGCGCGGTCCGGTATCGAAGTGGAGAACGATCCGGGCCGTGTGCTCCTCTCGATCGACGCGCACGACCGAGGAGTCGAAGGCCGCGTCGAGGTAGCCGTTTTCGGCCGCCGTCGTCGCGAGCTGTCCCTTCGTGGCCTCGTACGCCGAGTGCGACAGCCGGGCGCCGACCTCGAGGGGCTGGCGCCGGAGGACCTCGCCGAACACCTCGTCCTCGGCTCCGGGCCCCGTGATCCGCACGTCGGCGCTCGACAGCAGGACCGGCCGGCCCGGCACCACGTCGAGCGTGACGTGCCAGCGGCGGCCGTCGTACGCCAGCGAGTCCCGGACGGTGGCCTCGTAGTATCCGAAGGGCTCCAGGGCGGCGCGAACCTCCCGGGGCGCGCGCGCCAGCAAGGCTCGCACCCGCTCCTCCGTGAGCCGTGTCCGATCCGGCACGCGCGCGACGCCCGCCGTCGCCAGGACGTTGTCGCGGAGCTGCCCTCGGATTCCTCGGACTTCCGTGCGGACTTCCCTCTCCTGACCCGCAGCCCGAGGGGGGCCGGCGAGCACGAGGACCACGATCGCCGCGTGACCGAGGACGCGTGGAATCCGAGCTGCTGTGCTCATGGGACGTAGGAGCGGGGCCAGGTCCGGCGGTGCCACCTTGAAGATACCGTGCAAACGGCGCAGGCGGGTCATCGGGCCTGTCGTGCCCGGGCGAGCGGACGCGGCGCGCCGGGAGCGGACGGGCGTGCCCGGCGGACCCGACGGGCGTGAGGCGGGCCCGAGCTATGGGGCCGCCGGACCCCTCGCTTCCGGCCGCGAGGCCGCGCCGTCGCCCGAGCCGAGCGAGAGCTCGAACAGGCGCCGGAACGGTCGCACCCAGAATGGACTCACGAGCAGCGACACGAAGATCACGGAGATCGTGAGTTGGTAGCCGAAGGACGTGATCAGTCCCCCGTCCAGGCCGATCGCGGCGAGCACGAAGCTGAAGTCGCCGGCCTGGGCCAGGACCGCGCCGGCGAAGAAGCTGTGACGCCACGTACGACCGAAGACCCGCACGATGCCCGCGTTCACGAACGTGTTCGTGAGCAGAACGCCGCCGGCGAGAAGCGTGATCAGAGGCCAATTCTCCCGGACAAACGGGACGTCGAGCAGGAGACCGATCGAGACGAAGAAGAGGGCGACCAGGATCACGCGAAACGGCTCGAGGCTCTTGGTGACCCATTCGGTCTCCTCGGCCGAGGAGATCACGATGCCGGCCAGGAACGCACCCAGTGCCGTCGACAACTCCAGCAGCGCGGTGGTGAGCGCCGCGGCGAAGCACACGAGCGCGGCCGCGAAGACCTGGAGCTCGTGGTCGTCGCGAAGCCGCTTGGCGAACGGCAGGCGTATCCGGTCCTGGCGAAGCAGCCAGACGCCGAAGCCCACGACCGCGAAGGAGCCGAGGACGGGCGCAGCCATGCCGCGCAGCGAGGTGGCCGGCCCCTGGGCGAGGAAGCCCAGCGTGAGGACCATCGGAGCGACCGAGAGGTCCTGGACGATGAGGATGCCCGTGACGTCCCGGCCGAGCTGGGAGCTCAGATGGCCCCACGTGTGCAGCATGGAGACCACGACGGCCGTGCTGCTGAGGCTGATGACGAACCCTACGAGAACGACGCGCTCCGCCGGCCAGGAGAGCCAGAGTCCCAGGCTCGAGACGGCGAGCAGGCTGAGCGCGATCTGGAGCGCGGTGCCGACGACCGCGACGCGCCAGCTCGCCGCGAGACGCGGGAGGGACATCTTCATTCCCACGAAGAAGAGGAGCAGGATGAGGCCCAGGTCCCCCAGCCGCGAGATGGCGTCGGTGTCGGAGTAGAGCGCGAGGCCGTGTGGCCCGAGCACGATGCCGGCCAGGAGATAGGCGACCACGTGGGGCTGGCGGAGCCGGCGGAGGACCAGCCCGATCACGAGCAGCACCAGCATCGACGCGACGAGGCGCGGGAGGATCGGATCGGCGTGCATCTCGGCTTCGGAGGAGTAGGGGAAGTGCCGCTCGCGCGGACGCGCGGGTGCCGGCCACAGCCTGGCCGGTGGCGTCAGGCCTCGTCGGCCACCAGCGTCGGGCGTGGTGGCGGCGCGTCGAAGTGCACGTCGAGCTGCGGGAAGGCGATCGTGATGCCGGCCTCCTGGAGGGCCCACCAGATCGCCTTGTTCAGCTCGGATCGCGCCCGGGCCGAGTCCCACGGGTCGGAGACCCAGATCGAGACCTCCCAGACCACCGACGAGTCCCCGAACTCCGACAGGAAGATGGTAGGGTCCGACTCCGCCGCACGCTCGGGGAGCTCGTGAGCGGTGGCGGTGAGCAACTCCTCGACACGCCGCATGTCGGAGCCGTACGCGACGCCCACGCGCGTGCGCACCCGGTAGAAGGAGTTGCTGAGCGTCAGGTTCCTCACCGTGGACTGGACGAGGATGGAGTTCGGGATGATCAGCTCCTCCTCTTCCCGCGTGCGCGCCACCGTGGCTCGGGCGCGCATGCGCACCACGCGCACGACCGTGCCCTCCACCTCGAGGACGTCGGTCTCCGTGATCGAGCGCTCCGCGAGGAGGATCACGCCCGCGACGAAGTTCTGCAGGATGTTCTGGAGCGCGAACCCGATCCCGACCGCGACGACGGCGCCGGCAGCGAAGATCGTAGCGAGGCTGATGCCGATGGTCTGCAGCGCCACCGCGAAGCCGAGGAACAGCACCGCGTAGTGGAGCAGCCGACGCGTCGTGGCGATGGTGCCGGGCTGACGCAGCCCTCCCCGCGCGAGGAGCCGCTCCGCGACGTTCTGGACGATGCGCGAGATCCAGAGCGCCGCGAGGAGGATGAGCGCGAAGGTGAAGACCGACGCGCCGGTGATCGTCGTGGCCCCGACCGAGAAGAGCTCATAGGCCAGGATGTCGCGGACCGTCGACGCGACGACGCGGATGTTCATGTTGGGCCCCGCTTCGGGTGGAAGAGCTCCGGCGTGGCAGCGTGGCTCAACCGAAGTGAGCGCAAGATCCGTCGGGTGGTGGGCGGCGGCAAGCGGGCGTGCCCGCGGGGGCCCGACCCCCGACGGCCGTGGCGCTGGCGTCCGCAGAGCCCGGCGCACAATGTGCTCCCGGAGGCCCGCGCGCGACTGCCGTGCGGGCCCGTCAACCAGCCAGGAGAGTCCGATGCCTTCGTCGACCTCGAGCGAGCGGACCGAGGACCGTCGACATCCGATCAGGGCGGGGCGGCGGATCGTGGGACGCCTCGTGCGCAGCGCGGCGAAGCCCCCCGGCACCGCGCCGGGCACGCTGGTTCACACGGGCCCGAGGAAGGTCGACGAGGTCCGAATCCAGCTCATCGACTACGACGCCGATTCCTTGGTGGAGCGCACGCTGCAGCGCGTCGAGGACTGCATTCCCTACGCCGACGAGCCGCCGGTGTCGTGGATCAACATCGAGGGCCTTCACGACGTGTCGGTCATCGGAACGGTCGGGGACCACTTCCGGGTGCACCGCCTCGCGCTGGAGGACGTGCTGTCGACGTCCGCGCGGCCGAAGGCGGAGGCGTACGAGGACAACTTCCTGGTCATCGTGAAGATGCTCACCTTCGACGAGGAGACCGATTCGGTCGTGTCCGAGCAGGTGAGCTTCATCGTCGGCCACTCCTACCTGCTGTCGTTCCAGGAGCGCTACGGAGACGTGTTCGAGCCGGTGCGCGTCCGGCTGCGCGAGGCGCAGGGCCGTATCCGGACCCGCGGCACCGACTACCTCGCCTATGCGCTCGTGGACGCGTTGGTCGACGGCTACTTCCGGATCCTCGAGACGATCGGAGACAGGATCGAAGCGCTCGAGGAGCTCGTGTTCACCGACCCCTCGCTCGAGCTCATGCACCGCATCCACCACCTCAAGCGCGAGATGCTCATCGTGCGACGGGCCGTATGGCCGCTGCGCGAGACGATCGGCCAGCTCTACCGCGGTGAGGTCCCCGGAGTCACCGAGGAGACGCAGCTCTTCCTGCGGGACGTCTACGACCACGCGGTCCAGGTCATCGACACGGTCGAGACGCTTCGGGAGGTGCTGTCGAGCGCGCTCGACCTGTACATGTCCGGGGTGAGCAACCGCATGAACGAGGTCATGAAGGTGCTCACGATCATCGCGACGATCTTCATCCCCCTGACGTTCATCGCCGGCCTCTACGGGATGAACTTCGAGTACATGCCCGAGCTCGGGTTCCGGTGGGCGTATCCGGCTCTGCTCAGCGCCATGGCGGCGATCGCCGGCGGCATGCTGTGGTTCTTCCACCGCAAGGGCTGGCTTTGAGGGTGTGAACCGGGTCCTGCGCGCTCGGGCGAATCGGGGGCTGCCCTCTCAGTGGACGATGTTGCGGGTCCGCAGGTGTGCGACGACCGCTCCGATCAGGAGAGGCTGTAGCTCGTAGCGGAGATCCTCCACCACCTCCGATCGCTCGGCTGCCGCCTCGGGGCGCGCCACCGCGGCGATGAGGTGGCGGTTGCCCAGGCTCTCGAAGATCTGGTAGCTCTCCTGCCGGGGGAGGCGGAAGATGCGGTCGTGCTCGGCGAGGGTCAGGGTGCGGTGCTCCAGGAAGGCCTTCAGCGTGAAGTTCTGGGTCAGGTCCAGCGTCTCCAGGATGGAGAAGTCCGGCTTGTCCGGGGCGTGCATGAGCAGCCCACCGCCCGCCGAGAAGTCCGCGGACCGCAGCCACAGAAAGAGCGCGAGCCGAAGGTGGCCGGAGGAGGCCCGCTCGAGCCGGTCGAAGAGATCGGACTCCAGGAGCCGGCGGTATCCCTCGGGGTCGCTCATCCGGCGGAGCCGCCTGCGGAGCAGCCGATGCCCCACGTGTGGCTCCTCATAGCGGATCGGCAGGCCGCTCCGGCGGTGACGGACGCCGATCGCCTCCCGGATTCCGTCCGATCGCAGCGGCGCGAGGTCCAGCACGTCGACCTGGGAGATCGCGGTGGGCTCGGCGGCTGCCACGAGCTGCCAGGCCGATACGGAGATGCCTCCGACCCAGAAGAACCTGGGCTCGGTCTCGGCCATGAGGGTGAGGAGCCGTTCGATCAGGTCCGTGCCGTCGGGGACCCGAAGGTAGAGGTGCTCGAGGTCGTCGATCATCACGACCTCGGGCGTCGTGCCCGGCGCCGCGGCGAACGCCGCGGTGGAGAGGTCGGCGAGCGTGGCGCACGCGGGCAGGCCGAGCCGCTGGGCCAGAAGGGCGGCGAGCGTGGCTTCGTCGGTGATCCGCTGCGGGAGCGGGACGTGGACCACCGACCCGCCGTCCTCCCCGATGTGGCCGGACAGCACGCGCAGGAAGCTCGTCACGCCGCTTCCCTGGTGGCCGCGGACGATCAGCGGGACGGCGTCCTCCGACTGCCAGCGGGTCCAGCGGCTCGCCGCGTCCTGGAGCTCCGTCCGGCGCCCGGCGAGGAGGTGCGCCTCGGAGAGGGGCTCGAGCGTGAAGAGCCGCTGGTAGACGAGGGGGAGCCGGCTCGTCACCTCCCGATAGCGGGCGAGCGCCCTGACCGACTGCGTCGACACGGCCGCCTCGCCGGACGGGCCGCCCACGATCTCGGTGCCCTTTCGCAGCCCCCGCGTGGCGAGCCCGTGCAGGAGCGTCCAGGCCCGCCTGACGCGCTCCGCCAGGAGCCGGAGGCGTGGTCCCCAGCGCTCGTGGCCCCAGGCCAGGAGGTCGGCGGCCCGCGAGCGGAACGCGAGGAAGCGAGCCTGCATCCGGCCCGCGGCGACGCGGTCCAGGAGGGCGAGGGAGCCGTCGGAGATCTCCGAGGCCAGTCGGCCGCGCGCGTCGGCGACGCTTCCTTCGATGTCGCGGATGGCCTGGCGCAGGGAGTCGGCCATGCTCTTGAGGGCCTCGGTCACGAGCTCCCTCGCGCGATCCTCGGCGCCCTCGTCGGCCTCCTCGAGCTCGCGCCGGGCCTCCTCGTGAGCGAAGGCGAAGACCTCCGGAAGCGAGCGCACGTTGTCCCGAAGGCGATCCATGGCGTCCACGAGCCCCGCCGTCGAGGCGCGGATGCGCTCCACGCGCAGGGCGTCGAACGCCTGTCGGGCGAGCTCCTGCAGCGGCACGGTTCGCGTCTCGATCTTGCGGAAGCCCAGCGGCAGCCGCGCGTCCTCGACGCGAAGCACCAGGGAGGCCGGGGCCTGGCGCACCATGGCCAGGAGGGCCTCGACCGTCGAGTCCGACCCGGCCAGGACGGCGCCGTCCACCGTCTCGGCGTCCGGCACGGCCCGGAAGGCGGGCCGGAGCTTGCCGTCGACCTCCTGCTCCAGCGCCACGAGCCCCTCGCGGAAGGCCGCGGAGTCGCGGACGCCAGCGAGCTCCGAGGCCATCGCCGTCAGCTCGAGCGCGACGGCGGGAAAGACGTCGACCAGCTCGAGGCAACGCTCGGCGAATCTCCAGAGCAGTCGGCTCTGGACGGCGGTCGTGCCGGCCAGGATGGAGAGCAGCGCCTCGAACACGTGCAGGCGGTCGGCGACTCCCTGATCCCATGCCCGAAAGCCCGCCCCGATCTTGGCGGCTTCCTCGAGCTCCGGGCCCGTCTCGGTCACCTCGCGCGGCCGGAGGAGCGAGCTCCCCGCGATCGCGAGATCCGCCTCGAGCCTCGCTCGCACGGGGCCCAAGCGGTCCGCGGCGCGAGCCCGGCATCCCGCGCTGGGTGCGTCTCCGGCGAGAGCCTGCAGGGTCGCCTGGAGTGTCGCCGAGGCGTCGCGGATCGCCTCCCAGCGCTCCGCGTAGCCCTCGTCGTCCGGCTCCTCGGAGCGCACCAGCGCCGGAAGCGCCTCGTCGCCCCACGCGATCCAGGCGTCCTCCAGCGCACGCCCCCACTCGGCCCACCGGACGAGCTCCTCCCTGACCGCGGCATCCTGCTCGGACACGACGACCCGACGGAGGTGGCGCCAAGCCGTGGCGCGCAGGGGGAGGCTCCGCTCCTGCCCGGGGCGGCGTGCCGCGCTGAAGCCGCGGGCGAAGAACTTGCCGGCGCGACGAAGGGGCCCGTCCCAGGCGCGGGGTGCCAGGGCCCCCTCGGGAAAGGCCGCGGTCACGTCCTCCGGAAGCGCGCGACACGACGCCACGCTCGCCCCCAGGGCCTCGGTGATCGCGCCCGTGATCAGCGTCGCGGGCCCGTGCTGGGCGAAGGCCCGTCGGAGGGGCTCGAGCAGCCCTCCCGCGAGCGCGCGCCGGTAGGCGAGGAGCGCCTCCGCCCGCTTGCTCCACGCTTCCGGCGGGTCGCCTTCGAGCCCGGTCGACTCGATCGCCTCCCGATGGCGCCGGAGCGCCGCGCGGAGCGGCTCGACGAGGTCGTGCTCGAGGCGCGCCTCCAGCTCCTCCCAGGCGCTGCGGAAGCTGTCGTGGCATGCCGCGTCCGCCGGGCCGCCGGGCGCAGCGACCGGCTGCGCCGGAGGCGCGCTCACGACGTCATTCGTCATCTTCGTGGATCTCGGGATGGCGTGTCGGGCGCGGGACGTCGAAGGACGGGTCTCCGTTCGTCGTCGCCGTCGTGGGCCGATCCGCCCGCGCGCCGTCGGTGCGCTCGCCCTCGCCGTCGAGCGCGTCGGGCGCCGCGGAGCGGCGCACCAGGCCCAGGCGCATGTGCTCCGGCTTCAGCAGCCCCGCCTCGCGGAACCCGGCCCTGGCGCGCTCGGTGACGTCGCTCTGGAAGAGGAACTCGAGGCGGGGGTCGAGGACGTAGGCCTTGACCCGCACGCGGGTCAGGAAGGTCTCCTTGAACACGTCCGAGACGAGGACCACGATGGGCTTGTTCAGGTAGACGTACTTCGAGCTGGCCGCGGCCGAGAAGGCGATCTTCTTGGCCCGCGCCTCGTCCGCCCAGCCGGGCAGGTACAGGTCCGTGACCACCTGGCAGTTGAGCTGGCCCGCGTTCGCGTTCGCGACCTGCTGGTCCACGACCTGGGCGTTCGGCACGCTGACCAGGTTGTCGTCGGCCGTGACGATGCGGGTGGATCGCAGGCCGATGGACACCACCTCACCGTACGTGCCCCCCACCGAGATCTTGTCTCCGGCCTGGAACGGCTGGTCGAAGACGAGGATGAGGCCGCCGAACAGGTTCTTCAGAAGATCCTGCGCCGCGAAGCCCACGGCGACGCCGACCGCCGCGGCCGCCGCGATGATCCCCTGGGCGTCGATCCGGAAGATGACGCTGACGATGAGATAGGCGGCGAAGACCCAGAGCACGATCCGGACGATCGGGACGAGTCGCTTGTAGAAGAGCCGACGGCTCACGTTGCGCTCGGCGAGCGTGTCCAGCACCCATACCAGCGCCCGGATCAGCAGGCTGAAGAGGACGAAGACCACGATCGACCACGCGACGCCCACGCCGAAGCTCCGGACGCGCTGGCCCGCCTCGCCCAGCACCTCGGCGGACGCGGCGGGGCCCACGGCGGTATCGGGGGCCGCGAGCAGCGCGGCGAGCGAGTCCAGCCTCCGGGTCGTCCCTTCCTGAGCCTGGAGGAGGCGGTCCAGGCGCTGCTCGACCGTGAGCTCCTGCTCGTNNCCGTCGGCAGGTGCGGGGGTGGGGACGGAGGCCGAAGCGGCCGAGTCCCCCGCGGCCACAGCCGTGGAGTCGGCTTCGAGGGAGTCGGGGGTGGCCGAGGCCTCGCCGGCTGGTGGAGCCCCCTCCCCGGCTCCGGTGGGCTCGTCGGATCCCGGCAGCCCGCAGGCCGCGGCGAAGGCGAGGACGATCAGGAAGCTCGTACTCGGCGATCTGGGCATGCGGCTCGCGGGAGGCGAGGGATCCTGTGACGCCGGAAGGACTCGGGCCGGGCCGCCTGAAATCTAAGCCGGTCCGGCCCGGCCGACAGATCCGACCCTCCGCGGACGCCGGCGCCTCGGGCACGGGGCCGGGGGCGCGAGCCGCCGCGGCTCGCGGAGGGGGCCCGTGGCGCACGGGGCCGCTTTCGCGGCGCCCCGGGCACGGTTAGCTTGGTTGAGAGTCAATTTCATTCTCATCCGGTCACCCTCGCCCGAGACGGTCCGGGAGCGCGTCAGCGAGCATGTCGGCACTCGAGTCAGCCCTGGGGAAGGACGGTCCGAGCGACGCGGACCTGCGTCTGCGCGACGTCCCCTTGCGCCAGACCGTCGAGCTCGTGCGCATCGACCTCCCGGCGGACCAGGCCGAGCCCCTGCTGGAGCGGGGCGTCCTGCCCGGCTGCCGCATCTGCCCGATCCGCTCGTCGCCGTCGGGCGATCCGATCGTCTCGGTCGACGGGTCGCTCCTGGCCCTTCGCAGGGAGACCGCGGATTGCCTGTGCGTCCGGCTCCTGACGCAGCTCCAGGACGACAACTGAGCCTCCAGCCCGCACAGTGGATGAGCTGACGGGCGCTTCCCTCCCCCGCGTGGGCGCCGACGCCCAGGCCACGCTCGCTCCAGGGTCGCCGACTCCGGCCGTCGCGCTGATCGGCCCCCCCAACTCGGGGAAGACCACCCTCTTCAACCGGCTCACCGGGCTGCGTCAGAAGGTCGCGAACTACCCCGGCGTGACGGTCGAGAAGCACGTCGGTCGGGTCAGGCTCCCCGATCAGCGCACGGTCGACCTCGTGGACCTTCCGGGCGTCCACGGGTTCTCCGCGCGGACGCTGGACGAGCGCATCACGAGGGACGTGCTGGAGGGTCGCGTCGAGGGGGTGCGCGCACCCGACGCGCTCATCCTGATCGTGGACGCGACCCGTCTCGAGAGCCAGCTCATGCTCGTCGAGCCGGTTCTGGACATGGAGCTTCGGACGCTGCTCGTCCTGAACATGGCGGACGAGCTCGCGGTCAGGGGCGGCCGGGTCGACGACGTGGAGCTCGCCGAGCGCCTCGGCGTGGAGGTCGTCCGCACGAGCGCGCGCACCGGTGAGGGCGTCGATCGCGTTCGGGAGTTCCTCGAGGGCGTGCAGCTGGCCGATCCCGAGGAGGTCCGCGAGCGGACGCTCACGAACGTGCCCCGGGGTGTCCCGCTTCCGATGGTGGAAGCCTTCGCGGCTCGGAGGGCGCACGTGCGGACGGTGGTCGAGGCGGCGGACTTCGTCCCGCCCGGCCCTTCCAGGCTCAGCGAGCGGCTCGATGCCCTCTTCCTCCACCGGCTCTGGGGACCCGTCGCCTTCCTTGCCGTGGTCGTCCTCGTCTTCCAGTCGATCTTCACCTGGGCCGTCCCGCTCATGGACGGCATCGACTACCTCATCCTGGGCTCCGGAGCGTGGCTGGGCGACAACCTGCCCGACACCTGGTTCCGCTCCCTCCTGGTCGACGGCGTGTGGGCGGGCGTCGGGTCGGTGATCATCTTCCTCCCCCAGATCCTGATCCTCTTCCTCTTCCTCGGCATCCTGGAGGACTCGGGATACATGGCGCGCGCGGCGGTGATCGCCGACCGGCTCATGTACCGCGTCGGCCTGCAGGGGCGGGCGTTTCTCCCCCTCCTGTCGGGGTACGCGTGCGCGGTCCCCGCGATCCTGTCGGCCCGGACCGTCGACGACGAGCGCGACCGGCTCGCGACGATCTTCGTGACGCCGTTCATGACCTGCTCGGCCCGGCTGCCGGTGTACGCGCTCCTGATCGCGGCCTTCATCCCCGACGAGCCCCTGCTGGGCCCCGTGATGGGGATGCGCGCGGGCGTCATGCTGGGCCTGTACGCGCTCGGGATCGTGGCCGCGGTCGGGACCGCGTTCCTGCTCAAGAGGACTTTGCTGCGAACGGCTCCGACCTCGTTCCTGATGGAGCTGCCCCCGTACCGCATCCCCTCCTTGCGCTCGATCGGGCTACGCCTGCTCGACCGCAGCCGGATCTTCCTGCGCCGAGCCGGCCGGATCATCTTCACGGTGGCCGTGGTGCTGTGGGCGCTCACGCAGTTCCCGCGCACCGAGCTCGGTCCCCCCGACATCGAGGAGAGCGCGCTCGGCACGATCGGACAGGTGATCGAGCCGGTGATCGAGCCGCTCGGCTTCGACTGGAGGGTCGGCGTGGGCCTGGTCACCTCCTTGGCCGCGCGCGAGGTCATCGTGGGGACGCTGGGCACGATCTACGGGGTCGAGGCCGCCGACGAGGACTCCGTGGCGCTCCAGGACCGGCTTCGTCGGGACCTCTCTCCCGGGGCCGCGATCGGCCTGCTCGTCTTCTTCGCCTTCGCGCTGCAGTGCGTGTCGACGGTCGCGGTGATGCGCAGGGAGACGGCCGGGTGGAAGTGGCCGCTGCTCCAGTTCGGCTATATGCTCGCGCTCGCATACGCGGGGGCCTTCCTCGCGGTGCGGATCTTCTGAGCGCGTCGGCTCCCGGCCGGAGGCTGTCCTGCTGGAGCCGGCACACCCATCGAACGGAGGGCAAGCATGAAGATCGCGGTCCTGGGAACGGGTGTCGTGGGACGCACTCTTGCCAGCAGCCTGGTCGCCGGCGGACACGAGGTCTGCATGGGATCCCGCTCTGCCGATCACCCCGGCGCGGGTGAGTGGGCTGAGTCCTCAGGAGTCGGGGCGTCACGTGGCACCTTCGCCGACGCCGCGGCCTTCGGAGATGTGGTCTTGAACTGCACGGCCGGGATCGCGTCGCTCGACGCCCTCGACGCCGCCGGAGCCCGGAATCTCGAGGGCAAGGTGCTCATCGACCTCGCCAACCCCCTCGACTTCTCCCGAGGCATGCCGCCGACGCTCACGGTGTGCAACGACGACTCGCTGGGCGAGCGCATTCAGGCGCGCTTTCCGGGTGCCAGGGTGGTGAAGACCTTCAATACCTTGAACTTCGCCCTGATGGTGGAGCCGGAGGCCGTTCCCGGCGACCACGTGATCTTCCTGAGCGGAGAAGACGTCGACGCCAAGTCCCGCGTCCGGGGCTGGCTGGGCGCGTGGTTCGGGTGGCGTCCGGAGCAGGTGGTCGACCTCGGCGGCATCCAGACCGCGCGGGGTGCCGAGATGATGCTGCCGCTCTGGCTCTCCCTCTTCGGCGTCGAGGGGGGACCCTACTTCAACTTCGAGATCCGGCGCGGCCGGCCCGGTGCCTAGACGGCGGCCTCCTTCCAGCGGCCCCGGCGGAAGACCGCCGCGCTGACCACCGCGAGGGTCCCGTACGAGATCGCCATCGCGGCGAAGACGCCGTTGGGGCCGAGGCCGGCGTCGTAGGCCAGGACCCAGGCGAGAGGGATCTCCCACAGCCAGAAGCAGAAGAGGTTGATGATCGTGGGCGTCCACACCGCGCCGGCCCCGTTGAAGGCGGCCGTCACCACCATGCCGTAGGCATAGAACGGAAAGCCGGCGGCCACGATGCGCAGGCAGCTCACGGCGTGCGCGCTCGCCCCGCCCGTGCCGCCGAAGAGCCCGACGATGCCTGGGGCGAACACGACGAAGCCCAACCCGATGACCCCCAGGAAGGCGAGGTTCATCCGGCACGCGATCCAGACCGAGGACTCCGCCCTCTCCGGATCGCGCGCGCCGAGGCCCTGGCCGACCATGGTCGAAGCCGCATTCGACAGGCCCCACGCGGGCAGTAGGGCGAAGAGGATGATCCGCACGGCGATCGCGTAGCCCGCGAGGGCCTCGGACCCGAACTCGGCGGTGATGCGCACGAGCCCGATCCAGCTCGCCATGCCGATGAACACCTGGAAGGTGCCGGTGGCGGACAGCCGGACCAGCCGGGCCATGACGGGCAGTCGCAGTCGCCAGTGGCGCGCCCGTACCTGCAGGCGCCCGCCGAGGCGGAGCAGGGTGTACAGCTGGATCACCACGGCCGTGCCCCGCCCGATCGTCGTGGCGATGGCCGCCCCCTGCACGCCCAGCTCGGGGAAGGGGCCCAGCCCGAAGATCAGGCACGGGTCGAGCACGATGTTGAGCGCGTTGGCCAGCCACAGCACCCGCATCGCGATCGCCGCGTCGCCCGCGCCGCGGAACGCCGCGTTCTGCAGGAAGAGGAGGACGATGACCACGTTGGCGCCCAGGAGGACCCGCGTGTACGGGAGCGACGTGGCCACGGTCTCGGCGTCCGCGCCCATCAGCACCAGGAGCTCCTCGGCCCATACGACGCCGATGACGCCGAAGAGCAGGGCGAGGAAGGCCCCGAGCAGCACCGCCTGGGCGGCGGCGCGCGACGCGCCCTCGGGATCGCCTTCACCGATGCGCCGCGCGACCATCGCGGTGACCCCGATGCTCAGGCCCATCGCCGCCGTGTAGACGAGCGTCATGAGGGATTCGGTCAGCGCGACGCCGGCCATCGCCGCGTCCCCCAGGCGCGACACGAAGAAGATGTCGACCACCGCGAAGACCGACTCCATGACCATCTCGAGCACCATCGGCACGGCCAGGAGGACGATCGCGCGGACGAGAGGACCTTCGGTCGGATCGCCGCCGGTCCCGCGCACGGCGTGCACGAAGACGGCCCACCAGGACTCGCCCGCAGCGCTCGCCGCGGGCTCGGAGCGCGCCCCCCCGCCCGCCGAGCCGGACGGCGCCGGCCCGGCGGGAGGCACGGACTGGGGAGGCGCGGCGTCGTCTGGGGTCGTCATGCCGAGCAGGGTGGGAGGAGGCCGCGAAGATACCCGCCGGGGCAAGGGATCACCAAAAGGGGCCGGTGGGAGCGCACGGCCCCCCTGGTCCCGGCGTTCCCTTCGGCCGAGCTTGCCCGTCGGCCACCGTGTCCCTCGATCCAGGGAGAGCCGCCGTGTCCTCGCCACACGCCTTCATCGCCTCCTCGTCCTCCGGGGAGGTCGACGCGCTCCTGCTTCGGCCCGAGCGGGCCTGGGCGCTCTACGTCTTCGGACACGGGGCGGGCGCCGGCATGAGGCACGCCTTCATGGAGGCGGTGGCCGAGCGCCTCGCGGCGCGTGGCGTCGCGACCTTCCGCTACCACTTCCCGTACATGCAGGCGGGCCGCAAGGCGCCGAATCCCGCGCCGGTGCTGGTGGCGACGGTCCGGTCCGCGGTGCGCGAGGCGGCGAGCCTCGCGTACGGCCTCCCCCTGCTGGCCGGCGGCAAGTCGATGGGAGGACGCATGACGTCCACCGCGGCGTCGCAGCAGCGGCTCCCGGGCGTGCGGGGCTTGGCCTTCTTCGGCTTCCCGTTGCACGCTCCGGGCCGGGACTCGGCCGAGCGGGGCGCCCACCTGGCGGAGGTGGGGCTGCCGATGCTCTTCCTGCAGGGAACCCGGGACCGGCTCGCGAGCCTCGAGCTCCTTCGTCCTCTCCTCGCCGGCGTGCAGCCGGCGCCGACGCTGCACGTCCTCGAGCACGCCGATCACGGCTTTCACGTGCCGAAGCGGTCGGGGAGGACGGACGAGGACGTGCTCGACGAGGCCTGCGACGCCTTCGCGGCGTGGGCGGGGCCGCTCGCCGGACGATAGCGGGCGGCTCAGCGCGCCGATCGGGTAGGGTGTCCTTCGATTTGACCCCCGTGGGGCCGGTGATCATTCTCCGGGTCCCTCGGGGATCTCCCGCGGTGCACGCGCACCGGGGAGACGGTCGACCGTACCACGAACGTCGGAGCGAGATATCATGCGTGATCGCGAGCGCGTCTGGAGTTGGACCGGCCTGGCCGCAGTGGCCCTCGTCGGGCTGGGCCTCCTCGCAGCGGCCGGAGCCGCCCCGTCGGCGCTGTCCGCGCAAGAGGCCATGTCGCCCGCCGAGGAGCTCTTCGGCGACCTGAGCTACCGCAACGTCGGCCCCTCCCGGGGCGGCCGGGTGACCGCGGTCGCCGGGCATCGGGCCCACCCCTTCACCTTCTACATGGGCGCCACCGGCGGCGGCGTGTGGAAGACCGAGGACTACGGCAACACCTGGGTTCCGATCTCCGACGGCTACTTCGAGACCGGCTCGATCGGGTCGATCAGGGTCGCGCCTTCGGACGCCGACATCGTGTACGTCGGCACCGGCTCGGACGGGATCCGCTCGAACGTGATCGTGGGGCGCGGCGTCTACAGGTCGACCGACGCGGGCGCGACGTGGGAGCACGCCGGCCTCCGAGAGATGGGGCAGATCGGCGCCGTCGAGGTACATCCGGCGAACCCCGACGTCGCGTACGCGGCGGCGCTCGGCAACCCGTGGGCCAAGAGCGACGAGCGGGGCGTGTACCGGACCCGCGACGGCGGGCGCAGCTGGGACCAGGTCCTCTTCACGTCGGACTCGGTCGGGGCGATCGACCTGGAGCTCAACCCGGCGAACCCCGACGAGATCTACGCGGCGATGTGGCGGGGGCAGCGCCAGCCGTGGACGATCATCTCCGGGATGGAGGCGTCGGCCGAGGAGGACGGGATCTGGAAGTCGACCGACGGCGGCGAAAGCTGGCGGATCGTGCGAGACGGGCTTCCCACCGGGCTCATCGGCAAGATCGACCTCTCGGTCTCGGCGGACGCGCCGAACCGCGTCTACGCCCTGGTCGAGACCACGGATCCCGACGAGGGGCTCTACCGCTCGGACGACTTCGGCGAGACGTGGGAGCTCGTGAGCAACCAGCGCGGCATCATGAACCGGCCCTTCTACTACACGGGCGTGACCGCCGATCCCACGGACGCCGACCACGTCTACGTCAACAACGAGGGCTACTACGAGTCGACGGACGGGGGGCGGACCTTCGAGCGGCGCTCGACGCCCCACGGCGACAACCACGACACCTGGATCAACCCCGACAACCCGCTCATCCAGATCCAGTCCAACGACGGCGGCGCCAACGTCACCCTGGACGGCGGCAACACCTGGTCGACCCAGCACAACCAGCCGACGGCCGAGCTCTACCAGGTCGACGTCGACGACCGCTTCCCCTACTGGCTCTACGCCGGTCAGCAGGACAACTCGACGATCCGGGTGCCCAGCAACCCGCCCTCGACCGGGTCGGCCGGGGGGCACACCGGCAACTGGGAGGCGATCGGCGGGTGCGAGACCGGCCCCGCGGTGCCCAAGCCGGGCGATCCCACGATCGTGTACTCCAACTGCAAGGGCCGCTTCGGCCGCTACAACCAGGAGACCGGCCAGGAGAAGCAGTACTACGTCGGCTTCGTGAACCTCTACGGCGCGAACCCCAGGGACCTGCCGTACCGCTTCCAGCGCGTGGTGCCGATCGAGGTTTCGCCGCACGATCCCAGCACGGTGTACCACGGCTCGCAGTACGTGCACAAGACGACCGACGAGGGCGTCACCTGGGAGCAGATCAGCCCGGACCTGACGGCCTTCCGACCGGAGCGCCAGGTCGCGTCCGGTGAGCCGATCACCCGTGACATCACGGGTGAGGAGCACTACTCGGTGCTCTACGCGATCGAGGAGTCGCCGGTCGCGCCGGGGGTGATCTGGGCGGGCTCGAACGACGGCCCGGTGCACGTCACACGCGACGGAGGCCGGACATGGACCGACGTCACTCCGCCGGACATGGCTCCCGAGGGTCGGATCCAGACGATCGACCCCTCGCCGCACGACGCGGCCAAGGCGTACTTCGCCGGCTACCGCACCCTGCTCGGCGACTTCCGACCCTTCGTCTACAGGACGGAGGACTACGGCGAGAGCTGGACGCTCCTCACGCCGGGAGACAACGGGATCCCGGCCGACTACCCGACGCGCGCGGTCCGCGAGGACCCCGAGCGCGAAGGGCTGCTCTACGCCGGCACCGAGTTCGGGATGTTCGTCTCGTTCGACGACGGCGCGAGCTGGCAGACGTTCCAGCGCAACCTGCCGCGCACGCCGATCACCGACATCAAGATCAAGGACGACGACCTCGTGATCTCGACGATGGGCCGCTCGTTCTGGATCATGGACAACGTCACGCCGCTGCGGCACTGGGACGAAGCGAGGACGGCCTCCGGGCCGCTCTTCCTCCAGCCGCTCGACACGTACCGGATGCGTGACCGCGGCGGTCCGAGCGGGGCCCCGGACGCGCCGGACTACTCGGTCTTCGGCGCGGAGCTCGACTACGTGCTCGCCTCGCCGGCGCGTGCGGTGAAGGTCGACGTCATGGACGTCGACGGCGCCATCATCCGCACCTTCGAGAGCTCGGGGCCCGGGGTGCGCACGGAGCAGGCGCAGGCGATGCGGGGTCCGTTCCAGCGCCAGTCCGGCGCGGCCGCACCGACCACGCACGAGGGGCTCAACCGCTTCGTGTGGGACTTGACCGTCCCCGGTCCGGGCGGGGCCGCGAGGGGCGGGCCGATGGTCGTGCCCGGAACCTACATGGCCCGCCTGACGGTGGACGGCCGGGAGCAGACGCGATCCTTCGAGGTGATGATGGATCCCCGGGTGGCCGCCGATGGCGTCACGATCGCCGACCTCCAGGCGCAGTTCGATCTGGGTATCGAGATCCGGACGGCCATCGAGGACGCGGACGCGACGATCGAGCGGCTCGAGGGAGCCATGGAGCGGGCGGCCGAGGGGAGCGACGTGAGGGCCCAGCTCCAGGAGATCGAGGCCGAGCTGGTCACCGACCGCACGATCTCGAGCTACCCGGAGCCGATGCTGCGTGACCAGCTCAACTACCTGTACGGCAACTCCCAGTCGGCCGACCAGGAGCCCGGCGAGGACATGTACCAGCGCCTCGAGGTGCTCGTCGCCGAGCTCGAGCAGCACAAGGAGCGCCTGCAGCGGCTGAGCCGGATGGTGAGCGACCGGTAGCCGGCCGCCGGAGAGCGCGCCAGCGACGCCCGCGGGCTCCGCCGGGGACCGGTGACGGCCGGTCCCGGCGCGGGCCGGCGGGCGTCGTCGTCTCGCCTCAGGCGCCCCGTCGCAGCTCCTCCCGGACCGCGTCCTCCGCCAGGACCTCGTCCAGCGTCGCGACGAGCCGCTCGGCGTCCGCCTGCGAGAAGACCATCGGCGGCTTGATCTTGATCACGTTGTGATCCGGCCCGTCCGTGCTGAGCAGCACGCCGAGCTTCTTGGCCCGCTCGGCCACGTACCTCGCGACCTCGGCGGACGGAGTCTTCTGCGCACGGTCGCGCACGAGCTCGATGCCGAGGAAGAGGCCCCGGCCCCGCACGTCGCCGATGGCCTCGTGACGCATGGCGAGGGACGCGAGATTCGCCTTGAGCGTGCCACCGACGATCGCAGCCTGTTCCTTCAGCTTGTCCGACTCGAGCACATCGAGCACCGCCAGGCCGATCGCCGCCGACACCGGATTGCCCCCGAACGTGCTGAAGAACTCCATGCCGTTGGCGAAGGAGTCGGCGATCTCGCGCGTGGTCACCACGGCGCCGATGGGATGGCCGTTGCCGATCGGCTTGCCGAGCGTGACGATGTCGGGCACCGCCTCCTGCGCCTCGAAGCCCCACATGTGGCTTCCCACGCGCCCGAAGCCGATCTGGACCTCGTCCGCGATGCACACGGCGCCCGCGGAGCGGGCGTGCCGGTAGGCGGCGCGCAGGTATCCCGTGGGCGGCTCGACCTGCCCGCCGCAGGAGAGGATGCTCTCGGCCAGGAAGGCCGCGGGCCCGTGCCCGGCCGCGTCCAGGTCCCGGAACGACTCGCGCACGTGGTCGGCGTACCGGTCGGCCCGATCCCTCACGTCCCGGCCGTACCGGCCTCGATAGTCGTCGGGCATCGGGGCGGCCCGCACCCAGTCGGGAGCCCCGGCGCCGCCTTGCCCGGCGAACTTGTAGTGGCTCACGTCGACGAGGCCCTGGCTGTGCCCGTGGTAGCCTCCCTCGAGCACGACCACGCCGCTGCCCCCCGAGTGCGCGCGCGCGAGCCGCAGAGCGAGCTCGTTGGCCTCGCTCCCCGAGTTCACGAAGAAGCAGATCTCGAGCGGCGCGGGAAGGAGCGCGCCCAGGCGCTCCGCGTACTCGAGCACAGCCTCGTGCAGGTAGCGCGTGTTCGTGTTGAGGACGCCCATCTGCCGCTGGCCGGCGCGCACGACGCGGGGGTGCTCGTGCCCGACGTGCGCGACGTTGTTCACGCAGTCGAGATACGAGCGCCCGAGCGGATCGTAGAGGTAGGCGCCCACGCCTCGCACCGCGTGGATGGGCTCGCGGTAGGAGAGGCTCAGGTTCGCCCCGAGCAGCCGCTCGCGCCGGCCTCGCAGGTCCTCGGGCTCGGTGAAGGTGGTCTCGGCCTCGAGGCCGAGGATCAGGTTGGGGTCCGGTGAGAAGGACGCCCACAGGCGCCGCTCCCGGGGCAGCGCGACCCCGGGAAACTCGCCCTCGTGGCCGAGCAGGTCCGTGATGATCTGGAAGTGCAGGTGCGGGGGCCAGTCGCCGTTCTCGGGTGGGGGGCCGATCCGGGCGAACGAGTCACCCGCCGCGAGCTCCGAGCCCTCCTCGAGCTCGGCCACCGACTCGCGCTCGAGGTGCCCGTAGAGGGTCCAGAAGGGGCCGTCGGGCGCCTGGTGCTCCAGGATCACGGTCGGCCCGTAGTCGAGACGCTCGGCATTGTCCCGCACCCACCGCACATGACCGGCCAGCGGCGCGCGGACCTCCGCACCGGGCTGGTCGAAGAGGTCGAGGCCGAGATGGATCGTGCGGCGCTCGCGAGGGTCGCCGGGACGGCCCCCGAACGCGTCCGTCAGGTAGAAGGCGCGCGGCTCCAGGTACCGCCCGATGCCGAACGCGGCGCCCTCGTCCTCCAGGGCGCGGAACACCCTGCGGGTGAAGCGGCTCGTGTCGTCCGTGTCGCGCCCGTCGAGAAGCGGGCTGGAGACGCTCAGGTCGAGCACGGCGAGACCGTCGGCGGGTGCCTCCATGACGGGCGAGAAGCTGCGCTTCGCGAGCCAGTCCACGAAGACCGGGCCGCGCGGGCACGCCTCGAGCCCGCACGCCTCGCGGATCATCCCGCGAGCCAGCCGCTCGTGGATGCCGTCCAGCCTGCGCAGCATGTCCCACGCGGGCCTCTCGGATACCGTGAGGTAGTCGTCGACCTCGCCCGCCTCGTGCCGGCGCCATCGCGAGATGCTCACGCTGGCGCCCAGACGGGCTCGCGCGAGCGTGTACGCCACGTTCGCCTCGTCGGAGCTCAGCGGCGTGACCAGATGGAAGCCCCGCGCGATCGAGGCCGCCGCCAGGAGGGGATCGCGCGTCTCCAGAATGGCGTAGGCGATCGCGATCGCCAGGTCGAAGACCCTCGGCGCCGAATGGGCGTCGCCGAGGTCGATGATGCCGGTCACGCGTCTCGGCCCGTCGCCGGGCTCCGAGACGAGCACGTTGTGGTCGTTGACGTCCCCGTGGATCACCTGGGAGCCGAGGCCGAGGAACTCCGGCTCGTGCTTCCGGAAGGCGTCCAGCACGCGCCGCACGAGCTCGAGCTGCTCGCCTTCGAACAGCTCGAGGCAGCGCTCCATGACGAGCCCGGAGCGGCCGAGCGCCCAGTCGAAGTCCACGCGGGCCGGCGGGTGGTCCGGGTAGGCGCCGAGCGCGCTGTCCAGCTGCGCCAGGTGCCGGCCGAGGTCGGACAGGAGCTCCGGCGTCCTCGGGCGCACGCCCGCGAGCAGGGTGCCAGGCAGGTACTCGAGCACCCGGATGCGGTGCTCCCGGCCCTCCGCGTCGGTGTGGCCGATCAGTCGCTCCCCGGTCTTCGCGGCGACCACCCGCGGCACCAGGCCCTCGGTGCGCTCCGCCACGTGCAGCAGGATCTGGTTCTCGATCTGCAGCAGCTCGTGGGGCTCCTCCGGTGACGACGCCTTCACCACGTAGCGCGCGCCGTCCGCCGTCTCGAGGAGGTAGTTCCGGTCCCTCTCTCCGGTGAGCGGCGTGAGCGAGCCATCGAGTCCGTAGTGCTCGCGCGCGGCCTCGAGGGCGTCGGCGGGCTCGAGCTCCGGTCGGCTGTGGATCCTGATCATGGTGTTGGTGCGCTGTGGGGGCCGCTGCGTGACGCGGGTCGGCTGTCTCGTCGGGCAACGCCCGCACCCGGCCACGGCGCGCTCCGCGCTCGGCCGGGGGCTGCTTCGCGTCCGGACAAGGAAGATCAGCGGTTTCGCCCGAAATGGGAGGGTGGGCGGACGATTCGGTGGGGCGGACTCCGCCGCGGGGCTCGGTCGCCCGTGCCGGGCTCAGTCGCGGACCAGCCTCCTGTACTTGAGGCGGTGGGGCTGGAGCGCGTCCTCTCCGAGGCGGCGCCTGCGGTCCTCCTCGTAGTCCTGGTAGTTGCCCTCGAACCACACGACCTGGCTGTCGCCCTCGAAGGCCAGGATGTGGGTGGCGATG
>JABAOE010003838.1_pt1 | contig 28520 bp, 27 predicted proteins | sample 7062141 | NCBI WGS metagenome assembly JABAOE01 (sample SAMN14538627, study PRJNA623070) | marine sediment metagenome | biome: marine biome [ENVO:00000428]; feature: marine pelagic biome [ENVO:01000023]; material: deep marine sediment [ENVO:00002113] | place: India: Gulf of Khambhat ...
GTTACCCAGGCGCGCCGGTCGTCACCTACGTCAACACGACCGCAGACGTCAAGGCCGAAACCGATGTCTGCTGCACCTCGGCCAACGCAATTGAGATCGTCAACTCGCTTGGCACGGATCGCGTGATCTTTCTGCCCGACGAGTACCTCGGCCGCTATGTGGCGCAGAACACGGACGTTGAGATCATTCTCTGGGAAGGCTCGTGTGAGGTGCACGAACGCTTCACGGCTGAGGAGCTACGTAGCTACCGCGCACAGACGCCGGGCATTCAGATCATCGCTCATCCGGAATGTCCGCCGGACGTGCTCGATGAGGCAGATTTCGTCGGCTCGACCACGGGCATGATCAACTACGTCGATCGCGAGCGCCCCGAGCGCGTCGTCATGGTCACCGAGTGCTCGATGAGCGACAACGTCGCGGTCGAGTTCCCCGACGTCGAGTTCGTCCGGCCCTGCAACCTGTGCCCGCACATGAAGCGCATCACGCTACCGAAGATTCTCGACTGCCTCGAGAACATGCAATACGAGGTCACGATGGATGCGGACCTCGCGAGACGGGCGTACGGCTCGGTGCAGAGAATGCTGGAGGCCTCGCAGCGAAGGGCCGCAGCCGCATAGTCAGTCTCCTTAGTTCTAAGCGCGATTCCCGGCCTAGTGCTACTCGTGCGGTAGCTCCTCCACGACGAAAGCGCTGACGTCGTGGATCTCCTCGGTCGTGAGCGTTGCGCCGAACGGCGGCATCGCGCCGAATCCTTCCGTAACGCGCAACATGACCGAGGGTAGATCGGTCGCGGCCGTCAACGGTATGCCGCCGGCGTGGCCGCCTTCGCCCTGACTGCCGTGGCAAAACGCGCAAGCACCCTCGAACAACACTTGGCCGTTAGCAAGATCGGGCGCGCGATCGGGTATCGCGGTCAAAGTTGGCCGCGCACCGGGCTCCGGCACCTCATCGAGCGTGCCGTCGAGCGAGAACAGCCAGACGCTGTCCCCGCGCGGTGAACCGATGTAGGCGTTGCCGGCAGAGAACGCTGCAACATACTGCGTGCCTTCGTGCTCGAACGTCACAGCCGGAGCGTTGACGCCGGCGCCGGTCTGGAACTCCCAGAGCACGTCACCGTTGTCCGGGTCCAGTGCCGTCAGGCGCCCGTCGTGACGGCCCGTGAAGATCAAGTTGCCGGCTGTACGCAGCGAGCCGCCGTGGCAGCGATTGCGCCAGCGCGTGCGCCAGACAATCGTGTTCGTGTGCATGTCCATGGCTGCGAAAATACCGCTCATATGAACCGGAATGGCACCGAAACGCCCGCCCAGATAACGGTCGCCGACCTCCATGGGGTAATCCTCGTAGACGCCGCCGCGGAAAAACGACATCCGATCGGTTGCGCACACGTAGAGCGTGCCGCTTTCGGGGTCGTACGAGCTCGGTGACCAGTTGGCGCCGCCGCTGTGGCCCGGCTTCATGACCGCACCCTCGGGACCGAAAGGCGTGAAGATCCGTCCCTGGTTGATCAGTGGCGGGTAGCCTTCGGGAACGATATCGACCTCTTGCGGGACGAAGGCATCGCCGACCGGAAACGGCTGTGTGGCGCTCGTTTTCTGATGCTCGTCCTGCGGCACTGGACGATCTTCGATGCCGATCAGCGGCTCGCCGGTCACGCGATCGAGAATGTAGACCCAGCCGGTCTTGCTCGGCTCCGCGAGGGCGCGGCGCATCCGCCCGTCGATCTCGATATCGAACAGCACGACGGGGCTTGGCGAGTCGTAGTCCCAGATGTCGTGGCGAACCTGCTGGAAGTGCCAGCGGTACTCGCCCGTCGCAGCTTCGATAGCGACGATCGAGGTCGCGAAGAGGTTATCGCCCTCGCGCACGTTGCCGTTGAAATCGGGGCCCGGATTGCCCGTTGAGAAATACATGAGGCCGAGCTCTGGATCGACCGCAGGCGTTTGCCAGACCGTTGCGCCCCCGTATTTGTAGACTTCGCTGTCCGCAGGCCAGGTGTCGTGTCCGACTTCGCCGGGATTCGGCACGGTGTAGAACGTCCACGCGAGCTCGCCGCTGCGCGCATCGAAGGCTTTGAGTCGGCCCTGCACGCCATTCTCGGCGCCCGCAAAGCCCGTGATCACGAGCCCATCATAGTAGAGCGGCGCGCTCGTGATGCTGAAGCCGTCCTGCCAGCGTTCGGCTTGCACGGACCAGACAACCTCGCCGTTGCGCTGATCCAGCGCGATGAGTCTGCCGTCGAGTTGACCAACGTAGATCTTGCCGTCGCCCATCGCCAGTCCACGACTGGTCCAACCGCAACAAATCACGTTGATGCTCTGATCGAGATTGGCCTCGTAGGTCCAGAGTAACTCGCCGGTATCAACGCTGATTGCGAAAACGTCGTCTGCACCCGTAACGATGTAAACGACGCCGGCATAGACGAGCGGCGTCGCCTCGCCGGAGTACTGCGCACCCAGGCCGGAGCCGTTCAGGCGGGCGCGCCACACACCTTTGAGATTGGCAACATTCTGCCGATTGATCTGACTGAGCGGAGAATACCGCTGGTTGTAGACGCTGCCGCCGTTCGTTACCCAGCCGTCCGTCGGCATGTTCGTCAGGCTGGCGCTGGAGAACGCTGGGGATCGGGCGGGTTGCGCATTGACGGTGCCGACGATCGTTACGCACAGGCATGCCAGCGTAGCCGCTGCGGGTACATGCGAGCGTCGCTCGTGCCTGATCCTGTCCGTCGAGTAAGGCATGCTGTTCTCCGGCGTTGGTCAGCCGTCAAAATCGGCTCGTGGAGGTCGTCATCGCTGCGCGGGGTCCGAAGTAGCGTGCCGCGCGTGTTTGTTTCTCGAGAGGATACCGCAAGTTGACTCGGTTGGGTCACTCTGGGGCGCGCCGCGGCTGCGGGCGTGCACGGCGCTCGGGATGTGTTGCGTGCGGCGGATGCGGTATGCTCGCGGCCCTGACGGACATAAAAAAGAGCCGGCGACAGCCGTAGCAGGCACGGGGTGCCGAGTCACGTAAGCCGTTGGCAATACTAACGTTACGAGCGTTCAGCAATGGAGTTTCTGCGTGTTAGCCGCAATGTCTGGGGACAGGAGACTATTTTGGGCCTGTCGTGGGACTTGCTACCGATTTTCTTCTGGGCGGGCATCCTGATTGCGGTGCTGCACGCCGTCTACTGTTGGTTTCTCGCCAGTAAACGAAAGTGATCGTGGCGACGGAGCAGCCTGTACCAGCAACGGTCGATGGCGAGCGACGACTTCGTCACGCATTCGTCGATCGCCTGTTTCACTGGACGAGCGGCGGTACTGTGCTGGTGTTACTCGCAACGGCGCTGCTGCCGATACTCGGGATTGAATTCGCCTGGGTAACGATTCACTGGGTCACAGGACTGATTCTAGCGGCACTCGTGATCGTGCACGTATTGCGCGCTCTTTTTTGGCAGGACTTGCGATCGATGTGGATTGGCTTTAGCGACCTACGTGACGGCTTGGTCGCGTTGCGCTCTGCGCTGCGGCTGTCCCCAGCTGCGGCCAAGATCGCCGGAAAATACTCACTCGCGCAAAAGGCGATTCACCATGCTTTTACCGTCGTCGTGCTGACAGCGATCGTAACGGGATTCATGATGCTCGTGAAAATCGATACGCCGTGGTGGGAGCGTGATCCGTATTGGTTGAGCGACGAAGTTTGGGGTGTCGTGTACGTGCTGCACGATCTGACTTCGTTGTGCCTGATTACGATGATCATCCTGCACGTTTATTTCGCGTTTCGGCCGGAGAAAATCCATCTATTGCGTTCGATGATTCTCGGCTGGATTACTCGTGGTGAATACGAGAAGTATTACGACCGTTCGGGCTGGCTATCGCAGAGTGACGAACGTGGCTCCGATCAACCGACATCTGTGAACGAGTGAAACGAACGATATGGATCTAGAACAACGCATCGACGCAATCGAATCTGCTTACGAGTTTATGTTCGCGTATGCCGCACAGGGCAGGCAGTCCGATCACGGGGAAGGCGCGGCTTCCGACCTCAGGGATTATTTGCGCAAGATGGAGAGCGCGCTCGACGGTCTAGGCCAGGTCGTCGCTGAGGCCACACGCGAAGTCCTCGGCGATTCGCAGACGTGTCAGGCGTTTCTAGATGCCGTGAGTCAGGACGCTGAACGCGCGCTTGCGATCGTCAGGCTCGTCTTGTCGAAGCCTGCGATTAGCTCACTGCTCATCGACAACGTCAACAGTTCGATCCATTTGCGCGCGCTGCTGACTGACCTTTTTGTCATCGACGAGGGCTTGAAGCAACAAGCCGAATAGCCGACTGCAGCGGCCAACTCTTCGGCCGAGCATCCGCGCGGGGCCGTCCCGATTGGTATTACTTCTGCCGTTGTCGCTTTCGCGAACAGCCATCCCGTCGAGCAGTGATAGGCGTGGGAGCCGTCCCGGCGAGTAGCATCAGACGCGAGAACAACGAGGCGGCAGTGTCGTCGCTAGTCGTCGCTTTGGCGATACGTTCTGTGACAGCCGCCGCAGGCTGGGCCGATATTCTCGGATGCCGCGACTTGTGCTGCCTGGAAACCGCCTGCCTGTGCCTGTGAAGCGACGGTCTCGGCTGCGCTACGCAGATTGGCTGCGCGCATCGCGAAGTCTCCGGGGTCGTTCCATATGGCGGGCAATGCCGCGCTCGCCGCGATGCTATCGCTATCGCTGCCCGCGACTATTCCGTCCTCGATCATGCCGGCAAGTGTTGCGAGCTCGGCGGCCGAGCGCGCGAACTCTGCCTCATCGACGGGGATATTGCCGTCGGCCATTCCTCGGACGCGGCCCGCTTTGAAGCCGATGACTCGCATGAGGCTCTGGCGATAGACCATCGCCCTGTATTCCGGCGTGTCCATGTTGGCAGCCTCGCCGCCGCCTCCAGGTGCTTGGCCGCATGCGGACAACGTGAAGGCCACGGCCGCAAGGGCCACGAGGCGGTGAATGTCGTACTTCATGAAAGCATCCCCCTGGATTGATTGTCGAGCTTGAGCGAGCATAGCCAAGTGGCGCTTCGCGTGGCAAGCATTCGCAATGGAGTCTTACTGCACGGTGCCTTTGCGCAAGTGGGCCATGCGCTCGACTGAGGCTACGACGAGCTCGTGGCGCGTCGTGTCGCGCAGCACCGTGATTGGTATCTCGGTCCCGGCCGGGCCCATGCTCCACATCGTGCGGTAGAAATGACCGAGGCCATAGACCTCGTGGTTGCCGACGCGAACGATGATATCGCCCGGTTGCAGGCCGGCGACGTCGGCCGGACAGTTGCGATAGACACCTACGACCGTGAGCTCGTCATCCTCATCGTGCACGAGCAGGCCTAGCCAGGGGCGCGGGGGCTCGAGGCGCCGACCGTGCTCGCAGATTTCGTCGATGGCGCCGGCCAGGGCCTGGACGGGCACGGACATATTGACGGTACGTTGGTCGCCGCGGACCTCGAAGCCTTGAATGACGAGCGAGCCGATGGCGCAGAGCTCGCCTTCTAGATTCATGAGCGCGGCCCCCGACCAGCTCGGGTGCGGTGGCGCTGAGAAGATCGCCTCCTCGAGCAGATACTCCCAGCGGCCCGAGAACTCCTGGCGCGCAAGTACCTGTGCCTCGACCGTTTGCGGCTCTGACTCCGTGCTTGCGGCCATCACGACGGCGTCTCCGACCTTGAGCTCGTCGGATTCTGCGATGGGCATGCTCGGTCCGAGCAGTGGCATCGTCGGCTTGATGAGCGCTAGGCCGCTGCGAAAATCGTTACCCACGACAAATGCGTCGGACGACAGGCCGTCCTCCGTCGTCACCCAGATATCCTCGGCTTCATTGATGAGATAGCCGATCGTGACGATGAGCCCATCGTCGCGAATACGAACGCCGTGGCCTGTGCGCTCGGTGCCGAGCAGGCTCGCCGTCATCGCGTCCTCGGGAATGTAGGCTTTGATCGAGACGAGGGCTTCGAGCTGCATGCGCTCGAGGACGTCGGCCGATTGCGTGGATTCACTCATTATCGACTGGAGTCTAGCGCAAAGATCGCGTGGGCGAACCTATCTTCGCGAGATCGTAACGTTGCGAGCGTGTTTCAGACGGCCTGCAACGCGCTCGGAAGACGAAACGCGTCATCTATTGTGCTCGCGATATTTGTGTGTCTCGCTTACGACGACGCCGCTGAGCAGCAGGAGCCCGATGAGGTTGGGCAGCGCCATGAGGCCGTTCATGACGTCGGAGAACAGCCAGACGAAATCCAGTGTTCTAATCGCGCCGATGTAAGCGACGATGACGAATACAATCCGATACGGCACGATGGCGCGCTCTCCGAACAGATACTCGACGCTGCGTTCGCCGTAGTAACACCAGCCGAGAATNNTCGCCAGACTCAAGGCGATCACGATTCCACCAATCTGAGGCAAGACGGAGTTGAACGCGAACTGTGTCATCAGGACGCCGTTCTCAGCGGAGTTCCAGGCCCCCGTGGCGATGATGGCAATACCCGTGAACGTACAGACGACCAACGTATCGATAAACGTCTGCGTCATCGACACCAAAGCCTGGCGAGCGGGTTCAGCCGTCTGCGCCGCGGCCGCAGCAATGCCGGCGGAACCGAGACCGGACTCGTTGGAAAAGATACCGCGGGCGACACCGTAACGAATCGCCATCGCTGCAGTGGAGCCAAGGAAGCCGCCAGTTGCTGCCGTGCCCGTGAAGGCATCCGTAAACACGAGCGCGAACGCCGCGCCGATCTGGTCGAAGTTCGCGACCCACACGGCGCCGGCACTGGTCATGTACAGCGCGATCATGGCTGGCACGAGCACGCTCGTGACGCGACCGATCGAACGGATCCCGCCGAGCACCACGAGCGCGAGCCCGATCGCCAGCACGGCGCCACTTTGCCAGTCGGCAACGCCGAAAGCGTTGTCGAGGGCGTCGGCAACCGCGTTTGCCTGGACCATGTTGCCGATGCCGAACGCGGCGATGCCCGTAAAGAGCGCAAATGCCGCGCCGAGCAGGCGACCGAGTTGCCGATGCGGGATACCGCGCGACAGATAGTACATCGGCCCGCCGGCCTGCTCGCCGCGATGGTCGGTGATGCGATATTTCACCGACAGCAACGCCTCGGAGTACTTCGTCGCCATGCCGACGAGGCCCGTGACCCACATCCAGAACAGCGCGCCGGGTCCGCCGAGCGCGATGGCCGTTGCGACGCCGACGATATTGCCGGTACCCACTGTCGCCGCGAGTGCGGTCATGAGTGCCTGAAAATGGGAAATGTCACCGCTCGCGCCGGGTTCCTTACGGCGCACGAACGCGAGATACAGTGCGGGCCCTAGCTCGAAGAATTGCAGGCCTCGCAGCCTCACGGTCAGGAACACGCCCGTGAAGAGCAGTAGCGGGATCAGCAAATACGGACCCCAGATGAAGTTAGAGATTGCCGTTAGCGCCGTCATTCCTGCGCGTTCTCTGCCTCCGCAGCGCTCTGGGCTTCCTCGATGACGGACGTGATGTATCTCAAGATTTGATTGGCATCGCTTCTGACGAACTCGGCACGACGTTGCTCCGCAGCGACGAGGTCACCGCGAAGATTGGCCACGATCGCGTTGAGATTCTGCTGTATCACGAGCAAATCGCTTCCGCTGATCCGCTCGCCGGTGGCCGCCAAACGTTCGAGACGCGCTCGCAAGAGCCGCACAGCCAGTCTGGAGGACTCGACGGCGATGCTGCCGTCCTCGAGCGCTACGCCGATGGCCGCCCGTAGCAAATAGAAATTGAGCTCNNGTCGCATCAGTATCGCGCGATCGACGATACGCAGGGCGTCGAACGCGAAAGACTCGACCTCTCGGCGAACTTGGCCGCGCCATTCCGCGCGGAGTCGAGCGACGTCGGGATACCAAGCGTCCGTGACGGCAGTGCGGCCGAGGACGCTGTCGAGTTGAGACAAGGCGCTCCAGTCCTGATTCGCGGCCGCCTCCACGCCGAAGATGATCGCGCCGGCTGAAGCAGGGAGGCCTTCGGCCAGTGCAGCGACCGAAGGCTCGGCACTGCGTTGGGCCAGCGCGGGAATGGACGGCTCGATGAGCAGATAGCGCGCCTGGGCGTTGTCGGGCCGTAACGCTAGCGCTTGTTCGTAGGCAGCGGCCGCCTGGTCTTGCTCGCCGCGAGCAGCGTACAGTAAGCCGAGCACGACCAGGCGTGTCGATTCGTCCGGATGGGCCTCGGCCATCGCGATTGCGCGGTTTTGCTGACCGAGCCGGACGAGGTTGCGCGCCACGTAACCGAAATCGACGCTGTCGTAGAGTTGCGTATAGATCCAGCTTCTGCGCGTCGATAAGGGATCGTAGGGCGCGAACAGCTCGGCGAGGTCATCGCGCAGGAGGCCGTCGGCGCGGCTGCGACTGCGTGTCGCCATGAGTAGGTTGTCGTCCGTGCTGATGCGGGCATCGCCAGCGAACTCGGCGACACCTGCTTCGTCCATGACCAGCGCGGTCAGTAGATCCTCGACACCGTTTATGCCCATTCGGCTGTAATGCATGATGTCGTCCGTGAGCGGATCCCCGGACCTGGAGAGCTGCAGCTCCGGCGTCAGCTCTGTGTCGGAGGCGAGAAATGCGAGCACTTCTGCGCCGGGCTGGTACAAGCGCACGTGCTCGAACTCACTTCTCAACGTTGCCGCGAGCGTGCGTAGCAGCGGCTCATCGATAAACTCGGAATTGATCCATTGCACGAATACGCCGTCGCCGCTCATGTGGGCTTTGGCCTCGCCGAGGAAGTCGCGCGTGTACAAGTGGGCCGCAGCGCTTGTCCAAGGGTGCGATGGCTGGGAGACGACGATGTCGTAGCGCTTGTTAGTCAGGCGTAGCGCGTTGCGCGCGTCGTTGTTGACGACATTGACTCGCGTGTCCTGGAGCGGGTCGCGGTTGCGTTGCTCTGCGATCGCCCGGTTCGCATTGATGATTTCAGCCTCGAGCTCGATGACGTCGATCCCGGTAATCGACGGCGGTACGCCTTCTAGTGCGACACCGCCACCGAAGCCGATCACTAGCATTGTCTGCGCGTCGGGCCGAGCAGTGACGGGAAGGGCGGTCAGCCATTTCTCCGGGTCCTGAACGGGCGGGCTGCCCTTGGCGAGAATCGAGGCTTCGGGCAGGCCGTTGCTGCGCAGATAGAAATAACCGTTCTCCTCGAGCATCAATATGGTGGCCGAGCGCCCGACCGCGTAGAAAACTTCCTCCGGGTCATCGTGGTAGGCGATCGGAAAGGCCGTGCTCTCGATGACGGCATCCGGTCTCGATGGCGAGTAGACGAACACGGTTGCGAGCAATCCACTGGCTGTGAGTCCGGTAACAACGACGTGGCGTTGCGCAACGCAGACCGCAACCCACAGCGCCAATGCAAAGTTGCCGGCGGCGACGAGCTTGATCGTGCCTTCGAATCCCAGCACGGGTAGCAGAACGAAGGCGGCGAGTAGCGATCCGACGACCGCGCCAGCCGTGTTCCATGCATAGACACGTGCCGTACCGCCGCCGGCGTGTTCTGCGCTGCGGGCAAAAATTCGCACAGCGAGCGGGAAGCTCGCGCCGAGAAAGACAGCCGCCGGCAGCATGACTGCGGCGGCGTAAAGCGTGATCTGGATTTGATCGAGCGATGACGGAACGGCGGGTGCGAGCCACGAGAACGCTGCGACCGACAAGCCTGCAACGCCGGCCTGAGCCGCAATGAATGCCGTTGTCGCGCGCTTACTTTTGCGCGCGAAGGCGCTGGCCAAACCGCTGCCCAGGGCGATTCCCACGAGGAAGGTCGCGAGCATCGTCGCGACGGCCGTGAGGCTGCTGCCGAGCGTGTGTGTCAGCATGCGTGTCCAAAGAATTTCGTAAACGAATGCGATAGCGCCAGACAGCATCATGACCGGCAGGATCCAAGCGGACTGAGCCGTAAAGCATGTCTTCAGAGCCGAGGCGCGCCCTCCTCGACTGAGCCAAGGGGCGAGGCAAGCTCTGAAGAAGCTGGGCGGCACGGACCCACCCTCGAGACTTGCTGGCGCAGCGTTGGCGTCAAAGCGCCGGCGCACTGTTGCGATGAAACCGAAGATCGATAGATTGATGACGACGCCAGTGATGACTGTAGCGTTGAGTCCGATCGCAGGTAGTAGCGCGAAGCCGGCCGCGACGGCACCGCACACAGCGCCGAGTGTGTTACTCGCGTAAAGCAAAGCAACCCTTGGTCCGATTTGCGTATCCATGGCGACGGCCGAGCGCGTAAGGACCGGCAGCGTCGCGCCCATGAGCGCCGTGGGCAGAACGAGCACGCCAACAGCGACGACGACAAAAAATGTCGGTTGTCCCCAGGTTGCAGCGTCCGGCGGCACGGGTTGGTCGCCGAGCGCCCAGACGTAGACGGCGCCGATCGCGGCTAGCAGCAACGGAACGGCGAGCGCCGTACCGGCAACGCCCGCCTCCAGCAAGCCGTAGGTCCATACCGGCTCGGTGATTCTCGCCATGTAACGTGCAGCGACCATCGCGCCGATCGAGAGCCCGGCGAGATACACGGCAAGCACGATTGCGACAGCCAGTTCGCTCGTGCCAAACACAATAGAGAACTGCTGGAGCCAGGCGATTTCGTAAAGCAGCGCAGCGAATCCGGACAGAAAAAAGCAGACGACGATGCTCAAGAGCAGGCCGCGATTGTCCGATGGCACGGCGGAGCCGGATTGCGTTGTTATTGTCATTGAATCCGTCTACTCGAACCGCGCGCAGCGCGCAGAGTTAGTCAGCGGCGTATTATCGCCCACCAGCGGGCAATATTCAGTAGGCTCATAAGCGAAGCGGACACGTACGTGAGCGCTGCCGCGGTCAGGATGCGGCGAGCACGTGGTTCGTCACCGCTGTGCAGCACGCCAAGCTTGCGAAGCAGTGGAAGTGCTCGGCCGAAACTTGCATCGAACTCCGTCGGCAGTGTCAATGCATGCACGGCTGTGCCAGCGCCGAGTATCGCAAAGCCGCCGAGAAACGTCAGAAGGCCGACGATCGGCGCGCGCGTAAGCGCGACAGAAAACGGCGCGAGCAGCAGCAATCCGGCACCGATTTTTTCGATAGGGCTGACCCAGATGACCAGGCGTGTGCGCCATAGCAACGGCCGAAATCCGCGTGCGTGCTGTTGTGCGTGGCCAACCTCGTGGGCGGCGACCGTAACCGCGGTCAGCGATCGTCCTTCAAAATAGTCCGGCGACAGTCGCACGACACGGTCGCGTGGATCATAGTGGTCGCCCTTGTCCGTCGTCTCCGTGCGCACGTCATGCAAGCCTAGATGGTCGAGCAACTGTCGTGCGAGCTCACCGCCCGTTAGCTTGTAACGGTTTTTCGGCACACTGTAGCGCGCCATCACACCCTTGACCCAAAGGCCCGGCCCAACGATTAGCGCAAGCAGCCCAGCGATGAGAATAACGATGTGCATCTCAGCGCGGCGTTGCCGGAATGAGCTGACGAAACAGGCTCGACTCGCGCTTGAAAAAACCTTCCGTGTGAAACGAGTCGTCGAGGCCGAGCACTTCGTAGTCGAAGTGGTGGCAGAGCTCGTGGAGAATCGTACGTAGGAATGTTCTGAACGCGACAACTTTTTTGTGCTGTGCAGTACGCATCCAAACGGTTACCTGTGCGCGGCGGCGGCCCTCTGCCGGCTCGTACAGGCCGTGCAGCTCACCCCAGTCGTCGCTCGGGCGTGCAGCGAGCACTTTAACTGTGAGTTTCGCTGCGCCGACGTCGGCAATCAGCGCATCACAGAGGGGCCGGACGGCGGCCTCGACGGCTGCGCGGTTCTCCAGAGCGAGCGTTTTCTCGAGTCGCTTGACGAGCGGGCGCAGACTTGTCGCGTTATTCAACGCGATGCGATCGATCGCGTCGCTCTGTCGATAAATGGCCTTGTTGGCCTTGCTCAGCCTGGCGAAATAGGCGTAAGGCATTACTCGACGTTCGCGGTTGCCTCTCGCGGCGCCCAGTCCGCCTGTGTCTGAACCGCCTGCGGGGCTGCTGCGGAATGAGTCTGCACGGTCATTCTGCTCTCGACTGCGGTGAGCCGATCCCATAGCGACGCCGGGTCCGAGTCGAAGATCAGCGATGCATTCGCCCTCGTCGTGCGCCATGCGCCCGCTGTGATCTCCTCATCGAGCTGGCCGGGGCCCCAGCTCGCGTGGCCGGCGTAGAAGCGAAGCTGGGTATTATCGTTCGTGTCCTCGACCAAACTCTCGAACAAGTTGACGTTGGAGCTCATATAGACGCCCTGGACAATCGGCTCTCTGTCTTCCTCGGCGAGCCGTGCGTTAACACTGAGTGCGAGCACGGTTGCCTGCGCGAGTGGCCCGCCGTGGAATACCGGCCCGCGATAACGATGCGTATCCTCCAATTCCGGGAACAGCTCCGTCGTCGTGACCCATGTCGGGCGGTTGATCGCCACACCGACGGCGCCGTCATCCGCATAGTGCAATAGAAGGATGACGGTCTCGGCAAAAGCCCCGTCGCTGATCTGCTCCGTGGCGATCAGCAGCTCACCGCGCTCCTGCGCAGCAACGAGCAGCGGAAACAGGCTAGCAGCGAGAGTGAGAAGGCGGCGACGAAAGCTCATGGCGCAATCATAGCGTGAACGCCGCGGGCGCGCGCTAGCTCGCCTTGCGGAATGCGGCGCAGCGGGAACCTCGCTATGATCGCCGCCTCGTTCCTACGGAGTCTGCGAGCGTGTCTCGAGCCGATGTTGCCTGTCCGCTTGCTCCCGGCTACCACATGCCGGCGGAGTGGGAGCCGCACGCCGCCACCTGGCTGTCCTGGCCGCACAACGCCGATACCTGGCCGGGTTGTCTCGATGCGATTCAGTCGCCGGTCGTCGAGATGGTTGCTGCACTGGCCGAAGTCGAGCACGTGCATATCAACGTTCTCGATACGGCGCAGTCGAGCCACGTCGAACGACTACTAGCGCCACACGTGCCGGCTGATCGTATCCATCTGCATTCGATTCCGACCAATGACGCTTGGTGTCGCGATCACGGCGCAATATTTTGTCTAGGATCTGCCGACGCCGAGTATCCTCTCGTCGCCGCGAAGTTTCGTTACAACGCTTGGGGCGGTAAGTATCCGCCGTTCGACCTCGACGCGCAGGTTGCCGAACGCATGGCCGCAGCCCTCGCTGTGCCCTGTATCGAGCAGGCGATGGTTCTCGAAGGGGGTGCCATCGACGTCAACGGCGACGGCGTCTTGATGACGACCGAACAGTGCCTGCTCAACACAAACCGAAATCCGTCGATGACTCGCGTGGCGATCGAGGACTGTCTCGAGCGCGCGCTCGGTGCCCAGACCATCGTCTGGCTCGGCAGTGGTATCGAGGGGGACGATACCGATGGACATATCGATGAGCTAACGCGCTTCGTCGGCGAGCGCCGAGTCGTGACGGCCGTCGAACTCGATCGCGACGATCCGAATTACGTGCCGTTGCTGGAGAATCGACGACGGCTCGAGGAGTTTCGGTTTGCTGATGGCGATAAGCTCGAAATCATCGATCTGCCTATGCCGGCGCCGTTGCACTACCGTGGTATGCGATTGCCCGCGAGCTACGCCAACTTCTATGTCGCGAATGATCGCGTGCTCGTTCCCGAGTTCGGCGATGTTGCCGATGCCGTTGCTGCTGGCGTGCTCGCCGACTGTTTTCCGAGTCGCAGAATCGTAGCAATCGACTGTAGACATCTCATCGTCGGTCTGGGCGGTTTGCATTGCTTGACTCAGCAAGTGCCAGCCGGCTTGTCCCGGCACTCCCGTTTCCCCTAATCTTGCGCAACGGCTCGGCGGAAGGAAGATCATTGGGCGCGATCCGCGACTTCGTTCGTCATCACTATCGGCACTTCAACAGCGCGGCGCTCGTGGATGCAGCCGAGGCTTACACACAGCATCTGAGCAACGGTGGCTCGATATTCATGACGCTGGCCGGCGCGATGAGTACGGCCGAGCTCGGCCTCTCGCTCGCTGAGATGATTCGCCGCGATAAGGTGCAGGCGATCTGTTGCACGGGCGCCAATCTAGAGGAAGATCTATTCAACCTCGTTGCACACGATCACTATGTGCGAATCCCGCATTACCGGCATTTGACGCCGGAGCAGGAAGAGGCACTACTCGAGCAGCATCTCAATCGAGTAACCGATACGTGCATTCCCGAGGAAGAGGCCATGCGTCGCGTCGAGCGCGCAGTCGGCGAGGAGTGGCACGCGGCCGATGACAACGACGAGCGATATCTTCCGCACGAGTTCTTGTACCGGGTCATTCGCGCCGGCAAGCTCGAACGGCATTACCAGATCGATCCCGAAGATAGTTGGTTGTTGGCCGCGAGCGAGCGCGATTTGCCGCTGTTCGTGCCGGGCTGGGAGGACTCTACGCTCGGCAATATGTTTGCTGCGAAGGTGATCTCGGGTGAAATTCGCAACGCCGCCACTGTCAGGTCTGGTATCGAGTACATGATCGAGCTCGCCGACTGGTATAGAGATGAGTCCGCACGCCGACCTGTCGGCTTCTTCCAGATCGGCGGCGGTATTGCCGGCGATTTTCCGATCTGTGTTGTGCCGATGCTCGAGCAGGATCTCAAGTTCGACGACGTGCCGCGCTGGGCCTATTTCTGTCAGATCAGCGATTCGACGACGAGCTACGGCAGCTATTCTGGCGCCGTGCCGAACGAGAAGATCACGTGGGGTAAATTGTCCGCCGACACGCCGAAGTTCATTATCGAATCGGATGCGACGATCGTAGCGCCGTTGATTTTTGCCTACGTCATGGATCATTGAGATGTCTGTCGAAGCCTTACCTCAGAATGTTTCGGGATCGGCTTGGTCGGCCGAGCAATCTGCCGAGCTCTACCGGGTTGCAAGCTGGGGAGATCCCTATTTCTCGGTCGGGGCTGCCGGTAACGTCGCCGTTCATCCTGTGGACGATCCGGCACTCAGCATCGATTTGCCCGCGGTCGTCGCCGAGCTCAGCAAGCGCGGTGTGCAGCTGCCCGTGCTCGTTCGGTTTCAGGACATCTTGCGCATGCAGGTCAGACGGCTCAACGAGGCGTTCGCCGAGGCGATCGCCGAGTCGGGCTACGCGAACGACTTTCGCGGCGTTTATCCGATCAAGGTCAATCAGCTGCACGAAGTTGTCGACGAAGTGCTCGACGCCGGCCGAGATTTCGGGCTCGGCCTCGAGTGCGGCTCGAAAGCCGAGCTCGTGGCAGCTCTCGCGAACCTGCCAGACGATGACACGTTACTCGTGTGTAACGGCGTCAAGGACCAGACGATGCTCTCGCTCATCGTTTCGGCTCAACAGCTCGGTCGCAACGTGCTTCCCGTGATCGAGCGGTACTTCGAATACGAGGCCATCAAGACGCTCGGCTGGAGTAAAGGTTTTGTGCCGTATCTCGGTGTGCGCGTCCGTTTGGCGACCTCCGGCTCCGGGCGTTGGGCCGGCTCGTCTGGTCTGAACTCGAAATTTGGGCTGTCGTTGCCCGAGCTCATGCGGCTCGTCGATGAGCTCGAGGCAGGTGGCTTGCTCGATCGCATGCAGCTGTTGCATTGCCATCTCGGCAGCCAGATCGCCGACATCGCCGTGCTGAAGCAAGCGACCAAGGAGATTGCGCAGATCTACGTCGCGCTCGTCAAGCGCGGTATCGGGCTGAGATACCTCGATGTCGGTGGCGGCCTCGGCGTCAACTACGACGAAGGTCATTTGAATAGCGATGCCGGCATCAACTACAGCATGCAGGAGTACGCCAACGCCGTCGTGTTCACGGTCAAGGAAGTTTGCGACGCGCAGGACGTTCCAGTGCCGACGCTCGTTACGGAGAGCGGCAGAGCCATCACGGCTCATCACTCGGTGCTCGTCGTTCCCGTGCTCACGGCGCAAACGCGTGACGAGCTGCGGCCGGACGACCAGTTATCGGAGAACGCCCACAAGAGCCTCAAGGGGCTTGCGTCAGTTCTTGAGGCGTTACCCGAGCTCGACGGGACAGAGCAATTGCTCGAAGCGTTCCACGATGCCAAGGAGCGCGAGGAAGATATCCGCTCGCTGTTCATGCTGGGCTACATCGGCCTCGATGAGCGCGCGCTCGCCGATCGGCTGTTCTGGTCTGTATGCCGGCAGATCCTCGACCGACTCGAGGTTGGCGACGGCGGCAGTGCACCGCCGGAGGTCGGTGAGCTCGAGACCTTGCTGACTGACCAGTACCTGTGCGACTTTTCCGTATTCCAGTCGATGCTGGATCACTGGGCCATCGGTCAGCCGTTTCCGATCATGCCAATAGCGCGGCTAACCGAGCACCCATCGAGGCGGGGCGTGCTCGTCGACATCACGTGTGATTCCGACGGCAAGGTCAGCCAGTATATTTCCGCGCTCGCCGATAACCGCTTCCTGCCCGTTCATCCGCTCGAGGAGTCAGAGCACTACTTCATGGGATTCTTTCTCATGGGAGCGTACGAGGACATCATGGGCGATGCGCACAATCTATTCGGTCGCGTCTCCGAGGCGCACATTTATGCGGATGCCGACGAGCCGCAGAGATTCTGGATCGAGAAGATTATTCCCGGGACGGCTGTGCAGGACATGCTCGCGCAGGTGCAGTACTTCCCCAACGATCTTCAGCGGCGCATGAGCGAGCTCGTCAGGGCCAAGATCCAGGCCGGTGTCGTTCGCCCATCCGTCGGTATGGAGATACTCGATCAATACATGGCGTGCTTCCAACAGAGCACCTATTGCGGCCCGACCGGCGGCCCCGATCCGGACGTTCTCTGATGGCTGATGTGGGGTCGCGCGAGCCCGTCGTCGTCGGCCTCGTGCAAATGTCGATGGTCGACGACCTCACGCGCAACAACGAGCATGCCGTCGAACTGATCAGGCAAGCAGCCGCATCCGGCGCAACGCTGATCTGCCTACCCGAGCTGTTCAGCTCGAGATATTTCTGCCAGGTCGAGGACTCCGGCAATTTCGAGCTCGCTGAGAGCGTGCCCGGGCCGACGACCGACAAGCTGGCTGCGCTTGCAGCGGAGCTGGACGTCGTGATCGTTGCGAGCGTTTTCGAACGCCGCGCGGCCGGGCTCTTTCACAACACGACGGCAGTTATCGACGCGGAGCGCGGCTATCTTGGCAAATACCGAAAGATGCACATTCCCGACGATCCGCGTTACTACGAGAAGTTTTATTTCGCACCTGGCGATCTTGGCTTCAAATCCTTCGCGACCAGCGCGGGCGAGCTCGGCGTGCTGATCTGCTGGGATCAGTGGTATCCGGAGGCCGCGCGCCTCACGGCGCTCAAGGGCGCGCAGATCTTGATCTACCCGACTGCGATCGGCTGGCATCCGGAAGAGAAAGCACAGCTTGGTCAGGCGCAACATGCTGCATGGGAGACGGTTCAACGCAGCCACGCCATCGCCAACGGCTGCTATGTCCTTGCCGTCAACCGCGTAGGCTTCGAGCCGCAGCCCGGCAGCGATGGCGGCCTCGAGTTCTGGGGCGGCAGTTTCGTTGCCGGTCCCGACGGACAGGTCCTTGCGCGCGCGCCGAGCGATGCCGAAGACGTGCTGACCGTTGCACTCGACCTCACTGCGATCGAAGAGATGCGTGTCGGCTGGCCGTTCTTCCGGGATCGGCGCGTCGATGCCTACGATGGCTTGACTCAGCGATATCTCGATGCAGACGAGTCCGGAGACTGAAGAGAAGCGTGTTTTTACTCGGTGGCAAGGCGGCTGCGGTGACGCGTGCCTCACTCAGCTTCACCCGAATAGGTACCAGGAATTAATTCTCGAGCGGGGCCTATCTCTGCCAGACCTCTTTCTGCTGACTTCGAGATCGCTATCGTCGCTGAACAGCTTAGCGCTACCAATCCGGCCCCGCCGTGCGGGATTCGCTGCGCTCGGGCACGCGCCGGACCGCGTCCGCCCCGATGACGACAGCGCTACTCCAACGTCACCGTACGAGTTGGCGATGGATTTCTCAGTCGAGGACGTGGGTCAGCAGGCCGTCGGCGAGCTTCGGCTCGAACCAAGTCGACTTCGGTGGCATGAGCTCGCTGGCATCGGCGACGGCCATGAGTTGCTCCATGCTCGTCGGGAAAAACGAGAACGCGACGCCGGTGTCCTGCGCGTCGATGCGGCGCTCGAGCTCGCCCAATCCGCGAATTCCACCGACGAAGTCGATGCGTGGATCAGTGCGTGGGTCGGAGATACCGAGCAGTGGCGTAATTAAATGTGCCTGCAACAGACTCACGTCGAGGCTGCCGACAGGATCGTCCGCGGGAATGAGCCCGGGCTTGATTCGCAGCTCGTACCACCGACTCGCAATGTACATGCCGAACGTACCTGGCTCGGCGGGCCCAACCGGTGTGTTGCTCTCTCGAACCGAGAAGCGCTCGTCTAAAGCGGCGACGAGGGCGTCAGGCGAGACGCCATTGAGGTCGCTGATGACGCGGTTGTAATCGAGGATATGCATTTCGTCGTGCGGAAAGACGACGGAGAGAAAATACTCGAAGCTCTCGTTGCCCGAGCCTTGTTGTTCTGCTCGGCGTTGCTCGGCAACCCGCGCAGCTGCAGCCGAGCGGTGGTGACCGTCCGCGATGTAGATGACCCCCATGTCCTCGAACGCTTCGGTGATGGCTGCAACCGGCGCAGGCTCAGCGACGCGCCATAGTGTGTGCGTGACGTCATGGGGTCCTAAAACATCGATGACAGGCTCCGCCCGCTTGGCGTCGTCAAGCAGGGTCTTGAGCTGCGCATCGCTTCGGTACGCGCTCAGCACGGGGCCCGTCTGCGCGTTGAGGCTTGCCATGTTCTTGACGCGATCGGTCTCCTTCGTGGGTCGCGTCAGCTCGTGCTTGCGTACGCGGTTTTCCTCATACGCCGCGACCGAAGCCGTGACCGCGACGCCGGTTTGCTCGTGGTCTTGCATGCGCATGCGGTAGACGTAGTAAGACGGGCTCGGATCCCGGATCAGCAGGCCGAGGCCGACAAGCCTGTCGAGATTCTCTCGGGCGCGCGCGTAGACGGGGTCGGAGTAAGGATCGGTTCCATCGGGCAGGTCGATCTCGGGCCTCGAGATATGCAAGAAGCTGTTCGGCTGGTGTTCGACGAGCTTGCGCGCTTCCTCGGTACTGACGACGTCATACGGTGGCGCGACGACGGCGCTCGCATGATCAGCTGTGGGGCGCAGCGCGGCGAAAGGCTTGACTAAGGTGGTCATGGCATCAATTCGATGAACGGGTCATAGGTGTGTGGGAGGGGCGGGCATGTCGAGGATTCCTCAGCACCTCGCCTCAGGGCTCGGGATCATGCTTGTCCATGCGAAAGTGCGTCAAGAGAAACTGCTCGTCTTCAGGCGACAAATCGAATCGAATACTCGCTTGCTCGATGGACGCGGCCGTAGCCGGCCCGTGATCCGAGAGCCACTGAACGGCGCGGCGCAGATTGTCGTGTTGCGGTGTGATGGGCGTGCTCATTGCTGCTCACGGCGCAAGCGCTTCACCCCAGAGGTCGTAGGGTCCTGCGCGCTCGATCTGGACCTCGACGATGTCGCCGACGGCGAGATCGCCTCCGCGCACGAACACGCTGCCGTCGACGTCCGGCGCGTCTCCCTCGGAGCGCCCGACAGCGCCGTCGTCATCGATCTCGTCAATTATCACCTGAATGCGCTGACCGAGCTTGCGCTGCAGTCGCCGCTCGCTGATGGTTTGCTGGGCGGCCATGAGCCGGTGCCAGCGCTCGTCCTTAACGGCCTCCGGCACGGAATCACCGATCTCATTCGCTGCTGCGCCTTCGACGGCCTCATATCGGAAACAGCCGACGCGATCGAGCTCAGCGGCCTCGAGCCAATCGAGCAGGGCCTCGAAGTCCTCGTCCGTCTCGCCGGGAAATCCAACGATGAATGTCGAGCGGATCGTCAGATCCGGCACTTGCGATCGCCACGACTCGATGCGCTCGAGCGTGCGAGCCTCCGCCGCCGGGCGGCGCATGGCCTTGAGCACGCGATTGCTGGCATGTTGAAACGGGATATCCAGGTACGGCAGAACCTTGCCGTCGGCCATGAGCGGTAGCAGCTCGTCGACGTGTGGGTAGGGGTAGACGTAGTGGAGTCGTATCCACGCGCCGAGACCGCCGAGCGCATCGCAGAGCTCGGTCACCCTCGCGCGCACGTCGCGGTCATGCCAGCGGGACTCGGCGTAGCGAATATCCACGCCGTAGGCACTCGTGTCCTGAGAGATGACGAGAAGCTCGCGCACGCCGGCGCCAACGAGACGCTCAGCTTCAAGCAGCACGTCGCCGACGGGCCGGCTCACGAGGGGTCCGCGTAGCTGCGGGATGATGCAGAAGCTGCAGCGATTGTTGCAGCCCTCGGAAATTTTGAGATAAGCGTAATGCCGCGGCGTGAGCTTGATGCCCTGCGGCGGCAGCAAATCGACGAATGGATCGTGCGGCGGTGGCACAGCCGTATGGATCGCATCCATGACGGCCTCGTACTGGTGCGGCCCTGTGATGGCCAGTACTTTGCTATGTCGCGACTCGATGAGCTCCGGTGTCGCACCGAGGCAGCCTGTTACGATCACGCGGCCGTTCTCCGAGAGCGCCTCGCCGATCGCCTCGAGCGANNTCGATGAAGCCGCAGGTGTTGACGACGACGAGATCGGCACCCTGAAAATCGGCAGCCGTCATATAGCCTTCCGAGCGCAGCCGGCTCAGGATCCGCTCCGAGTCGACGAGTGCCTTCGGGCAGCCCAGGCTCACGAAACCGATGCTCGGCGGTTTGCGTTCCGTATTCACGCTACGCGCGGTAAGCAGGGGCGCTCGCCGCGTCGACGAGCACGCGATGGCTCGCACAGCCAGGTGTCACTGAGTACACTTGCGCTGCCGGTGATGCGAGGCTGGCAAATTTCATGCGCGTTCCTAACAGCCGTGGAAGGCGGGGACCGTTGTGCTGAGCGGGAGCTAATTGCGCCACGGCGATCGAAGAAACGCAACCGGCATCGTGCATGGGGATCGTGGTCCGGTATCGGTCAGGGAGTGGCGCAGGGGGAGCGGTATGTCGCAAGCCATGACAAAAGAGGAGCTTTTCGAGGTCGTCGGGCAGGAGCTCGGCAAATCGGATTGGTTCGCGATTGATCAGGATCGGATCGATCGGTTCGCCGACGTTACCGAAGATCATCAGTACATCCACGTCGATCCGGTCCGTGCGGCGGATTCGCCGTTCGGCGGCACGATTGCGCACGGAATGCTGACGCTGTCTATGATCGTGCATCTCTGCGACTCGTTCGCTCCGAATATCGACGGTCTGCAGATGGTCATCAACTACGGATTCGACAAAGTGCGGTTTGCCGCGCCTGTGAAAGTTGGCAAGCGCATTCGCGCCGTCGCAAAGTTGCTCGAGGCGCGGGAGCGCGCGGGTCAGCTCGTCGTCAAGACCAAAGTCACGATCGAGATCGAAGGTGAGAACAAGCCCGCACTCGTTGCCGAGTGGGTCACGATGCACGTAGTCTCGAAGATGTAGCGGGACGGATTTCCGTCCTGGGGAGGCAGCATGTCTGTACGAGGCTTCCTAACTCTGAGTGTGCTGTTGTGCGGTTGCGCGCCCGATGCGGTGCCGCCTGGCGATAGCGCGGCGGCTACCGACGGCGGACCACTCTTCTCACCGGAAACGCTTGCTGCGACTGAATTGATCACGGCTGGGGCCATTCGCGAAGTCGTAGCCGAGATTTCCGCAGACCGTTACGCGGGCCGCGGTCCCGGCAGCGAGGGCGACGCGGCCACACGCGCGTACCTGGCGAATAGACTGGAAGCAGCCGGTTTTCGGCCCGGCGCAGCCGATGGCAGCTGGGAACAGCCGTTCGGCCTCGTCGGAATCCGCGCGGAGCAGCCTTCGAGCTGGTCTTTCAACGGCGTAGCCGGCGAGCTTGTCCTGAATCAGAGCGACGACTTCATCGTGGCTAGCGGCGTGCAAGCAGCGCTTGCGAGTGTCTCCGACGCCGAGGTCGTGTTCGTCGGTTACGGGATTCAGGCGCCCGAATACGATTGGGATGATTTCAAGGACGTGGACCTCGAGGGGAAAGTCCTGCTCATGCTCAACAACGATCCGGACTGGGATCCGGACTTGTTCGAGGGCGAGACGCGACTCTACTACGGTCGTTGGACATATAAATATGAGAGCGCCGCGCGACGGGGTGCTGTCGGCGCGATCATCATTCACACGACGCCGTCAGCGGGCTATCCGTGGCAGGTCGTGCAGACCTCGTGGACCGGCGAGCAGTTCGAGTTGCCTGCCGGCGAGGAGCCGCGACTGCAAATCGCTGCATGGGTGACCGAAACGGCGGCGCGCGCGCTCGTGGACCAAGCCGATCTCGATCTCGATGCGCTCGTCGCGGCAGCGCGCGAGCCGGAGTTCGTTCCGGTGCCGCTACGACTGCGAACGTCTATCGAGCTGCAGAACTCGCTGTCGCAGACGACGACGGCGAATGTTATCGGCTTGCTCGACGGCTCCGATCCCGACCTTGCTGACGAATTCGTCGTGTATATGGCGCATCACGACCATCTCGGTGTTGCTGACTCGGCCCCAGGCGATGACCCGAACGTCGACCGCATCTACAACGGTGCGCGGGACAACGGCATCGGTGTGGCGGTGGTCACGGCAATCGCGGACTCACTTGCAGCGCTGCCCGAAAGGCCGCGGCGTTCGACACTCGTCGCTTTTGTCGGGGCGGAGGAGCAAGGGCTGCTCGGCTCGAAATTTCTCGCCGCCGAGCCGGTTGTGCCGGCGGGTCGAATGGCAGCGCTGCTCAATTTCGACGGCGGTAACATCTGGGGCCGGACGAGTGATATCTCATTTGTCGGATACGGTAAGTCGACCCTAGATGACGTCGCCGATACGGTCGCGCGTTATCAAGGTCGGGTCGTTCGTCCCGATCAGTATCCGGACCGCGGCTATTACTATCGCTCCGATCAATTCAGTCTCGCGCAGATCGGCGTGCCGGGTATCTTTCTACGAGGTGGAAGCGAGTTCATCGGTCGCCCCGCCGGCTGGGGTGAAGAACAACTCCTCGCCTACGAGCGCGAGAACTATCATCAACCGAGCGATGAGCTTGCGGATGACTGGGAATTTTCCGGTCTCATCGAAGATGCGCGTTTCGGTTTTCTCGCAGGCCTGATGATCGCCAACAGCGACGACCTACCAGCCTGGCACCCGGGCGACGAATTCGAGGCCGCGCGCCTGGCGGCGCTCGAGGCGCTCTAGCTCGGTCGCTAGGTAGAACCCCGCATACGGCGAGCGATTCTCGCGCATTAACATGAAAGTAGGATGGATTCAGCCGTGAACGAGCAAGACCACTACGCAGCGCTCGAGGCCCTCGATGTCTCAAGCCCGATCTGGGATCGATTTTTCACGATCGCGCCCCTCGTCCTGCTCGGCACGCTCGAGGAGGACGGTAGCGCAGACTTCGCGCCGAAGCACATGGCGTTTCCGCTTGGTTGGGACAACTACTTCGGCTTCGTCTGCACGCCGCGCCACGGCACCTACGGTAATGTTCAGAGAGCTGGAGCGTTCACGGTAACGTACCCGAAGCCTGCGGATCTCGTCATGACGAGCTTGGCAGCTGCACCGCGATGCGATGACGAAAAGCCGATCATCAAGCTCACAGATACATTTCCTGCGCAGCAAGTCGCAGGAGAGTTCGTCAGCAGCGGCTATCTGTTCCTCGAGTGCGAGCTCATCCAGATCGTCGACGGTTTCGACGCCAATAGTCTGATCGCCGGTCGCATAGTTGCCGCGTATGCGCAGCCGGAAGCGTTACGCCGTACCGATCGAGACGATGCAGAGATTCTGCTCGATGTTCCCCAGCTCGCCTATCTGTATCCGGGCCGCTTCGCGATCATCGACGAGACCGAAGCATTTCCGTTTCCTGCTGGCATGCAGAAGTAGGCTGCTCGTTTCCGCGTATGGTTTCTGGACCGATCGGACCGGAGATTCTCGATCTCGTGAGGGCCGAGCGGCACTACATGATCGAGTTGCTCGAGCGGCTCACGCTTGCGGAGTCGCCCTCTGTGAACGCGGAGAGTCAACAGCGCATTCGCAGGCTGCTCAGTGAAGAGTTCGAAACGCTCGGCTTCAGCTCGCGGCTCCTGCCCGGGCTCAATTCGGGCGGGCAAGTCTATGCGCGACCTCGAGAGCGCCGGCGTGGTGGCGCGCGACAACTCATCGTAGGTCATTTCGATACTGTATGGCCGGTCGGAACGCTCGAGAAGATGCCGTTCACGATAGAGGGCAATCTCGTCAAAGGACCTGGCGTCTTCGACATGAAAGGCGGTCTCGTGCAGCTTGTCTTGGCATTGCGCGCGCTCGGGCAGCTCGAGCTCGAGCCTGCCTTGATGCCCGTGATCTTTCTGAACTCAGATGAAGAGATCGGCAGCCGCGAATCGTCACGCTATATCACTGCGCTCGCGCGACGCGCCGAACGCGCCTTCGTGCTCGAACCGTCGCTCGGTCCAAGTGGCTTGATCAAGACTGCGCGCAAAGGCGTCGGCCGGTTCACAATCATCGCGCGCGGGCGGGCCGCGCATGCGGGTCTCGATCCGGAAAGAGGCGTCAGCGCAATTCTCGAGCTGTCGTTCGTCATTCAGAATCTTTTTGCGCTCAATGACCCGAAGCGCGGCGTTACCGTGAATGTCGGCACCATCGACGGCGGCCTGCGGCCGAACGTTATCGCGCCGACGAGCCGCGCCGTCGTCGACGTGCGCGTGGCGACGCAAGCCGATGCGGACCGCATCGAAGCGGCAATCCACGCATTGGAGCCACGGACCGATGGCGTCGAGCTCGAAATCNNTTGAAGGCGGTATGGGTCGTCCGCCGCTCGAGCCGACGCCGCGAAACCGCGCGCTCTGGGCAACGGCCCAGGAGCTCGGCAACGAGATCGGGCTCGAGCTCGGCGAGGCGCGTGCGGGCGGCGGCTCGGACGGCAATACGACGAGCCTCTACACGGCTACGCTGGACGGGCTCGGGCCCGTCGGCGATGGCGCTCACGCGCATCACGAGCAACTGAATCTCGATAGGACGACTGAACGTGCGGCACTGCTGGGCTTGTTGCTCATGGCGCCGTCGATAGGGAGTACGCAGCATGAATGAGCGTCACATCTTTACATCGGTTTGTCGGATCTCCGATATCGAGACGGAGGACTTCGGTCTTTCTGAGCTGCCACGGACAGACTGGGAGGAGGCCGACTATGTTGCGGCGCGTATCGTGGGCGTCCCTTCGACGCGTTATGGACTCGAGCTCTCGAGCGGCCGAATTGTCGAGCCTATGGAAGGCGCGAGCGTCGTCGGTGCCCTCGGTACGCGTGCGGCCACACTCGAGGCCGTGGGTCATTGGAACGAGGTCGGTGACGACGGCGAGATGCATGCGCTGACGGGTGCCGGCCTCTTCGGCAAGGTGACATCGGCTGCGCATTGGATCTCGCCGCTGACGACGCTGCAGTACACGGGGCACCTCATGCGCGACGGTCGTAAGCTCCGTATGGGTGAGTTCGTAATGCCCGTGGAGCCGCGACCGTTGTCGGTGCCGGTCATCCTGCTCGTTGGCACGTCGATGTCGGCAGGCAAGACGACCGTCGGTCGTACCATCATTCATGAGCTCAAGCGTGCGGGTCTGCGCGTAGCTGGCGCGAAATTCACCGGTGCCGGGCGGTACCGCGACATCTTGTCGTTCCGAGACGCGGGTGCCGACACGATTCTCGATTTCGTCGATGCCGGGCTGCCGTCCACGGTCGTGGTAAAGCCGCGCTTCGACGAGGCGATGGCCTACATGGTGTCCCGCGTCATGGCCGCTGAGCCTGACGTCATCGTCGCCGAAGCCGGCGCCTCGCCGCTCGAGCCGTATAACGGCGCGAGCGCCGTCGCTGCGCTCGATGGCTTCGTGCGCTGCTCGGTGCTCTGCGCCTCCGATCCCTACGCGGTTCTCGGCGTCCAGACGGCATTCGCTTTCAAGCCGACGCTCGTTGCGGGACCTGCAGCAAATACGCAGGCCGGCATCGATCTCGTAGCCGAGCTAACGGGTCTCGATGCCGTCAATGTCTTCAAGGAGGCCTCGCGGGAACGACTGCGCGCGGTCCTTGAGGAGGCATTGCCTGAGCTGCTCGGCTGAGCATCCTGCGAACTGCCGCACATGCGATGTGCCGGCCATGTCGCTAGAAACTTGAACCAGTTCGAATCTGCGCCGGGTACGCCCGAGTACACTGGTGCGTCGGGTATGTGGCGAAGGACGCCATGAATAATCTTGACCAGCTGGCTCGTTTCGAGGTCGCAAGCTCGGCTGTCGCTTTTCGCAAGCGCGTCTATGGCAGTGACGATCGATTGGAGCTATTGCGCGACTTGCTCGGCCTTGCGAACGCGCCGGTCAAGGGTTCCCGGTTTATTGTTCTCGGTATCGACGACACGCTCTGCGGTGAGCGCAACGTCATCGGTATCTCCGAAGCTGCTCATGCGGAGGTTCACGGCCTGTGCACGCATGTCGTCAATACTTTCCTCGATCCACCGATGGCGGTACGCATCGAGGAGGTCGTCATCGACGGCAAGAAGATAGCCGTTATCGTTCTACCGGAATGCGACGGCCAGCCGTACCTGCTCAAGACCAACGCGTCGGGGTCGATGCGCCAGGGCGCTGGGTGGATTCGCGAGGGCACGCGATACAGACGCCTCGTACGTGCGGACTATCAGCGCATCTTCGAGGAAAAACTGTTGTCGCAAGACGCATGCGCAGATATTCGCGTCGCGTTCGCAGGTGACAATCTCGAAACCGTGCTGCATCTGCCCGTCATGCCGCTCGTGCAGCTTCCGTCGAAGGTTGCGAGCGGCAAGATTCGTCGCATGCTGGAGGCCAAGCAGGCAGCGCGGGATGCGCCTGGGCAAGAAACCAGTCGGATACAGCGTCTCGTGCACGCGCAAGTCTTCGGTCCCAACGAAATTTACCGTCCAAACAGCACGACGACGTTGGTCGAGAAGCTGGACAGTACCGCCGAAGATTTCGAGGCAGCCGATCGCTATTACGCCTATGAGGATCGTTCGTACAAGCTGAATCTGGTACTGCAGAACCTTGGCGATGCCGAGTTCGATGGTGGCACGCTCATGCTCGACTTGGCACGCCTCGACGGCGTCGAGGTCGCCGATCGGATCTGGCCTTCGCCCGATGACTCAGAGCCGGTGCCGGACGGATACCCTGATGTGGAGATCGGTCTGCAGACCATCAGTATGCAAATCCCGGTCGGACCGATTCAGCCCGGAGGGCTCGTCATGGCGTGTCGCCAGCCGCTGCGCCTATGCCTACGGGAGCAGGCCGCCGACAAGACGATCTACGTCGGTTACAGCTTGCATAGCGAGACGCTGCGCGCTCCTCTGTCCGGTCGCCTCGAGATCCGCGTCGTCGACGATGAGCCGAGCACGCAATCCTCATGGGCCGGGGGCGCCTAGCAGGGCGCAGCCGTTGCTGAGGCCGGCCGGACTCGGGGAACGGGGGCTGTCAACGAAACAACGTCTGTCGCGTTAAAATAGCAAGGGGAGGAGTCCTTATGCGCAGCAGAGTTCTGTTATTGCTCGGTATGGTGCTCGTGATGTCCGGTTGCGCCCGGCACAGCGCCTCGAGCCAGGTTTACCCCCGTTACGAGGCGCGCACGGCGTATGACGTGGAATACGGCGAGGTTGTCGACGTGCGCCAGGTCGAGATCGAGGGTTACTCGACGTTCATCGGTACCTGGGGCGGTGCGATCGTTGGTGACGCGATCGGCCGCGAGGTCATCAATACGACAAGTCGCAGTACCCGGCGCGTGGCCGGGGCCGTTGGTGGCGTGGCCGGTGCCGTCATCGGCGAGGCAATCGAGCGCAAGGCCACTTCGGAGGTCGGTCTGGAAATCTCTATCCAGCTCGACAGCGGCGGCACAATAGCGATCGTCCAGGCGGCAGATATTCCGTTCGCACCCGGCGATCAAGCTCGCGTTCTCTTCGGCCCGCAGGGCAGTGCGCGCGTCACGCAGCGCTGATCGCGCGCAATTTCGATACTGAATCCGCGGCCTGGACGCTCGTTTTCAGGCCCGGCCGGTGCGTCTGGGCCGTGATAGCGCTCACATCCCTATCGCAGCGTATCTGCTCTAATTCAGCATGATTTTTGGTTATCTCAGGTAACTCGGCAGCATGGCTGCAGCTCCGTCCACACCGATCCGCTCCACCTCGAGTCCGAGTATCCGGTTCATCGAGCAGTTCGTGGGCCGGCGGCCCGCGAATACGCTCACGGGCGTGCTGCTCGGTCAGCTCGACAGCTTCAACCGAATTAGCACGGCTTTCGGCGAAGAGAAGGCGAGCGAGTTCTGCAAGGACTACGTGGAGAAGCTGCGCGAGCTCTTTCCTCCTTCGACGCCGATTATTCGCCTTGCGGGGCGACGATTCGTGGTGCTGACGGCACCAGATTCGATGGCCTCTATCATGGATTCCGCGGCCTGCATCACGGAAGAGAGCC
>JABAOE010000250.1_pt1 | contig 28448 bp, 20 predicted proteins | sample 7062141 | NCBI WGS metagenome assembly JABAOE01 (sample SAMN14538627, study PRJNA623070) | marine sediment metagenome | biome: marine biome [ENVO:00000428]; feature: marine pelagic biome [ENVO:01000023]; material: deep marine sediment [ENVO:00002113] | place: India: Gulf of Khambhat ...
GTCCGCTTTGGGTCAAAAGCAGCCATTCTGCCTCAGACCAGCCCAGGGGCCGGTTTCGGCCATCAGCAGACGCTCAGTTGCAACGGCAAGATCAGAACCCTGCCTGAAAGTCCGACCCAATTACTCCGCTGGAATCATTTGCAACAGCTTCTCGACTTGCGAGTGGACTAATTCCAGTTCGTCCAAGAACCCGATTCCCGGAATCTCAAGATTGGCCACGATCAAGCGGAATCCATTCTCTATGCTTGTTCAAACTGAGTGTAGACGTCGAACCCCAAAGGAGTAGTAGCGTCCTTTGAGTCAGTAGCAGACAGTTTAGCCCATATCTCGCGAACGGCAGCTTCAGGGCGGTCGGGTGGGAAAACAATTAACCGGACGCTGATGCCTGCCAGACCGTCCAGACGCCAATTACAACAAATCCTGCGCCAGCTACATACGACAACAACTTGGGGCTGACGTATTGAGCGACAAGTCCGCCAGCCAGCACCCCGATCGCCGACGTCAACACGAGCGCAAGCGAGGCTCCGAAAAATACCGTAAGCAGATTTTCAGGAGACTTTGCTGAGAACAGTAATGTCGCGAGTTGCGTCTTGTCACCGAGTTCTGCAAGAAATACCACCGTAAAAACGGTGATTGCTAACTTGATATCCATACTGAATTCCCTATCGAAGCATCCATCGACGTATTTTTTCTCCCGCCGTCGACCGGCCCAGCAGGTCGCTGAAATCGCCGATACCGGCCAGCGAATACTCGGCCTCGTCGACGATCGACCGCGCGGCGAGCAAACCACTTGCCACAGCGGGCCCGATGCCCTCGCCCATGTCGCGCGTGGCTAACCCGGCCGCATCGCCAACAAGGTAGGCGTTGCCTATCTTCACCGTGTCGACGTCACCGCGAAGGTAGTAACTGTAACCGGTTGGACGATAGTCGTCGCACCGTACGAGACCGCGCTTGCCGAGCTTTGCCGTAAACTGTCGCCAGTAGTCGCGCAGATGCCCGCCCTGCGCTTTCAGCCGATACGCTATGCCTCCGAGACCGATATTGATGTGACCGTTCGCCTTGGGCACGTACCATGCGTAGCCCGGAAGTCCACCATCGAAAAACCACAGGTGGCAGGTGGGGTCCTGCCAGTCGTAGGCGAATTCCTGCTCGAGCGTCGCAATTTGCAGGCCGCTCGCCCGCGGGTTGCTGTCGTGGAACAGGTTGCGGTACACGGGGCAAGCTGTCCCGGCCGCCCCGACGAGATACCGGCAACGAAATGCATCGTCGATAACGTAGTCGCCGCCCTCTTCGCGCACGCTCTTCACCTTGTGTTCGACCACCTCTGCTCCGGCCCGTTGCAGCAGAAAGTCGTCGAACTCGAAGCGGCGTATCGAGTGCTGCCGCGTCCTCGGCGCGATACTCAGGAACTTGAAGTGCAGCCTGAGGGCTTCGAAGGTCATGAAGCTGTGTGGATAGTCCCCGGGATCCAGCTCGAGGTCACGCAAGGCCTCCGGTGTAACCCAGCCCGCGCACAGCTTCGTCCTCGGAAACGTCGCCTTGTCGAGCACGAGCACATCGAGGCCCGCATCGAGCAACTTCCAGGCGCAGGTCGAGCCGGCCGGACCGCCGCCAACGATGACCGCGTCGGCCGTGCGCATGTCAATGCGATCCCGGGTACTGGTGCGCGCGCGTCATCGGCAGTGAGTTGTTGTCTTGCGGCGCGAACACGACCTGGTAGAGCTGCATGGTGCCGGTCTCGAAGGCCGCCGACGAGCCGGCCAGGTACAGCCGCCACATGCGCGCAAACGTCTCGTCGTACATGTCGACGACCCGATCGGCTACCCGATCGTAATTCTCGAGCCAGGCGGCGCAGGTCTTCGCATAGTGCGGTCGCAGGTTTTCGATGTCGAGTACCGTGAACTGATAGGGCTCGAAAATCGCGGCCATCTCGCCGAGGCTGGGCACGTGGCCACCCGGGAAGATGCGCTTGAGGATCCACTTGTCGGGGGGCGCCGGATGGCTGCGGCCTATCGAGTGGATGAGGCCGATGCCGTCAGGCGCGAGGCAGCGGTCGATCAGGGCACCGAGTGTTCGGTAATTGGCCAGGCCGACGTGCTCGAGCATGCCGACCGAGACGAATACGTCGCAGCGCTCGCTGATCGTGCGGTAGTCGTCCTCGACAAAGGTGACCTGGCGTTCCAGGCCCGCAGCGGCGGCACGCTCCCGGGCGTAACGTACCTGCTCGTGCGAATTGTTGTAGGCGATGACGTCGACACCATAGTGCTCGGCCATATGCATCGCCAGCGCGCCCCAGCCGCAGCCGGCCTCGACCACCTTCTGCCCGGGCTGCAGTTGCAGCTTGCGACATACGTGATCGAGCTTACTCACCTGCGCCTCCTCGAGTGTCTTTTCCGAATCCTCGAAATAGGCACAGGTATAGACCATACGATCATCGAGCCACAGCTTGTAGAAGTCGTTGCCCAGATCGTAGTGATGGTGGACGTTGTGCCGCGATAGCGCCAGCGAGTTGACTCTCGCAGCATGGATTAGCGAGCGCAGCTTCGGTCCGTAATGGGAGCGGCGGCGGCGCTTCGTAACGCCGGCGGTCAACTCGACCATAAAGGCTCTGAAATTACCGTCGATCTCGATCCGGCCCTGGCTGTAACACTCACCGAAACCGATCGATGGCGAGCGCATCAACTCGAACAAAACGCCCCGGTCGTGAATTTCCATGCAGGCGACAGGGTTTCCGTCCGCAATCTGGAATTCGTCGCCGTTCCAGAGCCGCACAGAGATGTTCGGATTACCGGCGAATCTCAGGATCCAGCGAACCAGGGTCTGGTCGAAGCTTCTTGCTTCGAGTTCTCGCCTAATGCCCACTCTCACAGCGCCCACCTCTCTCCGGAAGCTTCGGAATAGTCTACCTAATATAGGCACTCGCGCTATTCGGGATAGCCGAAGCCATATATAGGCTGTTGCGTCAGGCTGCTTTGGCGGCCTCCCGGTACGAAACCATGCGCTGTAACTCCGGGTCCCACAGGCAACAGCGGAAGCATGCGCGGATGTCACGGAATGAAAGCGTTGTAGTAGCGGGCGACTGCAACTCGGGAATTGCGCTCATCGCCTCGGGGAGCCGATAGAAAGGAATCCGCACGTTCAGGTGATGGATATGATGATAGCCGATGTTACCGGTGAACCAACGCATAAGCCTGTTGAGCTTCATGTAACTGGATGACTCCATCGCCGCCCGATAGTACGTCCAGTTCTCCTCTGAAAGGATGTGCATGTCTTCGAAGCTGTGCTGCGCGTAAAACATGTAGCTGCCGATCATCGAGGCGATAGTCATCGGCAGCAATACGACGAAGAACGCGGTCTCAAAGCCTCCGAGAAGCCACAAAAGAGTAATCAGGGTGCCATGGCCGAGCAGTACCAGTAGTGCATCCCAGTGCCGGCTTGGTTCCCGGATAAGCGGCAGCAGAGTGATGCTGAACAGGAATATCGTTAGGTAGCCGGTCACTACGGTCAGCGGGTGGCGTTCTATTCGGTAAGCTGCCCTGGATGCCCGCGACGCATCGCTCCACATGTCGGTCGTCATGATCGCGAACGCGCCGACGCTGGGACCACAGATCTTCCCCACGTGGCCATGGTGATAATTGTGGCTCTTTTTCCACGATCGCGGCGGCGTGAGGGCAAACACTGCGTAGGCACGAAACAGGATCCATGCAAACCGCGACCGCTGCAAGATCGCGTTATGCATATAGTCGTGGTACGTGATAAAAGCGCGCACCAGCAACAGTGCAGACACCACGGAGAAGAACAGGCGCAGCGGCCATACGGGTGCGAACGCCGCGCCGACGAGCGCCAGGATCAGCATCACAAACGTCGAGCCCACAAGCCACCAGCTTCTTCGTACCGACTCGATCGCAAACGGCGTGGTTGCGTTGAACAGTTCCCGGCCTGTCCGCGGCTCGGACCCGGTTTCCGAGGACACTTTGGCTTGTTGACTTACGATATCCAGCACGTCCCACCCGCGACCTTGATATGGGGTCGAGTTGGTACATTTCTATGGGCGCCCTCGAATCAACTGTGCGCCGAAGTTCAATATTGCCGCCCGCCTGTCACGCTGGCCCGAAGCGCCTATTGCCCTGCTCTGCACAATGGTCTCGGGCATGGAAAAACTCGCCGGCGCTGGGTATTGTGATCATCGAGGGCTCAACTCGAGGGTTCTTGAAAAACGCCGACCGAACACGTTTCGACCTGTTTCAGGAAATGCCACAGGAGGCCGAGGACAACCGGTCTTCGTCTGTTGCACCACGTTCGTACATGAAGTAGGCCAGGTCGCCGTGCCGGAAGAGGATTTAGAGCATTCTGTTGAGCCGAAAACTATCGGGCCCGGATGGGTTGTCTTCCCAGAATCTTGCCATCGTAGCGGCTGCCTCCGCACTCTGCAGGCCGAGCGCATTTATTTCGTCGATGTTTGACATCAGGGCCTGGTATGCGGCGATCTCGAGCGCCTGGGTTTGTAATTCCGATTGCCTGGCACTGTTGCGTGTTTCGATGCCGACAAATATGAGCGATGAAACAATTGCGGCGAATCCGACGGCCTCTGCCAGGTCTTTCCATTGCTGGCGATTCATTCGTCGATGTCTTCACCCTGTTGCGTCGAATCGTCCATCAGCGGCCAGTCGACCAGGGTCTTGGGTGGCCACGGCAGCCCAGCGTCATCGAGCAGCCTCGCGAAATTGGGAGTGTACTCGAGGTCGAACGGCGCGCCGCACTGGCAGTCGAGCGGCAGGACCATCAGGATCAGGTGCCCGAGCGGCCTTGCATCTGCCTCGGCCGCCAGGCGATTAGCCTCATCCCGTTGGCCCGTAATGCTGTGCATGGAGATCATCCCGCCCTGCATCTGCTCGGCCCAGTCCGTTTCACGCATCTCGGCAACCAGTGACCGCGCCTTGTCACCATCGCCTTCGGCCGCCGCGAGCCGCACCCGCAGATCAAAGGTCATTTCCTCATTCAGCATGCCACGATCTACGATCGCCTCAGCCGCATCAATGTCGTTGGCCGCGATATACGTTTTCACGAGTGCGTGGCGGATCGCGTTGTGCGGCAACACTTCGAGGCCCCTGAGCCCCGCCGCAATGGCCGCCTGGTAGTCGCCGAGCCAGGCATGACCCTGAACCTGGGCTCGCCATCCGCTGAAATTGAGCGGATCACATTCGATCTTACGCAACGCAACGTCAAGGAATAGTTGCTCATAGCCATAAGTAATCGACGTCACGTCATCCCATGAAGGCCAGACGCAGGTTTGGGCACGGGCGATTTCGTCAAGCAGCGCGGTAACCCCTCTCCAGTCGCCAAGTATGATTTTCTTGTCGAACCGGGCCGACAGACCGGTTACCTCATCAGGGGCATACTTGATCGCGTTGTCCATATCGGAGGTGAAATCCGCGAGCGCCTTGTTGAGGTCTTCTTCACTGATCGGCTGACCTGCACTGGCTTCCATTAGAATGTGCGCGGCGAGGTCGCTGTGGATCGCGTATGCGGCGGCGTTTTCCGGATGCAGCGCGAGCGATTTCTCGAGCCATTCATTCGCCTCGCGCAATCGGTCGGTCACCGACCAGCCGGTATGTGCCCGCAAGTACAGGTCGAAGCCTCTCTGCCACGCAACAAATGCCTCGGGATCGCGCATACCGAATGACCGCATCTGCTCGAGCTGATCTTCGTCGAGCACGACATCGAGCGCGTTCGCTATTTTCTCCGCGATATCGGTTTGCACGCCAAACGCATCACTCGTTTCGTGGTCGTATGTTTCGGACCAGAGATGAAAACCGTCTTCGGCACGAATGAGCTGCGCCGTGACGCGCATCTGATCGCCGGACCGTCGCACCGAGCCCTCGACGATATGGGCAACGCCGAGCGTCGCGGCAATCTCGGGTATCGGAATATCCTTGCCCTTGAAGTGAAAGGCGGAGGTTCGGGCCGTGACCAGCAGCTCTGGCACTCGCGTCAGCGAATTGAGAATCTCTTCGGTCAGCCCATCGGCAAAAAACTCGTCGTCAGGCCCGCTGCTCATCGCGACAAACGGCAGCACGGCCACGGACAAGTCTGTGCCGACAGCTTCCGAAGGCGCTTCGCCGCGCAACAGGAACTTGTCGGCGAGCAGGAACGCAACGGCGGCAACCAGGACGACGGTTATGGTTCGATTGAGCTTGCGTCCCGTCTCGCGGGTGATGGATTTCTCCCGGTCCACTTCGTGCTCGCGCTTGATACCCTCGGGCGTGAGTTCGAAGGCCCATGCAAAGAAGACGGCCAGCGGGAAGCCCATGAGCAGAAACAGCATCAGGACCTGCATGACCCAGGCCGGCGCAGACGTGTAGCCGAGCACGATATCGGCGATCTGCACGATCAGCCACGCCAACGCCAGGTAGGCGATGGCAACGCGAAACACGTTGCGGCGTTTCAGTTCCTGGAACAGCTGGCTCAAGAGACCCCCAGTCCCGACTTTGCCAATCGCTCAAGATAGCAGAAATCATCACGTCGTGATGAACGTCGTTCACCCGCCTCAGAGCCTGGCTAGGAGTCCAGCCCTTCCAGGAATTTGGCAATTTCGGCCGCATCGATCGCAGCAACTTCAGCTTCGCCTGGGTAATTGCCCGACTGAACATCGTTCCGGTAGCCGGTTAGCGCACGAACTCTTTCGTCGTTGATCTTCGCATACAGCGATTTCAGGTCGCCGTAAGTGCGTGCGTGCTTCGGCACCCGGGGACTTTCGCCGCAAATATCCGACATGAACAGGAAGATGATGTCGGCGTCCGGCCCCGAACCCAGTGATATCGTAGTAAGCCCGGTGCGCTTCGTGATTTCGCGCATCAACATGCCGGGGATGAGTTCGCATTCGACCGCAAACGCGCCTGCGTCTTCCAGGCGACGAAAGTCGTCCCAGAGTGCCGATGCTTCCTCCGCTGTCTTGCCGACAGCCCTGACACCCCCGTACCAGGTCGACTTCTTTGGTACAAATCCCAGGTGCCCCATGACCGGCACGCCCTCGTCAGCGATGCGCCGCACAGCCTGAAACCGCCGTGCTGTGATCACGGCGTCTGCGCCGTCGGTCAGGGCACCAAAGGCTGTCTCGAGCAGGTCCTCGTCCGTAACAGCCCCTGTAAAATCTATGGCTGCCGTGACAAAGATGCTGGATGACCCAGCACGGACGTCGCGAACGCAGGTGGACATGCACACCGCCATTTCGATACCGGCCGCTTCCGCAGCCGCGGATTCCTCTGCGGTCGATGCGGTAACCTGTGCCAGCTTACCCCGTTTGCCTTTTTGCGTGACGATGTCGGCAACAGTGACGGTGCGATTGGCGTCCTGTCCGTTGTAATCAAGGATGCGTGGCATAGCGGCACAATCCTAGCATGCGGGCACGACATGACACCGAGAGAACCGGTCAGAGACTGGGTGGAGAAATTCACCACCGCCAAAGTCGACGACCTCGCTGGGCTGTGCGTTGAAGATGCCGTTAAAGAACAGCTTGTTTCTCAGAAAGGTTACTTTGACCAGCTGACATTTTTGAAGCAACAGGGAATCCCCGAATCAGTCTTCTTCCTGCAGGGCAGATAGCAGCCGCCGAAACTCCGACGGCCGATAGCGTTCGTCATTGTTGAGTGAATCGGCCAGCAAATCGAGTTCAGCTTCCAGAATCGGATCGTCGAGTTCGATGACAAGCGTCTGTACAGCCATAAATGCTTGCTCTGCACTGACGTAATCCAGGTAATTGCCTTCGGCGCCCGTGGCGAGAATTTCTTCGAGTATTTTTGCTTCGCGGCCGCGTAACCTCGCCGGCGTCAATCGTGACCCCATTCGTGCAAGGATCGAATCGAGTTCAGTTGCCGCCTCGCGAATGGCGTCGACGCTCGTAATGCTTGCACGGTGGATGCGTTTGAGGGCATTGATCAGTCCTTCGGTTTCACCTGGCTCGATGGCGCGCGCCAGCGCGAGTGACATGACGAACGTGCCGTCATTGATGAACGGAGTGCCGGGACCGACGCCACCATGGCGTGGCAGCGAGCGCCACTGCACGGTCTTCATCGTACGGTGGCAAGCGTGACAATCGTAGAACGCGAGTTCGGGAAACATACCCGGAACATCGAAATAATGGCTCTGTATCAGGTCGAGGCGCCGCCGTGCTTCGGCCAGTAACCCGGCTGCCCAGGTATAGACGTGACCATCGATGTCCTTGCGTTCGCGATAGTCGGCATCGACACGGTAGTGCGGCTGCCGCCCCGCTGTGCGCCACAGTTCGGTGAATGTGTCGAGTTCGAATACCAGTCGCGGATGACCGGCAGCCATGATCTTGTGCGTCGCAAACTTGTCGCGTGTGCCGAGGTGGCAGGACAAACAAAGGTTGGCACGATCGACCGCATCTTCATTGGCATACAGGCCTGCCTGCAGGTTCGCTTGGTGCGTGACTTCGGGTGCTTTGTAATGGGTCGAGAGCCAATTTTCGGCACCGCCATGGCAGGCTTCGCAACCGACGCCGTCGGACAGCTGGAACTTGTCACCGCGCTTGTCCGGGGCCACATTGTCGGCGTGGCAATCGAGGCAGACATCAGCCTCACGTGCACGACCGATACCGAGGCGTGACGCGATCAGGCGCGATTGCTCGTTGCTCAATATCTCGTAGGCCTTTGAGTGTGGGTCCGACTGCGTCCAGGTGACATATTCGTTCTGCAAGACGCCCGTGCCGTCACGTGGAATAGCCGACCCGTGGCATTGCGAGGACGCACAGGTAGCTACGCCCATGTGTTTCTCCACGCTGGACTCCGGCAGCGTTGCCGCGAGTGCCGGCACATTAATCATTGCCAGCAAAAGCGCCCCTTGGGCGCGGATCCGTTTATTCATCTTCGACATACCAGGGTTTTCCTTCATCGTCGAGATACAACTCCCGCATCTCCTCGAGCGTCAACGGGCGTGAGCCCTTGCGGCCGAACACGGCGATTTGTCCACCAGTCTCGTCGGCGCCGCGGTCACGGTCGAGGCCTTTCGAAAGTGACATTGCCGGGCTCGATGTTTCATAAGTAGCAATCAGCTCCGGGTTGGGCCTGGGGCTGAATCCGTAGAAGTTCGGCTGCAGGTCGGGGGAGGTCAGCTGTACGACCTTGAGCCCGGCGTCGCCATCGGCAATATAGGCAAACAACGACGCGTTGGTGGATGCCACAACAACATCGTGTGTGTCGCGGATCGTGCCTCCCGCATTGAAATACTGATCGAGCCGCGGATTCTCTGCCTCCCACACGTCGACAATTGCGAGACCCTGTGCGCCGGCAGCGACATAAGCGTAAGTACGAGCGACGTAGACACGGCGTGCATCCTGAATCGGGACTAGCGCATCCTCTACCAGGCGCGGCTTTGCAGGTGATGTGACATCGATAACACGCAATCCCTCGGCTGTGGTCGCGAACAGGTATCGAAACTGCAGTGCCGAGGCGCGCACGTCGTTGACTGGTACCACGGCTGTCACCCGCGGCGCCAGCGGGTCGTCGAGGTCGACAATGACAAGTCCTCGGTCTGCCGCAATGTAGGCATAGTGCCCGCCGATCGTGATGTGGCGTGCGCCGTCCAGCACGTTGTCCGGATTCCAGCGCACGCTGCTTTTGAGCCGGTTATTATTGAGGTCGCCGTCGGCGAAGGTCACGACGTCTGTTATCAAAAGCCCTTCGACTCTATCGGTCGTGAACGCATAGTTGTAGATCGGGTGGAATGGCTGTTCCTGGTTGTCCACACGCATGAGGTCGCCTTCGTTGCGTGGCGGATGCACGGGTTGGTTAGTCGGCAGCGCCACGCAGGTCGCGAACTTGCTGTTAACGACAGAGTCATGTCCGACTTTGGCGAATGGCGCGGTGACGATTCGCTGGCTGAAGCCTTTATTCGCGACATTGGCTACGTCATAGACGACCAGGCCCTTCTTGCCGGCCGCCGCAAAGAGATATTCGCCACGCAGCTGCAGGCAACCCGTTTGCTTGTCGTTGTATACATGCGCCGTCTGCAGCTTTTTACCGTCTTCTTGATGGCGTGTGTAGTTGTCCGGATACGCGTAGCGATGCAGGTAGCTGCCGATGACGGCCTGGGGCTCATCCCACTCGGTTACCTGCACGGCAGCAATACCGTTTTCGAGTCCCACATACGTGTGGAAACCGACGAAGTTGACGAAGTTCGTGCCCTGTAGCAACAGCTGCGCCATCCATGCGTTGTTACCGCCATTCTCGGTCAGATGACAGTTGCTACAGGTCTTGGTCTCGGTCTTGCGCGTCGTGTGCGGGAAGTGCGGATTCATGGCCTGCGAGCTGTAGCCGCTGGCCGCGACCGGCGGTTGTTGTACGTAAATTCGCTCGCGATTCGCATTCGTCGACGACAGGACGAGTGCGGACGAAGAACGAACCGGTGCAATCTTGCCGTCATTGGCCGGGCCGCGCTTGCCTAGCATGAACATCTGGTCACGCACGACCTGCGGGTTATACGTGGCGTAGTTGCGCGTCTCACCACCTTCATAATGGTGCCGCTTGGTCTTCCAGTTGGCTTCGATCGGCAGGTGGCAACCGGCGCAACTCGTGATCCACGAGGTATGGCAGGTGTAACACTCGATTTCTTCGTCCTGGTGCGCAAGATCGACAAGATCGATTCCGGGGCCCCACGCCTGCGTTGCGGTGTCATTGCCCATGAGCTTGGCACGTGCCGCTCTCTCGTTGTAATCGTCATGGTCGGGGTTGACGCTGTCCTTGACGAGACTGAGCACCCATTCGACGCCGGGGTTCAACACGGAGCGCTGGATCAGCTTGCCATCGCGCCACTCGAAGCGCTTTTGGCCGTCGATATTGCGGTACAGGCGCATGTCGGTGCCGCCCGGTGGCGCAGCCGGACCGGACGTCTTGAGGTCAGGGTACGCCTGCGCCGTGCCGTGGCAGTCCTTGCACTCGATCTCGATCGCACTCGCAACCTCACCGTACAAATGGCCGTTGCCATGGTTGTCCTGCGTGAAGTGACAGTCGACGCAGTGCATGCCCTTGTCAACATGAATCGATGACAGGTGCACAGCTTTCTTGAACTTGTCGGGGTCATCGTTCGATACGATGTCGCCGTCGGCATCGAGCAAATTGCCCTCGAGGTCACGCTTATGCACGGCGCGGAAATTCCAGCCGTGGCCGTGGTAGTCAGCGAACTGAGTGTCCTGCAATACCGGGTTCAGCTCGGAGACCTTTTTCAGGAATTCGACATCACTCCAGAGACCTCGAACGGCGGCACCTTCGGGATTGCGATCAAGCACCTCCCGCTGTTCCTCGATGCTCGGGTAGCGCTGTTGCTCTGGCCACATACGAGGCGCGTCGGACTCGTAGTCCCACATCGTGTAGCCAAGATAGGAATTCACGAACATGTTCGGTTGGTGCATGTGGCAGACCATGCACTGGCTTGTCGGTATGGCGCGCGTGAACTTATGCTCGAGCGGATGACCCGACCTGCCGACCGGGATCGCCGGGTCGGCCGTGACAGTCTCGCCGCTATGGCCGTATTCGGCGTAAGGGCCCGAATGGCGCGGGTCGCGGTCGTTTGCGTAGATCACATGGCAAGAGGCACAACCCGACGAACGATAGTCACCGGGCTGGTCATTGGTGCCGAGGAACCAGGTAAAAGGGTCGTTGAGACGTGTCTTGTGAATGTTGATGAGCGGCACCGAGATGCGCGCGCCGGTTCCGGGACCCCGATTTGACTGGCGTATATCCGGGCGGCCCGGTTCCTCGAGGCGCTGGATTTGCCCGACAACATTCGGGTTTCCGGTTTCGGGGAACAGGTTGAGAATATTGCGCCCGCCTTTCTCGAATACACGAAACACGTCGCCGGGTTCGACATTTTCCCAGGTAGGCAGCGGGTACAGCGCCGGCAGGATGCCGTGCTTCGCTGCCAATTCGGGATCGACCGGTGCGCCCGTGATCATCGCGGCTTCACCGTCTTCGGTGTAACTCTCGCCGAGGATATAGTTCTTGTACGGGAGAATGCCGTTGTTGTAAGCCGCACCGCCCCAGAGCATGGCGCCAGTCGCCATCATGCTGCGGATATTGGCGTCGATGATCGGCTGGTGGCAGGCGCCGCAGGCCTTGCTGGCGACACGGTAGTCTGACGGGTTGACGAAGCGGATGAACGCCGGGCTTTCGTAGTTAAGCAGCGTATATGACTGCTTCGGGTTCGCGCTCGACGGGTAGTGCCAGGTCTCGGGATAGAGTGGCTGCACGTGGGCGCGGTCACGCATCTCATCGATGAAGCTGCCAGACGGCGCGCCGTCCGGGCGAAATACAGTCGGGTCGCCACCATGGCAGTCGCTGCAGCCGAGAATGACGGCATTGCTGACATGCATTGTCGCGGCATCAGACGATGTATGGCATGTGATGCAACCCGCGCTCTTGCGGTCGGCATCGACCTGGTCCTGCTTGGGAGGTGCGGGCGGGTACTCCGGGTATTCGATCGAGCGTGGCTTCTCGCCCTCGGCGGCGAACAGCAATACCGGCAATACCGCAATCGTCAGGAACGTAAGTGTGAGTCTCTGCATCAGTAGGCCAGGACCAGGTTTGCGAAAACGGAGTATGGAATGTCATCCGAACCGAACAGGTCTTTGTAGCCTTTTTGCGGGACGAGCATTGAGCCGGTCAGTCGCAGGATGACGTTTTGTGAGGTGAACGGGCGGTAAGTAATCGCCATCGACAGGTCCGCGCCAATTCGTCGGCGAAGCCCGGCCTGGTTGCGCGCGGCTTCGAGCACGGCCGTATCGGCGAACCCGATCTGGTTAGCATTGAGCGAGACACGAATCTGTGGTGTAAGGTCGAGCTCGGCACCGAGTCCCACGAGCAGGATTCCCGGGTTGGTGAAATTGGACTGGCTCTGGAACTTGTTCGGACGCAGAGAGTTAAGAATGCCGTTGGTGCCGGACAGCGTCACGCGCCCACCGCCGATCAGCGGGATTGCCTGTCGAATCCAGAGGCTCGTATCAGCGCCCGCGATGAGCGGGTTCTCGAAGATTGCATCAAATGCCGTCGAACGATCGTCGTAGGGGTCGTCATCGCCTGTGCCGACCAGCCCGGTCACCTTGACGCGAATCCAGTCAAAGTCGCGCGAGACTTCCAGTGCAGCGAACGCAGCGCTGATATCGCTCTTGTGCTCGACGAACGTGCCACGGCTTTCCTCGCCGTACACGTAGTAACCCGAGAAACTCAAGTTCCACTTGCCGATGTGGCCATCAGCGTTATAGCCGAGGTATGTGACATCGTATTCGCGCGGCATTTGCGTACCAATAGCCGCAGGTCTGGTAAGAAAGCCGTTGTTGTCGACGAAGCGTTCCCGGTTTTCACGGTTGCGGTTGTGTACAACTGCGACCTGCGAGGTTAGTCCCAAGAAAGGCCAGTCTTGCCGGTAGAGATTGAATAAAAATACGTCATCATCGCGCAAGTCGGCACCGACGTCGTTCAGGCCGCTATTTGTATCTTTCTCCATGCGTCGAAACAGGCCGATGTTGTATTGCCACAAATTGTTATTGCGCGTGCCGAACAGGCGAATGCCGAAAGGTGCGTCCTGGAACAGGAAACCACGAAAATCAGCCGTGATTGGCTGAATGCCGATACGCAGGCTGTCGAAGTCATACCGCTCGGAAACGTTGCGCAGGTGCTTGTCGACGAAAAGTCCCTGTATGCCGGCATGGTTGTCGTTGCGCCGTGTCGGTTCGGTTGTATCGACACGTAGCAGGCCGGCTTCTTCCACCTTGACGCTAGTAAAGTTGAATACGGGCAGGACACGAAGCTCCCAGTCGGGCGGCTTGAAGACCGTGTCACCTTTGTAAAGCACGAATTCCGTAATCAGGTTTTGTGTGAAGGCTGACTGGACGGGCTCGCCGACAAGGTCGATCGAGCCTGTTGACGGTGACGTGGCTGTGGCGACTGGGGTCGGAATGCTTCGACGCTCGAACGTAGAGTCCGAAATCAGGCTCATCGAGAAGAACCAGTCCCCCCCGAAAGCCGGACGGTCCCCTTTGAGCACGTTATTGCCGTTGTAAGGGTCCCACTTGCGCTCGGGATAACCGAGCGCTGATACGATGCGCCAGCGATCCGGAACAGCCGCAAACTCTGGCAGCGGCCGCCAGATGGCAGGCTGCAATCCCTTATCCTCGCAGGCACCCTGATCCGGGATTGGTGACCCGGGCCGGCGGCGTATACGCTCTTCGCCGAACGTGCAGTCAGGGCGTGAATCAAGGGCCATTTCTTCCGCCATCGTCGAACCGCTCGGAGAGAATGCCACCAACATCAATGCGAGCAGCTTCGCTTTACTTACCTTCGCAAACATTCTGCTCGTCACTGTCGATATAAGGCGAAATAGGGCAATTGACGTAGCGCAGTCGGACCCCTTGCGGAGCCAGGGTATCGCTGCGAATGGCTTTGTCCGCATTGCCGAAACCGCCAAGGGACTGGCCAGCGCGGTGCACGCCAAGGAATGCAATCATGTCGTCCTGGTCGATACCGTCACCGGACACCCCGACACCGCCAATTAGTTGGTTGCCGCGATAGATGGGTACGCTACCCGGAAAGATCTGTGTGCCGTTAGCAAGCTGGCCGATGACGCCAGCCGTTACAAAGCCGTTGTCAAATCCATCGATGCCCGTGCAATTTGCCGGGACGTCCGGCACAAGCCCGGCGACGAAACCGACATGCTGAATGATGGCGTTGTAGACGAGATCGAGCTGTAGTCCTGTTGAGAACGGACTCCACTCTCCGGCCGGCTTACTGAATGGTCCTTCCGGGTTGCCCGTGACGCCATCGGGATAAAAGGGTCGCGACAGGTTGCCGCCTGCGCGATCCGAAAAAGCGATGGCACCATCGGTCAATGCATTCGGCAAGCCCAGGAATGTCTGCACAGCGGTCACGTATTGCGACAGGGGCTCCTTGCGCAGCACGACGAGCCCTCCGTTGAGATACGTGGCAGGTGGTACGCCGCTGAGAGCGCTGCCAGCGGCGGCCGACGAAAAGAACGACGCCGTACGCGCTTTCTGTAACGACACATCTATGCCGAACACGGGCGCATCGCGGCTGCGCACGATTCCGAGTATTACGCCATTGGAGTCGACGACCGAGATTGTGACGCGTGCCGGTGTACCAAACGGACGGCGGATTTGCGCACGCATGCGATTGGCCAGCGTGAGGCTCTCGGCCAGTATCGTCTGTACCTCGACAGCTGTAAGTGCATTGACACCGTCCGTGCCCGCGATGGGCCGGTAGCGCTCGGCGTCGAGTGAGTCGACGAGCACATACGCGTCGAGACCCTGGAAGTCGAGTGCATCGGGACGTATCCCGGATGTTGCATGGCCGAACGCGGTACCCGCGCTGACATTGGCTGCAACGTAACCCGGCACGGCAACCAGCGCACCGACGACATTGTTGATGCTGGCGAACGACGGTGCTGTGTTCGGATCACTCATCAGGTCGCCGGGAGCGCTATCGGTGAAGCGTAGCGTGCGTCCGTCAACAGCGATCCGATTGGCGCGCCGCATATCGGGCGCCGCAAAACCCGACGCACCCGCTATTGCGATTAACTCGTCGTTATCGCTGTCGACATCCGAAATATCCGGGTCGAACGAGTACAGTCCGTCGCTGATGACGCCGACGCCGCCAACAGCGGTGCCAACCTTATACAACGGCAGGCCGCCCGGGTCGGCGGAAAGACCGAGCGGGGACCGGAATGGCCCGGCAGAAGGTGCGCCGCCGCCAAAACGCATCATCAGGTCTGAGCACGCCAGCTGACTGAACTGCACGCCGAACAAGGGCCCCGCAGGTTGCTGGTTGTCGAGCGGATTGAAATGATCCTGCACGATCTGGCTTGCGGTCCGGGTGGTGAACGCATTGCCCTCGGTCGAGAGATAAGCTGCCGTTACGGCCTTGGCGATCGCCGCCGCGGCATCGGGCACAATGTTGACGGCTTCAAGCCCGCCATCGGCCCCGGCGCCGGGCGAAGCCACCGTGACAGCCGCCGCAGCACCCGTCATGCGGAACACGGCGAGCACGTTACCGACTCGGTCGACAACGGCAATCGTCGCACTGACGCCACGCGCCTGCGCTTCGGCCACCGCCTGGGCGATGACGGTTTCGACCTCGGCAATCGTCAGGCTCGTTGCGACATCGCCGCATGACCCCTCACAACCTGACCCAGGTGTTGCAGGATCGACGTCGCCGGCCTGCTTCTGCGACCCGCCACTGCAGGCAACCAGCACGAGCATCAGCAATGCCAGGCCGATCGCGTGCAGCCTCATTCCCGTGGTCCCTTGGATTCAAAGTGAAAGCTGTGACACATAACGCAGGTACTGGGCGTCTGGCCAGGAGCATTGCGGCGCGCAAAGCCGCTGCCGTGGCAATCGCGACAGTTTTCGATGCCGGGGACGAGGACATCGGTGGCCGACGCGGACGTCCTTGCTTCGTGGCAGTCGCCGCAGGCCGAAATCTCGGTCTGGTGCGCAGCATGTGTGAAGAAGGCGTTGCTGAAAAAGTGCGTCGTGAGTTCGACCGGCTCGACATGCCATGGTACGTCGCCGTCGACACGGGTCACGGTGTGGCAGTTCGTACACGCGCGCCGTTCGAACAGGTCTTCGGCAATTGCCAGTGCCTCGACGCGTGCCTCGGCTGCGGCGCGGTCGCGGTCGGCTCGCGATAGCCGTTGACCCGGGCGACGCACACGCTGCTCGACAGCATCGGGGTCCTCACCGAGAAGCCGCGCGCTGTAATACTCGATCAATGACTGAACGACCGTCTCCGGGTCTCCATGCGGCACGGTGCGCGTCGTATCATCGGGATCGAAACTCAACGTATGACAGTCGCTGCAGTGCACATCCATCCTGATTGTTTCGAATCCCGCGCCGCCGGGTTCCTGGATGTGGCATTCATTGCATTCGATTACGCGGCGCCCAGCAGGCGTGACAATGCCCTGCTCGGCCAGATGAGCCGCGTGGTCAAATTTGAGATTCGAATCCTCAGCCTGTCCGGCAGCATTGAATTCAGGATGGTCATCGAGGAAATCAGCAGCACTGTCCAGGGCAGCATCGGGCGGGGTGTTGGCGTGGCAATCGCCGCACAGGCCCTGGTGCTGGTTGACGAGTTGCTCGGGCTCGTTGTGTTCGAGGTGACAACTGGCACAGCGAATTTCGCCCAATACGGCAGCGGTTGAATGCACGACATGACGGTCGACGGTGTGGCAAGCCTCACATGCGCTGTCCGGAACGCGTTCAAATGCATTGAGATGGCAAAGATCGCATTCGGCGGCCGTAGTGGAGTGTGCGCTGTGGATAGGCCCGGCCTGCAGGAACATATCGTACGTGTAGATCGGCAGTACGAATCCGAGCAGGGCCACGACGGCAACGAGCGTCCACGAGAGACGCCGCTTACTCCAGCCACCAACATCGGACACGGGTTCACTCCAGCGCGTAACGAAGTGTTCCGTGCTTGCGTCATCACTCAGCTCGAACGAGATTGCGAAATCGATACCGTCTGGCGCGTCAATGACCTTGATGACGTTTGCACCGACCTCGATGATATCGCCGACCGCAAGCTTCGATGCACGTTGTGATCGGCCATTGACGATGATGCCGGTCAGCGCACTCGATGAAACATGCACGCCGTCGGGTTTTTGCTCAATGACCGCGTGCTGCAGCCGTGCCCGGAGGTCCCTTAGCTGCAACACCTGGTCGGTGGCGCGACCGATGGTGATCGTCGGCGCATCGACGACCTTGTCCCTGTACTCGACACCGCCCGCCGGGTTCCTCGAAATAAATCGAATAAGGTATTTCACGGCGTCACCAGTACAGGAACACGGTAACGATATGAGCGATGAGGGCCATCAGCATCGCGGCAGTGAGCGGCACGTGAAAATACAGCCAGATCTCCATCGTGGCTTGCAACCTCAGGTCTTCGGCGATTTGCCTGAGTAGCTGCCGCTTGTTACGTATCAGCGCCGAGAGTTCGCCAATTTTTGCCAGTGAATCGGCATCGACCGCGCGCGACTGCTCATTTGCCAGCCAGTCTAGGGCCGCCTCCTGCCCCGGGTTGGCCATCACTGTCGTCTTGCCCCCCTGGCGCAGAATGATCTGCGACAGATCGCGCCCGCGCAGCCGTGTCCACAGGGTGCTGCCGAGCTGCGTACGTGAGACGCCGCTTTCGACGAGTTCCTGGAACTCTTCGCTGAGCTCGCCGGCGACACGTTGGGCGCGCCGATCGAGGTCCTCGAGCTGATCCATTAGCTCAGGCCGGCTCGAACCGTCGCGGTTAGCGCTGGCCCGCTCGGGATACCTCATGTAGATGAAAACTCCCCACAGGCCGCTGGCAATAACGAGCACCATCAGCGCGAATGCGACCGTGTGTACGTTCATGCCGAACTGAAAGCCGGCGTGAAGCACCACGACGACTAGCAGGGCAACGCCGAGATAAACATGCGCCGACAGCCAGCCTTGTACTGTGCCGCGTGTCGACGAATAGCGGCGCTTGCGCACGCCGAACCAGGTCAGCCAGAGAATGAGCAGTACGCCAGTGGTGCCAAGTGTATAGCCGAGCACAGTGCCGCCGTTCGACGGCTCCTGGGGATCGTCGAAGAGGTATGCGACGATAGCGAGTAACGACACTCCGAGGGCGATCCATAGGTAACGGCGTTTGCGGTAGGCGAGTATCGATTCGTGCATGTCAGCTCGCCTTCTTCGTCAGGTTGACGAATTCCGCCGGGCTCATACGCAGTGCGGCACCCGTCGGGCAGGCGCGCACGCAAGCGGGACCGCCCTTGAGGTCCATGCACATGTCGCACTTGACGGCTTTTTTCATCGCCCCCGATGCGTCGACCGGTTTGCGTTGACCGGGGGCCGCGCCGCGCCCGGTCATGATCCACGAGATCAGGTTCGGCGCTCTCTCTTTCTCGCCCGCCATCTGGATGACGCCATACGGGCAGTTTCGCTCGCAATTGCCGCAACCGATGCAGCTGTCCTCGATAAACACCTCGCCATTGGATGCGCGCCGGATCGCATCGGGTGGGCAGTCTTTCATGCAGTGCGGGTCTTCGCAGTGCCGGCACGAGGTGGGCACGTGGATTTCGGCATATGTCGGCCCAGCCGATCGGTCGAGGCGAGATGTACCGCCATGAGTCTCGGCACAGGCTTTTTCGCAGTTGTCACAGCCAACACATAGCGATTCGTCGATAAGCAACACGTCAGTGGCTTCACCGAGACCTTGTTGCATCAGGAAGGAGATCAGGTCGCCGGCATCCGGTGCGGCTTCCATGCGCAGGTTTTCACTGAGCCGGTCTTTCATCGTATCTTGCACGCGCTCGCGCAGGCCGGTTTGCGACAACAACAGTTGCTGGAACACGTCGGCTCCCAGGAAGATCGACTCGGTTGCAACCGTTGCGCGCACGGTGGCCGAGCGTTTCGCCTGGCCGAGCAACGCCATTTCGCCCACGTAGTTGCCGGCTGCGACGTAAGTCGTCACGATGTCACGGCCGCCGATGTTCCGGGTTACCGAAACCGAGCCGCTGCGAATCAGGTGCAGCCCGTCGCCATCATCACCCTCGGCGAACAGCTCGTCCCCTGCCTTGAACAACTTGAGTTCGGTCTTCGCCGCTACGGCGGCAACCTTATCAAATGGCAGGTCCGGGACGAGCCCGGCACGCAGCGTGCGAATAATGAAAAACTGGTCGATGATTCGTCGCACGCGTTTGTAGGTGTTCATCAAGCGAATAATTTCGCGGCGCGGTGATTCAAGCAATACGCAATCAACCGATGCGCGCACAGTGGCTGAACGGCGACGACCCGACAACAGGCTCATTTCGCCGAAGAACTGGCCGCGTTCGAGGCGTATCGACTTGCCACCGTCTGTCTCGATACTGACCTCGCCTTCAATGATCGTGATGAACGAATTCGTGTAGTCATTCTGCTGAAAGATCACATCACCGGCCCTGGGGGTCAGAATCTCACTGGCCAGCACCAGCTCCCGCAGTACGAGTCCGTTGATGTCGGCGAACAACGGTATGCGCTTGCGAATCAGGCTCAGCGTGCCGTCGACGTCGTTACCAAAAGGCAGGCTGCGAAATTTCTGCTCCAAGATACTGTGGTCGGCCGGGAGGATGTCGTTGCCTGCGATGAATTCGGCGACCTCGTAGCCCTGGTTCATTGCCTGTTTGATCAACGGGTAGCCGCCAAGCGCGCCAATGACATACAGGCCGGGCACATTAGACTCATAGCGGCCAGTCAGTTCCGGCAGCGTTGTCGGGTCATCGCTGGGGAATTCGATACCGCACGATTCGACGAATCCGCGCGGTGGAATAGCGCCGAGGCGCGCGATGATGCGGTCGCAGTTAACGCGCGTTTGTCCGGTTTCGGTGTTAAGGACGATGCTCCGGCTGGCGTCGACCGACGCGACGTTGGTCTTGTAGAAGCAGGTAATGGAGCCGTCTTCGATGGCCCGCGTGATCAGGTTGAGATTGCCTTCCTTGGCGCGCGCAAATTCGTCGCGGCGATTGATGATGATGACCGAGTTGCTGCGCGCGAGGGCGATGGCGTTCTCGATCGCTGCATCGCCTGCGCCTACAATGACAATCGTTTCGCCCTGGTATTCGTCGGGGTCGTCGAGCGTATACTGCACGAAGTCGCCGTTCTCTCCAGGAACACCGAGCTTGCGCGGGTTACCTTGCAGGCCGATTGCGAGAATCACGGCCTTGGCCTGCAGCGCTTCGCCGTCAGCCAGTGTCAGTTCCAAATTCGGCGCTGCACCGGAGATAGCCGTCACTTCTGCGCTGTAACGCACGTTGACGCCGAGCCTGACAATGCCGTCCTGCCAGGCGCCAAGCACGGCTTCGCGGGTCCCGGCAGAAAACTCGAGGTCACTCCTGAGCGGCACAACCGTTGGCTCGGCCATGACGTGCTTGCCCTTCTGATACCGCTGGATGGTATTGGCCGGCGCGGCGGTTGCCTCGAGTAACACATACTCGAGACCGAGTTCGGCGGCGCGGGCGGCCGCACTCAGGCCGGCCGGCCCACTACCGACAATGACGACGTCGAAACTCACGGATTGCCAAATGCGGCGGCACCGGACACAGAGACCGTACCGCCCTGGTCCTGCAAGCTGAACGTCAGGCCGACGCCACCCGGAAATGTCGGGTCCGAGGCCGGGCCGGAGTCGCTGAAAAAGCCAGAGAAGCTACCGCTCCCAATCGCTGTGCCGGTTGGGTCGGTGATCGTTACGTTGTTGTAAATGCCCTGGAACAGGTGGGCGGGTAGTTGTGCCGCGGCGCCGATGCTGCCCTGGCCCGCCGCCGTCCAGCTGGCACCATTGATATCGATGACGAGCGTGCTGTCGACCAGCATGTTCGTGAAATCGGCATCAAACGTTGCCGCTCCGAGTACACCGGTATTGCCAAAGTTATCGGTTGGTGACGTGTTGCCAATGAGCGTGTAACTGGCCGTGCCGGCAATGGGCATGGCGGGCGCGGCTGTCCACTGCGGGCTGCTGACCCAGTGAATGCTTTGCGTGCCGAGGTCCTGGCCTGTGACGGTGCCGTCGCTGAGCGTGATCGATGCCATGCCGCCGGCCCAGCGCCCCCAGCGAAGCACGGTCACCGAGTCGAATCCAGTGTCCACGTTCGCTGACGAGCCAATATCGAAGGTTGCCGTATCAGGCCCGCTGCGTAACGGGAAACCACCCGTAAAACTCGTAACGTTGTTGTTGCCGTCGAGCTGGTATTCACCCGACAGGTTGTCGGAAACGAAGCTCCAGACCGTATCCACGAGGCCGAGCGGTCCCGTTGAGAAACCGATTGTCCGATTCTGCGGATCGGGCAATCCGCCTGGCGTCAGGTCCACTTCATTTCCGTCGCTACCGATGCCCCGTATCTGCTGCGCCGGCGGCTCCCGTCCCGTGTCATCGCTGGTGTCCGCATCGCTGGCGGGTTGCTGTGCGCTGGAATCGGGTGCGCGACGTGTGCCAAGTGCCGCATCAAAACCGGTAGGCGGCACCGCATCATCCGGTGGGTCCACAATGCCATCATCATCGAGATCGTCACCGAAACGGAAATCGGAATCGTCGATGAAAACCGGCGGCGCTTCGTCCAGGCGTGCGGGCTGACGTGTATCAAACGGAATGTAGGCATACTCGCCTGCGACGAGCACAAGCGTCGCTATCTCGTTGCTGAACGCTATGCTGCCGTCGAGCACCATCAGGTACAGACCGTCCGGTACCGTGGCACCGGGCGTCACTCCGGGCGCCGTATCACAGTCGCCACTGCAGAGCAGTGCGGCAAAGTCGGTGCCGCGAATACCGAGCACACCAACGGCTGTCCGTACTTCATAATCGGAGGGGTCTTCCCTGCCAATCGCGCCCGTGATCGTGCGGAAGCCGCCTTTGACAAGATTCAGAACGCTGCTATTGTCATCACTCGTGACGACGGCCGGGCCGGCCGTGCTTTCCGACGAGGCGTAAACATATTCTCCGATCTGCACGCGGCTGTTTGGCCGGATCGCGATTTTAGCGTCGTCAATCATCAAGAGCTGGGCACGCGAAGCGTCTCCGGTGATGACGAAGTCCTCGGCGAGTATCGCGTCACCTTTCTCCAATGAAACGGCTGGCTGACGTTCGGCCGTTACGCTACCGGTCGCAAACAAGACGGTGCCAGCATCCTGTGCCGGGGCATTGCCCGTAGCGAACAGCAAAGCCAGCGCAAACAATCTCGAGACAGGGTGCTTATTCATCTTGGCTCCCATCGAATCAGCAGCCCGACTTCGGTGCGGTCCCAGTCATAGAGCGAAACGTCGGATTCGTTGTCGATGTAGCGGAGTCGCGGCACGATCGATAGGCCGTCTGTCATGACGTCACGAAATTCGATCTGCACTACGGACGACAATTGCGTGTCTTTACGCGGCGCGCCAAAAAACAGTTCATCGAAATCGCTCCTTAGACTGCCGACCGATGCAAACAGGTACGTGTTATCGCCAATCGCGGTATTGACACTCAGTCGCGCACCTGACTTCGAATTGCCGTATGGCGAGCCGGATTGTCGTTCGCTGTCTTCGCCGCCTATCGCTTCTAACGCGAGTTGTCCCCGGGCCTGGAACCGATAAGCGAGGCCTACCGTGTAAAGCAGGCGATCGACATCGAGCACCTCGATGGCTTCGTCGTAACGCAAGGCACCGCCACGCAGTGCCAGGCTAAGCTCCCAGCGCTCATTGAGTCGCCGGCCTATGAGCAGGTTGGCGCCCGTGTAAGACTCGTTGGATTCACCGTCACGACTTGCGGCGTAGGCGTCTACGCTAAAGCGCCCGAAATTGGCGCCGCTCTGCCAGATCATGCCGCCGATGCCACTCAGTATCCCGGCGTCGACGAACGAAGCGTCGGGGTTCTTGCGGTAACCGGCGTGTGCGCCGAGATGCCAGGCGAATCTCGCGCTACGCGGTACGGTCCAGTTGAATCCGGCGCCGCCTTCGAAAAACGATGATTCGGTTGCGAGGTTTTCGGGCGTCAGCGCAAAACCGAGGAACTGCTGATTGTCAGTCGATCCATTGGCATTGTCATCATGGCCAACCATGAGTTCGGCGTAGGGACGAAAGTCGCTGCGCGGTGTGCCGGGGGTCGCATTGATCGCCGTGAGGTACTGGTCGATGACAGCGCGCACGGCAGGCGGCGGGTTTTCGCTCAATAGAGCAGCAAATAGTGGGCGCGCTTCGTCAAGATCACCGCCTTCGAAATGAGCCCGCGCAAGTTCCATGCGGGCGCCGGAGAACTCTGGAGCCGAAAGGGCCGCACGCTGCAAACTGAGTACCGCTTCGGCAATGCGGCCGGAGTCCAGCGCGGCCACACCAAGCAGGTAGTCAAAAAAGGTGTTTCCGGAATGCTCTGATTCGAGTGGCTGCAACAGCGCATAAGCCGCCTGCGCACTACCGGTCGCGAGCAGCGTTTCAGCCTCGCCCAGTACCTGGCGCAGCTCGGCCACCGTACTCACCTGCACGGTCTGCTGCGCATGGACGCTCGATGGCGCCAGTACGCAGAACACTAGCGCGACCACTGTTGTAGCAATCAGCCTCAGCATCGAGACCCCCCACGGTCATTTGCTCAGGTGTTCGAAGACTCCGTCCCAGTCATCCGGTGGTGGCTCGGCCCTGAACCGCTCAATGCGATCAAGATACACATTATATAGGACGTTATCTGTGCGGTCCTTCAATGCCTGGAATGAGTCCTGTGCCTCATTCCAGGCCCTGCTCCGGTAGGCGGCAAGCGCCGCGCCATATAACGCCAGTTCCTGTGCCGTTTCTCGGCTGATTTCGCCGCCGGGCCCGAGCGGCTCGAAAATTGCGACAGGCCTATTCTTTCCTTTGACCCGCACGAGGTCCAGTTCACGAAACGTGTAATCAGGAACGAGTTTGGTTGTCTGGTCGTTGACGATGATGTCGACGCCATACTGTTTGGTGAGCCCCTCCAGCCGCGAGCCCAGGTTCACGGTGTCGCCCATGACGGTATAGGCAATGCGAAACTCCGAACCCATGTTGCCAACGTTCATCTCGCCGCTCGCAATGCCGACGCCGACTCGAATAGCTGGCCAGCCTCGCGCAGCGAACGGTTCGTCCAGGGCCCTGACAGCCGCAATCATGTCGAATGCCGAGAGCAGTGCATGGCGCGCATGCTCCGGATCTGCAAGGGGCGCGCCCCAGAACGCCATCACACAATCACCCATGTACTTGTCTATCGTACCGCGGTGCATCTGGATGGCGCGAGTAAATGGTGTCAGGAACTCGTTCATCATCTGCGTCAGCTCGATCGCGTCGAGCCTTTCCGAGATCGTGGTGAAGCCACGCACATCCGAGAACAACACCGACATTTCGCGTGATTCGCCTTCAAGAGAAATTTCCTCGCCGGTTTCATCAATCTCTTCGACAAGCGACGGGGGAATATACTGACCGAACATCTGCGACAAGTGACGCTTGTTTCGCTGTTCGACGAAGAACCGATACGTGATTTGCAGCATGGCCGCGAGCATTGTGTAAACGAGCAGCGATGCGAGTGGCACGACGAGTCCGAACGACATCCAAAGCCAGAGGTTTCCGGCCATCGCAAAGGCGACGATTGCAATGACGAAGATCAGTGACGTCACCGGTGCAAGACGTGGCAACAGCAGCGCCATAAGCAAGCCAGTAATTAAGAGCAGTGTGAACTCGAGACCGTCGGACCACGCCGGTTGCTGCCTGATCGTATTGTCCAGCAGGCCTGCGATCAGGTTCGCATGTACTTCGACACCGATGTAACGCTGGCCGACCGGCGTGGAGCGCAAGTCGAGCAGACCGGCCGCGCTGGCTCCGAGGAGCACGATCTTGCCGTTGAGCAATGCGTGTGGCGCCGAGCCGTCAAGCACATCCTTCGCCGAGACAAATGCAAAGCTTTCCTGCGGGCCTCGGTACGGAATGTATACCGCCACCTGCTCGTTTACAGGGACAAGTTGGGATCCCAGTAGCAGATGTTCGAGTTCGATGCCGCCAAGCTGCGCACCGGGCGCAAAACTCAGGCTCACATCGGGTTGCCCGAGAATGACGTGCGCCACCGCCAGCGCCAATGATGGATACAGGTCGCCTTTGTATCGCTGCACGAGCGGTGCACGGCGGAATACGCCGTCCGCGTCGATGATCGGAGAGTCGAAGAAGCCGCCCGCCATCGCATTTTCCTGCAACTCGCGCAGGGTGCCGGCGAAACCCACGGCTTCGACGAACGGTACCGAGACACCCCGTAGCGCATCGGCGTGGACTATCGGCTGCGGCAATACGCCTGTTGCCTCGGGCTCATTGCCGCCGAGATAGTCTTTGAAGACGAAACCGGTAACTACGTCCCGCGCGATAAAAGACTCTGCAAAACGACTATTGCTGTCGAGGGTCTTACGTAACCGTGCGAGTTCGGCGCCAACCACCGGGTCGGCTCCAATGTCGCTGGCCGCCAGTTCATCAAGCAGTCTTTCGGCCGACGTTTCCTCGGCTTCGCCAAACAATGCATCGAGCCCGAGGACACGTATCCCGTAGGCATCGAACAGCTTATCGATGATGTCTGCCAGCGTATTTCGCGGCCACGGCCACTGCCCGAGTTCTGCCTGGCTGGCCTCGTCAATGTCGACGATGACGATGCGTTCATCGATCGTACCCGGCATCGTGAGCCTGACGCGTACGTCATAAAGATAATTCTCAACACGGTCGATGACTTCGAAACGGGGGCTGTGGGCGATATGCATGGTGAACAACGCAAGTGCTCCGGCGCTGATCGCAACTCGTACAAGCAATCGGACAGTTCGCGTGCGTTGGGCCGACGTCATGGTGTCAATGTACACGAATCTGGCCCGCCCCATAAAACCTGTCCGGCTGCAAAAAGAGAGGCCCTGTCCCCAATAAACGCTTCAAAAGCACCCTACTCCTGTCCCGCCGGCCGGAAGCGCCTATTGCCCTGCTCTGCACAATGTTCTCGGGCATGGAAAAAATCGCCGGCGCTGGGTATTGTGATCCTCGAGGGCTCAACTCGAGGGTTCTTGAAAAACGCCGACCGAACACGTTTCGACCTGTTTCAGGAAATGCCACAGGAGACCGAATCGATGAGCACGAGCACCGACGCATTCAATCCAGCGCCCCTGCTGTTGCGCAGCAATGCCGACGGCATTGCCACACTGACGCTGAATCGCCCGGCACAATACAATGCATTGTCCGAAGATCTGCTGGTTAGCTTGCAGAGCGAGCTGGATCAGATCGCTCAGGACGAAACGGTGCGAGTCGTGATTATTGCCGCCGAGGGCAAGGCGTTTTGCGCGGGCCATGATTTGAAGGAAATGCGGGCCAGCGAAGACCGCGCCGTGCACCAGGCGCTGTTTGATCGATGCGGACGCATGATGATGAGTATCCATCGGTTGCCGCAACCCGTCATCGCCTGCGTCAACGGCATTGCCACGGCAGCCGGCTGCCAGCTGGTCGCGAACTGCGACCTGGCCGTGGCGGCCGAAGACGCGCGATTTGCCGTCTCGGGTATCAACGTCGGCTTGTTCTGCTCGACCCCGGCCGTGCCTCTGAGCCGCAACCTGTTGCGCAAACAGGCCATGCAGATGCTGCTGACCGGGGATTTCATATCGGCTGAGGAGGCAAAAGCATGTGGCCTGGTCAACGAAGTTGTAGCGGCGGCAGACCTCGACTCGGCGACGCATGCGCTCGCTGCCAAAATTGCCGGCAAGTCTGCGCACTCGATCAGGCTGGGCAAGGAAATGTTCTACAAGCAACTGCCAATGGACCTGGCCGACGCGTATGCCTACGCCAGCGAACGAATGGCCTGCAACATGGACTCGCATGACGCGCGCGAAGGTATCGATGCCTTCATCCAGAAGCGCAAGCCAGAGTGGAAGCACGAATAGCGGCGCCTCATGTCGGACTCGCAGTATTCGACTGATCTCGACAAGAATGCGGCCAACTATTCGCCGCTGTCACCGCTGACGTTTATCGAACGGGCCGCAGCGGTCTATCCCGAGCGCTGTGCCCTGGTTTACAACGAGGTGCGACGCAGCTGGTCGGAAACGTATCGCCGCTGTCGCCGGTTCGCCGGCGCCCTGCAGCAGCACGGCGTGACGGCAGACGACACCGTCGCGCTGATGCTCCCTAACGTACCTGCAATGTACGAGGCGCATTACGCCATCCCGATGGCGGGCGCGGTCATTCATGCGATCAACATTCGCCTCGACGCCGACGCGATAGCTTTTCAGCTGCAGCACGGCGGCGCCAGCGTACTGCTCACCGACCCCGAGTTCAGCGCGACCGTCGCAGCGGCCCTGGAGCAGCTCGACGATAAGCCGCTCGTCATAGACGTCGATGATCCCGCGATTGAGGACGGCGAGCGGATCGGTGACATTGAATACGAGGATTTCCTGGCATCCGGCGATGCCGAATTCGCCTGGCAGCTGCCGGGCGACGAATGGCAGGCGATCGCGCTCGGCTACACGTCGGGCACTACCGGCAACCCCAAAGGCGTCGTTACCCATCACCGCGGCGCGTTTCTCAATGCAGTCTCCAATATACTCGCCTGGAACATGGGCCCGCATCCCGTGTACCTGTGGACCCTGCCGATGTTTCATTGCAATGGCTGGTGCTTCCCGTGGACGACGGCAGCCCTGAACGGCACGAGCGTTTGCCTGCGGGCTGTACGCGACGACGCAATTTTCACGGCCATCCGGCAGCACGGTGTTACCCATCTGTGCGGTGCACCTATCGTCCTGAACCTGATGGCGAACGCCGGCGCCGAACTCACGAAGCTGGTCGAGCGCCCGGTCAACGTGATGACCGCGGGCGCGGCGCCGCCGCCAGCGGTGCTCGAGGCCATGGCCCGGCTCAATTTCAACGTCACCCATACTTACGGGCTGAC
>JABAOE010004860.1_pt1 | contig 28417 bp, 24 predicted proteins | sample 7062141 | NCBI WGS metagenome assembly JABAOE01 (sample SAMN14538627, study PRJNA623070) | marine sediment metagenome | biome: marine biome [ENVO:00000428]; feature: marine pelagic biome [ENVO:01000023]; material: deep marine sediment [ENVO:00002113] | place: India: Gulf of Khambhat ...
CAAGCACATTCTCCGCACCACGTTGGGGCGGCTCATTCGACCGTTTCCTCACGAGATCGCGTCAGGCTAGCCACGATCAGCGTGGCCAACCCCAGCAACACCTCGTCCACGAACGGGATGAAGTCGGGGATCAGGAGATCGATCACGAAGACCACCGCCAGAACCGTGAACAGCGTCGGGAACCGGAGTTTGCTCATCCGCTCCGTGATGGCGGTCAGGATCAGACTGGTGATCGCGGCCATGAGTGCATCATGCCATCTGCGATACCATGGCGGGGATGTTGCGCGGGAAAGATCCGATCCCATGAGCGCCCCGTCGATCCGTCACGGGCAGGCCTCCGACCTCGATGCGATTTCCAGGATCTACGACCATTACGTCGCGACCACCCATGTCACGTTCGACCTCGAGCCACCCGGCGCGGAGCGCCGCCGAGCCTGGTTCGAGCAGTTTTCCACCGCCGGGAGGTTCCAGCTATACGTGGCGTCCGGAGGCGGCGAGGTGCTCGGTTTCGCCTGCAGCACGCCGTTCAAGGAGCGCGCGGCGTATGACATCTCGGTCGAGACGACCGTTTATCTGGACCCCGATGCCGTCGCGCGCGGGCTCGGACAGCGCTTGATGGCGACGTTGGTCGAGGCCCTCGAACGCGCCGGCGTGCACCGAGCTTACGCCGGAGTGGCCTTGCCCAACGACGCATCCGAGGCGCTCCACGGCAAGCTCGGTTTCCGGCGCGTCGGGGTGCTCAGCGAGGTCGGCCGGAAATTCGATCGTTACTGGGACGTCGCGTGGTACGAAAAACGCCTCGGAGCGAGCTGACATGGGTTTCGATCGACCGCCACGCGGGACCGTGTTCTCGTCGCACAAACGCAAGACCTGCCCTCGTTGCGGGCACCCCGAGGATGCCTGCGCCTGTTCGAAAGCCGCCGCCGCTCCGAGCGGGCCGGTGAGAGTGTGTCGCGAAACGAAAGGTCGCAAGGGGAAAGGCGTGACGGTCGTGCGGGGGCTGGCGCTGCAACACGAAGAGCTCAAAGCGATCGCCAAACGTCTCAAGCAAGTCTGCGGCTCCGGCGGAACCGTCAAGGGAGACACGATCGAGATCCAGGGTGATCACCGCGATCGGGTCGTCGACGAGCTGATTCGTGCGGGTCATGACGCGAAGCGCGCCGGCGGGTAAAAACAAGGCTCAGGACAACCGGGCGACCTTGCGTCTCGAGCCGTACCCCTCAATAGCTCGAGCGGCCGGGCCCCGGTTGTTCTGAGCCCATCCCCTCTTCCTGGCCCGCCGATCTTACCTCTTCTGCGGGAAATGTGAAGGGGTCTCTTGCACGCGACCCGGTTTCAAGCGAACGACCGGTCCGCAGGCGAAAAAAAGTTTGCGTTTACGCCGACATGAACGTCGGCAAAAAGACGACGTAGCCGACGGGCCTACCGTCACGCGGATCGATCCAACCGCCTCACCCGGTTCGGCTTACCGTTCGAGTCTGGCTGCGACCCGTTGGACGCACTATCCGGTCGCTGACAGCGCACATACCTGCCTGGCCGGCGCCGCATGCTTGCGCGTTTTCCGGCTCCCTGCTTAGGTTTGCGGCATGGTCCTCTCGAGGCTTCATGTCGATTCGGTGGACACCCGCTGTCGCGTATCCGGACAAAGCGAGAATTCACTGGCGTCGACGCCGGATCGTCCGTATCGGGAAAACCGATCGCGTCGTTTTGTCGCGACACGGGACACCGGAACCGCGACCCCCCGTTTTGAAATCGCGGGCAACGAGAGGCCTTTTGACTCCTCTCGTTTTGGCATCGTGCTTGCGTTTCCTACCCGGGTGTCCGGACGACGGACCGGGCGCGAAAGCAGGTGGGTGATCATGCGAAACAGGATCCAACGCAAAGGCAAGCGAGTTTTGATTCTCGTCGGCCTGCTCAGCGCGCTACTCGGCGGCGCGGGTTGGAACTCCATCGACTCCGCGACAACCCCCGACGAAACCTGGTTGCAGCAACAAGCGCAGGTGCGCAGAGAGCTCGCCTTCGCGGCCGTCCTCGATGTCGTGCGTCAGCACCGTCCGACAGCGGCCGAAGGCTGGCATCAGACTCTTGCGACAGCGATCGTCGAAGAAGCGTACGCTGAAGAGGTCGACCCTCTGCTGGTCACCGCGATCATTGCCAAGGAGAGCTCGTTCAAGAGCCGCGTCGTCAGCCACGCCGGCGCGGTCGGTCTGATGCAGTTGCGCCCCTGGGTCGCCGAGGACATGGCCCTGCGCACCGAGGTCGAGTGGAACGGGCGGGAGACCCTCCACGCGCCGCACCTGAACGTGCGGCTGGGTGTGCGCTACTACAAGGAGCTGATCGAGCGGTTCGGCGACCAGCAGATCGCCCTCACCGCGTACTGCTTCGGTCCGAGCCGAGTCTCCATGCAGCTGCGTGCGGGGACCTTCGACGGTAGCCGCTACGCCCGCGACATCCTCACGCACTACCGGCAACTCCACGACCCCCGCGCCTGATCCCGCTGCCAAGCGCGCCCGCGGCTGCTAAGCTCGGCCGTCGGGAGGCGGAGATGCCCGTTCAGGCGTTCAAGGAACAGCTGGCCGAGGAGTACGAGCGTAGGTTCCCGCGCTCGGCCGCGCACCACCGGGCCCACGCGGCCAGCCTGCTCGACGGCTGTAGCCACGCCGTGCGCTGGGCGGAGCCGTTCATGCCCGTCGCGTCGCGCGCTTCCGGGGCCCGAGTCGTCGATCTCGACGGCCACGAGTTCGTCGACTACTGGCAGGGCCACTTCACGAACCTGCTGGGCCACAACCCGCCGTTGATCCGGGACGCGCTCGCTCGCGCGCTCGACGAGGGTCGCGGCCTGCAGACCGGGATGTTGCACGAGCTCGAGGCCCGTGCCGCGGAGCTCATCGTGGAATGCACGGGTACCGAATCGGTGCGCGTCACCACCAGCGGTTCGCTCGGCACGTTCTACGCGTCGCTGCTCTGCCGCGGCTTTACCGGGCGCGACCTCGTGCTGAAAGTGCGTGGCGGTTGGCACGGCAGCCAACCGTTCGGGCTCAAGGGGGTCTCCCCGCACGGCGAGGCGTACGACCGGATCGAAACCGAGGGACTGTCGAGCAGCACGCCTGGCGAGATCCTGCTCACGCGGTACAACGACATCGACGAGCTTCAGCGGGTGTTTCGCGACCGCGGCGATCGCATCGCCTGCATGCTCGTCGAGCCGGTGATGGGGCAGGGTGGGGGCATCGCCGCGACACCCGAGTACATGCGTGAGGTTCGCCGCCTGACGGCGCACCACGGCGCGCTGCTCGTCTGCGACGAGATCATCACGGGTTTTCGTTTTCGAGCCGGGGACTTGACACAGCTCTACGGGATCGAGCCCGACCTGCTCGTGCTGGGCAAGGTGCTCGGCGGCGGCATGCCCGTGGCCGCGGTCGCCGGCCGCCGCGATCTCCTCGCACTGTGTACTCGCGAGCAGCACCGGGTGAAATTCGAGGGCGGGACCTACTCGGCACACGAGCTCGGCTTGCTGGCCACGGTCACGTTGCTCGAGCACCTGATCCGTGAAGAGCCGACGCTGTACCCGGCGCTCGCGCGCGCCGGAGGCGAGCTGCGCGAGGAGATCCGAGGCCTGGCCGAGCGGGCGGGTGTTGCGGTGAGCCTGCTCGGGACCCCCGAGCCGGTCGGTTCGTCCAGCTCCCTGCTGATGCTGCACGTCCTGCGCGAGCCCGGCGACGATCCTGCCTCACCGGAGGAGATGGCACGACGCGCCCATCCGGTGCTCGACGACGACCTCCTGAAATCGGTGTTCCTCCTGCACGGCGTCTCGGTACGTACCGGACTCGGTGCGATCTCGACCGTCCACGACGAGGACGACTTCCACCGCACGCTGGAGGGCCTGGAGGCCGGCTTCGACCGGCTGCGCCGGGCCGGGCTGGTCGACGCCGTGGCCTGACGGCGAAAAGGCCCCGAAACGCGAAGAAAGTCGACCGAGAATTTGACCGGCTCGACGTGCCTCCGAGAAATGGCGGCCCTATATTTGGCCCCGTGATTCGGACCGAATTGGAAGAGAACGTCGACCGTGACGAGGCCGCGGTCGTGCCGCGGGAGTCCGTTCCCATCCGCATCGGTGTGCCCCTGCTCCCGTTCATCGACGGTGAGCCGTCGGGCGGCCGCGGAGGGAAGAGCTCGCTGATCGACCCGTCGACCGGCGAGCCGTTCGCCACCGTGGCGCACGCGGGGACCGACGACGTCGAACGCGCCGTGGATGCCGCCGTACGCGGTCTCGCCCTGTGGCGCGGGACCGAGTTCGAGGAGCGCGGCCGGCACCTGCGTGTCCTGTCCCGGCTGATCCTGGAAAGCGCCGAGGAGATCGCCGAGCTGATCGCACGCGAGCAAGGCAAGCCGCGCATCGAGGCGCTGTCGCAGGAGATCCTGCCGGCACTCGACCACCTGAAGTTCATCATCCGTCACGCGGAGCGCTACCACGCCGGGCTCAGCGTCGACCCGCGGCACCCCTACTACGCGCACAAGCGCGCGCACTACCTGTACGACGCCGTCGGAGTGATCGCGCTGGTCACCCCGTCTCCGATCCCGTTCGCCATCCCGCTGATCCAGGTGGCCGCCGCACTTGCCATGGGCAATTCCGTGGTCCTGAAACCTTCGGAGCGTACGCCGCTCTCCGCGTTGCGCATCGGTGAGCTCTGCGCGCAGGCGGGTGTGCCCGCCGGTGTGGTCAACGTGATCCCGGCAACCTCGGACGAGGCGTTACGACTCGTGGCGCACGAGAAGGTCGACAAGGTCTTCGTCACGGGCGGCCTCGGCGCGGGACAGGCGGTGATGACGACCGCGGGGTGCGTGCCGCGGCCCGTGGTCCTGTCGCTCGGCGGCAACCACGCCTCGATCGTCGCCGGAGACGCGGACGTGCAACGCGCCGCACGTGGCATCGTCTGGGGCGCGCTGGCCAACGCCGGGCAGAACTGCGGTTCCATCCAGCGCATCTACGTCGAGGAGCGCGCCGCCTCGCGCTTCGTCGAGTGCGTCCTCGAGGAGGTGGACAAGATCCGCGTCGGCGATCCCCAGACTCCCGGGGTCGATCTCGGGCCGATGGAGACCGAAGAGCGCCGCCAACGAGTCCAGGACCTCGTCGAGCAGGCCGTCGTCCTCGGCGCCCGGCTGCTGCGCGGCGGCGTCAAGATCGAGGGCCCCGGCTATTACTACCCGCCGACCGTGCTGCTCGATCCCCCCAACGACTGCCCGTTGATGCGCGAAGAGGTCCTCGGACCGGTGATCCCCATCATCGTCGTCGAGAGCCTCGAGCGTGCCATCATGCTGGCCAACGACAGCGACTACGCGTTGTCCTCCAGCGGGTGGACGAAGTCCAAGGAGACCGCCGAACGGCTGATGGTCGGCCTGCAGGCAGGCGTCGTCACGATCAACGACGTGTTGTATTCCTTCGGCGAGCCTGCGGCGACGTGGTCCGGGCTGAAGATGAGCGGGATCGGTCAGAATCACGGGACACCCGGGCTGCGCGAGATGTCGCGGCAGCGCTTCGTCTCGTTCGATGCCAACGCGCTCGAGGCGCCGCTCGGCGCCTACCCTTATGACGAGACCTCGAATCGGATCCTCACCGCGGGGATCAAGCACCTTCACGGGCGTGGACGCTGGGCCCGGATGCGGGCGTTGCTGCGGTTGCTGAGTATCAAGCGGTTCCGCGATCGCGTTCCCTCGCGCTCGCTAATCTGGTCGGGCAAACGCCAAATCAAGTAGCTTTCGGGCATAATCCCGACATGGATGCCTCCGAATCGACCCCGGCCACGGTAAGCGGCCCCGCCGTCGAGCGCCAGGACGAGATCCTCACGATCGAGGCGCTCGAGTTCCTCGCCACGCTGGTGCGCGGCTCGCGGGAGGCGCACGACGCGCTGATGCGCGCGCGCGAGGCGCGCCACGCGCGGTTCGCGGCGGGCGTGCTCCCCGGCTTCCTCCCCGAGACGGAGACCGTCCGAGCCTCCGACTGGCGCGTCGCGCCGCAGCCGCCGGATCTGCTGAAACGCACCGTCGAGATCACCGGTCCGGTCAGCCGCAAGATGGTCATCAACGCGCTCAACTCGGGGGCGGATTGCTTCATGGCGGATTTCGAGGACTCCAGCGCGCCGTCGTGGGAGAACATGGTCTCCGGCCAGGTGAACCTCTTCGACGCCGTCCGCCGCACGATCGAGTTCACCGATCCTGCGCGCGGCAAGGAGTACAAGCTCGACCAATCGATCGCGACTCTGCTGGTGCGTCCTCGCGGGTTGCACCTTCCCGAGTCCCACGTCGTGGTCGACGGCCGCGAGATCCCGGGTTCCTTGTTCGACTTCGGTCTCTACTTCTTTCATAACGCCAAGGAGCTGCTGGCTCGCGGCAGCGGCCCCTACTTCTACTTGCCCAAGCTCGAGAGCCACCTCGAAGCGCGCTGGTGGAACGACGTGTTCGTCGAAGCGCAGAAGATACTGGGGATCCCCAACGGCACGATCAGGGCGACGGTGTTGATCGAGACGCTGCCCGCGGCGTTCGAGATGGACGAGATCCTCTACGAGCTGCGCGAGCACTCGGCCGGGCTCAACTGCGGGCGCTGGGACTACATCTTCAGCTTCATCAAGACGCGGCGCGGCGATGCGGCGGCGGTGCTCCCCGATCGCTCGCAGGTCACGATGACACAGCCGTTCATGCGGGCCTACGCGCAGTGGTGCATCCGCACCTGCCACCGGCGCGGCGCGCACGCGATGGGCGGGATGGCCGCGCAGATCCCGATCAAGGGCGATCCTCGGGCCAACGAGAGCGCCCTCTCCAAGGTCCGCGCGGACAAGCAGCGCGAGGCCGGGGACGGCCACGACGGCACCTGGGTCGCGCACCCCGCGCTGGTCGCGCTCGCGCGCGAGGCCTTCGACTCGGTGGTCCAGGCGGACAACCAGCTCGACCGGTTGCGCGAGGACGTCGAGGTGTCCGCCGAGGATCTGCTGCAGGTGCCGGAGGGTACGCGGACGGAGGAGGGCCTGCGGCTCAACATCCGTGTCGGCATCCGGTACCTCGAGGCGTGGATAAGCGGCGTCGGCTGCGTGCCGCTCTACCACCTGATGGAGGACGCGGCGACGGCGGAGATCTCGCGCACGCAGATCTGGCAGTGGCTGCACCACGGCGCGACCCTCGAGGACGGACGGCCGGTCGATCGCGGGCTCGTGCAACACACGATCGACGAGGAGATGGACGTCATCGCAGGCGAGGTCGGCGCGGAGAGGTTCGCGGCCGGGCGTTACACCGAGGCGGCCGAGCTGTTCTCCTCGCTCTGTTTCTCCGAAGAGCTCGCCGAGTTCCTGACGCTGGGGGCTTACGAGATCCTGAAGACGGATTGAGGCCCGTCAACCGTCCTTCTTTTCGATCAGCTTCCTGAGCGCCTTCTCGTCCGGCTCGAGCAGCTCCGCGATACGCTCGGCGTCGACCTCGGCGACGATGATGTCGCCGATCTCGTCGCTGACCTGGCTGAAGATGCCGTGGTCCTTCATCTTCGAGGTCTGGTAGCGGTTGTCCTCGGTCGGGCTGACGTAGTGCACCGACTCCGCCTTGTAGCGGTGCACCAGGAACAGGTGGACCAGCGTCATCAGGCGTTTCTTGCGCAGCGCCTCGTCGAAGGTGTTCTGGTCGCGGACCGACAGGATCATGCGCTCCTTGCGGTCGTGGATCGTTCCGAACACCACGTTGGCCAGCTTCTCGGCGCCGCGATCGACCCACAGCTCGAGCAGCTCGGAGCCGGCGCGGTGCGGGCGTAGCTGGACACGCAGGTCGCCGGGCAACTCGTTGTGCGCCGTCCAGAGGGCCAGCCAGTCCTCGAGCAGCTTCTTCGGCACCTCGGTCTGGACCAGGTGCTGGTGCTGCGTCGAGCCCTTGCCCATCGCCTTGGTCGTCGCGGTGCGTCCCGACGACGCGGCCAGCGCGCCGTCGAGGCGCGGGCCGCCGACCAGCGTCTGCGGCGTCCGGTAGGGCGACTCGACCAGCCGGATCTTGCGCTGCAGGCGCGCCAGCGCGAGCATCCCGTCCTGCTTCAGCGCCGTGGCGAACTCCTCGGCGGCGACGCCGTCGATCTGGTGGCCGCCGTAGGTGATGAAGTTGAACACGAAGCCGAGCTTGCCCAGCTCCTCGGGGAAGCGCCGCATCTCCTCGTCGGTCATCCCGGTGGTGTCCCAGTTGAACGACGGCGACAGGTTGTAGGCCAGCATCTTGTCCGGGTAGACGGCGTGGATCGCCTCGGCGAACACCCGCGCGTCGTCGAGGTTGGCCGTCTTGGTCTCCATCCACAAGACGTCGGCGAACGGTGCCGAGGCCAGCGACTTGGCGATCGCGTAGGGGATGCCGCCGCGGATCTGGTAATAGCCCTCCGGAGTCTTGGCCGGCTCGGGATTCCAGATCACCGTGATGCCCATCTCCTTGGCCCGCGCCTTGGCACGGCTCAACGACGCGCTGCATGAGAACTCACGCCACTCGTCGACACTCATCTCGAAACGCTCACCCTCGCCGATGCGGAACTCCATCATCTCGGCCACGGCATCGCCGTACGTCTCGAGACCGGCCTCGGCCTCCCACGCGGCGACCAGCCGGCCGCTCATCGCGTCGAGCACGGCATCGGCGGTCACGTCGGTGCCGTCCCTGAACGCGTTGGCCTTCTCGGTCAGCACCTTCATCAGCCCGGCCTGCACGAGCCAGGCTTCGGCCTCGGCGTACTCCTCCTCGGAGATCTCGTACAGCAGGTGCCCGTTGATCTCCTCGAGGCCCGCGTGGTGCAGGCAGCGCATCAGCGCCAGCATGCACACCTTGTAGGAGGGCAGCGCCAGGTTGGTGGCTCCGAGGATGAACGGCTGATCGCGTTCGTCGCCGCGGCCGTCCAGCAACGTGGCCGCCTCGGCGTCGGTCCGGGCGACGATGATGCCGGGCACGCCCATCACGTCGAGCTGGAAGCGCGCGGCGTTGAGCCGCTTGATCTGCTCGTCCTCGGCGACCAGCACCTTGCCGCCCTGGTGGCCGCACTTCTTGGTGCCGGGCCGCTGGTCCTCGATGTGGTAGCCGGGCACGCCGGCCTCGACGAAGCGCCGGATCAGGTTGCGCACGTGCGGGTCGCCGCCGTGACCGGTGTCGGCGTCGGCGACGATGAACGGCCGGTAGTCGACCTCGGGAGTCCGGGCGCGCTCGGCCTCGCTCATGCGGCTGCGCAGGTATTGCTGGTTGCGATCCGCGGTGAGCAGGCCGCGCACCAGCGTTGCGGCTTCGGCAGGGACCTGGCTCAACGGGTAGCTGGCCAAATCGGGTCCCGGATCCTCCGTGTCGGAGCCCTTCGCCGACGTCGCCCAACCGCCGAGGTAGATGCCCTCGATTCCCATGCGCTTCATCGTGACGGCCTGGCCCGGGGAGTAGGGGCCGAACGTCGTGATGCTCTCGCCGCGCTCGAACAGCTCGCGCAGCCGAGCGTAGAACGCCTCGGCGGCCTCGCGCGCGACCGTCTGGTCGTTGGCGATGGTGCCGCGCTGCTCGACGACCTGCCGGGCGTTGTACAGCCGTGTGATGTCGTTGAAGCGCGCGCCGTCCATCCACTCCTGGGTCTCGCGGACGGCCTGTTCCTGTGTGGTCTTCGTCTTCGTCGCCATGGGATCTTCCGGGGTTCTCGGGTCGCGTTGGGATCGGTTCGCTTTCACCCGTAAACCTACAACCCGAGGGGCCTCCCCGCAATCCGCAAAAATTTAGATTCAAAGGGGTTTCAGCCTCGAAGGAGTAGACTGAGCCGGTGAAGGTCGCACTCGTTCAACAGGTCAGCGGTCCGGACAAGCAACACAACGTGGAGCGTGGTTTGGAGGCCCTGGGCCGCGCGGCGCAGCAGGGTGCGCGGCTGGTGTGTTACGCGGAGCTGGCCTTCGAGCGCTTCTGGCCGCAGCGGCCGGCGACCGCGGGCTACGAGGAGCTGGCCGAGCCCGTCCCGGGCCCGCTCACCGAAGCATTCGCGGCGCGGGCCCGGGAGCTCGGGGTCGTCGTGGTGCTCAACCTGTTCGAGCGCGACGGGGAGCGTTGCTACGACTGCTCGCCGGTCATCGATGCCGACGGCACGCTGCTCGGCCGCACCCGCATGGTGCACATCACCGACTACGCCTGCTTCCACGAGCGGGGCTACTACGCCCCGGGCGATACGGGTGCGCCGGTCTACGACACCGCCGCCGGCAAGATCGGCGTGGCGATCTGCTACGACCGTCACTACCCGGAGTACATGCGCGCGCTGGCGCTCGGCGGAGCCGAGCTCGTCGTCGTACCGCAGGCCGGCGCGGTCGGCGAGTGGCCGGAAGGCCTCTACGAGGCCGAGATGCGTGTCGCGGCGTTCCAGAACGGCTACTGCGTGGCCTTGTGCAACCGCGTCGGCAAGGAAGAGTGCCTCACGTTCGCCGGTGAGTCGTTCGTCAGCGACCCCGACGGGCGCGTGACGGAACGGGCGGGCACGGGAGAAGAGACGATCCTCTTCGCGGAGATCGATCGTGACCGTGCCGTCCGGTCGCACGCCCGCAGGCTGTTCCTCCGCGACCGGCGCCCCGAGCTGTACCCGCGGTGGGTCGCGCCGTAGAGGTCTTGCCCCAAAAAAAGCGGCCGTTCTGGGTTAAGATGCGCGCTTCCGACGAAAGGCACGGGATGACATCCAGCACCATCAGGATCCGCGGGCGCGGGCTGTTGTCTGCCGCTCTGTTGCTCGCCGCCGTGCCGGCGGCGGCCCAGACCGGCGGGATCGACGTCTGCGTCGTCGGCGAGCAGGGCCAATCGCTTCCGGGCGTCACGGTCACGCTGTCGAGCGATCGGCAGCTCTCGCCGGCCGTCGCCGAGCTCACGGCCGAAGACGGCTGCGTGTCGTTTCCGGTCCTACGGGTCGGAGGCGGGTACCAGGTCGAGGTCTCGCTGACCGGTTTCGCCACCCGGCGTTACCAGGAACTGCGCGTACGCAGCGGTCAGACCTTCGTGCAGCAGGTGGCGTTGACGCCGCGGATGACCGAACGCGTCGAGGTCACGGGCCGCGTGGCCGTCGTGGATCTCGAGCGCACCGGGAACGCGACCCGGTTCGACTCGACGTTCATCGAGAACCTACCGCTGCCCGGCCGCTTCTATCAAAACATCCTGACGCTGGCCCCCGGAGTGCTGGACCGCGACGGAGACGGGAACCCCAACGTTCACGGATCCCGCGAGCGCAACTTCCGCGCGCTCGTCGACGGCGTCGCCAACACCGATCCCTTGACCGGCGAATGGCTCAGCCTGCTCAATACCGATGCGATCGAGGAGATGGAGATCATCAGCACCGGCGCGGGGGTCGAGTACGGCCGTGCCTCCGGTGGCTTCGCCCGGATCATCCAGAAGCAGGGCAGCAACGACTTCGAAGGGTTGTTCAGCTTCATCTGGCGTTCGTCCAAGCTCGACGGCGGGGCCTCGGGCGATGTCGTGACCAGCCCCGAGAGTGACTCGTTCGAGTGGTACCAACCAGCGATCCAGCTCTCCGGACCGATCGTCAAGGACCGACTGTGGTTCCGCCTGGCTCACGAGTGGATCTCGCGCGAAGACCCGATCGCGACGCTGTCCGGTCTGGTGACCACGACCCGCCGGCAGGCCATCGCCTCCGACCAGCTGACCTGGCAGGTCTCGCCGCGCAACAAGCTGGCCTTCGCGCTGCAACTCGATCCCACGACGATCGAGAACTTCGGCGTCAGCAGCCGTGTCTCGCCGGCGTCGAGTCAACGCATTCGCCGTGACGGCCCGTCCTACATCATCAACTGGACGGCCCCGATCTCCCCACGATTGCTGGTGGAGTCCACCGTGGCTTACCAGGACCTGGAGCGTGGGTTCGAGCCGATGGTCGAAGGACAGGAGAACCGCTGCGCGGTGTTCGGCGAGCTCGACGGCTTCTTCCTGCCGTTCAACACTGCACGCTGCTTCGACGTCAACACCGGCCTGGTGAGCGGCACGCACAACGAGATCTGGGACGACCGCCGGCAGCGCTTCACCGTACGCTCGAACGCGACGTGGTTCACTCGCGACCTGTTCGGGTTCAGCCACCGTTTGAAGTTCGGGATCACCTCCGAGAACGAACGGTACTTCCGCAGCCTGATTCGCCTCCCGTCGGTGACGTTCGAGGTCGAGCGCGTCGGGTTCCAGCAAAAGGGGATCACGTTCGCCCGCGTCTCCGCGCCGCCGGGCGCGGCCAACTCGGCAACGGGGAACAGCTGGGGCCTGTACGTCGAGGATCAGCTCAAGCCGGTGCAGAACCTGTCGATCACACTCGGCTTCCGCTACGACCGCGAGGAGATCTTCTCACGGGGGCAGGAAGCGTTGTCGCCCGAGGCCGAGGCCGAGGAATTCGAGACGACGTTGTTGTCGTTCCCCAGCGCGAACGCGGCCGCCGTGCTGGCCCGCTCCTTCACGGGTTTCCCGAACATCCTGCAGTTCCAGCGCGAGCTCGCGGCGACCTCGGGTGCGATCCCCGGGTTGTTGCCGCTCGGGCCGACCGCGATCCAGAGTGCATTCTGGCGCAGGCACCGGCGGACCGATGATATCGCCATCGTCAACGACAACCTCTCGCCGCGGATCGCGGTCGCCTGGGATCCGTGGAGCGACGGCAAGACAAAGATCTCGGCCACCTTGGGTCGTTACTTCGACAAGATCTTCCTCGCCGTTCCGCTGATCGATCTGGAGCCGCCGGTGTCGGAGCTCGAGTTCATCTCCTTCGAGTCGCAGCCACCGGGGCCGAATCAGGGGCGGTTCGTCAACGCCGGTCTCAACGGCGGGCTCAGCCCGACCGTCGGCATCAGCACGGTCAACCGCAATTTGCGAACGCCGTATCAGACCGAGCTGACGTTCGGATTCGAGCGGGAGATCGCGCGTGAGACTTCCGTCGGCCTGACCTATATCCGGCGTCGCTATCGCGATCAGATCCAGGACATCGATATCAACCACGTCGTCGCCGACAAGGGCCGTTGCCTCGTCACCGGCGCGGTCGGTTTCCCCACCGTTGCGCTTTCGCCCGGCGAAGGCCAGACCTATACCGACCCGTACACCGGCGAGATCATCACCGATACGGATCCCGGCATCGGTGACGGGATCATCGATGACTGCACGGGAGAGGTTTTCCAGACCGGCGGCGTCCTCGGGCCGGAGTTCGAGGCGCCCGACGGCCTGCCGGACCTGTACATCCTGAACCCCGGCTGGGGCGAGATCCTCGAGGTCGGCAACTACAACGCGACGGACTACGAGGCGTACGTGCTCGAGGTCGTGCGGCGGCTGTACAACGGCTGGCAGCTTGCCGGTTCCTACACCTGGTCCGAGGCCCTCGGCAACGCCGAGGACTTCGATCAGATCCTCGGCAACGAGCGCAACCTGTTCCAGCAGGAGCGTGGGTTCCTGGCCCACGACCAGACGCACGTCGTCAAGGTCAATGCAATGAAACTCACCCGTTGGGGCCTGCAGCTCGGGGGTGTTCTGCGCTGGGAGTCGGGGTTGCCGTTTTCCGTGATCCGGTCGCGCGCCACGATCTGGGCGCGATCGCCGCTGCTGCAGGGGACCGGGGACACGTCGCGCGACTTCCGTTTCCGCTACCCGTCCGGGTTCCGCAACGACGAGCGCAACCCGTCGTTCTGGACGCTCGACGTACGTCTGGCGAAGGAGCTCAGGTTCGACGAGCGGGTCAACATGCAGGTGACGCTGGAGGCGTTCAACCTCCTCGACGACAAGACCCTGCAAGTCGAGGACCGGATCGACGAGACCGTCGGCGGCCGGCGGCGCTTCGGCCGCCAGTTCCAGGTCGGGATGAGACTCGGTTTCTAGGCGAAAGAGCTCTTTTTGGGCTCTCCTGGCGCCTCGCCGCTCGAGTTCTATATTCGCTCGTGGAGGCGAAACCAGGCATGTCGGTCATCGAAACAAGCACCACCGAGCGCACCGCGCGGGTCCTCGTTCCCGTGCTGGTGAGCTTCGACAGCACGACGTTCACCGTGCGTGATTTCACGCTGGACCTTTCGGCCGGTGGGATCCTGCTGACGACCGAGCAGACCTGCGAGCCGGGTACCGTGGGCACGCTGAAGTTCCGCAGCAGCCAGTTCGAGGAACCCTTCGAGGTCGCCGGGCGCGTGGTTCGGGTCGTCACGGAAACGGAGCGCGAGCGCGGCACGCCCGCCGGACTGGGTATCGAGTTCCTCGATCTGTCCGAGGAGCTGAAACAGAAGCTCGAGGACCTGGTCGATGGCGTGGTCGCGGGCTCGGTCGTCGAGGCCATCCGCAAGACGGTGCGCGAAGGGGAGCGCAACCTGGATCAGGTCCTGCGCAGCCGTCCGGCCGATCAGAAGATGATGCTGGCGACTGTCGCGACCACCGAAGAGATCCGCGCACTGATCCGCGACGGTAATCCGAGCGTCATGCTCCGATTGCTCAACTCGCCGCGGTTGACACCGAACGACGTGATCCTGATGCTGCGCAACCGCAACCTGACGACCCGCGTGTTGTCCCAGGTGGCCCGTTGGCTGACGACGCGCCCGAACGAAGAGGCACGTTGGCTGTTCGTGACTCACCCCAACGCGATGTTCAGCGAAGTCGTCACGGAGATGACGAAGCTCAACCGCGCTAAACTCCTGCAACTGAGCCTCGAGCCCAACGTCCGCCAGAACGTCCGGATGAAGGCCCGGGAAATGACCGGGCAACGCGTCAACGGGCGCTGATCTCGTCGGGCGTCGCGCCGTCCCCGGAGCCCTCGAGCCGATCCTCGACCTCGCCCTCGACCGCGGCGGCGTGGACTTCGCCGGCCAGCCGGCGCAGCTCGTCGCCCATCACCTCGACCGCCGGCGTATCGGCCGGCCGTTCCTCGCCGGTGATCTCGATCAGTTGCTTGTCCAGCAGGTTGAGGGTGGCGCGTACGACGTCCACCTCGTGGAGCGGAGCGATTCGCGTCATCGCCTTGACGTCCCACGTTCCCTGATTGGCCAGGTCGAGGATGAACCGCTCGTTGGGACCGATGTCCTCTCGTGCGAGCGCCTTGTCGGCGGGAACGATCAGGCGCGGGATCCGCGTCGGGGACAAGCGGTTCTTGTACGTGTGGTCGAGGAAGTCGGCCTCGGCCTTGGTCAACATCTGTTGCAGCTCGGCATTGTCGGGGAACACCTTCAGCGACGCGCTGAGTAGCGAGACGGCTCCCTCGAATTGCTCGGCCGCGAGCAGTTCGTTGACCGCGCCCAGGATCGCGCGCGGGCTGCCGGGCTCGGGCTGTGTTTCCTGGACGTCCTTGATCCGCACCACGCCCGCGCGGAGCAGCTCGTAGAGGAACTTCGTGGCGAAGTAGTCCGACGCCCGAGAGTTCAGCAGGATGTCCGCCAGCGTGCGCTTGCCGTCGATCGCATCGTAGATCCGTGCAGCCATCGGGGACTCGCGCGCCTCCGCGGGCAACTCGATCTCCGTCCGGCACAACACGACGCCGGGGTCGCCGAGTACCTTGCGCATCTGAGCGAGCTCGTCGCCGCGTTGGGCGCCGCGCATGATCAGGTCGTCGATCCCGTGGTCCATGCGGACCATCCGGGGGTCGGCCTCGGCGTGGATGTCGAACTCGAACATCGCCTCGGACCATTCGAGCATGTTGAAGATCGTTTCCTCGGCCTTCAACACGACGTAAAGGTCGAGCTCGTCCTTGGTGATGGCACCCATCTCCGTGAGCACCTTGCCGAGGTGCTCACGCGTGGAGTCCTGGCGCGCGAGCGCGTCATGCAACGCGACCTCGTCGATCTTGCCGCGCGACAACAGGAATTGGCCGAGCAGCATCGGCGGCTCGTTGGAGTACGCACCGAGGATGCGCGATCCACCGACCGAGAGCTGAAGGCGGTTCTTCCCCGAGGCCACCGTCACCACGCCGGATTTCCGGGCGGTCGAGATCCACGCCAGCAGATCCCCGAGCGACATCGTATCGAGCGTTCCCATCAGGCCCATCGCACAACCCTCCAGTGCCCAATCTAGGTTCCGGAGAGCGCGGGGCAAGGCGGCGAAAAGGTCAGGGAATCAGCGAAACCTTGATGCAGCCGTCGAGCTTCTTGTCGAAGATGCGATAGGCGTCGACCCCTTGTTCCAGCGGTAGACGGTGGCTCAGGATCGCGCCGAAGTCGAAGTCGCGACGCTGCACCCGCGGCAGCAGCTGGGCCGCGAGCCGGCGGGCAGGGCAGCGGCCGACGCGGTAGGTGAGGTTCTTGTCGTAGGCTTCCGCCGGTGAGAACGCGAAGTCGTCCTCGGTGTGGACGCCGACGACGGACAAGACGCCGCCCGGCCGGACGAGGTCCATCGCGGTTCGGTGGGCCGCCGCGTTGCCGACGACCTCGAGGACGGCAGCGGCTCCGAGCCCGTCGCTCGCCTCGCGCACCGCCTCGAGCGGGTCGTCCCGTTCGACGTCCAACGGTTCGGCGCCGAACTGCCGGGCCAGCGCCAGCCGCTCGGGCACGCGATCCAGGGCGAAGACGCGCCCGGCTTTCATCTCGACGGCCGCCATCACGGCACACAGCCCGACGGGCCCGCAACCGACGACGACACAGACATCTCCCGGCTCGAGGCCGGACTGTTCCGCGCAGAACCAGCCCGTGCTGAACACGTCGCCGAGCAGCAATGCCGCGTCGTCGCCGACACCCTCCGGGATGGCCAGTAACGTCGAGGCAGCCAGCGGCACGCGAACGTACTCCGCCTGACCGCCGTGCAGACCGTGCCCCCCCTGAACCCAGCCGAACAGCTCCCCCCTGACGCAACGCGACGTCAGGCCGGAGCGACAGGGCGAGCAGTCGCCGCAGCTGGTGGTGAACGGGCTCAGCACGCGGTCGCCCTCGGACAGCGAGCCGGGGGACGAGCCGAGCGCCACCACCTCGCCGACGAACTCGTGACCCATCACGCAGCCGTGATCGAGCCCGCGCTCCCGGCCGTGGTACACGTGAAGATCCGATCCGCAAACGGCGCAGAGATCGACACGCACGATCGCGTCGCCGGGGTCGGTGATTGTCGGATCGTCCACCCGTTCGAGCCGCACCGTCTCGTCGCCGTGGTACGTCAGGGCTCTCATGGTCGGGGATTATCCCTCAAAACGACACCGACTAGAATGGGACCATGACGCGTCCGACTCCGGTCCGCTGTCCGTCCGAGGCCTGCGGCATCGAATTCGAGATCGCCACGCATCGACTGGGTCGGTCCATGCACTGCCCGTCCTGCGGGGTGCGCATGACCGCGCGCCCGCTCGAGGTCGAGCGGAAATTGCTCGACCAGCAGGCGCGCATCCGCGGCGGCCCGGGCGCGGCGATCGAGCGGCTGCCGCTCACGGTGGTGCTGGACAACGTGCGAAGCCTGTGGAACGTCGGCTCGATGTTCCGGACGGCCGACGCCTGCGGTGTGCAGCAAATGTTCTTAACCGGTGTCACGGGGTGCCCGCCGCGGCCCGAGCTGACCAAGACGGCACTGGGAGCCGAGCAGGCCGTGGCGTGGAGCTACCTTGCCGATCCCGTCGAGGCGGTGCGGCGCCTCGTCGCCGAGGGGTTCGAGCCCATCGCTCTCGAAACCACGCCGCGCGGGATTCCGCTGGATCGCTTCGAGTGGCCGCACAGGGTAGCCTTGGTGGTGGGCAACGAGGTCGCGGGTGTCGGGGCCGCGGTGCTGGACGAGTGCGACCGGCACCTCTCGTTACCGATGCTCGGGGTCAAGGACTCGCTGAACGTCGCCGTGGCGTTCGGTATTGCCGCCTACGCGGCGGCGCGATCCCTGCGGGGGAGCCACGAGGAGGCGCGCTGAGGATGCGAAGAACGACACGGGTCGGGGTCCTGCTCGCGATCGGGTGCGCGTTCGCCACGATGGCCCTCCAACCCGCCGCGCAGGAGGCAGCGTCCGCGAGCTCGATCGAGCTTCCGGTCAGCTTCGAGAGGGTCTGGTTTCGACCCGCCGATTCCGGGCTGGCCGGCGGCAAGCAGTCGGGCTTGCTCACCGTCTCCGAGCAGGGGTTGGAGTTCTCGGCGAAGAAGCAGTCGCACGTCCTGCCCTGGTCACGCGTCGAGATGATTTCCTACGGGGCGATGTCCGGTGACACCGATACGAAATGGGTCGTCCTGGCGTTGAACCCGGTCGCCGAGCAGTGGAGCTTCATCGGTTATCGGGACGGCCGGAAGATGGGCTACGGCGGCGACACGCCGAAGATCTTCGACGCCGTCGTCGAGGGGGCACGGCGCGCCGGAGCGGGGCCGTTCGCCGTGCCGGAAGGCACGAGCACTTACATCACGCCGGGACTTCAGTTCACCGTCGCCCTGCCAAACGGCTGGCACGCGTCGGTCGTTTCCAGCACCCTCGTCGACGGGCGACCGCTGTGGGGCAGCACGATCTTCGCGCCGCTCGATCTCGAAGCCGCCCGCAAGGATCCTGCGGGGGCGGAGCGAGCGACGGAGGCGATCCTCGCCGCGGCTGAACCCGCGGTGTTCCTCGATCGTTTCGAGGCGGGAGAGGGGTTTTCCTGCCGTAAGCTCGGCAGGGCCGGTCGGCGCCGGTTGCTCGACCGGATCACCACCGCTCTCCGGCCCATGCGTCTGACCACCGAACTGCAGTGGACCGCGGAGCCGCACCGTTACTGCTCGGCCTGGAGAGCGACCGCCCGTGCGTCACGCAAGGAGGCCGAGATCGATCTCGTTTTCTACGCAGTCTCCGACGGAGTGACCGCCTACCTGTTCACGACACGCAGCCCGGGCGGCGGCGCGGTGGAACCGCGGTTCGACCTCGTATCGCGTTCGCTGCGCACCGCCGTCGCGCGCTGACGAGGGAGAGCCCATGGCGTGGATCGAACTGACCGGACCCGAGCAAGCTACGGGGTTGTTGAAACAGCTCTACGACGCCGCGATCAAGCGCGCCGGGCGCGTCTACAACGTGATCCGGCTGCAAAGCCGGCGGCCCAAGGTGTTGCGCGCATCGACGCAGCTCTACATGGAGGTCATGCATTCGCCGGACAGCCCGCTGAGCCGCGCGCAGCGCGAGATGATCGCCACGGTCGTCTCGCGAACCAACGGCTGTTTCTACTGAACGACGGCGCATGCCGAGGATCTCCGGGCCGAGATTCACGACCGTAACGACGCCGACGATTGGGCCGACAAGATCAGCAAGGACTACACCGCGGCGGAGTTGATGCCCGCCGATCGCGTCATGCTCGACTACTGCGTGAAGCTGACGACGCAACCGGCGGCGATGCGCGAAGGCGACGTGCAGAAGCTGCGCGAGCACGGTTTCGACGACACCGCGATCAGCGATATCGTACAGACTGCCGCGCTGTTCAACTACTACGACCGGTTGGCCGACGGGCTGGGGATCGACCCCGAACCGGGGTGGGACCGCGAAGCCTGGTAGCCGTCCTCCGGTATCAGCACCGCGCGGATCAGCGGGATCGGCAAGCCCATGCGCAGGACCGTGTCGTGGAACTCACGGATCGAGAACGTTTCGCCTCGCGACTCGAGGTACGCACGGTAGTCCTCGCGTAACCGCAGGATCTCCATCCGACCCAACGCGTAGTACAGGAAGGTCGGGTTGTAGGTCCCGCGCTGGGTCTCGCGAAGCGCCGGGAACCGGGCAAAGTAGGCGATGTCGGCGAACTGGTCGGCCGCATCGAGGATCGACTCGCCGGAAACGTGCATCGCCATCCCGACGTGCCAGCGCGCATGGCGCTGCAACGCGCGCCGGAGCTGCCCCAGCCGCGCTCCGGGAATCGCGTCGCCGAAGCCCTCGTCGATCATCATCTGCTCGGTGTAGTGCGCCCAGCCTTCGATCAGCGAGGACGGCATGAACACCTTGCGCAGATCGGTGGGCACCTGCTGGCGGTACAGCAATTGCACGAAGTGTCCGGGCATGACCTCGTGGATCGAGACGCCGAGCAGGCCGGGATAGTTGAAGTAGGTCAGGTGCTCCGCCTGTTGCCGCTCGCTCCACTCGGGATCGACGAGCGTGATGTTGTAGTACGCGATCGTCGCATTCGACTCGAAGGGCCCCGGCGTGGACATCGAGGCGAACCCGCTGCGCGCGAACTCGGGTGTCGGGCGAATCACGGGCAGGTCGTCCGACGGCAGCGTGACCAGTTCACGGCTCCGGATGAACTCCCGTGCCTGCTCGACATAGCCGGATGCCGTCTCGATCAACTCGTCGGAGGCGGGATAACGACCCGTGATCCGTGCCATCACGTCGGCCGCCTCCGCGTCGGGGTCGACCCGCTCGGCCTCGCGCTCGACCCACGCGCGATAGTCCGCGATCGCCTCCTCGTTCATTCGCCGGAGGGCTTCGAGGTCGATGTCGAAGTGCTCCTCGTAAAGCAACTTGCGTCGAAACAGATCCGGCCCGAGACGGAACTCGCCGTGCGCCCGTGGCCGGAGCTCGTCGCGCAGCCAGGTCTCGAACCGCCGGACCTCCTCGACCGCCCGACCGAGATCCTCTTGCAGGCCCACCACCGTGTCGTCGGGCAACCTCTCGAGGCCCTGGAGCGCCAGCGAGTCGGGGACGTCGTTTTGCAGGAAGCTCGCCGTCCCCGCGACGTTCCGCAGAGCGAGGTCGACCCAGACCGGCGGCACGTCGTGGAGGTTGTCCCGCGCCGCGGCGAGCAGTGAGGGAAGTTGCCCGAGCCGGCCGCGCAACGCGGCGACGCGCACGTCCAGGGGGGCGAACTCACGGTCGATCAGCGTGGCGACGCCGCGCGCCGCGAGGCTGTTGTAGTGGTTCGGGTTCCGCCGCCAGGCGGCGACTTCCTCGAGCTCGAGCAGCGCGGCGCGGATCCCGTATTCGAGGACCCGGTGGTCGAAGTAGGCATCGCCACGCAGATGCTCACGCGGGATCTCCTCGAGTCGAATCAGCCAGCCGCGCCAAGCATCCACCGTGATCGCGATCGTCTCGCGCGACAGGTCCGGCAGACGATTGTCCCAGTCGTGGACGCCCAGCTCGGTCGCCCGCACCGGATCGAGCGACAGGTACCAGGGCAGGAACTCCTGCGCGAGATCCTCGAACCGCTGCCGGTCGGGATGAACCGCATCGCCGCCGCCGCAGGCGGCGCTCACGGTGCAGGCGAGGCAGAGGGCGAGGAACCGAGGTGCAGCCTGGGTGCGAGTCATCGGCCGTTCACGCTAGCACGTCGGACGGCCTGATGGTGCGGCGGAATCCCGCTCGGACGGCCCGACTGGCATCTTCCCCTTGACGGCCAAATATTGCCCTGCGTGGACCGCCGGCTCCCGTAGACCGGCTCGGCCGGAGTTGATGGACATGGCACAGACAACGCGAGTCGGCCGCGAAGCCAACCGCCGGATCCTCGTCGTCGACGACGTGGCGACGAACCTGCGGCTGGTCGAGGGCCACCTGCGTCGCGAGGGCTACCAGGTGCAGCTCGCGGGCAGCGGAGAGGGCGCGCTGCGGGCCATCGAGGCGCAGGAGCCCGACCTGGTCCTGCTCGACGTGATCATGCCGGGTGTCGACGGTTTCGAGACCTGCCGACGCATCCGAGCGAATCCCGCCACGCGTCATATCCCGGTCATCCTGCTGACTTCCCTGACCGACCTCGATCACAAGGCGCAGGGGCAGCGGGCCGGTGCCGACGACTTCGTGACCAAGCCGTTCGATCGCAACGAGTTGCTCATCCGCGTGCGCTCGATGCTACGGATCAAGGCGCTACACGACCGGCTCAAGCAGAAGATCGCCGAGCTCGAGAGCGCGAAGATCCGCCTGCGCCGGCTGGCGGATACCGACCCGCTCACGTCGTTGTACAACAAGCGCTACCTGACCGAGGGACTGCGCATCGAGGTCGCCCGTGCGGAGCGCTACCACAACGAGCTGTCCCTGATCATGATCGACGTCGACCATTTCAAGGCCATCAACGACAGGTTCGGACACCAGACCGGCGACGTCGTGTTGCAGCAGATGGCCACACTGTTCGTCAACGGCGTGCGCTCGATCGACATCGCGCACCGCTACGGCGGCGAGGAGTTCGCCATCGTACTTCCCGAGACGCCCTTTGCCGGGGCCGTCTTCGTGGCCGAGAGGTTGGGCGAACAGGTGCGCCGGCACCGTTTCCTCGACGTGGACGGCGAGCCGCTGGCCCCGATCACGATCAGCATCGGCGTGGCCAGCCGCGGAGCCGAGGCCGCCGACGCCGAGACGTTGATCAAGCTCGCCGACGCGCGTCTCTACGACGCGAAGCAGCGCGGGCGCAACTGTGTCGTCGCCGAGTCGAACGTCTTGGCGGAGTCCGTCTCCGGCTGACGGTTTGCTACACTCCCGCCTTCGGCGAGCCCGCGCTGGAGGCCCCATGATCCCCCTCGAAGACTTCTTCCGTAAACCGGACAAGATCGCCCTCCGTCTGTCGCCCGACGGCAAGTCACTGGCCTGGCTGGAACCCTGGGACCGGCGACTCAACCTGACCGTGCGCGATCTGGTGGACGGTACGACACGCCGTGTGACGGAGGCGCGCGAGCGTGACCTCGGCGGCTACGTCTGGGTCAGCAACGAGCGGCTGGTCTACGTCCAGGACAGCGGGGGCGACGAAAACTTCCGGTTGTACGCGGTCGGTCGGGACGGCACCAACCCCATCGACCTGACGCCGTTCGACGGCGTGAAGTGCGACATCGTCGACGACCTGGAGGAGGACGACGACGAGATCCTGTTCCAGATGAACAAGCGCGATCCGCAGGTCTTCGACGTCTACCGGCTCAACGTCCACGACGGATCGATGGAGCTGGTCGGCGAGAACCCGGGCAACATCCAGACCTGGTTCACCGATCACGACGGCAAGCTGCGGCTGGCGACGACGACCGACGGTGTCAACACCAGCCTGCTCTTCCGTGACACCGAGTCGGATTCGTGGCGCACCGTAGCGACCTACGACTTCAAGGAGTACGCCCGGCCGCAGCTGTTCACTTTCGACAACCGCGGGGTCTACGTCGCCTCGAATCTCGGACGCGACAAGCTCGCGATCGCCGAATACGACATCGCGACGGGGCGTGAGACCAACCTGCTGTTCGAGCACGACGAGGTCGACGTCGACACGCTGCTTTTCTCCCGCAGGCGCAAGTGCCTGACCGGTGTGACGTTCGAGGTCGATCGTCTGGGCTATCACTTCTTCGACGAGACACGCGCCGAGCTACAGGCGTTCGTCGACGGGCGACTCCCGGGTCGTGAGAACGCGGTCGTCTCCCACTCGCGCGACGAGAACCACTACATCGTGCGCTCGGGGAGTGACCGCACGCTGGGCGAGTACCACCTGCTCGACGCCGCGGCGAGGACGCTGACGAAGCTGTTCGAGATCTCGCCGTGGATCGAAGAAGCGCGGATGGCGGAGACCCGGCCGATCCGCTACACCGCGCGCGACGGTCTCGCGATTCACGGTTACCTGACCCTCCCTCCCGGCGCCGAGCCGTCCGCGCTTCCGCTCGTCGTGCATCCCCACGGAGGCCCCTGGGCGCGCGACCGTTGGGGTTTCGACCCCGAGTTACAGTTCCTCGCCAGCCGGGGCTACGCGGTCTTGCAAGTCAACTTCCGCAGCTCCGCGGGGTTCGGCCGTGCTTTCCTCGAGGCGGGATTCCGCGAGTGGGGACTGGCGATGCAGGACGACATCACCGACGGCGTTCGATGGGCCATCGACGAGGGGCTGGCCGACCCGGCCCGCGTGGCGATCTACGGCGGAAGCTACGGCGGCTACGCCACGCTGGCGGGCCTGACCAAGACGCCCGAGCTCTACGCCTGCGGGATCAGCTACGTCGGCGTGTCGAACCTGTTCACCTGGATCGAGGCGATCCCGCCCTACTGGAAGCCGTACCTCGAGATGATCTACGAGATGGTCGGCCACCCGGAGCGCGATCGCGAGCGTTTCGAGGCGACCTCACCCTTCTTCAACGCGGAGTCGATCGTGGCACCGCTGTTCGTCGCTCAGGGCGCAAACGACCCTCGGGTCCCCAAGCAGGAATCCGATCAGATCGTCGAGGCCCTGCGGTCGCGCGGCGTCGAGGTGACCTACATGGTCAAGGACAACGAGGGCCACGGTTTCCTCAACGAGGAGAACCGGTTCGATTTCTACCGCGAGATGGAGCGATTCCTGGGCCGCTGGCTCGCCGCCGGCGACACGCGGTAATCAATCACCGAGCTCGCTGCTTCGGGGATTTTCGGCCGGTCGACCGATCCAGGGAACCCGATCGACGGCCATGACGTAGTCTCTGGGTGGAGGAGCTGCGCATGACCGAGGCCGCACCGGCTGGGAAGGGCTGTTTCAAACGGGGCTGTTTCGGCTGCCTCGGTGTGCTGGGCGTGGGCTTGATCGTGGTGATGGTGATCGCCTTGATCACGCTCATCCGTGGTACCCCCGAAGTGGTCCGCGAGTCGGACCAGGTGGCGCACGACATCCCGAGTGGAGACTGGGGTGACGCCGCGACCGGCGAGCCGTTGATGGTGGAGCAGGGCCAGCTCGGCCGCGTCGTGCTCGACATCAGCGTGGCCAGCTTCCGCATCATCCCCGCGCCCGCGGGTACCCCGGTGCGGCTCGAAGCCAACTACGATTCGGGAACCTACAGGTTGAAGGAGAGATTCGAGCCTTCCGGCGAGCTGGGTTGGACCTACCGTCTGGAGTTCGGCAAGCGATCGAGCTTCGATTTCTTCACGGTCGATCCCGACAACCGCCTGGACCTGTACCTTCCCGCGGGGACCCCGATCTCCCTGGAAGGGGATCTCGGCATCGGCCAGTTCAAGCTCGAGCTGGGCGGCCTGTGGATCGACAGCGTCAACCTCGATACCGGCGTCGGCGAGCACCAGATCGAGTTCGACGAGCCGCTCGTTGCGGCGATGAAGGAGTTCAACGTCGACGGCTCGATCGGCGAGCTGTCGGTCCGGGGCCTGGGAAACGCCAGCCCGGCCAACGCGCACGTCGATCACTCGATCGGCGAGGTCTTCGTCGACCTGCGCGGCGCATGGCAGAACGACTCCGAGATCTACGTCGGCTCGAGCATCGGTGAGTGCCGGGTCAACCTGCCGTCCGAAGGGGTCGGCGTCGTGCTGCGCGGAGGGTCCGTCACGCTCGGCGAGTCCGACACGCGGCGAGCCCGCTCGCGCGGGGCGGCGCCGGAGGGAGCACCGGTCCTGCAGATCACCGCGCGGCACACCATCGGCGAGCTGCGCTTCACCGAGTAGACACGCCCGGCTACAATGCACGCTCGATGAGCACGTGGTCGAAGCTCGCCGGGATGCGGCTGACGGTCGAGGCCGTGGAGCTGGAGCCCCGCTCGCTGAACGTCGGAACGTTCCATCGCCACACCACGATCGTTCGGCTCTCCGGGGGCGGTTACGACGGGTGCGGCGAGGACGTGACCTACGACGGCGAGGAGCAGCGGCGTTTCCGCAACGCGCGGATCGCCTGGCCCTGCGGCGCCTTCGATCTGGCCGGGTTCTCGGCCGCGCTCGATGAAGTCCAGCTCTTCGAGCGCCCGCCGCAACAGGCCATGTACCTCGACTACCGACGCTGGGCGGTGGAGGCGGCGGCACTCGATCTCGCCCTGCGGCAAGCGAACGCGACGCTCGCTCGACAGTTAGGGCTAGCGGCGCAACCCGTTCGCTTCGTCGCCTCGATGGGTCTCGGGCAACCGCCCTCGACGGACAGGCTCCGGGAGCTGATGGCGTGCGTGCCGGGAACGCGGTTCAAGCTCGACTGGAATCCCGGCTGGTCGCGCCCCCTGCTGGATGAACTCGAGGGGATGCACGTTGTCGACGTCGTCGATTTCAAGGGTGCGTACACGGGCACGCCGGTCGACACCGTCCCCGACGCCACGCTCTATCGCGGTGTCGCGGAAGCGTTGCCGGCGGTGATCCTCGAGGATCCGAAATGGAGCGACGAGGCGGCGGCCGAGCTGGAGCCGTTCCGCGATCGAATCTCGTGGGACGCGCCGATCCACAGTACCGGTGACATGGAAGCGCTGCCGTTCGCGCCCCGTGTGATGAACATCAAGCCCTCCAGGTTCGGCACGCTCGAGCGGTTGTTCGACGCGTACGACTACTGCAACCGTCACGGCATCGCGATGTACGGCGGCGGTCAGTTCGAGCTGGACGTCGGGCGGCTCCAGATCCAGACGCTGGCCTCGCTGTTCCACGGCGATGCGCCGAACGACACCTCGCCGGTGGCCTACCATGACGCCGGCAACCACGAAGTCCTGCCTGGCGGCCCGCTCGACACCGCGTTCGGCGTGTCCGGTTTCACGGAGCGACCATCATGAGCGAGCGACTGAGCGTCGACGAGCTGGCGGCTCTCGTGCGTCGCGTCTTCGCGCCTTCCGACGAAGACCGGCGCCTGGCCATCCTGATCGATCAACCCGATCTGACCGTCAAGGACCATCCGGCGTGGTCGGATCGTCGTACGCTCGCGTTGGAGTGGCGCGACGGCCTTCGCGACGCAGGATTGTTCGAGTCGGTCGCGCTCTTCGTCTATCCCAATGTTCGCGCCAACAACGCGGACCTGCCGCCGGCGGCGTTTCCATGGGACGGAGACACCCCGCCGCGTGAGCTGACCGGGTTGTACGGCGACGCGGTCGCGTTCGATGAGCTCTTCTCCAATCACCGCATCGTCATCGCGTTGACCGAGCTGTCGGCATCGGCCCCGCTGAAGATCGCGGCGCCACAGCACGGTTTCCGTGCCGCGTCGATGCCCGGGTTCACGCGCGCCATGGTGCCGGCGTTACGGCTGGACTTCGACGACGTCCAGCGCCGCTGCGAAACGATCAAGCGCAAGCTCGATGCGGGGGCAGGCGCCACCGTGGCCTGGAGCGCCGGAGGCCGCGTCGGAACGCTACATCTCGACCTGCGCGGCCGCCTCGCCGTCGCCAGCGGTGGCGTGATCCGCGAGCCGGGGATCGCCGGCAACCTGCCGTCCGGCGAGACCTTCATCGTGCCGTACGAGGGCGAGCAGCCCGAAATCTCGAGCCGCACCGCCGGCGTGTTGCCCCTGCAGCTCGAGGGCGAGCTGTTCTTCCTGAACATCGAAGGGAACCGCGTGACCGGTGTGGAAGGGGACGGTCCCGTAGCCGCCGACCGGCGAGCGGCGTTCGAAGCGGAGCCGGCCTACGCGAACGTCGCCGAGCTCGGGCTCGGGATCCTCGCCGACTACGGCGTCGAGCCCGTGGGCGAAACCTTGCTCGACGAGAAGCTGGGCCTGCATATCGCGTTCGGCCGTAGCAACCACTTTCCCGGCGGCACCGTCGGGCCCGACGACTTCTCCGCTCCCGATCGTGTCGTTCACATCGACTACATCTACCTGCCCCAGACCCAGCCTGACGTACGGATCGACGAGCTCACGTTGCACGTGCCGGACGCGGAGCCCGAGGTCCTTATGCGGGACGGCTCCTGGGCGGTCTAGCGGCTGGCGTGGAAGTGCTTGCGGATCGAGACCAGGTAGACGAGCGTGAGTAGCGTGAACACGATGGTCGCCGTGACCCCCGGCCACTTCGGCGGCTCGCCGGAGGCCAGCAGCAGATCGATCTGCTTCTGCGGGTAGTCGAGCGCGCGGTACCAAGCGGCGCGCTCCGTCCGGGTCAGGGTCCAGGTGACCGAGATTCCGATCACGAGCGCGCTCGCCCCGGTCGCCCACCAGGCGGCGCGCTTCAACCGGAACAACGCCCAGCCGAGCCAGACGAAGAAGAGTCCCGTCGCAAGCGTCACCACGGAGCCCCCGGGCCCGGTCGACAGGCCGCCGAACCACGGCACGACGGGACGCAGCGCCAACGGGAAGGAGAGCAGACCGGCAAAGCCCAGCGCCAACGCCAGGACCAGGACCGTCGACGGGCAGCGATCGCTCCAGTCCGGCTCGGGGTGTCGCATCCGGCAGGTCGCCAGCACGTCACGATCGGCGTAGGCCCACAGGATGGCCAGCGGCGCCACGAGGCCGAATCCGAAACTGGGGAGCAGCAGGATCCAGCGAATCAGCGTTCCGATCTCCGGCGGCTGATCGGCCATCCCGGAGCCCGCGAGGATCGTCAGGTCTTCGAGATTCGTCAGCACGAAACCGACCGTCGCGATCCCGACGAACAGCCAGCTCCACCCGACCGTGAGCATCGCCGGCCGGGCCCAGCGGCGTTCACGCAGCGAACCGAGGCCGCAGGCGACCAGCACGATGCCGATCGCGAAGAACGTGATCACTCCGATCGCGATCTGCGTCGCGGAGAGCCGGAAGTCGGGGATCGTCGCGGCCAGCAGCGGGAGCCCGAAATGCGACAGCCCCAGGAGCATCGACCCGATCCCCGCCAGCATCGTCAAAACGCCGAACAGCCGGAGCCGCAGGCCGCGATCTCGGTGACCACGCTCGCTCGCCATCGGGAGCCATGGTAACCCCAAACAACGTGTACCTGAGATTGTTGGTAGGCAT
>JABAOE010001231.1_pt6 | contig 28404 bp, 40 predicted proteins | sample 7062141 | NCBI WGS metagenome assembly JABAOE01 (sample SAMN14538627, study PRJNA623070) | marine sediment metagenome | biome: marine biome [ENVO:00000428]; feature: marine pelagic biome [ENVO:01000023]; material: deep marine sediment [ENVO:00002113] | place: India: Gulf of Khambhat ...
AAATGTCCAGAATATTTCAGGATCTTCAGGATTTCCAAATTGAAGATGATCAACCATTCCAATTGGTCGTGCTCCCGTACAAACTACATTTCTGCATGCTTCTTCAAAGCAGCCTATTGCTCCTTCTCTTGGATTAAGATAGCATTGTTTTGGATTACCATCAATTTTTGCTGCCAAGAACTTTCCATTATCTAGCCTCAAAACAGAGGAATCATAGCCGGGCTTGATGACTGTTCTTATTCCAACTTCGTGATCATATTGATTGTAAACCCAATTCTTAGAAGCAATGTTTGGGTTACGTAACATCTTTAGCAAAACTTTGGAAAGATTTGTTGGAGTTTTAATTTTAGAATCATCAGCAATGTTATCAAGATATCTTGGTTTCTTTGATTCCCTATCAAGTAGAGGTGCATTTGCAACTACATTTGTAGGTAAATTCGCAAATGTATTCTTGCCTTTTTTAACATGCATCATTTTGTTTGATTTTACAGTTCCAATGACAGAGCATTTTATTCTAAATTTGTTACAAATTTCTTCTAGTTTCTTTAGTTTCTTCTTGGAAGTAATTACTAACATTCTTTCTTGAGATTCAGAAACCATTATCTCTTGAGGGTGCATACCTGGTTCTCTTGTGTGAATTTTATCAACATCCATCTCTATTCCAATTTCCAGAGTATCAGCAGTCTCTGAAATAGCACAAGATAATCCACCGCCTCCCAAATCTTTCATTGCATGAATTAATTTTTCATTTCTTGCCTCTAGGATTGCTTCTATGATTAATTTTTCAATAAATGGGTCAGGAATTTGTACAGCAGATCTATCTTCAGACTCTAATGAATCAGATGCAAATTGCGAACCGCCAATTCCATCACGACCTGTAGAACCTCCAAGTAAAACAACTACATCTCCTATGTTTGCATGATTTTTTATCAGACGATCCTTTTTACCAAAACCGATTGCAGCTACATCAACTAATGCATAGTTTGTATAACAATCATCAAATTCTATTTCTCCGCCAATTGTAGGAATTCCTAAACAATTTCCATAGTCTGCAATACCCGTTACTGCATTTTTGAAAAGCCACTTTGCTTGTTGATCTTTTTCAATATCTCCAAATCTTAATCCATCAAAAATTGCAATTGGTCTTGTTCCTGCAGATAAAATGTCTCTAATTACGCCTCCAACGCCTGTTGCTGCGCCTCCATAGGGTTCTACAGCTGATGGATGGTTGTGACTTTCAATGTGAACAGTTACGACATATCCGTTGCCAACATCTAAGACACCAGAATCGTATCCTTTTTCAGATATTACCAGTGGTCCAGTCATTGGAAGAATTTTGAGATGTTTTTTAGATGACTTGTAAGAGCAGTGCTCAGACCATTCTGCTGCAACTATTTGCAATTCAGTAGGAGTTGGTTTTCTACCAATTTTTGATTTGAGATAAACTAGCTCTTGTTCTTCTAGACTCAATTCCTTACACCAATTTGTGATAAAAGTGATTCAAAGATTAGTGATGAGGGTTTATGATCAATTGGATTGATTTCAGGCTCTGTTGCACGTTCGGGATGTGGCATCATTCCAACAACATTTCCATCTTCATTACAAATGCCAGCAATACGTGAAAGTGAGCCATTAACAACTTCTTCGTATCGAAAAACGATTTGGTTATTCTTCTTTAATTGCTTGAGTGTTTTGTCATCAGCATAGTATCTTCCTTCTCCATTTGCAATAGGTATTGGAATTTTTTGGTGTAGTTTTAGTTTATTTGTAAATGGAGTCTTGTTGTTTTCTACAATCAAATTTGTCCACTTGCACATAAAATTAAGAGAATTGTTTTTGAGCAAAACCCCAGGCAGTAATCCAGATTCTACTAGAATTTGAAATCCATTGCAGACGCCCAAGATAGGAATTCCTTTATCTGCAAGTTTCTTTACATCTTGAATGATTGGACTATGTGCAGCAATCACTCCAGCTCTTAATCTATCACCATAAGAAAATCCTCCTGGCAGAATTACTGCATCAATGTTTTTTGGTAAGTTTTTTTCATGCCAGAAAAATTCAGCATTTAGTTTAAAGACATCAGTGAGTACGTGAAACATATCACGATCACAATTACTTCCAGGAAATACTATGACCCCGACTTTCACATTATTGTTACAAAATAAGGCTATTTAATCTGAATCCAGCCAAAGTAATTTATTCTAAAAAATCAGTTGATCCATATGGCACAGGTTCGAGACATTATGGAGAAAAATGTTGTATCCATTGAAGCAGAAAAATCGTGCTTGGAGGGAGCCAAAGTATTAGAAGAAAAGGATATCAGTTTTCTAGTAATTCTCAAAGACGGCAATCCTGCAGGCGTTGTTACAGAAAGGGATTATGTAAGAAAGCTTGTCTTGCAAGAAAAAAATCCTGCAGAAACTCCATTAAGTGATATAATGTCGCCAAAATTTAGATCTGTAGAACCTGGAACAGAGATTGAAGATGCCGTTCAAAAGATGCTAAACAACAACATTCGCAGACTAATTGTCTTAGAAGAAGGAAAACTTGTAGGAGTCATAACACAGACAGACTTGACTGCTTTTTTGCGCAGTAAGATTCTGATTAATGACACAATGAAAGATTTAGAATCTAAAAGCTAGTTTTCAAAAACATCAATTGTTACTTTGCTTACCATAGGATTGTAGATTCTTAATTCATCACAAATTTTCTGAGTTGTTTTTTTGGCATCGTTTTTTGTTTTTTCTTTAATGATAAATTTTAACATCTTAGCTGAACGAATACTTGAAACAGATTTGTAGTTGCCTTTCAATACAAGATCCTTTAGAATAGTATCACCTTCGGGATCACTGATTCCAGGTTTGTTTTCAATTGTCACATTGACTTTATAGGTAGGCATGTCTATGCATAAAATTCAAAACATAATTAATCTAGCGATATTGGAAAATTCCTTTCTAGTAGTATTGGAATTTATATCAGAAGATTTTTGAAGAATTTGAAGTGGCTAAGTCAAGATACTGGAAACTAACCCCTGATGAAGTTGAAAAATTTACTTACAATGAAGACAAGTTAGCAAATTGGGACATGAAATGCATCAGAGAACCAGAAGACGATGCAGTATTTATCGGAGTTTTCATGTATAAGGAAGGAACGCCTTTTGATTATGAATCCATAAAAGGAATCACCTATTATCACAATCATATAGACAGAGAAGAGTTACCAAAGATTACAAAGTTCCTGAAAGACAAGTTTGGCGGCAAAGAAATGGAAAAAGGAGAAAGAATATTTCTCTCAGACTCTAAAGAGATCTATTCTGGAAAAGATATTGCATCACTAGCAAGAGATATGGAATCAAATTTCAATACAAAAGCAACCATTACCTTGGAATTTCGTGGACTGACTGAAGAAGAGCAAAAAGAAGCTGGTCTGCCAGAAGCAAAACTATTGCCCATTCCAGGCGAATAAAATCAAAAACAGGTTGATTTATCAATTGATACTACATATTATAGTCCAAGGTAGTTGATATCTCAAATGTCAGAGATTCAAGAAATAAACAAACATCTTGAGGAATTAAGAAGTCGAGTATTACGTGTAGTAATTATAATTGGTGTCATCACAGTTTTTCTTTTGACATTTCATGCAGAGCCTTTTGAATTTGCAGGAGTTACTTTGTACTACCCAACTCCAGAGCCATTGCACAACATAGCAGCTCAGATAACTGATTATATGAGAATTAATTTGGTTCCAGAAGACGTACAGCTAATTCAAACAGCGCCAGGACAAGCTTTCTTTGCCCAAGTCTACATTGCAGCACTTGTCGGAATGGTAGTTGGCATGCCAATCATTATCAAAGAGGCGGTTGGATTTCTAAGACCTGCACTAAAAGAAAACGAGATCCACATTAGTCGTTCAATTTCTATTCCAGCTTTGGGTTTGTTTGTATCTGGATGTATCTTTTCATATACACTTGTAATTCCGTACATTCTTGATTTTCTTTACAGATATGGAGATTCTGCAGGCCTCATTACATTTTTGAATGTAATTGATTTTGTAACATTTGTTTTACAATTTCTTTTGGCATTTGGATTATCATTTCAGCTTCCATTGATAATGTATGCTGTAACTGCAGCAGGCATGACTGATGCAAAATTCTGGAGAAAGAATATCAGATATGCAATAATTGCCATCGTAATTTTTGGAGCAGTGATTACTCCTGATGGTAGTGGAGTGACAATGTGGTTTATTGCAGGTCCAATGATTGCACTTTATCTTGCAGGCATGTTTGCCATAGAACGTCGTGAACAAAAAATTAGAACACTTAAATCTTAAACGGAGGCAATGAGTACAGCGATGTTAGGACTAGGCATAGCGAACTTTATCGCAGGTCAAGAATGGATCTTTATCATAATTATTGCAGTGGTATTGATCTTTGGAGCCAAAAAGATTCCAGAGTTGGCAAAAACTTTTGGAAAAGCTAAAGGCGAATATGAAAAAGGAAAGATTGAAGGCGACAAAGAACTCAAAGAGTTCAAAGAGTCTCATAAAAAAGAAGATTAACTTTCTGCAATCTTTGCAAATTCATCCATTATCTTAGAAAATCCTTTGGTAATCTTTTCTTTACCAAAAAATGCTGCAATCTTTAAGACCCCCTTTAGTTTCAGCTCAACATCTACTGTGATTTTTGTTCCTTCAGGAACTGTTTCGTACTTTTCATAAAAGTGACTTCCTTTTGCGTCACCGCCAATTACAAAAACCTCGTGTACTTCGGGATATTTGGTGACATGTTTTGTTGTCATAACTAGTTCTTTGCCATAAAATTTGAGATGCTCTTCTACAACTGCAACATTGTCTCGTTTTGAGCGAACGCGTATGGATGGAAAATATTGGGGCAATGTATTTTGAAACTCTTCATAGTTGGCAACAATATCAAAGACTTTTTTTCTGTCAGCCTTGACTATTTTTTCAAAAGTAAATTTTGTCATTTTTCTTCAGAGAGAATTTTAATTTTTTATATAAAAAGTAGGTAATTCACATTCCTTTTGCTCAAAAGGTAATCTAATTTTGATGCAGTAAGATTTGTCTACTAGTGAACAGTATTATCTGAAAATGAGGAGTTTGTTCATTATAGTCCCTGGAGCATTAGGAATTCTTGCAATAATTTTGACACCAACTTTGATTCAGGATGTTTACAGTCAGGAAGAATTGGTAGTGCTTCAAAGCGGAATAGTATCAACATCTTCAAAAGATTATCCAATCTCAAATAATTTTGAGATTCGAGTTTTTCATGATGGGGAATTAGTTAGAATAAAGGGCGTTACTGCCTCAGGCCATCCCTATTATGTTTATCAGAAAATATCTGATGGAGATGTTGAGCTAAGAGGAAAAATTTTCATTGATGGTAAAGTAGTGCCACTAGTCAAGAAAACAACATTTGTACAAGAAAAAGAACCTGAGTCTGTTACTGATTTGTTAATTTTAATCAAACAACCATTATCTGCATACTATACAGAGTCTTACAATATTATTGCCAAAGTTTTTGATGCATCGGCAAATCCTTTAGAAGAATTTGAGTACAAGTCAGGATTGATAGAAGGCGTAGATGTGCAGATAATACTAACAGATCCTCAGGGCAAAGTCTTTAGAACTTTTAGCGCAGAAACAAATTCTATGGGATATGTCGATGAGAGATTCCAATGGCAGTTTGCAGATCCTGTTGGAAAATACAATGTTACAGTAATTGCTGAGGATGGAATAACCAAAGTCAGTAAACAGTTTGAAACAAATTACAAAGGATACCATCCATACTATTCATCAAGTGATAATCCTTAGTTAGCTTCCCCAGCGAACATACATGTCATGCTCAATGTCAAATTGATCAAGACATTTTCCAACTCCATGATTAATTATATCATCAATGGATTTTGGTTTAGTGTAAAATTCAGTAACAGGTGGCAGTATGACGATGCCAAGTCTTGCAAGCTTTAACATATTTTCTAGATGAATTGCTGAAAGAGGAGTTTCACGTGCCATTAAAACTAGTTTACGCGATTCTTTTATTGTGACACCTGCAGCGCGAGAAACTAGTGTATCATCATAACCATTTGCGATACTTGAGAGAGTCTTCATAGTACAAGGCACAACAATCATCCCGTCAACCTTATGCGTTCCACTAGATACACTTGCTGCCATGTTTTTATCATCAGATGTTGTTGTTGCAAGTGATTTGACATCATTCAGAGAATAATCTGTCTCCATGCCAACGCATTTTTCTGCCCACTCACTCATAACTAAATGAGTCTCGACTCCTAATTTTTTGAGAACTTCAAGCATTCTTATTCCATAGATAACACCAGTACTACCAGTGATTCCAATTATTAGTCTCATAATGAATTTCTTTCATGTAGAGTATTTTAGGGATTTGAAAATTTTTCCATAGTGCTCAGGAATAAATCAAGATGTTTGAGTTTCTGTGTCTTCAGAAAATTCTTCCTGAGCAGACTTGCGTCTCTTCCACCACAAGGCAACTCCACCAGCTGTCATTGCAGATAACAAGATTACTCCAGCCATCATTAGCTCAAATTGATAGAACACGTCATTATAGAGAATTATTCTTGGTTAAATTCTTTGATTAGAATTGTGTTATGTTTGATCTTTGAGCACATACGCATTGACATTAACAAATATCGAATACTCAATTAATGGAAAAAGACTTTGAGCTACTCGAAGTTGATTGGGTCACTGCACAAATGTATGGTAAAGATTTACCAAAACGTTTCAATGACATTCCAAATTCTAAAAACGGAATTGAACTTTTTGATGAGCTAAATGACGAAGTCAATGAGTTGATAGACACAATAGACCATACAGTCTTTGCACCAAAGAAAGAAAACTTTTGGGAAGAAGATGCTTTTCCCTAGTTGGAAAAATTATAGTTATATTACCTTCACAATTCTAGTTATAATGTGATTAAGAGATCTGAGATTAAGAAAATCGTAAATGAGTATTCTGATGTCAGAATTGGTGTTCTTGGAAGTCACTCGGCATTAGAAGTCATGGATGGTGCTAAAGATGAAGACATGGAAACTGTTGTAATTTGTCAAAAGGGAAGAGAAGTTCCTTACCAAAGATTTGGACGGATTGCAGATGAAATTATGGTTTTAGATAAATTCAAAGGAATGGTATCAACACAGGTACAAAAAAAATTAAGAGAATCAAATACCATCATTGTACCACATCGTTCACTTACTGCATATCTTGGTTACAAGGCAATAGAGAATTCATTTAAAGTTCCTATTTTTGGGAATCGTGCACTCTTTCAAGCAGAAGAAAGGCATCACAAGAAGAATCAGTACTATCTTCTAAAAAAAGCCAGAATAAAATACCCTAAAATTTTCACAAACCCAAAGAACATCAACAAGCCTTCAATTGTCAAGGTACAAGAAAAAAATCGCAAACTCGAAAGAGCATTCTTTACAGTCACTTCTTACCAAGATTATAAGAAAAAATCAGAAGAGAAGATAAAACAGGGACTAATTGCAAGAAAAGACCTTGAAAAAGCTAGCATAGAGGAACTTGCTATTGGGACATACCTGAATTTCAATTACTTTTATACACCAATCTCTGAGCACGTTGATTTTATCGGAATAGAGAGGAGATTGCAGACTAATCTTCATGATTTTAATGCAATTCCAGCAAAGCAGCAGCTAGAGATGGATATTGACTTGCAAAATATCGAAGTGGGCCATACTCCTGCAAGCATAAGAGAATCACTACTTGAAAAAGTAATTTCTATGGGAGACAAGTTTGTTCGAGCAGTAAAAAAAGAGTATGCGCCCGGAATTATTGGACCTTTTTCTTTGCAGAGTGTCATTACAAAGGATTTAGAGATGATAGTCTATGACGTATCATTAAGAGTTCCAGGCAATCCAATCGTTGCAACAACTAGTCCTTATACAAAATATCAATACGGTAAAACTTTTGGTATTGGTAGAAGAATTGCAATGGAAATCAAAAGGGCACAAGAAGAAGGCAGACTAGAAGAGATTGTTACCTAAGCTTCCATTCTTTCTTTGAGTAGAGTCTTTCTAACTAAAATTGGAATGTCATAAAATGCAGCTAATGCCATGGCATCAGATGCGCGATAATTTCTTAGAACCAAATCTTGTTTTCCTGTAAAGTAAAGATTTGCACGGAGAACCTCGCCGCTATCATATACTTTGACTTTGACTAAAACCAGCTCGTTTACTTCACAGATCTCTTCTAACATTTTGTAAATTGTTGGAACAGAGTCTTTGGAACTTTCAGCAAAGCTAGAGATATGACGTGCAACTTCTCCAGAAAATGCTCTCATGTGGAATTCTTTTCCGTCATCTGCCTTAAGGACAAGCATTCCTTCGACTGCATAGGGATCAACAAATCCTACATAATCTATTTTTACAGATTCATAATCAGGTTCTTGTTGCTGATCAATCTTCATGAGTACGCCTAGTAAACTGCCCCTCTAATGCATATAAAGATGACAATAAGTTTAGATTGAACTTAGACAAATTTCTTTTATAAGCAAGAAATCTTGATCTTTCTTACTTAAAATTATCAGATAATCAGGAAAAGTGTAGATTAATGTCAGTTTCTCCAGGCCGTTCGGTTGCATACATTCTAGCAAAACCAGTATCAAGCTACATGGACAACGATGTTTTGATCCTAGATCAAAATACTCCTACTAGGGAAGCTACCAGACTTCTTCAACATTATGAAAGAGATGATGTTATTGTTTCAGATGAAAGTAAAAATCCAGTTGGGATTGTAACAGATGAGGACATTCTAAGTAAAGTTAGCGATATTGCAGTAACTGCAGAGTCAACCCGCCTAAAAGACATCATGAGCTCACCTCTTATCACAATTAACGAAACTGATACTTTGCAGCAAGCACTTCACGTAATGCGTGATAATAAAATACGAAAACTTCCTGTTGTTTCAAAAAAGAATCAGGTAGTTGGAATTATTCTTCAAGGAACCATTGCAAATGTAATTCGTGATGCAACTGCAATTCAGCCAAGGTTACTGAGTCCTCCGGTAAAAGCAATCTTGGGAAATCTTGGTTTTGTATTACAGTTTGCAGGAGTCCTGCTGCTGGTACCTGCAATTTTGGCAACAATTCTCAATGATACTGTTACTGCAACGGGAATTTACCTGACTACTGTGCTGCTGCTTGTAACTGGTTTCTTTTTGAACTCGTATGGTGAAAAGGCCAGTCTTAATTTGCAGCAGGCCTCGATTCTCGTATTTGCTAGTCTGTTTATTCTGACTTTGTTTGGAACAATACCGTATCTGTATGTCTCGCCGTTTCAAGAAGAATCCGCAGTTGATGCGTTTGCAAACGGTTTCTTTTCTAGTGCGGCAGGATTTACAACAGGAGGAATATCCTTATTTGATACTCCAGAAGACCTGCCACAGAGTTTTACTTTCTATCGTAGCTTTACGCAGCTTGTAGGAGGCATGAGTTTCATTTACTTGGTAATTACTGCATTTTATCCTGAAAGTAAGCTGCAATCCATGAGAGGTTTTATTTCAGGTAAAACACTTCACATGAGAGAACTATTTGGAACAATTACTGTAATTTTTACATTATACATTGTAATTGTTGCAGTCTTGTTATACTTGTTTGGTGAAAGAAACATTCTTGATAACTTTGCATTAGCAATGAGTACAATTGCAACGGGAGGTTTTCTGCCAAACTCTACCATTCTGGATAATTTTGTTTGGCAAGAATACCTGATTTTGATGTCAGCTATGATACTTGGTGCATTACCGTTTACATTCCACTATGGCTTTGTTAGAAAAAGATTCTTGTCTCCAAAACTTGGAAAGGAAGTTCTAGTTTACTTTGGAGTCTTAGGTGGAGCAATCTTGTTATTTGTCGGCGTAAGTGGCTTTGAACCGCTTGAAGCAGTATTTTATACGGTTTCTGCAAGTACAACTGCAGGTCTGCAGCTAGAATCACTTGATTCGCTAAACTCTGCATCTCATACGATTTTGATCCTGCTAATGTTTGTTGGAGGTTGTGGATTTTCAACTGCAGGAGGAATCAAAATTTACAGGTTCTTCTTGCTTCGAAACTGTAAGAAGATATTCAAAAAAGAATCACGAGATACTCTATCAGCTGATAACAAAAAAGAGATCATATCTACATTGTTGATTCTTGGCTTGTTTCCAATAATTGCAGTAATTACTGCAGCACACCTGACAGGAATTACTGATGCAACATTTGAGAACTCTTTCTTTGAGGCAACTGGATTAATCACCACAGGCGGGTTATCTTCTAATGTAATTTCAGTGGATCTTGATCCTGCCACAAAAATTGCATTTAGCTTTTTGATGATTTTTGGTAGGCTTGAAATTATTGCCCTAGTGTACATTTTTGTTCCTAAGTTGGCCCACTAGTAGGAAAATCCAGATAGAGTTTAATTCAGTATTTTTGTTTTTTTAAAAAGTATGGCAAAAAGTGGAAAGCCTCTGATTATTGTAGGGTTTGTAGCCATAGCAATTCTATTTTTGATGTATGGGAGATATCAAGACCCAGTATTGTTTACACCAGATGCCATTGACACATTCTTGCGAATTGCCAATGTGTTTTATGTTATAATGCTAGTCTCATTTGGGGCAATTACGTTTGGATTGTACAGATATCATAAGCTAAAAGCAGTAAATTCCAAAAAAGGACTAGTTTACATAATTGCTGCTGTTACACGGAATACAAAATCAAAGAAAATTTTTCTTGCAACGTTTGTAATTTATGGAATATTTTTTTCACTCACATCAGGAACTCTGGTATATCAACCTGAAGTGACATTTTCGTATCATTATGGGGTAGAGATTCCTTCTGCACAGATTTCTCCATGTTGTGGTCCTCCAGGGTATATGCCACAAATTCTCGTATACATAACGGAGCATGTAGGACTACAGATTATTCCAATCAATTTACTTTTACAAATCATAGTTTCGTATCTTGTTGGACTAAACATGGCAATTGCAGTTAGTGCAATTACAATTTCACGAAAGACACGAAGTTTTAGTAGTGTTGGGGCAGTAACAGGATTATTCATAGCATGCCCAACTTGTGTTGGAACATTTTTTTCACTCTTTATAGGAGCTGCTAGTGCAATTGCATTATCTGTAGCAATCACACAGTTGCAGACATTGTTTATTGCCATATCAATTCCAGTATTGCTAACTACTCCTTTTCTCCTTGCAAGAAAATTACAAAACGCAGATGGTACTTGTGCAGTGGAGACTAGTAGCTAAAGATTTTGTAATTTTTCAACTACAATTCTAAAAATTTCATCATTGTCAAGCAAAATGTATGGTAGGTTATTTTCTTCACAAGCCTGACCGCTTTCAGTGTCTCGGGTAATCAGTAACATGTTGTTTTCTTTGGCATAATTTATTACAGAATAGTCGGTTCGGAGTTTTTTTCCTTCCATTCGTAGTTTTTTGACACTATAGGCGTCATACCCAAGGCCTTTTAGCTTCTCATCCCAGCCATCATCCATCTCATCTACTAGGATTTTTACTGATTTATCAGACATTTTATTGAGAATAATTTTGTGTAATAATAAGAGTGTAAGGGGGATTTACCAAAAATAGCCAATGATCAAAGGGGCTAGTGTGGCAAGAGATACAATTGAACCTAATAAAAATACCATAGTTTGCATGTTCATGCGCTATCATTTTAAAATGGATTTTTCTTTTAATGATATTTTGTGTGTTTGAGAAAAACAATCATTTGAAAAATTTTCTACTTTGATTTCTTTTTTGTTTTTGCTTTAGTTTTGGGTTTGGCTTTTGGTTTAGCCTTTGCTTTTTCTTTCTTTTCTTGTCGTTTTATCTTGTCTAGTTGTGCCTTTGCTTGCTTGATCTGCTTTGCTACAGATTTTCGTTCAAGTTGAGTCTTTTTGAGTGCCAATTGCTGCTCTTTGTATGCTTTGGCTTTGTCTGCTTGTTTTGCAAGTTTTTCTTTCTCAAGGATAATTTGTTGATCGATTTTTTTCTTATCAGAAATAATTTCTGCTAGTCTTTTTTCTTCGTCTTTTTTATTTTGCTCAATCTTTCCCAAGCCTGTTTCAATTTGTTTTTGGATCTTTTGTTTTTCTTTTAGTATTTTGTTTAGTTCAGATTTTTCTTGGCGTAAAAGCTTCATTACATCTGATTTTTGTGATTTTATTTCATCTAGTGTTAGGTTTTCTTGCTTTAGTTTGTTAGCAAGAGGCACCTGCTCGGAAAGCTTTGCAGCCTCTTGTTTTATTTGACTTGCAATCTTTTGTTTATCTGAAATTAATTTTGCTAGGCTAGACTCTTCTTCTTTTTTCCTTTGAACGGTTTGTTGTAATCCAGATTGGATTTCTTTTTGTAGTTTTTCTTTTTCTTTTACAATTTTATTCAAATCAGATTTTTCTTTCTTTAGGAGATTAACCATTCTAGATTTTTCTGATTGTATATTTTCAAGACTTAGATTTTCTTTATCTAATTGACTTGCAAGTGTTGTCTCTTCAGAAAGCCTGGCAGCCTCGGCTTTGATTTGATTTTGAATCTCCATTCTCTGCTCACGAATATCTGCCAATAGTTCCTCGTGTGCTGCAATGCTTTGCATGAGCTGGTTTTGTTGTGCCAGCTTTGCGCGCTCTTGTTGAAGTTCACCTTCAATCTTTTCTTGACGATTTTTGGCATCATTTGCTGCCTTTTGGAACTCGTCTCTTACTTTTTCTAGTTCTTTTTGCTGCGATTTTACTTGTTTTTCAATCTCTTTTTCCTGATTCTTTAGTTCCTTGACTAGTTTTTCTCTGTCAGCCTTTGCATCATCAAGTTCCTTTTGTCTTGATTTGATTTCTTCGGCCAGCTTTGTCTGCTCTTCTACCCGCCTTCTTTCCTGCTCAATTTTTGATTCGAGATTTTCCTTTTCGATGGCTACTTGCCTTTCAAACTCTTCTCGGTTTAGAATAATTTGTGTCAGTTTGGACAAGTGCAAATCAAGTTCGGATTTTGTTTTTCTTTGTTCTTCGATTTTTTGTTTTTCTGACTTTAGTGATTCATAGATTCCACTGACTTCGGCTTTTGTCATTACAGATTCAGTTGGCTCCCATTCTTTTGGCATAACGCCTCGCAGTTTTGGTTCTGCTAGTTCTGCAGATATCTCAGGCTTGTTTGCTTCTTGCTTCTTTTCTGTTAATGCTTTTTCAAGATTTAGAATTTTTTCATTAGATTGTGCAAGCATTGATTTTAGATTTGCAATCTCTGTTCGCTCTTGCTCTAGAATTTTTTGCTCAATTTCTGGAGATTGTGGAATAACTTGTATCTGTTCAACTGGAATTTCTTCAGGTCTTTTTAGAGATTCTAATCTTTCATCTAAGTAATGTTGATCAGACTTGTAAAGATCTTTTCCTTTTTCAATTGTTGCATAGATGTGCTCTAGTCTTCCATAATCCCCTTTTCCAAGCTCAATTAACTGTTTGATTGATAGTAACAAATTTTCAGGTACTGGTTCTATTGTTTGTATTGGAGGCATCGACTGAATTTTAGTTTCAAGATATTTTCGATCGGATCTAAATAGTGGCTTTTGTTTTTCGAGACATTCTTTGATAAAGTTTAGTCTACCAGTATCTCCTTCTCCTGCCTCAATTAGTTTTTGGATGTAATAGATTTGCTCGTAAACGTTTTGAGTTACCACTAAAAATCCCCCACAAGTGATGCCATGATTATTACGGGTTAAAATAACTAAATTATAAACAAACTGGAAAAGCTTTTCACAAAATTACTCTAGGCTTTTTGATAATTTTCATACATGAAAACGTCTTTTGAGAAAATTCTCTTTACAGATGCATATGTCTCATCATCTAGTCGCTCTTCCATGGTTTCTGCCAAATTTAGAAAATAATCAATTACATGGGTATCAAATTTGGGGAGGCGTTTTGCCATGCAGATATCAAGGTGTTTTTGTCAATAATCGATTGTATGTAATGATTGAACATACGAAAATCATAGTTTGAAGCATTAATTGTGAAAAAAGAATGCAGTAGTGTTTGTGCCAGAGGCACAAAAAGGACAAGTCGCAAAACCGCACAAGTCGGCGCTGCTCAGATAACCATTGTCATCTTTTCCTTTTACGAGTTTTTCATCGCAAAAGTCCAAAGTCCGTTGCCAAACTTTGCCTTGCCTGGTTCTACTGCATCGTCTCGTCTCAGAATTGCTTCTTTGACGAACATAATATTATACACATCTGAAATATTTAGAACTGATCTATGTTTTCTATATAGTCCTTGTATAGAATTTTTCTAGGAATGAAATATTTGTATAATTTATTAGTTTTATTGTAAAATCCATACATAATTTTAGAAATTTTATGTTTAGAGCTAATCTAAAGGCTATTGCGATCAGTAATGATTTAGGCGCTTTTGCCTTGTTGAGAAAAGTTTTGCTTTATTTCGCTCAACTATCACATAGTACTGAATCAGGTCATAGAGCATATCTTCAACTGTTAGCTTGCCACACTCCTGGGTAGCTTTGAGAAAATCATAGTAATCTTTGTTTTTGATTTCCAATGTGATTTTTCTCAAGAAGAAAGATAGGTCGATTTGCCCTAAATCTTGATTTGTTGAAGAAACACTAAGTTAATGTTAACACTTGATTCAGCAAGAGCAGTGGAGCTGCACAGAAAACTGACATTTATTGGAGTTGCATTATTGCTTGCAACATTTGCTATTCAGTACTATCATGATGCAGACCATCCAGATGACGGATTCAACTATGCGTATGTTACTGGAATTGCCATGATTATTGCCTTTATGGCAAGCTTTGTTCTCTTTAACAAGGACCGCTGGAAGGAAAGAAAATCCTAAAAATACAGCTTTGTTGTAATTCAAGAGATGGTAGGTCCGCAAGATGGGGGTTTTGGTTTTGATCAATCAAAAAAATATTCTGAGGTTGAGAATTTGGATCAAATCTGCGTCCAATGTCAGGCAGGTCAGCACAAAAACTGTCTTGCAAAGGCAGGAAAGCAGAAGAGCTGCGAATGTGAGTACTGCATAATTTACGGATAAGATGAGCATTCAAGTTATTGCAATAATTGGTGGAGTCTCAATAGTTGTAGGACTAACAGTTGCCTTGGCAGCGGTTTTTTTGCCATAATGCATGGCAGTGCATTGCAAAAATTAGTTAAAATCGGTTTACCTATTTTACTAGATTATGAATTTCATAAACACACTAGGGTATAATAAGGCTCATCTGGCAGCATGCGCATGAAAGAGAGACTGACTAGTTCTATTTTAGAGCCTGCCATAAGTGAGCAAATCTCACAGCAGTTAGAGTTTAGGAAGAATTCAGAAAGAAAAAAAGAATTCTCAGTGACAATGTCAAATCAAGCTGAGAGTTTTTGTGTAGGAATTGTAGACATTGTAAACTCTACTGGAACTGTAGCTAGGCTATCTCAATCAAAATCATCAATGTACTATGAGATTTACCTTAACCACATGGCAAACATTATTGAAAAATGCAATGGTATTGTTCTTAAAACAATGGGCGATAGTCTATTGTTTTACTTTCCGGACTCACGATACTCTAATAGAAAATATGGGTTTTTGAGCTGCCTAGAATGTGGATTTTTGATCATTGACAAGCATGAGGAGCTAAATACAAAACTGCAAGATGAAGGACTGCCAAAAATTGATTTTAGAATAAGCGCAGATTACGGACATGTATCAATTATGAAAACAAGTTCGTCTTCAATTGACCTAGTCGGACCCACAATTAACACATGTTCAAAAATAAATGATCAGGCTCCGATAAACGGAATGGTTGTTGGAAGCGATTTGTATGCAAAGACCAAAAGTTTTTCAGAGTTTAAATTCAAAAAGGTAAAAAGTTTTTCAATCGGACTAAAACAATCGTATCAGTTGTATGAAGTAAACAGAAAACTCTAATCTATTCTAAAACAATCAAAGTACCTGTCATCATATTATGATCAGGATCACAGTATAGTTTGTCAGGATTGTAAGGTAGGCCGCAATAGAATGTAAAGACACCTGGTTTGTCTGCAACAAATGTTACAGAATCGATTCCTTCTCTTGGCTCTAGAATCTTTGTGTTGACTCCAAAGTCTGGAATTGTAAATGTATGTGCATGTTTTCTTGGATTAGATATGTTAAGAGTTACAGTGTCTCCCTGATTGACAATTATCAAGTCAGGCTCCCATACATGTAGCTCAACTGTGGCAAATTGTTGTTGACCGTCATCGGTTACAACTTCTGCCATAAATTCAACTTCTTCCATGCTGATATCAAAAGTTCTAGCTTGTGAATCACCAGATGGAATAGTTTGCGTTGATGTTTCAAAGCCACTCATCATTCCAGGACCCATCTGTCCCATCATGCCACCTCCCATTGGGGCTCCCATCATCTCTTGCATCTGAGACCACATTTCGGGATTATCTGTCATATGCCCCATCAGCTGTAACCGGATGGAAGGCTCGTTCATCATCTCTCCAAACATCTCCATCATAAAGCCATGATTAGTTCGCATTAGCTCTGCCATCTCTTTGGCATGTTGCGGGTCTGACATCCATTGTTGCATTTGTGGGGAACCCATTGTATCCATCCATTGTGCAGACATTTTTGGATTCTGGGACATCATCTGATCGAAGAGTTCTTGGTTTTGAAATTTCATTGTGGCAGGATCATATGTAGATGAAAAAATAGCATAGCTGACTCCGATTCCGGCAAAAAATACTCCAACTGCAATTCCAACCCACAGAAGTTGATTTACCATATTTTGAGAAATTAATTCTCCTTTATTATACCTAAAGGCAGAAATTTTTTTTAGAAACTTTTCAAGTTTGATTTTCAAAAGTTCTAGCTAACCTGTTGCCTTTTTAGCTAACTAGAGTACATCTAGTTTTTTTGCAACTAGTATAGTATGGAGGGTCAAAAGCAGGAAGTCGAGTATACAGTAATTTTGCCTGAAGCCGTAGTAAAAGAGATCGAGAAATTCCAAATATACGTAAAAGAATTTTTTGGTAGAAGATGGGAGTTTGAAGAGATTATGACTCTGCTTCTTAGATATTCTATAAAGGATTTTGATAGTCTTACAACCATGCAGGTTGTGATTCTAAAATCATATTTTTCTCAAAAAACCGACATGTTAGATGAGTTTTATCTTAATACAATTAGATCATCATACTCGGGTAAGACTTTGTGTACTGCCTGAATAGTTTATGGATTGCTTGGTCTGGCTAAACCAACATCACCAGACTCGTCATTCTTTTGAAATACTCTAAACTCTCCGATAATGTTGTTGCATTTTTCGCAAATGTATTGTCCGCGCTCTACTAGATTGAGGTTTTCTGCAACTTCTTCGTTTGTCTGTTCTGACTGGATTCCAGGTGGATTTGCAAACTCTGCATCACAGACTTTGCAATAGTGCTTTGTCATCTTTGAAGTCTCTATCTTGCCAATTGGTGCTAAGAATAGTTCACCTACGCCAAGGTCTGCTTTTTTCTTTTGCTCATCTGTAATATCAGCAATAACCCAACCGCCAGAGCCTTTGAGTTTTGTTTCTGTCATATCTTTTCTGAAAACCTTGGTGGTATTATATCATTACAAAAAATCTAAGATTTTTCTTAGTGAACATCCTTAAAAGAAACACGAGGACTTTGTGACTTAATGACTAGGGGCATAATTTCGGGAACCGTAATTGCATTGTTCACAACAATTCTAATCACTGGAACAATTCCAATTGTAAATGCAGATGCACAAAATGACTTTGAAAACTGTCCTCCACCAGAAGGAATCTTTGTTAAAGTTGTAACAAATAGTGGTGAGGTAAAATTCTTTGAGGGAACCTCATACTCTACAGCAAAGACTGGTGATGGTACTGAACCACCTCGTGGAACAGGTTCAATAACAAAAGACCCAGGGGAGCACAGCTCTCAGCTAAATGAGCTTGTTGGAATGCCAGTACAAGAGATTGTCATAGTTGATTGTCATTTGGGAAAACCATCTTACAGATACACTACAACACTGACTGGAGTTACAATTACCAGTATGGACCAATCAGGCTCTTCAGGTTCACCACCAACTGAAACAATTGGTTTTGACTTTGAAAACAGAGCAGTCAATTACGAGAAAGTAAAACCAAAAGACAGATAACCTCTCTTTTTATTTTTTATTTTGAAAAAAATCATGATTAATGATTCCCAGCTAGATGAGATACTTTCAAGCCTTGATAATTCGATTAAGAACCTCTCAATGATTCATGCATATGAGCATACGGACTGGCTTTCAATGAAAAACTATCTTGACAAGCAGTTTGAAGACCTGCTTGAGAATCTCTTGTCAGAGAAAGGAACATCAATTCATCATCTAGAGTCGGGCATGAAAAACAGAGTCATCATAAAAAAACATGAGATATTCTCAAAAATTGAAGAAGGTTATTTGAAAAAATAAAAAAAGAAAATCTATCGTTGAAACACAGTAGTGTCAACTGGATAGAATCTGATTTGTGTCAGCTTGGAACCATTGTTCTCATAGTCAAATCCGTGAATTACCAAATCGGCAATTGTGAAGATCCATGTTGGCTCCTCAAAGACAGTACATTCTGGAATTAACTTTAGAAGCTCAAGTAGTTCATCTGTTCCGCTTCCGTTATCTGGAGACTCTACTATGCCATCACCGTCAACATCAATTAGTGCAAATGAATCTGCCAATCCAAGTGCGGTGATATCAAAGATGTCAACAATACCATTTGGTTCATTGTTTACTCCATCAGTTGTAACATCAAAGTCGGCTAATGTGATAAAGCCGTCACCGTCTCTATCGACAGTATCTTCGCATGCTACGCCTGACCACAAGAACATGTCTGTAATGTCAATTGCCTTGCTCTTTCCTTTGCCTTTGGTGTTTGTGTCATCAAATCTTTGAAGCTCATCACCATCGGGGTCTAGAATCTTGCCATCCCTTGTGATTACGCCAAGAGGAGAAATTCCTTCTGCATTTTGGTCATCACAGGATGTAAACTCGTCAAATCCTTCTATTACTTGACCTGTTCCATCATTGTCATTACAGAGTGACAAAAGATCCATGTTAGGATACAGCATAACAGATGATGCATCACCGGTGTTTCCGTTGTTTGGTTTTGCTAGGATTCTCCAAAAGACATAGTATCCATCATCCTCGTATGGTAGCTGAACTTTAGCTGAAGTTCCATCAAACTGCTCTGCGCATTTATCAATTGCAGTAAGACTCTCAAGACTTGCTTTTCTGTTTGATACAAACTCTATCGTTCCTGTACCGTATTCGGCCATGAATATTGAAGAGCCGCCAACCTCATCACATCCTGAGAATCCATCTTTTTTGCCATGGATGTTTAGGTTGTGGTGCTCACCGCTTGGAAAGCCGTTGCTCATCTCAATTGTTTGCTGAGGCTTTGCAGCTAGAGCTGGCGTTAGAAAGCTTAGTCCTAATGTAACTGCAAAAAATGCTACTGCAGCTAGTGCTACGTTTCTTTTCATTGAGTACCATGAAAAATTTTAAGACAAAATTCCTGCGCTGTTTTTTTCGCACAACTTTATTGCCAGAAAATGAGTTAAAGTGAATCTTAGAGAAGATAATCCATTCTAAAATAAAATAAATGAAAATCTAAGGTTTAATTCTTAGAAAAATAATCCACCTGCATGGATGATGAGAACCTTCCAGTAGAATGCCACCCAAAATTTGCCGGCAAGGAACGCTATTCTGAGATAGATTCCAAAATTTCTGGACTGACGATTCCAAAAAGTGAGCTTTGGGAGTATTTCAAGACAAAATGCAGCGTATGTGGACATCATAGAATTATGCATGATGAATCCGGGCGATGCGATGGCGTTATGAACAAGCCTTGCAATTCTGGCTGCGATGGTTTTGTTCCAGAATAGTTATTTTTCTAGCGATATTTCATTTGCAAGTTCTTTGAGCTTGTTTGTTTTGTGAACCATCAGGCACTCTTTGCAGTAGACAGGTCTGTCTTTTTTTGGCTTGAATGGAACTATTGTTTGTGTGCCACAGTCTGAACAAATGACAAGATTTCCCTTCTTTTTGATTGGGGGTTCTGGTTTTGGTTCATGTGTAGGTTCTTGGGCTTTGGGTTCTTGAATTGGTTCGGGATTGCTTGGTTGTCTTGATTTGAGTCTTGCATGAATATCTAAATGAGAAAACAGTTTTTCTTTGGTTTCAAAGTTTTGCTGACAGATGTAACACTGATTCTTCATGCAAAAACGCATTTTGTAATCAAATAAAAACTAAGAGTAGATCCCTAAGAAAAATCTTAGTCCATCATGCAATCTCATAGCTGTACTGGCATTTTTTTTCAGGACATTCAGTACTGGCCACAGAAAGTATTGCCCCAGGTGGAACATTTAGTGCATATGACCTGTTGGGTCCAAGCTCAACTGTGTAAGAATCCTCTTCGTCTTCTTCATCAAGAGTTAATTCTATTCCGCACTGGCCTTGGTTTTTGATCTTTATCTTTAGATCAGTCTTTGCGTTTTTTGGATTAGATGCAATCTCTTCTTCAGTGCCATCACAAACCCCTGAAAAATCCGGCGACCCAAGAATTGATTGTTCCATGAATACTTACCCAGATAATGGGATTAATAATTCTAGATTTTATCTAGCCAAAAAGACCAATGCTGCAACAACACCTGCAGCTATTCCAATCCAAATCTTCCAGTTCTTCTTTGCAAAGCTGATTCTCTTTTCTGCTCTGTCTTCTTTGTCCATTTCTTTTTCCTCGCAGGAATAACACATTGGTTCAGTCTTGTATTCAGTCATTCCTTCAACTCCAACTACCTTGCCACATTTGGGACATTTGAGATTGTGTTCTTTTTCAATTTTGGCTATGCAGTCATCGCACAAAAGAAGATTCGTGTGGTGTTCTGTATAGTATGTAAGATTTGGAGTATCCTCTGGCTTTTTTTTGTCACATCCTTGGCAGACATTTCCTTCTTGTTGAGCAGATTCCAATGTGAATTCTAGTCTTGATTGATTTTTGTCATTAATTGTGAAGATACCAAGTCCCAGTGGTTGATTTTTTTGTAGTATTTTTACTAACTAGTGGTTAAATACTGAGATTTCAAGCTAGAATCAGGCATGAGTGCGAAGACTACGCTAGAGGAGATCGGCTTTGAAAAGTATCTTAGCTGTCCCAAGTGTCAAGAAGAAGAGCTGTATTGTACAGAACATAGAGCAGAAGTAGAGAGTATCTTATTTTCCTAGTTTTAAATGTCAATTCTATAATTGAATTTTTATTGTAGATTTGTGAATCAATATGGATGTCGCAGACCTCAGAATTCAAGGTATTTGAGATAAGGTGCAATGATGTCTTTGATGAGGAGGGCGTACGATTCTGTGGAATCGTCAACAAAGACGGAAAACTAGTAGCTGGTGGTTTCAAGCCAGGAGTTGACCGTCTTGCAAAAGACAAAGAAAAGTTCGATAAATTCCTAAAGAGAGTAATTGAGATTTCACTTCGAAAAGAACACGACGATACGCTTGGCAAGCTAAACTATGTTTGCTGTCGACGCGACAAGATTGTCTTGATTAGTTTTCCATTTCCTGTTTCTGATCATATTTTGTTGATTTCAGCAAAACCATCAGTTGATATTGAAAAACTTGCAGAAAGAATAACTAAAATCTTTGGTGGTGCAAACTTGTTTTCTGCTTGGGATATGAAGTAATCATTGAGCTCACTTCCTCAAGTCAAACTTCGTCTTCGTCTTAGCTCACATGATGCACATTATGCTGGAAATCTAGTTGATGGTGCAAAAATTTTGAATCTGTTTGGAGATGTGGCAACAGAGCTGACCATTCGTTATGATGGAGATGAGGGATTATTGCGTGCTTATGATAATGTAGAGTTTTTAGCTCCAGTATATGGTGGTGATTTTCTAGAAGTTACAGGAAAGATTACTGATGTTGGCAATACAAGCAGAAAGATAGTCTTTGAAGCATACAAGGTAATTACTCCTGCAAAAGAGGGTGCAGAAAGTGCATGTGATGTCTTAGAGCCACCGGTTCTAGTTGCTAAAGCATCTGGAACCTGTGTTGTGACAAAAGAAAAGCAAAGAAAATGACTGTAATTATCATGACAGGCCTTCCCGGAGTTGGCAAGACTACAATTGCAAAAGAGCTTGCGCCATTACTGGATGCCACAATTTTGTCTTCAGATAAGATTCGAAAAGAGCTCTTTGAAAAGCCAACGTATCACAGAGAGGAGCGCGAGCTGGTATATCACGTAATGATGCTTTTGGCAAAGTATCTGCACAAGGCAAAAAAAACTTGCATCCTAGATGCCACATTCAACAAAGAAGAGTTTCGAAATCTTGTAAAGAAAAAGACAGAATGTCCTGACGAGGAGTTTTTCATAATAGAGTGTTCATGTCCTGAAGGTCTGGCAGTTTTGCGTCTTCGAGACAGAAAAGACCAGTACTCTGATGCAGATGTTTCAATATATGATAGGATGAAAAAGATCTACGAGCCAGTAAAGGCCAGGCATATTTCAGTAGATACTACAGAAGATGTAAAGAAAAATGCCGAGCTGATTTTCAAAAAGATACAGTCCAATTCGTACTAGATATTACAGTAATTTTGTTCATCAAAACACACTCTAGCTTTTCTACAAAAACATAGTTTGGATTTTGTGCTAAAGCAAAAACCAGTAAACCTGTATACGCAGATGATTCTAGTTCTGATTCCAGTAGCAGCGTACTTGGCGTTTTATAGAATAGGCAAGCTAAGAAAGGGGCTCCTCCTGGCTTTGCTTGAGCTGGGCTTTGTGGTGGTACTATCCTTGTATGCAGGATTTTTGTTGTCGGTCCTGCAGGTAAAGCTGCTCGAATCAGAAGCCATGACAATGGGGGTTTTGATAGAGTATCCAGTCTATGCCATGCTGAACATCTTTTTTGTTAGAAAATGGTCGTATGAGTGGAACCAGAAATTTGAGTTTGGGACCCTTCCAGAGTCTTAGCTTAGAACCAAATGTCACATGTTACAAATTGTTCTAATTTTTTATATACAAAATTACCCTCTAGTATATCATAGAACCTTGTCCTTTTGGTTCATGGCCCTCCATGATTTTTCATGGAGTGGTTTTTTTTCTCAAATAAGAAAAGTAATAAGACGAAGAAAAAATTCTCAGATTCTCTAAATGTCACAGAATAATGAAAGTAGACTTCGCCGAACCATAATTCTTCTAATTACTGGTATTGGTCTTGTTTTATTTTGGCGCGGTATCTGGGAGACATCTGCTAAAATATTTTCTGAGGAGGTCAGCTTGATTCTTGGTTTGGTACTGCTAGTTGGGGTTGCAGTCTATGAGAGACGCCAGATCTTCAAGTTTTTTGGTGGAGGGCGTTAGGAAGTTTGAAAAAATAAAAAGATTAGTGGTGGTGTCCGCAACCACAAGAATCATGACCCTCATGTGATTCAGCCGGTGCACATCTTGAGCACTTGTCTGAGCCATTAGGTGAGAAAAACGTGATTCCACATGATACACATTTTGTACTTGCCATGTATTGTGCTGATTTGTTCTAGTATTTAGCCTAAAGCTAGACTAGAAGTTGATTTCTAATCACCACATAGTCTGCCGAAATCTGTTCTGCATGAGTCTGACAAACGCGAATCAAAGCCCTGCAAAACGGCTTTCGGATTGTGTCTGATGAAAAATAGTATATCATGACTTTGATGTGCCCGTCATTGTTGCATCCTTGTATCCAGCATAGCATGGAACTGATTGGTTGTGCGTCAGTAATAATAACAGGTTATTGTAAAATTCAGCATTGAAGACTCTGATCCTAATTGCAGTTTTTTTAATTCCATTGATTATGGTTCCAGCATTTGCCTCATGGCACTGGTCTAGTCCGTATGAGGTTTGCGGCGATACTGTAATCAAAAAGGGAGAAAAATGCGATTTAGATAAGGACAAGAAAGTAGCAGGACTAGAAAAATTTGTTACAGGCCATGCAATGGTACCTGGGCTTTTGTATCAAATCAGCTCACAAAGTCAGCTAAATGATGTGATAGTAGATTATGAGGCAAAGGCAATGGTTTTGAAAATTGATGCTGCAAGCAATGGACAGATTAGCTTTGTTCTCCCAGAGAATCTCTTAGAGTCAGGATATTTTTCTGAATGCAAAAACGAGTTGCTGCTTTTTTTAATTGATGGAAAAGAATCTGATTTTCAATTAACTAAAACCAAAGACGGCATTCTAATTACAATAGGATTTGAGCAGGATGACTCAGAGATAGAGCTTATTGGCGGAACAGGAACTCCTGAGAGTCTAAAGCAAAAACAAGACTGTATCAAGTTTGCAATTGAAAAGCTTCCACCAAAACAGCAGATGAGACACGGAGTTACAGCTGAGATGGTAAAATGCAGAGAAGGATTTGATTTAATGATTCGACATAATGGCTCTCCTGCTTGTGTAAGACACGAGACTGCAATTATTCTAGAAGAGCGAAATTGGGGCGGACCAGCACCACCTTGCTGCAAGCCAACTGAGGTATCAAAGGCTACTAACTTTGCAGAATGTATTGCAGAAGGCAATCCTGCAATGGAGTCTCATCCAAGACAGTGCAGAACCGTAGATGGCAAACTCTTTGTTGAAGACATTTCTGCGCAAAGAGAATGTGAAAGGATGGGCGGACTTTGGGGAGTGTGGGGCAATGCAATGTCTGCAGGAGAATCATGCAATAATCCTACTTCGGATGCAGGAGTAGAGTGCAGTGATTCGTCTCAATGCCAAAGTTTTTGCCAAGCAGAACAAACTGCTGAGATAAACAGTCAAGCCACAGGAACATGCTATGGATATGAACTAGCAATTTGTATGAAGGAGATTCGAGATGGCGTGGTACAAAATGAATGGTGCCAATAAAAGAAATTCTTCGTTTTTCTAATATATGATAAAAACAGATAGAATTTGTTGAAGATAGCAATTATTCTTGCAATTTCATTTATCTTGATGGTGCCAGCTGCTGCATTTGGCTCTTGGCACTGGTCTAGTCCGTATGAAGTATGTGGTGATAAAGTGATTCCAAAAGGAGGACACTGTGATATAGGCCAATCAAAATCAGAGACTAAACATCAAAGACACATGGGATATGATTCTCCCCGACGACAGATGATGCATGGCGTTTCAGCTGATCAAGTGCAATGCAGGGAAGGATTTGTGTTAATGATGCGACACAGTGGTGCTGCAGCTTGTCTTACACAGAGTACTGCTGAAAAGTTAGAGATGCGAGGATGGGGAATGCCTTGCTGCAAGCCAGGTATAGTATCTACGGCTACAAGCTTTGCAGAATGTGTTGCACAAGGCAATCCCGTAATGGAGTCACATCCTAGACAGTGCAGAACTGCTGATGGCAAACACTTTGTTGAGAATATTAACATTCCAACTATAGAGAATATTCCAGCATCACCAGGCACTGTAGTGAACTTTTACGTAACTGATGATGATCTCAATACAAGTCAAAACGGAATTGATACAATTGATACTGCAGGACTAATTGAGGCTACGGTAAATGGAATTCCAATTGATATTCCCGCTACAATGACAGAAACTGCTCCTAGCTCTGGCAAGTTCTTTTTGATAATACAGCTGCCAGATACAATTAATGGAGTACCTTTGAGCCAGGATGATGTCGTTCTAGTTAGATATCTTGACCAGTCAGATTATTCTGGAAATCCTGCGGTAATTGAAGAGTCGTTTTCTTTGGGAAAGACATTTGCAAAACTGCAGACTCAAACAAAGCAGAGAATAGGACACGAGTTTGTATTCCGCGTATTTGAGCAAGATGCGAATCGAGATTCCAAAAACGAAGACAAGATTCCATTATCTGCAATAGAGTTTAGAGCAGAAGGCGGGATCAGAACCACGCTTGCAAATCCTGTCTTTGATGCAAATTCATCTTATCTTTTGGAGACTGGTGAGAACACTGGCGTCTTTGAAGTTACCATAAAGATTCCCCGAACTATAGATGGCGATACAGTCCACATTGGTGATTGGTTTGAGTTTAGGTACTATGATGCATCAACTCCATCTGATTCCATAGAGAAGATCATTCTAAAAGGAACGATCGGCTAATTTGATCTTGATCAATTTAGCTGATTCATTATCAAATGACTTTGGTCTTTTACTTCTTTTATAATTTGGAGTCAAATCTGATTCATGTGCAGTGAATTAGAATATCAGATGGTCCTTGAAATGCTAGAGAAGATGAGAGAAAAAGAGCTTAAAGCTGCCAAGCCTATCGAGGTTCCAGTCAAAAACTAGATAATTTGAAAATAAATACAAATTATCAAAAGGTATCATTAGCTTGACATGGCATCTTTGTAAATTAGATACTTGCAGTATTTTTGATGGTAAAGATCTCTGAATTAAGTGAAGACGATGAGAAGGATTTTCGATTTGCCGAACATCAACTTGGAGTCATCGATACAAAGGCAAATAACGTATTGATGGTCGATTCTGTTTTAATTGTAATTTCTTCACTAGGTCTGATTTTTAGTCCTGATGCAGACGTGACAATACGTGGATTAATGATTGGTGCGACAATCTTTGTTTTAGCATCAGTAGGATTGTGTCTGAGAACCATTTGGACATCATGGGCAACTGATGAAGGAGACATTTCCATGGTAGTAAAAATCCGAAACAGAAAAACAAACTTTTTGCATGCTTCGCTTGTAGTTTTGGCCATTGCCCTAGGACTGTTTGTAATGACTTTTGTCCTAGACTATCTAAATCACCTCTAATTAAAGTCGAGATAATCATCGATATTGAAAATTCTGACAGGATGACTCTAGAAGCTCACAGTCTACTGAGCAATACTGGCTTTTTCTGCTGTGAAACTCTTTTTTGCAGGTCATGCACTGGTTTGCAATCTTGAACATGAATTCATCTGTGCATTTCTGACATAAAAGTAAGATTTTAAAAAATTGGTTTTAGCACTAGATTTTTAGAAAAAAGAAAAAAGAAAAGAGATTATCTCCTTTTGCTAATTTTGTATTCTGTCTCAACGTTACCTTTGGAGGAGCCTGTATCGTCGAATTCAGTATATGTTACTTTGATTTCTTCAAAGTTGTTTCCTACTACGACAGTTGGTGGTCCTGCTTCATCATTTCCTGATGCGTTTGTCTGATAGCTTGTGACCATGACATTTGTGAGCTCATACTTGAGGTAAGTTGCTCTAGCGTCACCGTAGGTTGCAGTCAAATCCAGCTCAAGTTTTGGAATTACTTCTCCTTTCAAAGCTGCTTCTAGTATCTTTGGTGAGGCTTTATCATATTCCATAGTCAGTGAAAAGGTACCAATTGAAGGTCCCTTTTTTTCATCTGATCTAGTTACTCCCCAGTCTACGTTTAGGACATCAATCCATGTGTCGTGGTTTGCATCTTTTGATTCGCCATCAATTCCGTCATATTTTACAAATGCTGCTCCATATGCATCATTTAGTGAGGCACTTGTTAGAACAATTGCCCCAAGGGCAAACATTGCAAGAAAAGTTGTGTTATTCATTGCAAAAAATTTCAGAGTTGATTGATTTAACTAAGATCTTCCATAATCGGAAATGAAATTTTGCATAAAACTTAATTGGATTTGTTTTTTCTAAATTCAAGCTTGAAAAATAAAAAAAGTTAGAATCATCCACTGCCACAAGCTGGGTCTGTATGTGGACAATCAACAGGCGCAACATTAGTTGCGGTTCTTCCAGGTCCAGGTTCAAAAGTGACTGCTTGACCTTTCTCTAGTACTAGATTGTGATTATCATGTGGAGTTTGAAAGACATATTTTTTTCCATCATTGCCATCTATCATTCCCACTCCATTACTTTTACCATTATTTCCGGGTGGGAAGAGATTGCTGATGGAACCACTTGGTGCAGCCATTGCAGGTAGTACTGATAAGACCAGCATTGCTGCAATTCCTGCAATTATTGTTGCGTACAAAAATGATCCTTTCATAAATTATTAGATTATTTGAAATTACTTAACTTTGATCACTAAGGAAAATCTAAGATTCTTTCAAAAATAAAAAGAAAAAGAAAGTGGGTCTAACAGGAACCTAATGTGTCACCATGTTTTAGATGAGCTACTACTGCCTGAGCAGAAACTGTCTCAGTTTTGCCTTTATGACAAACATCAACTGTTTCTCCTACTGGATATACATCTGAAACTACTACAGTGATTTCAGACTCTGCAAGTGTTTTTTTGCCATCTGCAACTGACAGATTGATAACGTATGCTTCAAGGTCTAATGGTACTTCAATAAATCCAAATCCTATATTCCAAGATTGTTGGTTCAAAATCATTAAAGGTATAGGAAATGGCGCA
>JABAOE010007629.1_pt1 | contig 28352 bp, 20 predicted proteins | sample 7062141 | NCBI WGS metagenome assembly JABAOE01 (sample SAMN14538627, study PRJNA623070) | marine sediment metagenome | biome: marine biome [ENVO:00000428]; feature: marine pelagic biome [ENVO:01000023]; material: deep marine sediment [ENVO:00002113] | place: India: Gulf of Khambhat ...
TCTGGAGGTCGTCGGCGTTGACGAGGTACTCGCTCGTGACCCCGAACCTGCCGGACGCGACCTGCTTGATCGCGCTCCGGCGGAGGTCGCCGTTGTCGTCGGGCGCGTACCGGTCGGGATCCTCCCCACCCTCACCAGTGTTCGACTTCCCCCCGATCCGGTTCATCGCGATCGCCAGGGTCTCGTGGGCCTCCTGTGAGATCGACCCGTAGGACATCGCGCCGGTCGAGAAGCGGCGCACGATCGCGGAGGCGGGCTCGACCTCCTCGACCTCCTCGAGCGGCACCGGCGGTCGCTGCCCCGTCTCGAGACGGAACAAGCCGCGCAAGGTGGCGAGCCGCCCCGCCTGGTCGTCGACGAGACGGCTGTACTCCTTGAACGTCTCGTAGCTGCCGGTGCGCACCGCCTGTTGGAGCTTGAAGACCGTGTCCGGGTTGAACGAGTGGTACTCCCCCTCGCGGCGCCACTGGTAGTCGCCGCCGAAGTCGAGCCCGCGATGGGCCCGCTCCTCGGGCCGGTCGGCAAACGCCACCCGGTGACGTCGCGCCACCTCCTCGGCGACGACGTCGAGCCCGATGCCGTCGAGCCGGCTCACGGTGCCGGTGAAGTAGCGGTCGACGAGGCCCACGCCGAGTCCGATCGCCTCGAAGATCTGTGCACCGATATAGGAGGCGACCGTCGAGATCCCCATCTTCGACATCACCTTGAGGATGCCTTTGCCGGCCGCCTTGACGTAGTTGGCACTCGCCTGGGCCGCATCGAGCTCGCCGAGGCCGTGGTCGCCGGAGGCGACGAGCTCGTCGATCGTCTCGAAGACGAGGTACGGGTTCACCGCGGCGGCTCCGTAGCCCAGGAGCAGGCAGAGGTGATGGATCTCGCGCGCCTCACCGGTCTCGACGATGAGACCGACCTTCGTCCGCTGCTTGGAGCGAATGAGATGGTGGTGCACGGCCGAGGTCGCCAACAGTGCCGGAATCGGCGCCAGCTCCTCCGTCATCCCCCGATCGGAGAGCACGATCGCGGAGGCTCCGTCCTCGATGACGTCGTCGACGGTGGCGAAGAGCTCGTCGAGGGCGTGGCGCATCCCGTCGCCGCCGTCGGCAGCCCGGTACAGACAGCTCGCCTCCGCCGTGTAGCCGGCGACCCGTGGGTCGTCGTCGAGGTGGAGCACCCGCGCCAGCTCGGCGTTGTCGAGAACGGGAGACGGCAGCTCGAGCATCCGGCACGACTCCGCAGTCGNNGCGAAGAGCTGCTTGAAGTAGTCGTAGAGCAGCCGGGGACGGTTGGAGAGGACCGCGGGCGGAGTGTCTGCGCCCATCGAGCCGAGGGCCTCCTTGCCCTCGCGGGCCATCGGCGAGATGAGGAGCTTGAGCTCCTCGTGGGTGTACCCGAACGCCATCTGCCGCTGGAGGAGGGGCAGCTTCTCGTTGCGCGACGGCTCCTGCGGCGCCACGTCGTCGAGGTGCAGGAGGTTCTCCGCCACCCACTGCCGGTAGGGCCTCGCCGCCGCCAGCTCGGCCTTGATCTCCTCGTCGCGGACGATGCGGCCCTGGGTCGTGTCGATCAGGAACATGCGGCCGGGCTGGAGACGGCCCTTCTCGACGACCTTGTCGGGTGGGACATCGACGACGCCGACCTCCGACGCCATGACGACGAGGTCGTCGTCGGTCACCCAGTAGCGGGAGGGCCGCAGCCCGTTGCGGTCGAGCACCGCGCCGATGAGTCTGCCGTCGGTGAACGCGATCGAGGCCGGTCCGTCCCAGGGCTCCATGAGCGCCGAGTGGTACTGATAGAAGGCCGAGACATCGGGGCGGAGGTGCTCGTGGTTCTCCCACGGCTCGGGGATCATCATGAGCACGGCCTCGGGCAGCGGATACCCGCCCAGGGTGAGCAACTCGAGCGCCTCGTCGAAGCCGGCGGTGTCGGAGGCACCGGGGGTGCACACCGGGAAGACCCGCTCGAGGTCGCCCTCGATGAGATCCGTGGCGAGGAGCGCCTCCCTGGCACGCATCAAGTTGCGGTTCCCCTTGATCGTGTTGATCTCGCCGTTGTGGGCGATCATCCGGTACGGGTGCGCCAGCGGCCAGGAGGGGAACGTGTTCGTCGAAAAACGCGAGTGCACGAGCACGAGGGCGCTCTCCACCCGGTCGTCGTGGAGTTCGGGGTAGAAGTCGGCGAGTTGGGGGGCCGTCAACATCCCCTTGTAGACGAAGGTCCGCGCCGAAAGGCTGGGGAAGTAGACGCCGTCGTGCATCTCGCTGGCGCCGCCCATCGCCTCGTTCAGCTCGTCGGCGCCGGCGGTGAGATGGATCTCGTGCTCGATCCGCTTGCGGACGGGGTAGACGCGCCGGTCGAGATCGATCCCGCCCAGCCCGTCCCCAGCGATGAACAGCTGGTGGAATCGGGGCATCGTCGCCGCCGCGGCCTTGCCGAGCATCGATGGATCGATGCGGACCTCGCGCCACCCGAGCACGGCGAGGCCCTCGTCGGTGACGAGGGCCTCGATCTCGTCGATCGCCCGCGCCGTCTGATCCGCGTCCTGGGGGAAGAACCCGATCCCGGTCGCGTAGAAGCCCACACGGGGAAGCTCGAACGGAACGACGTCGCGGAAGAAGCGGTCGGGGATCTGCATGAGGATCCCGGCGCCGTCTCCGGTGTTGACGTCGGCGCCCGCCGCGCCACGGTGCTCGAGGTTGCACAGGGCCCCGAGGCCGAGTTGGACGATCGAATGGTTCCTTCGCCCCTTGAGATCCGCGACGAAACTGACGCCGCAGGCGTCGTGCTCGTAGGTCGGCTCGTAGAGCCCGGGGGCCACAGCACCACCCTTTCCGGAACCACGCAACCGCCGTCGGGGCGGCGGATGCCACTCGCGCACCGTCTCCCACGCGGGACGCTGCCTCGGATGGTCGCTCCCCATGGCGGAACCGGCCAGCGGTGGTGCAGCGGAACGGCCATCATACCCCGGGCACCGGGTCGCGAACCTGCCGCCTCACCGCAACGGGGATGCATCTACCCTCATCGCCATGCCGGTGATCGTCGTCGGTGCCGACTCGGAGCTCGGGGAGAGGATCGTCGACGCCCTCCTCCCCGCTGCGGCCGAGGTCCGGGCGTTCGTGACCGATCCGACGGTGGCGAGCCGGCTCAAGACACTCGGGGTCAAGGTCGCCGTCGGCGACGTGTCGGACGGCTCCCACGTCGGAGGTGCCGCCCTCAACACCTTCTGTGCGGTGATCCTCGCCGCGGCCGCCGTCGACGACCGGGAGCGCTCGTTCGCCGACACTCCCGANNGGCGTGGGCCGACGGTCTCGCCGGCGCCGGCACGACACGCGTCATCTGGGTGGGGAGCGAGGAGCTCGACTCCTTCGCAATACCCGTCAATGCCGCAGTGGCCGAGTTCGCCGCCGTATCGCGTTCGGTGCTCGGCGACGACGAGATCGTGGCCGAGGTGTTGCGGCTCGAGGCCCTCGACAGCCTCGAGGTGTGATCGGGTTGCGGGGAATCAGAAGACCTCGGGGCACCACGGGGCGAGGGGCGACCTGAAGAGCCGGTCCAGGGTCACGATGGCGTCGTCGTGCCCCGCGATCTCACCGGCGAGGGCGAGCCCGTGCGTGTGCGCCGCCCCCAGGTAGATCGCCCCCAGCGCCCGCACATCCATTGCGACGTCGGGATCGGTCGTGGTCGGCGTGCAGTCGGCGCCCTCCGGTGACGTCTCCAGCCGGTACGACGCCATCTCACCGTCGACGTCGCCGACTCCGAGCACGAGAGAGCCCGCCTCGCCGTAGCGCCGTGCTTCGAGGGCCCCCGGAACGTCGAGGACCCTGAGATAGAGCGCATCGAACACGTTGCGGGAGATGCGGCGCCGATCCGACGCCTGCCACGGCAGCTCGAGGTCCGTCGGCTCGTTCCAATAAGTGACGTGGGGGAAGAGGTCGATCGAGGCGAGAAAACGCCACAGCTCGAGCCGGGCCGGAGCGTCCACGGAGATGAGCTCGGAAACGTCGACGGCACCAGCCGGCAGGTCCCCATCCCAGTTCTCCTTCTGGCGATACAGGGCGTAGCCCACCGCGTCTCCGTCGCGAAACAGCACCGCGGCACGGCGGGCGCTGGCTCCGTCCCGCCACTCGGGCGGGTCGTGGAGGCGGTCGTGCTCCCACCACTCCGCCGATCGGGTGAGCATCCCTGGCCGTTGCCCGAGGGCGCGTTCGTAGATGCCGGTGAGCACGTCTACGTGCTCGCCGGCGTCGATGAGGGAGATCTCCCCCGCCCTGTCTCCTCCCGGGAATCCGACGAGACGGGCGTCGAAGCGCACCCGCACCCGCTCGGTGGCAGCGCCGTAGCCGAACCTGCCGTAGATCGGCGACTCCGACGCCCACAGCCCCGAGACCGCCTCGTCGCGATCGAGGGCGTCGTCGAAGTGGGCCGCCATCATCGCGCTCATCACGCCGCGCCTGGTGTGGGTGGGCCGGACGGTGACCATGGTGAGCCCGCCTATGGGGACGGAGCCGCCGGGGGTCGTCACGCCGAAGCCGAAGGCGGCGGCCGTGCCCACCATGGTGGCGCCATCGAAGGCCGCGTAGGTGCGGTCGAGGTCAACGAGTGCCCGGAATCGCCGCGTCGCCTCGTCGGCGTCGTCGCTGCGGATGTCGCCGCCGAAGCCGCGGCGGAGGTTGGAGCGGAACTCCGTCACCTCTCCGGCCGTGATCCGGCGAACGGTCAGATCCATGACAGCCAAGCTATCAGAGCGGCCGATGATGACCGGCGCGGCGGTAGGGTCGGCCACCCCGTCATCGCAGCGAGGAGCGCCGTGAGCAACGTCCGCATCGCCGTCCAGTTCCACCCCCAGCACGCCGACTACGACGACATCCGCCGCGCCGTCGCCCGGGCCGAGGAGCTCGGCGTCGACATCGCCTACAACTGGGATCACTTCTACCCCCTCTACGGCGATCCCGACGGCAAGCATTTCGAGTGCTGGACGATGCTCGGGGCGTGGGCCGAAGCAACGGAGCACATAGAGATCGGACCGCTGGTCACGTGCAACTCGTACCGCAACCCACAGCTCCTCGCCGACATGGCCCGCACCGTGGACCACATCTCCGGAGGTCGGCTGATCTTCGGCATCGGCGCTGGCTGGTTCGAGCGGGACTACGACGAGTACGGCTATGCGTTCGGCACCGGCGGCGATCGTCTTCGCGCCCTCGCCCACGATCTTCCCCTCATGAAGGCCCGCTGGGCGAAGCTGAGCCCGCCGCCGACCCGGCGGCTGCCGCTGCTCATCGGCGGCGGTGGGGAGAAGGTGACTCTCCGGATCGTCGCCGAGCATGCCGACGTCTGGCACACCTACGGCCCACCTGACCAGCTCGCCCACAAGATCTCGGTCCTCGAGGGTCACTGCGCCGCGGTGGGCCGCGACCCCGGCGAGATCGAGAAGTCGGTGGGAGTCGACCGCAGACGCGTGACCGATGTCGGCGCCCACGGCGACGTCCTCTACGACCTCGGGATCCGCCAGTACACCTTTGGGTGCAATGGGCCGGCCTACGACCTCGGGTCCATCGGCGAGTGGCTGGCCTGGAGGGACACCAAGAACACGACCTGACCCGGCTGCTGCCGCCGCTGGTGCAACTACCGGCGGTAGCCGGCCACGGAGGGGGGTACATCGGCGCCTCCGATGAGATCCGGCGTGGGAACGGGAGCCCCGGCCACGAGGACGAGCGGCACGACACCGGCCCAAATCGACAGCTCCCGATCCGCCTCGTCGTCCTCGGGCGGCCCGGTGCGCACCTTCGCAGAGGCCTCATCGAGGGGAACGGCGACGACGAGGGTGCCCCTCACCTCGGCATCGGTCATCGGTCGCGACTCGTCCCAACGCCCCGGAAGGACGTGGTCTGTGATGGCGGCGAGGGCCCGCTCCTTCTCCACCGGATCGTCGACGACGCGGGGCTCTCCGAAGACGACGACGGAGCGATAGTTCATCGAGTTGTGAAACGCCGACTTGGCGACCACGAGGCCGTCGACGACGGTCATCGTGACGCAGACCTCCTCCCCCCGCTTCATCGCCCGCAACAGCCGGCTCGCCGGCGAGCCGTGCACATAGAGCGCGTCGCCCACCCGGCCGTGGTTCGTCGGGATCACGACCGGATGACCGTCATGGACGATGCCGACGTGACAGATGAGCGCCTCGTCGACGATGGCGGCGATCTCGTCGCGCTCGTAGACCCCGCGCTCGGGGAGTCTGCGCACCTCGGTTCTCTCGGTGGGAGCCGGCACGGACTCGACCTCCGCAGCATCGGGCCGGGCCATGCTACGGCCCCAGCTCCACCGCCGGCGAGGTCACAGCGCCTCGGCGAGGAGCTCGACGGAATCCGGGTCGGTGCTGGCGTGCGGTGCGAGGCGCACGTCTCGGCCGTAGCACGTACAGGAGATCCCGGCGTCGAGGAGCCGGCGATGAGTGTCGACCGGATCGACCCCGGGCATCCGGAAGCTGACGATGCCGGCTCGCTCGGCCGGCGCCCGCCACGGGGCGATGACGTCGGCCCCGGCACCGCGAAGCACGTCCTCGAGCGACGCGGCCAGCTCGAGGATCGTGGCCTCGATCGCCGGAATCCCGGCGAGCTCGATGACCTCCACCGCGGTGGCGAACGCGAGCGCCCCGAACACGGCGGGGACCCCCAGCTGGAAGCGTTCGGCATCCGTCCGCTCCTCGTGGGGCGGTGGGGTGCCGAAGTCGTATGCATCCTCCACCGCCCACCAGCCGGCGAGCGCCGGCGAGATCCGATCCAGCGCCCGGCTCGACACAGCCAGCACCCCGGACCCGAACCCGGCTCGCATCCATTTGTGCCCCGCCGAGGCGAGGACGTCTGCCGGAGCCAGATGGGAAGCCACGGCACCGAGTCCCTGGATGGCGTCCACAACGAGGATCGCGTCCGGCGCCAGGTCTCGAATCGCGGGGACGTCGACGCGAAAGCCGGTGCGGAAGTCGACCAGGCTGACCGTCACGACCCGGGTCTCGGAGTCGACGGCGTCGCGCAATGCATCCGCAGTCACCCTTCCGTCCGGCACCGGGACCCGGCGCACCGCCAGGCCTCCCAGGGCCTCGGCGCGCATCCACGGGTACTGGTTGGCGGGGAACTCGTGAGCGGCGAAGACAACGTTGCCCTCGACGCCGATGAACCCGAACGCCACCGCGAAGAGCCCCGCCGATGTCGATGGCATCGCGGTGACCTGCTCCGGGGAAGCACCGACGAAACGGGCCATCGTCGCCAGCGACGCCTCGTAGATGCCGGTGATGCTCGGCCCGAGCGGAGCCACCGGGGCGGACATCGCCGCCATCGTGTCGGCGAGGGTCACCCGTACCCGCTGGGGAAGCGGCGACACGGCGGCGTGGTCCATGAACCCGACCGGCTCGGAGAACTCGCGAAGGTAGGCGGCCGGTACCGTCAAGAGTCGCCCGTCGTCGCAGTCGAACGAAGCTTCATCGCGTCGAGGCTACCGGCACGCCGGAACCAGCGTCGATCAGGCGTTGCCGCGCTCCCAGACCTCGACGAGGTCCCGATAGGCATCGCTCGTCGCCACCAATGCGTCGTGGGTGCCGTCGGCGATGATCCGCCCGCCATCGATCATGACGACACGGTCGGCGCGCTCGGCGCTGCGGAGCCGGTGGGCGATGACGACCGCGGTGCGTCCGGCGAGGAGGACACGCAGCGCTCCTTCGACGTGGACCTCGGTCTCGGGGTCCAGATTCGACGTGGCCTCGTCGAGAACGATGACCGCCGGGTTCACCAGGAACGCCCGACCGAGGGCGATGAGCTGGCGCTCCCCCGCCGAGAAGCGGCTGCCTCGCTCCCGGACCGCCGTGTCGAGACCATCTGGCAGCGTCTGCAGCCACTCGGCGATGCCCATGGCCCGGCACACGTCCCAGATCTCGCGATCCGTCGCGTCGGGCTTGCCGTAGCGGAAGTTGTCCCGCAGGGACCCGTTGAAGAGGAAGTCGTCCTGGGGGATGAGCGTGGTCGCAGCGGCCCTCGAGGCGAAGGTGAGGCTCTTCAGGTCGTGGCCGTCGATCGTCACGGCTCCCTCGGTCGGGTCGTAGAAGCGCAACAGCAGTTTGGCGATCGTCGACTTCCCCGCACCGGTCTCGCCGACGATGGCGAGCCGCTGGCCGGCCGGCACGTCGATCGTGAGGTCCTGCAACACCACCAGCTCCGGGTCGTAGCCAAAGGTCACCTCCTGAAGTGCCAGCGAGCCCTCTGCCGGTGACGGCACGTCGTAGGCGCCCGGCATCTCCTGAACCCGGGGACGGGTGTCACGCAACTCGAAGAGCTTGGCCAGCGCCGCCAGCGAGGCCTGGAGCAGGTTGTACACGTTGGCGAGGTTGATGATGGGCTGGAAGAACCAGTCGAGATAGAGGAGGAAGGCGACGAGCGTGCCGACGGTGAGGCCGCCGTCGAGTACCCGCAGCCCGCCGAAGGCGAGCACGAGGCCGATGGCGGCGGTGCGCAGGAACGCCACTGACGGGAAGTACCAGCTGATGGCGCGGGCTGCGGCCATGTTCGCCTCGAAGTAACGCTCGTTGATGCGGCCGAAGTTCGACGCTTGCTCCTTCTCCTGAGTGAACGCCTGGACAACGCGAACGCCGGTGATGCCCTCCTGAAGGCTCGCCAGCACCCGACCGATCCGCTCCCGCACCTTCTCGTAGGCGCTGCTGACGTGCCGCTGGAAGAGCACCGAGAGCAGGACGAGGACGATGATGACGGCGAACGACAGCATGGCGAGACGCCAGTCGAGGATCAGCATCCCGACGGCGACGCCGACCGCGGTGAGGATGTTGGTGAGAGCGAGCACCGCTCCCTCGTTGACGAACTCAGTCATCGATTCGATGTCCGATGTCATCCGCGAGACGAGCACCCCGGTCTTGGCATCGTCGTAGAACGGGACGTCGAGGCGCATGAGATGGCCGAAGATCTCAGACCGCAGCCTGAGGAGGAACCGCTCCCCCACCCACGCCACCGCGTACTGGGCGATGCGCTGGGCGAAGTACTGGAAGACGAGCAGACCGATGAACAGCAGCGCCGCGCTCGTGATCCGGCCGGTGTCTCCGACCCTGATCCCGTCGTCGACCCCACCGCGAACGACGAAGGGCCCGAGCAGCCGGGCGGTCGTGGCGAGGATCGCGGCGAGCAGGGCACCGATGGCGGGCCAGACGAGATGACGCCCCAGTCGGGCGGCGCGCAGCATGAGCCGGCCGGGGTGCTCGATCTCGTACTCGCCGCCAAAGCGGGCGTACCTCATACGCTGACCCCCGGCTCCGCCGGCTCACCGAGGTCATCGGCGCGGGCGAGGACCTCGGCGTACCGGGGCACGGTCGCCAGCAGCTCGGCGTGGGTGCCGGTGGCGACGACCCGCCCGTCCTCGAGAAACACGACCTCATCGACGAGGGCGAGGGTCGACGTGCGGTGGGCGATGATGATCGTCGTCCGACCCGCCATGACCCGCCGCAGCGCCGCCTGGATCTCAGCCTCGACGATGGCGTCGACCGACGAGGTCGCATCGTCGAGGATGAGCACCCGGGGGTCGCGCAGCACCGCCCGGGCGAGGGCGACCCGCTGTCGCTGGCCGCCGGAGAGGCTGTGGCCCCGTTCTCCGACGACCGTCTCGTAGTCGGATGGCAACTCGCAGATGAAGTCGTGGGCTTGGGCGAGCCGCGCCGCCGCCCTCACCTCCTCGTCGCCGGCCTCGGGCGCCCCGAGCGCGATGTTGTCGCGGATCGAGGCGGAGAAGAGGAACGTCTCCTGGAACACGACGGCGACCTCGGAGCGGAGGTCGTCGAGGCGCAGGTCCCGGACATCGATGCCGTCGAGCAGGACCCGTCCCGACGCGGGGTCGTGGAAACGGGGAATGAGGTGCGCCAGGGTCGTCTTGCCCGACCCGGTCGCTCCGACGAGGCCGACCGCGGTGCCTCCCCGCACCCGAACCGTGACGTCGTCGAGCACTTCGGGACCGTCGGGATAGCCGAAGGAGACGTCTTCGAAGACGACCTCGCCCCGCCCCGGTGGCAAGGTCCTCGCCGGCGCCGGGTCCGCCACCTCGGGTGCGGTTTCGAGGAGCTCGTCGACGCGTGACGCCGCCGCGGCCGCCCGAGGGAGGTTGGCGAAGAACCATCCGGTGATGCGGATGGGGAGGACGAGCACGGCGAGGTACTGGAGGAAGGCGACGAACTCGCCGAGCGTGAGCGCGCCGTCGACCACCCGAATCCCACCCAGCCACAGCACGGCGACCGTGCCGGCGGACGGGATGAGCTCGAAGAGGGGCCCGAACGCGGCCGACTGCTTCGCCAGCGCGGTCGTCTTCTCGAAGATCCGACTGGCCGCCCCGTCGAGGCGTTCCCGCTCCTGGGCTTCCTGGCCGTAGGCCTTGACGACCTGGATGCCCCCGACCGCCTCCTCGACGACCTGGCTGAGGTCGGCGAGGCGCTCCTGGACGCGGAACGACAGGTCGATGACGCGCCGGGCGTACCGGTTCGCCGAGACGAGCAGCGTGGGCACCGTCAACCCGGCAACGACGCCGAGGATCGGGTCGATGACGATGAGAACGGTGACGACGAGCAGGAACATCGCCAGGTTGGCGAGGGTGATCGGGAGCATGGCGAAGATGAGCCGTACCTGGGAGAGATCCGACGACGACCGCGCCATGAGCTGGCCGGTCGACGTCTGGTCGTGGAACGAGAACGCGAGGCGCTGGATGTGGGAGAACATCCGGTTGCGAAGGTCGGCCTCGGCCCGGTAGGACAGACGGAACCCGAAATACCGGCGAGCCCCGATCCCGACGGCCTGGAAGACGCCGGCCACGACGAGGAGGACGACGACGGGAACGAGGTCCTCGCGATTGCCGCTGCGGATGTCGTCGATGGCCCGGCCGACGAGGAGGGGGATGACGACGACCAGGGCCATCCACACGAGCGCGCCCCCGATCGAACGCGCCGAATCCACCTTGTACCGGCCGAGGGTGCGGAAGAGGAGCCGCAGCCCACGACGGACCTCGGGACTGCGCATACCTGCCTGGCGGGGCGATTCGGTCACCGGTTGAGGCTATCGCAGCCGGACGCCGTCTCCGGCGGCTCGCGGCGAAGCGGTCAAGGCCAGATGGGGGCGGGTCGATGTTCCTGGGTGATGGCCGCCGGGACGTGTCGCACGGAAGGGGCACCCCGCAGCGCGACTGCGGGAGTAGTGTCGCGGGCGCGTTCTACCGATCGAGTCGAGTCCTGATGGTTCCCCGCAGACGTTCTGCCGTTCGCACCACCGCGCACACGGTGGTCGGCCTCGCCCTCCTCACCGTCGGCTTCTTCGCCACGCTGGCGACGCTGCTCGGCTTCTTCGGGTCCAGCTGGTGGGTCTTCGACGTCCTCGCCAACTTCAGACTCCAGCTCGCCATCGTGCTCCTCGTCGTTGGCCTGCTCTACGGCTTGATCCTCGCCAGGGGAGCCGCCTTCGTGTTCGTCGTCGTCGGCCTCGTCAACGTCGCCCTCGTCGTGCCGCTCTACCTCGGCTCCCCGGCCGAGGCGAGAGGATCGGACGAGCTCGAGCTCGTGAGCTTCAACGTCCAGGCGACGAACGCCTCACGAGACCGGGTGATGCGGTGGATCGAAGAGACCGGGGCCGACCTCATCTTCCTCCTCGAGTCGAGCGAGGAATGGGAGACGGTGCTCGCCGAGGGGCGGGTCCCCGGCTACTCGATCCAGAGCGAGCTTCCCGCCGACCGGCGATTCGGCATCACGGTGCTGGCGAAGAACGACGTCACGACCGAGCTGCTCCGCCTCGGCAGCGCCAACGACCCGGTGATCAGGGTGGAGACGACGCTCGACGACAGACCGCTCGTGATCTACTCGGTGCACTCCCGCCCGGCGACGTCGGAGGCGGGCACGGCGATGCGCAACTCGCTACTCGCCCAGGTTGCGGAGCTCGTCGGCGACGAAGCGGACCCCGTCGTCGTCATCGGCGATCTCAACGCGACGCCGTGGTCATCTGCGTTCCGGACGCTCCAAGGCGACGCCGACCTCGTCAACTCGCTCGATGGCTACGGGTTGCAGCCGACGTGGCCGGGAGACCTGTGGTTCGGGCTGACGATCCCGATCGACCACATGCTCCACACCAAGGAGCTGACGACAACGGACCGCCGCATCGGGCCCTCCCTCGGCTCCGACCACCGCCCGCTCCAGGTCACCGTCGCCCGCGCCGTGGCCTGAGGGACACAGCGCCGCCGGATGTCCGGCCCGGTTGCCGTCACTAGCCTGCGCCGATGCCCCCCGACTTCACGAAGGTGACGGCTGCGGCCGTGTCCGCCTCCACCCGGCGAGCACTCGACGCTGCGAACGAGCTCGTTGAGGCTGCGGTCGCAGCCCGGTCCGATCCGACGTATACGGCGACGCTCGGCCTGCTCCAAGAGGCCGAGGCCCTCGTCTCCGACGCACACGGGGTGGGGCCGTTCATGGCGCGGGTACACCCCGACGCCGAAGTCCGCGCCACCGCCGTCGACTGGGAGGAGCGGGTGGCGAAGTGGAGAACCGACCTCCTCTTCCGCGACGACCTCGCTGCGACGGTCCGGGCCTTCGCCGCCACCGCGGAGGCGGAGCAGCTGGAGGGAACGAGGCGCCGCTATCTCGACCACTGGATGCGCGACCTGCGGCGGGCCGGCCACGATCTCGACGCGGCCACCCGCGAGACACTTCGCGGGCTGCACACCCGTCTCGTCGAGCTCGAAGTGAGGTTCTCGGCGAACCTCGACGAGTACGAAGACCACCTCGACGTCACGAGGGCGGAGCTCGCCGGGCTCAGCGAGGACTACATCCGCCGTCTCTCCCCTGGTGAAGAGGAAGGGACGCACCGCGTCACGATGGCGTACCCGGACTACCGGCCGTTCATGCGCCAGGCGACGCGGCGCGATCTCAGGCGCAGGCTCGAGCACAAGTTCTGGAACAGGGCCGTCTCCCTCAACCGGCCGCTCCTCGAGGAGGCAATCGCCCTCCGCAGGCGCATCGCGTCGATCCTCGGCTACCCATCGTGGGCCGCCTATGCGATGGAGGTGAAGATGGCGGGCGACCCCGGGGCGGTCGCGGAGTTCTACGGCTCGATCGTTCCGGGGCTCGAGGCGAAGGCGGACGCCGAGCTGGAACCTCTCCTCGCCCTCGTCGCGGCCGACACGGAGGGAGACACGCTCCGGTCGTGGGACCTGTGGTACTACGACAACGAGCAACGCCGGGCCGACCACGGCGTCGACCCCGACGAGGTTGCCGCCTATTTCCCCCTCGACCGCGTCGTCGCCGGCATGTTCGACATCGCCGGCGACGTCTTCGGGCTCGAGTTCCGCCGTCTCGGGGACGCCGCGGCCTGGCACCCGGATGTGGCGCGGTACGAGATCACCGACCGCGGCAGCGGCGAGGCGATCGCCCACTTCTACGCCGACCTGTTCCCGAGAGAGGGCAAGTACGGCCACGCCGCTGCGTTCTCGGTGAGATACGGGAGGCGGGAGGCCGACGGCTACCGCACCCCGATCGCCGCGATGGTGGCCAACTTCACGAAGCCGTCGGCCTCCTCGCCGTCGCTCCTCAGGCACGACGAAGCGGTGACCCTCTTCCACGAGTTCGGCCACATCCTCCACTTCTGCCTCACCACCGTCGACGACGTTCGCTTCTCCGGCTTCGACACCGAGTGGGACTTCGTCGAGGCGCCGTCCCAGATCATGGAGCACTGGATGTGGCAGCCGGAGGTGCTCCGCCGCTTTGCCCGCCATCACGAGACCGGAGCGCCGATCCCGGCCGCCCTCGTCGAACGCCTCGTCGCGGCCCGCGACCTCAACATCGGTCTCCTCACGCTCCGGCAGGTGTTCCTCGGCCAGCTCGACCTCGCCATGCACACCGATGCTGCGGAGCGGAGCCTCGACGACGTCTACCGCGAGACATACGCGCTCACCCGGCTTCCCTTCCACGAAGAGACGTTCTTCCCGGCGAGCTTCGGCCACCTGATGGGGGGCTACGACGCCGGCTACTACGGATACCTGTGGGCCAAGGTGTACGGCGACGACATGTTCTCGGAGTTCGAGGCGGAGGGAATCCTCGACCCCGGGGTCGGGCGCCGCTACCGCGACGAGATCCTCGCCACCGGCGGAGGGCGAGATGCCGCCGAGCACCTCCGAGCCTTCCTCGGGCGCGAGCCTTCCACGGACGCCTTCGTTCGCAACCTCGGACTCGGGGAGGCTCAGTCCTCGGAATGACGGGCGGCGAGCGCCGCCACGTCCACCTTGCCACCGGGCAACAGCGGCAACTCGTCGAGCCACAGCCAATGCTTGGGGACCTCGAAGGGTCGTAGCTGCGCCCGGGCGTGGGCCGAGATGGCGGCCGGACTCCGGGGGCGACGACGGCGGCGCTCACCACCTCGCCCCAGTCGTCGTCCGGCACCCCGTACACGGCCACGGCTCTCACCCCGGGGCAGGTGAGCAAGGCCTCCTCGACGACGGCCGGAACGACGTTCTCACCTCCGGTGATGATGAGGTCGTCGGCCCTGCCGACGACGACGAGCCTCCCCCGTGCGTCGAACCGACCCAGATCGCCGGTCAGCAATGCCCCGGACCGGGGCACCTCGTCCGCGTAGCCGGGCGAGACGGCCGGTCCCGAGACGACGATGCGGCCTACCCCGGCCGCCGGCGGCGCGACTCCATCGATCTCGACGGTGAAGGTCGGCAGCGGCCTCCCCACCGTGCCGAGCGAGGCTCGTTCTTCCCCCGGCGCCACGGTGGCGACCTGAGAGCACGCCTCGGTCAGCCCGTACGTCGTGAGGACCGGCAGACCGGCGTCGAGGCCGCGGGAGACGAGCTCCGAGCTCGCCGCCGCGCCACCGACGAGGACGCCGCGGATCGACGTGGGATAGGGTCCCGGGTCGGTCTCGAGCAGCCGGCGAAGCATCGTCGGGACAAGGCTCACCCACTCGACGTCGCCCGAGCGCAGCGCCGCCGCCACTGCCGTCGGATCGAAGCCGGGATGGAGCAGCACCGAGCCTGCTGCCTCCGCCGCCCGCCACAGCACCGACAAGCCGGCGACGTGGGACAGCGGGAGGCACAGCAGCCAGGTGTCTCCGGCAGCGTTGCCGAGCCGCTCTCGTGACGCCGCCACGGCGGCCGCGACGTTGCCGTGGGTGAGCCTGACGAGCCGGCGCGTCCCGGTCGAGCCCGACGTGGGAACGAGGCACATGTCGTCCGCCGGGGACACGACGGCTGCCGGGAGCATCGCCCGCGACGGCCCCGGGGTCGGCGGCGCCACCGCCTGCCGGGAGGTGTCTCCCCCGACGCCGTCGTCGCACACGACGACGAGCCCCCGCCACCACGCCGCCCACAGCTGCGCCACGGTGCCGGGGGCCCCGGGTAGCGGCGGGATCCGGACGCGGGAGCCTGGGGCCGGTCCGTCGCCGGGGCCCACCATGGCCGCGACCGCCGAGCCGAGCCGCTCGTAGCTCCACTGCTCGTCGCCACCGATGACGAGGGCCGTCGCGTCACCGTTGGTCTGGACGGTGTCGGCGAATGCGTCGAGGGGAAGTCGATACGCCATCGTCGCTCACTACAGTATCGGCGCCCGCACCGCCACGATCCGGAGGCGCCATGGTCTCGGAGATCTTCGACTCTGCCGCATGGGATCCGGTCGAGGGTTTCGCCTTCACCGACATCACGTATCACCGGGCTCGCGACATCGGCGCCGTCCGCGTCGCCTTCGACCGGCCCGAGGTGCGCAACGCGTTCCGCCCCCACACGGTCGACGAGCTCTACACGGCACTGGATCACGCCAGGACGACGCCGGACGTCGGATGCGTGCTCCTCACCGGCAACGGACCGTCGCCGAAGGACGGCGTGTGGGCGTTCTGCTCGGGAGGCGACCAGCGCATCCGGGGATCCGACGGCTACAAGTACGCGGACGGTGAGGCGGTCGAGGGCGCCCGTCTCGGCCGGCTGCACATCCTCGAGGTGCAGCGGCTCATTCGCTTCATGCCGAAGATCGTCGTCGCCGTCGTGCCCGGCTGGGCGGTCGGCGGCGGCCACAGCCTCCACGTCGTGTGCGACCTCACGATCGCATCGGAGGAGCACGCGGTGTTCAAGCAGACCGATGCCGACGTCGCCAGCTTCGACGGGGGCTACGGGTCGGCGCTGCTCGCCCGCCAGATCGGCCAGAAGTTCGCCCGCGAGATCTTCTTCCTCGGAAGGGACCACAGCGCCCGGGAGGCACACCGGATGGGAATGGTCAACGCGGTCGTCTCCCACGACGAGCTCGAGGTGGTGGCGCTGGAGTGGGCGCGGGAGATCGTCGCCAAGTCGCCGACGGCCCAGCGCATGCTGAAGTTCGCTTTCAACCTCGTCGACGACGGGCTCGTCGGCCAGCAGATCTTCGCCGGCGAGGCCACCCGCCTCGCCTACGGGACGGACGAGGCCCGGGAAGGAAGGGACGCGTTCCTGGAGAAGCGGGACCAGGACTACTCGGCGTTCCCCTGGCATTTCTGACGTGGACGCCGCCGCAGCCGCACCGGGCTCGCTGCGCGCCTGGGTCATCGCCGCCCGGCCACCGACCCTCTGGGCGGCCGTCGCCCCGGTCGTCGTCGGTGGGGCCATCGCCGTCGACGATGGTGCCTGGCGTCTCGACGTCTTCGCCGTCGTCCTCGTGGCGGCAGTTGCGATCCAGATCGGGGTGAACTTCGCCAACGATGTCGCAGACGCTGCTACCGGCGCCGACGGGGCGGCACGAATCGGGCCGGTACGGGCGGTCGCCTCCGGGCTCATCCCCCCGCAACGGATGTGGGGTGGGGTGGCGGCGGCCTTCGCCGTGGCAACGCTCGGCGGGGTCTATCTCATCTGGAAAGCCGGCCCGGTCGTGCTCGTGATCGGGGTGGCATCCATCGTCGCCGCCCTCGGCTACACCACCGGACCGTTTCCCTACGGCTATCGCGGGTTCGGTGAGGTCTTCGTGTTCGTCTTCTTCGGGCTCGTCGCCACCGTGGGCACTCGGTACGTCTTCGACAGAAGCGCCCCCGCCCCGGCCTGGTTCGCCGGGATCGCCATGGGCCTGCTCGCGTCGGCGATCCTCGTCGCCAACAACTACCGAGACATCGACTCAGACGCCGCGGTCGGCAAGCGCACCCTGGCAGTGCGCACGGGGAGGAACGCGACGCGGGCCCTCTACGCGGCGACGATCGTCGGCGGCGTCGTCGTCTGCCCACTCGCCGCCCTCGCCGGCGCCATGGACGGCGGCGCCGCCATCGCTGCGCTCGCCTTGCCGCTCACCTTCCCCCTCATCCGCACGATCACGAGGACGACGGCGGGGCCGCCGCTCATCGGTCTCCTCAAGGCAACGGCGAGGCTCCAGATCCTCGTCGCCGCCCTCCTCGCCGTCGGCATCGTCACGTCACCGGGCTGACCCGTCCCGCCCAAGGGCGTAAAGCTCCTCACTGGGCCGGCCGATAGATGAGACGCAGCCGGTTGCGATGCCGATTCTCATCATCGTCGCGATGGCCGCCGATTCATGCCCGGCGAGCTCGCCGGGTATCGATGCACACGACACGGAATCCGTTTCCCGAGATGCCGCCGGCCCCTGGGCCGGCGGACTCTCTTTGCGGGTCGGTCGGGCTCGCCCTCACTCCCCGGACGGTGGGGAGCCCCCCGCCCTCCATCCGATGACGGCGCCACCGACCGAACCGGCCGCAACACCCACCAGCGAGATGGCGATTCCCGGCCCGAGATCCGCCGAGCCGGCGGCGCGCCCGAGCACCCACGACGCGACGAGGGCCCCGACGACGAGACCGAACGACGCCCCGACGACGAGACCGAGCAGGAGACGGCGAAAACGCGGAACATCCATGGTGTGGCGCAGCTGCGGCGTCTCGAGGACGCTACCAGCGCCCCGCCGGCCCGAGCCGGGGCCGGGCAGCGCCCCCACGGTATCCTGCGCCCGTGACCGGGCCCGACTCTGCGAGAGCATTCACCTCTGCCTTCGTCGGCGCCCTCACCGGACTCGGGCTGCGCCACGTCTGCATCTCTCCGGGAGCCCGGAACAGCGCGCTCTCCCTCGCCTTCGGTGCCGCCGACGTCAAGCGATGGATACACCACGACGAGCGCTCTGCAGGCTTCTTCGCCGTGGGCCTTGCCCGGATCACCGGCGCGGCCGCCGCCGTCGTCACCACGTCCGGCACCGCCGCCGCCGAGCTCCTGCCGGCGATCGTCGAGGCCCGGGCCGGGCGGGTCCCACTCCTCGTGCTGACCGCCGACCGGCCCCCCGAGCTGCGGTCGGTCGGCGCACCGCAGGCGATCGACCAGGTGAAGATGTACGGAGACGCCGTCAAGTGGTTCCATGACGCCGGCGTGCCGGGAGACAACGACGCCGAGCGGACGGCGACGCACCTCGCCGCCCACGCCCTGGCGTTGGCAGCGGATCCCCCCGAAGGCCCCGTCCACGTCAACATCCCGTTTCGCGAGCCGCTCGTCGCCGCCGCTGGCCCCCAGCCGGCTCCGGTCGCTCCGCCCGGGGTGCTGCGCGGCCCGATGCTGCCCGGCGACGGTGAGCTCGAGGCTGCGGCAGAGCTGCTGTCGGGACGCAGGATCCTCGTCGTGGCGGGCCCCGTAGCCGACCCGTCATTTCCCGCCGCTGCCGCGGACCTCGCGACGAGAGCCGGGGCGCCGGTGCACGCCGATCCCCTCTCCGGCCTCCGCCACGGCGGCCACGACCGCACCTCGATCATCACCGGCATGGACCTGCTCGCGACGGCGGGCATGCTCTCCGCCCTCAGGCCGGAAGCGGTCCTCCGCTTCGGCGCCGTCCCCACCTCGAAAGTGGTGTGGTCCTGGCTCGCCGCCAACGACGACGTCCCCCAGGTCCTCGTCGAGCCCGCCGGCTGGCGCGACCCGACCCACAGCGCCCGCCTCGTCGTTCGTGGGGACCCGGCCGGCACCGCAGCGGGCCTGGCGAAACTGCTGGCACCGGCCCCGACCGGCTGGCTGGAGGCATGGCAGGAGGCGGCAGTCGCGGCCACCGGCGCCATCGAGATGACGTTGGCGGAGTCCGGGTCGCCGACCGAGCCGGGAGTGGCCCGGGCGGTGAGCCGCCTCGGCCGAGGTGTCATCGGCGTGGCATCGTCGATGCCGGTTCGCGACCTCGACGCGTTCGGGCTCACCACCGCCGCCCCTGTTCGTTACGTCGCCAATCGCGGAGCCAACGGGATCGACGGGACGATCTCGATGACCCTCGGTGCCGTCGCCGCGAGCGGCGACCATGGGCTGCTGCTCGTCGGTGACGTCGCCGCGCTCCACGACCTCACCGCGCTGCGCACCGCGGCCCGACTCGAGCTGCCGCTCACCACGGTCGTCGTCCACAACGACGGCGGGGGCATCTTCCACTTCCTCCCCCACGCCGATCGAACCTCGCCCGCCGTGTTCGAAGAGCTCTTCGGGACCCCACACGGGACCGACTTCGTCGCCGTCTCCCGTGCCCTCGGGGTCCCTGCGGCCCGGATCGACGATGACGCGCAGCTCGAGGAGGCTCTCGAGCGCCGGGACGGGCCGTCCCTCGTCGAGGTGCGCACAGATCGCACCGCCAACGTCGCCCTGCACCGCACGGTCGTCGAGGAGATCCGGCGGCGCGTCATCGCCGGCTGAAGCCGGGCGTCGCCGCCTCAGGTCGCGGACAGCAGCTCGAGGAGGGGTCGCAGCTTCAGCCTCGTCTCGACGAGCTCGCCCTCCGGATCGGAGTCCGCCACGATGCCGGCACCGGCGTAGAGCCGGGCGGAGACTCCCCGGATCAGCGCGCAACGCAGGCTCAGGGCCAGGCTGCAGTCCCCCGACGGCGTCGCCCAGCCGATCCCGCCCGTGTACCACCCTCGGTCGAGGTTCTCGACCTTGTCGATGAAGGCAACGGCGGCTGGCCGGGGCGTGCCACCGACGGCGGGGGTGGGGTGGAGCGCGTCGAGGAGCTGGAAGGGGCTCGCATCATCGCCGAGGCTGCCGACGATCTCGGTCGACAGGTGCTGGACGGTCGCCATCCGCCGCAGCGAAGGCTTGTCGGGCACCGACAGCTCCTCGGTGAATGGCCCGAGGCGCTCCCGGATGTCGTCGACGACGATGGCGTGCTCACGACGGTCCTTGGCACTGGCCATGAGCGCCTCTCCCAGCCACCGATCGTCGTCCTCCCCCTCGCCGCGGGCGGCCGAGCCGGCGAGCGGGTTGAGCCTCACCGTGGGACCCGTCTTGTCGAGCAGCAGTTCCGGGCTGGCGCCGATGAACGCGGCATCGCCGGACTGCCACCCGAAGGCGTAGCACTGCGGATACGCCGCCGCGAGGTGCGCAGCGAGGTCGAAGGGCGCCGACGGCGTCTCGGCGGTCACCACCACGGAGCGACCGAGGACGACCTTGTCCATGGAGCCGGCACGGATCGAGGCGACGGCGTCGGCGACGGCCCCACGCCATTCGGCTGGGCTCGGGTGGCTCGCGATCGAATGTGGGCCGGGATCCGGAGGCTCGGGGATGCCGGGAGCATCGAGGCTGCCGAGGAGCTCGGCGACGCTCGCCGGGTCCGCGGACGGGGGCAGGGCTGCCATCAGCCAACCCTCCCCGCCGGTCCGGCCGACGGCGAGACGGGGCAGGACCGCCACCGCGCCGCCGTATCCCCGCCAGTCGTCGGTCGTCGGCCCGTCCGGGGAGAACGCGAAGCCGACGAAGAGCCGAAACGGCTCCGGCAGATCACCGAAGGCGGCAGCGGCGCGGTCCAGCTCGAGGAAGCGCGAGGGTCCCGAGCGCACCGCTTCCCAAGCCACACCCAGGCCGGCCCGGGACTCGCCCGCCGGCGTCGAGAAGTACTGGGCCGACCCGAACAGGGGCGCACCGGCGCGGGCGAGATCGAGCGGGGAGACCGAGCTCGGGACCGCGGCGAGGCGAAGCGGCCCCGGCGCCGCATCGAGGCGGCGCGTCAACTCCACGATCTCGGCCTTCGGGATCAACACCGCCGGGATGTTACCGAGGGTGCGATCCGAACCAGGACCCCGCCACGCCCGCCACCAGTCCGGCAACCGCAGCCGGATCCTCCATCGGGAGGAAGTGCGTGGTCGCCGGCACGACCGCCACCGAGACGTTGCGCAGAGGCGCGGCGATCGCGTCGAGCATCTCCGGCGGGTGTGTCGTCGATTGCTCGCCGGCGACGAGAAGGACGGGCGCCACCACCTCGCCGAGCCGGTCGTACGCGCCGTGGTCGAGGCCGGCAGCGAAGAACTCCGCCTCGTGCTCGGGAGCGCACCTCAGCTCCACGCCTCCGTCGACCTCGCCGAGCCCGTGGGCGACGTACGCGTCGAGCACCCTGGAGTCCCAACCGGAGAACGCCGACTTGGCCCGCCAGCTCGCCTCNNGCGCGACGAGAACCGGCGACGACGGCGCCGCGCTGCAACGGCCACGGCCACGTCCGGACGCCGGCGGCGCGGGCCGGGGAACACGATGGGCTCTACGAGGACGAGCGCGGCGAACGTTCCCGGGGCGATGAGCTCGGCGAGGACGAGCGCGGCCGCTCCGCCGGAATGGCCGAGGCCGATGAGTCCGGTGGCGCCGCCCGCAACGGCGAGCACATCGCGACCGAGGTCCCACCAGTCGTAAGGAGGAGCGACGACGTCGCTGTCACCGTGGGATCGCTGGTCGAACGCCGTCGCGTCGAAGCCGGTGAGAAGGGGCTCCATCTCGACGAAGACGGGACCCCACACCTCCTTGCAGAAGCCCGTCGCGTGCGCGGCGACGATCGTCGGCCCACCGGAGCCGTGCCGCCAACGCAAGGTCGCCAGGCCGATGTCCCCGGCGCGCACGACCGCCGGGTCCTCGGTTCGCATCAGCCGTCGTCGAGCCGCCACGTGAGCGTGTTCTCGACGCGAACGACGCCGTCGAGCCGCCGCGCCAGCTCCTCGAGCAGCCGGGATTCGTTCCGCGTCCCGATCTCGCCGGAGAAATGGACGATGCCGTCCGCCACTCGGACGTCGATGTCGTCGGGGTCGACGAACAGCACCCGGCGGAGGAGGTCTTCACGGATCTCATCCTCGATGACCTCGTCCGGTCTCGTGAAGGCGGCCACGACGTCGAGGCGGGAGATGATCCCCAGGATGCGGTCGTCGGCGTCGACGACGGGGAGCCGCTTGACGTCCTGGACGACCATGACTTTCGCTGCGTCGGTGATGGGCTGGTCGGGAGCGATGGTCACGACGCCGCGGTTCATCACCTCACCGACGGTCTCCACCGGGCGGGGGTCCTCTGCGGCGCCCCTCGCCACCTCGAGCCGAAGGAAGTCGGCTTCGGTGATGATGCCGACGAGGCAGGAGGCCTCGTCACACACCGGCAGTCCGCTCACCCGGTGGCGGAACATGAGGCGAGCGGCGTCTTTGATCGGAGTGTCGGGCGACACCGCGATCACATCCGTGGTCATGAGGTCGACAACGCGAATCTGCTCGGCCCTCCGTATGCCGCACTCATTCTGACACGCTCCCGGTGGTCCCGATCACACCGCGGCGCGAACGTCACGTCGCGACGGCACGAACGGACCGGTGTCGGGACGGACGCGGACCCTGGCGTCGACGACGGTGACCCCCGATCCCGGCTCGGCGACCTTCACGGGGTTGAGGTCCATCTCCGCGATCTCAGGGACGTCGCCGACGAGGGCCGAGACCCGGAGCAGGGCCTCCTCGAGAGCGCCGACATCGCCGGGAGCGCCGCCCCGATACCCCTGGAGGAGCCGGGCGGACTTCACCTCGCGGATCATCTCGGCCGCATCGAGGTCGGAGAGCGGGTGGATCCGGAAGGCGACGTCCTCGATGAGTTCGACGAACACGCCCCCGAGCCCGAAGACGACGAGTGGACCGAAGCTGGGATCCTCCGTCATGCCGATGAGCACCTCGTGGCCTCCGGCCACGTACTGCTGGACGAGCGCGCCGGATGCATCTTCTACCGCACCGGTGACGGAGCGGTAGGCCTCGCGGATCGCCGTCGCTCCCTCGACGTCGAGGACGACGCCCCCGACGTCGGACTTGTGGAGGGCACTCGCCGAGAGGACCTTCAGCACGACGGGGCCGCCGAGCCGCTCGGCGATCGCGGCGGCTTCATCCTCGGAGCGGGCGACCCCGGACTCCGGGAGGCGGAGGCCATACCCGCCGAGCAAGGCACCGACCTCAGGCGCCTCCAGCCAGCCGCCTCCGGGGCCCAGTCGGTCGAGGGCAGCGGCGACGACGTCCCGCGCCGCGTCCGTCTCGACGTCCTCGAACACCGGCACCTCGCCTTCGGGTCGGGCCCGCCACTCCGCATACTCGACGGCCTTGACGAGCGCTCGTGCCGCCTGCTCGGGGAACGGGTAGGAGGGCACCCGCCGGTCTCCGGATGCGAGCTCATCGGGAGCGCCCCGCGAGCTCATGTAAACGCTGAGGAACGTCTTGTGGCCGTGGTGCGCGGCGCCGGCGCCCCGAATGGCGTCGGCGACGGCCTCGGCGCCCTCCACCGTCGGCGGCACGAAGATGGCGATGACGGCGTCGAGCTCGTCGGATCCGAGCAAGAGATCGAGACACGCCGCGTACTCGTCGGGCCCGGCGGCGGCGATCATGTCGACCGGGTTGCCAACCGCGGCCGCCGGCGCCAGATGCGACCGCAGCGCCGCCTGGAGGTCCGGCGAGAGCTCGACGACGTCGAGGCCACGCGACACGAGGGCGTCGACGGCGAGGATCGCCGGGCCGCCGGCGTTGGTGACGATGCCGACGCGACGGCCGCGGGGCAAGGGCTGGTTGGCGAGGAGTGCCGTCACGTCGAAGAGCTGGCCGAGCGTCTCGGTCCGGATGACGCCGGCCTGATGGAAAACGGCGTCGACGGCGACGTCGAGCGAGGCGAGGGAGCCGGTGTGGCTGCTCGCTGCCCGGGCCCCCGCCGAGGTGCGGCCGGACTTGACGGCGACGATCGGCTTGGCACGCCCGATCCGGCGGGCGACTCGGGAGAACCTCCTCGGGTTCCCGAACGACTCGAGGTAGAGGAGGATCACATCGGTGGACGGATCGTCCTCCCAGTAGAGCAGGAGGTCATTACCGGAGACGTCAGCCTTGTTCCCGACCGAGACGAAGCTCGAGATGCCGATGTTGAGCTGAGCGGCGTAGTCGAGGATCGCAATGCCGAGCGCCCCCGACTGGCTCGACATGGCGACGTTGCCCCGCGGCGGCGAGAGCGGGCCGAACTGGCCGTCCATGCTCACCGCTGGATCGGTGTTGAGCACACCCATGCAGTTCGGCCCCACCATGCGCAGACCACCGGTCCGAACCACCTCGAGCAGCTCTTCCTCCCGTGCTCGCCCGTCGGGGCCGGTTTCGCCGAAGCCGGCCGAGATGACGACGATGCCGCGCACGCCCTTGGCGACGCATTCACGGGCGACGTCGATGACGTGGCGGGCCGGCACGACGATGAAGGCGAGGTCAACCGGGTCGGGGATCGCGGTGATCGATGGGTAGGCGCGGACCGAGCGAACAACGTTCGTTCCCGGATTCACCGGGTACACCGGGCCGGTGAAGTCGCCGTTGAGGAGGTTGGCGAAGAGCCTCCCCCCGATCGAGGCCGGGTCCCTGCTCGCTCCGATGACGGCGATCGAATGGGGGTAGAAGATCGGGAGCAGCGACGCTGCGACCGCCCGCTTCTCTTGCTCGTCGCCGGCGGCGAGCGTCTCGGGGGACTCCTCCGTCGGGAAGTCGACGACGTAGACCCCCTCCTCGATCGTCCGGGTGAGCCGGTACCCCGCGTTGCGGAAGACCCGCAGCATCGCGTGGTTGTCGGCGAGCACGTACGCCCGGAATGCGCCGATCCCCCGGTCCCTCGCGTAGGCGGTGAGCTGGTGCAACAGTGCGGTCCCGATGCCCCGGCCCTGGGCGTCGTCGACGACGGCGAAGGCGACCTCGGCGGTGTCGGCCCTCCCCTCCGCGCGCTCGTAGCGGCCCACCCCGACAACCACGCCGTCGTCGAGAACGACGAACGCCATCCGGTCGTCATAGTCGAGTTCGGTGAAGTACCGGAGCTCTTCTGGATCGAGGCGCCGCTTCACCCGAAAGAAGCGCTGGTAGACGCTCTGGCGTGACATCCGGCCGAGCATGCTCTGGAGGGCGTCCCCATCGGTGGGGAGGATCGGCCGCATCCTCACGACGCCGCCGTCCTTGAGCACGAGATCGAAGTGCCACGACTCCGGGTACCCGGTGGGGAGGATGTCGCCGCTCATCGGCGGATTGTCCCATCGGGCCCGGGGGGCTCCGAATCGGCGACAGGCGCGAAGCCGGTTGCCTGGAGGATTGCGCGGGACCGGTAGGCTGGCGGCTCCATGAGACGGCTCGGTGTGCCGGCGAACCTCCTGCTGCTCCTCCTCACCGTGACTGCGGCCTGTGGCGACGATGACGACGGCGGCCCGGCCGCGACCGCAGCGTCGACGACGGCCGCAGCGGCGGTGGTGGCGTCGACGAGCGCACCAATCATGGCGACCCCGGCCCCGACGACCGGAGCCCCCACGTCGACGACGTTGGTGCCGTCGACGACGGTGGCTCCGGACACCGAGGTCGCGCAGACGGGTGAACCCGATTTCGCCATCGCCCAGCTCGTCTTCGGCGAGGCGCCGTACGCCGCCATCCGCAATACCGGCAGCGGGGCCGGGAGCACCGCCGGGCTGTGGTTGTGCCAGTTCCCCGGCTACTGGGCGCTCCCCGACACCACGCTCGAGCCGGGCGAGCTGCTCGCCGTCGCTCTCGGCGACACCGCGGTGCCGGACCTCATCGGGGTCGCGGCGACCGCCGATGCAGAGGGCGCACTCGGTGTCGTGGCCCCCGCCGGCGGCGAGCTCGGCCTCTACAGCGATGCCCGCTTCACCGACCCGGCGGCAATCATCGACTACGTGGAGTGGGGCGTGGCCGGACATGAGAGGAGCGACATCGCCGTAGGCGCCGGCATCTGGGTCGAGGGCGGCTTCGTCGAGATGCCGGCGGAGGCGCTCGGGCTCATCGCCGGCGGCTTCCCGACGACGGGTCCGGACGGGTGGGTCGCGGAAGTGGGAGGCTGAGATGGACGAGGACAAGAGACGGACGCTGCTGCGGACGCTGCACCGCGCCGTGCTGATCACCCGGCGAAGCAACGGCGCGCTACAGACGTCGCCGGTCGTCGGCGCCGCCGACGAGGAGGACCGGTTCCTCATCTCGAGCCGGGAGACCGCCTTCAAGGTGCGCAACCTNNGACCCGACGGCGACCATGTGCGCGTTCGCCGACGGGTTCTTCGGGGACTGGATCCAGATCGACGGCACCGCGGAGGTCGTCGCCCTGCCGGAGGCGATGGAGGCACTGGTCGCCACCTACCGGCGCATCGCCGGCGAACACCCCGACTGGTCAGAGTTCCGGGAGGCCATGCACCGGGAGCGTCGGGTCGTCATCGCGGTGACGGCGGAGTCCATCGGCCCACAGGCCGCCGGCTGAGGGGAGCGGACGGTGGCGTGGTACATCTGGGCCGGATTCGCCGCCTTCATCGTCGTCGTGCTCGTCGTCGACCTCCTCGTCTTTCAGCGGGAAGCGCATGCGGTCTCGACACGCGAGGCGGCGGTCTGGAGCGCGATCTGGATCGGGCTCGGGCTCGCGTTCACCGGTGTCATCTGGGTGTGGCTGGGCGGCTCGGCGGCCGGCGAGTACCTCGCCGGCTACCTCATCGAGAAGAGCCTCTCGGTGGACAACATCTTCGTCTTCGCCCTGATCTTCGAGTACTTCGCGGTGCCGGCGGAGTACCGCCACCGGGTCCTGTTCTGGGGCATCTTCGGCGCCCTCGTGCTCCGCTTCGCATTCATCCTCGCCGGGGTGCGGCTCCTCGAGGCCTTCGAGCCGATGATCTTCGTCTTCGGCGCCTTCCTCCTCTACACCGCGTGGAAGATGCTCACCCACCAGGGCGTGGAGATCGATCCTGCCGAGAACCCCGTCATCCGGCTGCTGCGGCGGTTCGTCCCGATGACGTCGGACTACCGCGGGGCGCACCTCATCGTGCGGGAGGCCGGCAGGCGGGTGGCAACGCCGCTGCTGGCGGTGCTGGTCATGGTGGAGACCTCCGACGTGATCTTCGCCGTCGACTCCATCCCGGCGATCTTCGCCGTGACCCGCGACCCGTTCCTCGTCTTCACCTCCAACGCGTTCGCCATCCTCGGGCTGAGGGCCCTCTACTTCCTCCTCTCCGACTCCATCCAGCGGTTCCGCTACCTCAGCACCGGGCTGGCCGCGGTGCTCGGTGTCGTCGGGATCAAGATGCTGCTGTCGGAGGTCATCCACGTCCCGGTGTGGATCTCGCTCGGCATCGTCGCCGCGATCCTCGCCGTGGCCATCATCGCGTCGCTGCGGGCGGCGCCGGAGCCGGTCCCCGAGGAGGTCTCGCACCTCCCGATCGCCGGAGCACTCGCCGGGATGCGCCAGCGCGAGGGGACCGAGGAGAGCTAAGCCGCCTCGCCGCGGCGGTCGATAGAGGTCTTGATGGACAACACGGCGGATCTGCGCGCGCTGGTCACCTCGCGTCACCCGCTGCTCTTCGTGCCGACCGACGACGAGCAGAGGGTCCTCGCCGTCGTGAGCGGCGTCGCCGCGTCCATGTCCCTTCCGGTCTGGCTCTGGTCGGCGACGACCGGTCTCGCCCGCCGGGGGCGGGAGGCGCAGTATGCGACGAGGCGGCCGGAGCAGGCCCTCCAGTTCCTCAACGAGCTGCGTGCGCCTGGCGTGTTCGTGTTCGCCGACCTCCATCCGTTTCTCGACGACCCGCTCGTCGTCCGGACGCTCAAGGAGGCGGCACAGCACGCCGCGGCCGGACAGACGATCGTCGTGACCGGCCCCGACGTCGCCGCGCCGCCTGAGCTCGCCGGCGTCTCCAGGCTGTGGCGGCTGCGCCCCCCGGGGGACGCCGAGCTCGTCGATCTCGTCGACCGTACGCTGCGCGACCTCGCGTCGCTGGGGGTCGTCATCGAGGTCGACACCGAGACCCGGGCGGCGATCGTCGCCGCGCTCCGCGGGCTCAGCATCCCGGAGGCCGCCCGTCTCATCCAGCAGACGGCCACGGTCGACGGTGTGGTGGGACGCGACGACGTCGGCCGGCTCCTCCATGCCAAGGCCGAGATGCTCGCCGCCGACGGGATCCTCGAACTCGTCCAGGGCGACCACGGCACGCTCGACACCGTCGGTGGCTTCGAGCGCCTCAAGGACTGGCTCGGGCTGCGGTCCCCGGCGAACAGGGCCGCCGCCGAGGAGCTCGGGGTCCCGGCACCGCGCGGGGTGCTCCTCACCGGCGTCCCCGGCTG
>JABAOE010003563.1_pt1 | contig 28271 bp, 25 predicted proteins | sample 7062141 | NCBI WGS metagenome assembly JABAOE01 (sample SAMN14538627, study PRJNA623070) | marine sediment metagenome | biome: marine biome [ENVO:00000428]; feature: marine pelagic biome [ENVO:01000023]; material: deep marine sediment [ENVO:00002113] | place: India: Gulf of Khambhat ...
GAATGGCATTCAGGAGGTCAGGGGTTCGATCCCCCTCGGCTCCACCAAGAGTCAGACCAGCTACCAAGCCGGACGAGGAGAACCCCTCCGGGGAGCCTTGCCCCGAGCCGCCTCGGATAGAAGCCCTGGCTCATAACCCGGCGTCCTTCAACGCATCCAGCACCCGCTTCCGATCACTCTCCCGCCGATAGTACAGCCCGTCGACGAAGCGCTGCGGATCGAAATTCGGGTTGGCCGCGCGTAGCTCGGCGAGGTGACGCTCGAGCACTTCGGGATCGCCGAGTCGCACGGCGCAGGCCACGCGATAGGCCAGCTCGTCCCTGCGCGGGAGGGCGATGTGGGCCAGCGCGCTCAGCGCCTCCTCGTACTGCCCGAGATGAAACAGCGGCCGCGCCACGTGCATCCAGTAGCGCAGGGGATGGTAGGGGTTCAGCTTCATTGCTTTGCGGACCCAGCCCTCGGCTTCCTCCGGCTTGCCGCCCAGCGCGAGGATCTCGCCCATCGCACAGACCGTGCGGTCGTCGTTGGGGTTGAGGAACAGGGCGCGCTCCTGATGCTTGAACGCGCGCTCGAAGTTCCCGCGCTGCAGGAACACCTGCGCCAGGATCCGGTGGCACTCGCTCTCGTTCTCGTCGAGCTCGAGGCCGCGCTCCGCGGCGGCCTGGCAATCGTCCAGGAGCTTGTTCAGGTCGTCGAGCTTGAACCCCATCGCCTGACCCAGCGCACAGGCCAGCCAGGCGTGGGCCACCGCGTAGCTCGGGTCGCGCTCGATGGAACGTTCGAACATGTCGATGCAGGTCTTGCAGTCCTCGGCCGTGTAGCGATGGTGGTGGTCCTTGCCGCGCAGCAGGAAGTCGTACGCATCCAGCCGCTCCGCGGGAGCGCGGCGAGCTTGCGCGAGTCGCGCCGCCTCGACACGGCCGGCCAGCGTCGAGGTGATGGTCGACGTGATCTCGTCCTGGATGACGAACACGTCCTCCATCTCGCGGTCGAAACGCTCGCCCCAGACCTGCACGCCGGCACGCGCGTCGAGAAGCTGGACGCCGATCCGGACCCGTTTACCCGCTCGCTGAACGCTTCCGCGAACCAGGAACTGGGCGCCCAGCTTGTCCGCAATCTCCCGCTCGGGGGTGTCCTTGCCGCCGCACGCGAACGACGATCCGCGGGCGATGACTCGAAGCGAGTTGAAGCGGGAGAGCGCGGTGATGATGTCCTCGGCGATCCCGTCGACGAAGTAGGCGTCCTCTTCGCCGCACATGTTGTCGAACGGGAGGACGGCCACGGTCGGCGGGTCGGACTCGAGAACCGGCGCTTCGCGTACGGCCGGTGGCTCCATGCCCGGCGAGCACTCGGGGTCCGCGTCACAGATCCGAGCGCGCAAGTTCTTCGTTTCCGCGCCGGGTTCGGTACCGAGCTCACGCTTCAACGCGTCCGCACATGCCTGGTACTGCCGCAACGCATCGGAGCGCCTCCCGACGCGCGCGAGCAATTCCATCAGGTCGCGGTGGGCCGGCTCGCAGGCCGGATCCATGACGAGGCGGTGGTCGAGCGCCTCGATCGCTTCATCGAGACGGTCGTGCTCGACGAGCTTGGTCGCCAGCCGATCGCAGGTCTTGCAGGCGATCTGCCGCAGTCGGGCCCGGGCCACCGGAAGCCACTCGTCGTAGACCGGTTCGCGCGGGATCACTCCCTCCAGGAGCTCCCCGCGGTAGAGCTCGAGGCCGCGACGCAGCTCGTCGGGGTCGTCGCTCCCGGACAGCCGTTCGAAATCCACCACGTCCAGCGAGCAGCGCTCCAGATCGATCTGCAGCGCGTCGCCTCGGGACTTCACGACCTCGCCGCAGCGGCCGCGGATCTTGGAGAGCGCCTGGCGCAGGTTGTGGCGCGCCCGCTCGTCCCCGGTCTCGCTCCACAGCAGGCCGGCCAGCCGGTCCCGCGTGTGAGGGCGGGAGTGCTCGACACCCAGATAAGCCAGCAATGCCTGCGGTTTCTTGGCGCTCAGGTCGACCGGTGCGCCGTCGAGCCCGACGGCTTCGAAGCGGCCGAGCACGTTGAATCGGATCATCGGAGCCACGGCCGCGAATTATAGACGACGAATAGACGCTTCAAAAACGCCCGAACGACGGGCCAAGTGACGGCCCGGACGGACGATGCCTCTGTCGCGAGCGGGAAACGCCCAACGGCGACGCAGCGAGAAAAGGAGGCACCCCATGCAAGCCACTCAGACACAAACCAGCCAGGACGCCAGCGGATACGCCGTCTTCGCCGCCGGGGACAGCGGCGCCATGCACGTGACGGCCCACGAGATGCTGGACAGCGGCAAGTTCGAGGACGGTCATCGTCAACTCGGCGCGTGGCTCCACGGCCGCACGGGAGAGGGCAGCGACTGGGTCCACCTGCAGTGGCACATGGCGGTCTTCGAGCTTGCTCTGGGCTACTGGGACGAGGCGCACGAACGTTTCCTCGAGCACATCCTCCCGGCCGCGATCCACACGGACGAGGCCCTCACCGATGCTCCGGCGATGCTCTGGCGGCTGTCCCTGGCGGCCCCGCGACCCGTCAAGCTGCCCTGGGAGCCCGTGAGCGAGACCGCGCTGCGGAACATCGACGACGCTTCCGATCCGTACATCGAGGTTCACGGGCTGCTCGCCCTCGCCGGCGCCCGTGACATCGAGAGCCTCGATCGCTGGCTGGCGTCCCGTGGCGGACGGATCGAGTCGCGCATCGAACGGCTGGTGACGAGGATGGGCGAGGGGCTGCGAGCCTACGCGTGTGCGGACTACGAACGCGCGGTGGATGCGCTGGAAGAAGTCGTCCCGAACATGATCGAGATCGGCGGCAGCCGGGCGCAGAACGAGCTGTTCGCGGACATCCTCGGCGTCGCGCAGCGCATGGTCAGCACGGAGCTGCCGTTGTCGAAGGTGGCGTAGCTAGTCGCCCGACTCCCCGGACTCCTTGCGCGCCAACTCGATTTCCTCGTCGGAGACGACGAGGAAGTCGTGCACCGTCGACGCGACGGAGTCGGTCCCACGCGCCAGCTTGACCGCGTAGGAGAAACGGCCCGAGGTGAGCACGTTGGCGTCGATCGAATCGACGAGCAGGCCGCAGCGCTCTTGCGAGAAGTCGAGATCGACGGCGTCGAACGACACCTCGGACGCGCCCTCGAGACTCCGCGCCGCGGTGAGCCCTTCGGCACGCTTGTTGCCGCAGACCAGCGCGAGAATCCCGACCGGCCGGTCCGGACGCAGCCAGTGGGTATCCCCGTAGGCGATCGAGCCCGCGGTCTTCGTTGCCTCGCCCCGGACGAAAGCACCGGCGGCGCGCTGGAGCATCACGATGGACGCGACGAAGGGCTCCGCTTCGTCCGGGTCAGGTAGCGTCCCCGTGACCTTGGTCGAGATGACCTCGCCATGCTGGTTGTCCTGGGCCACACCGGTGATCGTGTAGTCGCCCGGCTTGAACTGCATCTCGGCCTCGTAGACCAGGGGCAGGCCCGGCTGGTTGACCGCGATGCGGCCCGAGGCCTCGATCGTGCGGGTGCCGCCGAGCACCGCGGTGAGCCCCATGTCCCAGTCGCTACCCACAATCGGCGAGCCCGGCACCGCGAGCTGAACGAGCACGGTGTACTTGCCCTTGCTGAAGCCGGTCGGGATGGCCATCACACGCGCACTCTCTCGCGATCGATCTCCGCTCCAGAAAGCGTTCGCGAGTGTCATGCGATTTCGCGTCTCCTCGCTGAGGGCGATCAGCTTGGGGCGGTACTGCAGCTGCAAGCCCGGCTTCTCGACCTCGATCCAGACCGGCGTGCTGCGGTCTTCTTTGAGATCCAATGCGTGGAAGCTGAGCACGAACAGACACGACAGGTCGTCGAGGATGCGCGAGGCGATCTGCGTCGCGTCCGCCGCACCGAGGAACGACTTGCCGCCGGTTTCGCGGGCGAACCCCGAGAGGGCGCTCTCCGCGTCCTCGAAGCGTGCACGCGCGGCCTGGAAATCGGTCGAGCCCGCCCTTCGGCTCTGCGTCCCGGCACCGACCGCAGGAGTCAAGCCGCGTCCGTGGACCGTGTAGAGCCGCACCCCTTTCTCGGTGGCCAGGTCGATCGACTGCTGGAACTTGGAGACGTAGTTGCCGGTCGAAAGCTGGATCCCACTGTCCGGCTGCGAACCCGTCAGCCGACCGCTGTTCTCGGACGCTTTGGCCAGGCCGAGGTAGAAGTCGCCCGCGTTTGCCCTCATCGTGTCCGCGAAGTAGATGATCGCTTTCGGGGGTGCAAAGCCCTCCATGTGGCCCAGCGCGACGGTGAAGAGGCTTAGCCCACCTGCGGTTCGGCTGGCCTCCTCGCGTGCGAGCTCGCGCGCCGTGACCCTGGCCATCTCTCTGAAGGAGGCCATCGCGCCCTCACCCTCGGCCTGCAGTTGCTGCCTTTGCGACTCGTCGGCACGCACCTGGTTGCGGGCAGAGGCACCGCCGAACAACGCCCCCGGTGCGACGTTTTGCATCGCACGCTGTGTGTTCTCTCTGAGCGAGCGGTTCGACTCTCTCATCTGTTCCCGCGAAAACTCGGTGGCACGATCGATGGACGCCATCAGGCGGTCGACACGGGCTTCTTCCTGATCGGCCCAGTTGGAGATCTGACTCGTGTCCTCGAGCAGACCTTCCAGCGCAGCGATAAGCACTTCGGGGTCCGAGCTCCACTCGGATACCACCTTCAGCTCGCGGCTCGCCGAGACGATCATCGCCTCGGACGACCCGCTCTCGAGCAGCTCGGGGACGAGATCACGGGCCAGCTCGATCGAGCGGTTGCGGCCGATGCTCGTCAGGTGAGTTTGGTCGAAGTACAGCAACGTGCGCAGCTTCGGCGCCGCCACGGCGACCTCGGGGTCGGAAAGATCCAGGCCATCGAATCCGTCGTCGATACACACACGATCGAGGACGAAATCCTCGATGTCCTCGCGTCCGACCGCCAGTTTGAAGTCCGCCTCGGTGAGCGCTCGGAGGGCTTCCTCAGGGCCGCGGACCGTGACGTCGATCTGCATCAGGCGGCGTTCGGCCTGTTCGACGAGGTCGGTTTCAACCGGTTCCTGCTCCTGTCCCGGGACCTGAACCGGGGCAAGCAAGAACACGACGACCGTCGCAATCCTCGACACTTTCATCCCCGTCTCCTCTGTTGATTCTTGAATGCTACCCCACCCTCGCGGGCCGGCCCAGAACCGGAACGGGTATCCTATCGCCCGATTTGTCATTCGGGCCGAGAGGACCGATGTTTACTCCCGGGATTGGGGTATCGAGAGACCATGACCGTACGACGAAACCAGCGCTCGGACTGCATGAAGTGCCGCGCCCCGATGCCCCCGGGCGCTCGACGTTGCATGAAGTGCGGCGCCAAAATCTTCGTGGCTGACGAGGTTGCGCCCGCCGAGGAGCTGCGGATCAAACGCGAGCGAATCTTGAGGAAATACAACCTGACGGACACCCAGAAGGACATCCTCTTCGCCGCGGGCAAGGGTTCGAAAGAAATCGTGGTCTGCGGTACGGATCAGCAGAACGAAGGCGAGATCAAGGCCGGCGATCAGCGGTTCTACGGGAACGACGCGGTTGCAACCGTGGCCGTTTTCGTCGCCTCCCGTCTCATCGAGCCGACCGGGGAGGACCGCTTCCGCCTCACGGCCGATGGGGTCAAGCTGATCCGGGTCTTCAAGGGCGAACCGGCCGCAGTCCGTGGCTGAAGGCCTACGGCTCCCGCAACGCCTGCACCTCCGCCCGCTCACGCTCGCTCAGCTTCTCGAACACACGATCGCGCCAGACGGCCGCATCGGCGACGCCACGTTCGGCCGCGCGTGCGAACCAGATATACGCCTGCTGGTAAGCCTTGCGGCCCCGATCCTGGCCGCTACACAACAGCAACCCCAGCCGATACGCCGCCTCGGGATGACCGGCTTCGGCCGCGAGCCGGAACTGGTCCTCGGCGCGGTTGAGGTCGCGGGGCACGCCGCTGCCGAACATCAGCGCTCGGCCACGCTCGAAGTGCTGTTGGGGAGATTCCGATGATGCGGGTGGTGAAGTGTCCACGGGCTTTTGTGGTGCGGCTTGCTCGGCGGTGTTGTCCGGCGGATCGGGCGGCGGCGGGGCCTGCGTTCCGCCGGCCGCAGGGGTGGGCGTGTCGTACAAACGGTCGAGGGCGGATCGCGCCGCGGCGTGCCCCTGGTTCGACGCACGCTCGTAGTACCGCACGGCCTTCTTCATGTCGGCCGCGGTGCCGATTCCCTCGGCGAGCATGCGTCCGACTTGAAACTCGCCTTCGGCATCGCGGTTCTTCGCGGCCCGCCTGTTGAGCTTGAACGCGCGGGACGGGTCGGGCTGGACGCCGTTCCCGTCTTCGTAGAGCCGGGCCAGGGCCGTCAGTGCCCGGATGTATCCCTGGTCCGCCGCCAGGCGGAGCCAGCGTGCCGCTACGCTCGAATCCGGCTCGACACCCTCACCGCCGAGGTAGATCTGGCCAAGGTTGTACTGGGCCGAAGCGCGGCCCTGACGGGCCGCCTTCGTGTACCACTCGATCGCCTCGGAAATGTCGGGCTCGCAGCCGCGCCCGGTGTGGAGCATGAACCCCAGCGCCGACTGCGCGCGCGCATGTCCCTGGGCCGCGGCAAGCCGGTAGAACTTCACGGCCGCGACATCGTCCGCCCCGACCCCCTTGCCTTCGAGGTAGAGGCGAGCGACGCGGAACTGTGATTCCGGATGGCCACGCTGCGCGAGCGCGAGCCAGACCGCATGGGCGGTCTCGTACTCACCACGTTTGAATGCGTCGAGACCGGCGTAGAAGTCCGTCTCGGCGAAAGCGAGTGCCGGCGGCGAAGCGAACCCCAAGCCGAGCAAGAAGAGGACCGTGCTTAACCTCGTGCCCACGTCGTGCTCATTCTAGTCGACACCACGCGCTTTTGAAAAAACAACCTGTCTCCGTTGTCGGGCTGAAAAAGAAGCGCCGCTTTCGATCACGACATCGTTATCGGCGCGACGGTCCCGTGATCGGTTCGAACAACGCGTCGACAAACTCCCCGAAAAACAAGGCCCGCCATTGGGTTCCGCACTTGCAGTTCCCGTTCCGGTCGGCGTTGTCGTGGTTTGCCTCGCCGGAGGGGTTGCCCAATGTTTTCTTCGATGCATCACAAGCTACGCATATCGGCGATCGCCGTGATCGCGGTGGTCATGCTCGCCCCGCTGGGGTTCGCGTTCGAACCCGAGGCCGAGATGGCTGCGACGAAGAACGGGACCAAGCATGTCGAGATGGACGAGGCGACGCTGCAACGCATGCTGGCGTTACACCACACGGAAACGCAGAAGGTGCGCCTCGTGATGTTACCCACGGCGGTCTTCGACAAGAAGGGGCGCATGGTGCGTGGCCTCGAAGCCGACGATTTTTCGTTGTACGAGAACGCTGTCCCGCAATCGATCCGCTACTTCTCGTCCGATACGACCGAGCCCGTGTCGATCGCATTCATGCTCGACCTGTCGGGCAGCATGCGTCAGATGGACAAGCTGGTCCACGCCAAGGAATCGATCCGGTTCTTCCTCGACGCGCTGGAGCCGCAGGATCAGTTCGCGCTGATCGGGTTCGCGGACAAGCAGGTCGCCTGGATCACCGATTTTACTCGGGATCGCGAACGCTTCCTGCTGCGACTATCCGTGCAGGAGGGCTTTGGCCAGACCGCGCTGAACGACGCCGTTGCGGCGGCTCCGGGGCTCGTCGACGAACGGTTGTCGGGCCGCAAGGCGATCGTCCTGATCACCGACGGCGTCGACAATTTCAGCCAGCTCGAACAGGACGTGGCGCTGGACCTGGCGCGCCGCGTGAACGTTCCGATCTATGCGATCGGATTCATGTCGGTCGACCCGGACCACCTGCCCAAGGGCACCGTCGAGACAAACTTCATGACGCTCAACACGATCGCGGATGAGACGGGCGGACGCGTCTTCGCGGTGCACGATCCGGCCGAGCTCAAGGAGGCGATCAACACGATCGACGACGAGCTTCGGTTCCAGTACATGATCGGCTACTACCCGCCGAAGTACGGCAACCAGCGAGAGTTCCGTCGTGTCCAGCTCGAGGCGGGCAAGCGCCTCGACGTGCGGACGCGCTCCGGTTACTACACGGCCCCTTAGCCCTCGTCTAACCGGGGTCTCTGACCCCGGTTCCGTCAGCCGCGTGCGGTCCAGCGCGCGATCGTTCGGACCCGGATCCCACCGAGATAGGCGAGCACCGCGATCTGATGCAGGACCGTCGTGCGCCACGTGCCGTAGCGCCGCCAGCGCCGCGACGAGGTCTCGACCGCTTCGGGCGCGATTTCGATCCGGCCCGCGCGTCGAAGCCGCCGCACGAGTTCGAAGTCCTCCATCACCGGGAGGTCCGGGAACCCTCCCAGTCGGTGGAAACGGTCCGCGCGGAGGAACAGCGCCTGGTCGCCGTAGGGCAGGGCGAACCGGCTCGCGCGCAGGTTCGCGATGCGCTCGATCGCGCGAAGCGCCGAGCCGGCCGGCTCGATTCGCAATCGAAACGCGCCGCAAGCCACGTCCGGCTGCGCCAGGATGCGACGTACGGCGGCTCCGTACCCTGACGGGAGGACCGTGTCCGCGTGAAGGAACAGCAACAGCGGATACCGCGCGGCCCGCGCTCCCGCGTTGAGCTGTTTCGCGCGACCGCGTGGTGCCCGCGCGACGGTCGCACCGGCTCGGCGCGCTCGTTCGACGGTGCGATCGTGGCTCCCACCATCGACCACGATGCACTCGACGTCGTCGATGCCCAGCGCGCTGGAAACGGCGGTTTCGATCGTCGCCGCCTCGTTCAGGGCGGGGATGACCACCGAGATGGGCAGCTCGTCCACACGCGGAGTCTACCGCGTTTCAGCCGGCCGTTCCCTTTAAGTGGCGATCGAAATGATCCAGGATGCGCTCGTACAACCGCCGCGTCACGAGCGGGTCCGTCACCATGTGCGTGAACCCGGGTAGCGGCAATACCTCGAACCGGCGGCCGGCCTTGAACAGCGCCTCGGTAAGCTTCAGGCTGTGAGCGAAATAGACGTTGTCGTCGTTGGTGCCATGAAGGACCAGTAGCGGGCGATCGAGTTTCTCGGAGTAGGTCAACACGTTCGACACGCGGTACGCCTGAGGTTGGTCCTGCGGTAAGCCGAGATAGCGCTCGGTGTAGTGCGTGTCATAGTCCTGCCAGTCGACCACCGGGGCGCCGGCGAACCCGGCGCGGAATACATCGGGTCGCTGCATCACGGCCATGGCGGAGAAGTAACCGCCGAACGACCAGCCGTAGATCCCGACCCGGTCGAGGTCGAGCTCCTCGTACCGTTGGCCCAGCGCCTGCAGGCCACGCACCTGATCGGCGAGCGGCAGGGTGATCAGGTCGTGCTTGACGGAGCGATGCCAGTCGCGACCGCGATTCGGGGTGCCTCGCCCGTCAATCGACACCACGACGTAGCCGTGATCGGCAAACCACTGGGCCAACCGGTAGCGGCGAGGATCGCGGCGGACCATGACCGAGGTCGGGCCGCCGTACACGTGGAGGATCACCGGGTAGCGCGTCCCGACGATAAAGTCGCTCGGCCGGATGATCACCGCGTGGAAACCGGGCTCGCCGTCCGTCCGTGTGAATTCGACGGAGGGGATCGGCTCGTCCTCGGCGACGGAGGGGGGCACGGGCTCGAGGCGGCGTTTTCCACGCCACAGGGAGAGCGTCGAGCCGAGATCGGTCGTTTCACGACGCACCGTGACGGGCCCCGGCAAGGCCCTCGAGATCGAATGGATCCCGGGCTCCCGGGACTCGCGTCGTGCCTGCCCCGATTCGATCGACACGCGGTAGATCTGTGTCTGTGTCGGGTCGGCGCTGGCCTCGATCCAGGCCTCGTTCTCCGCGTCGTCCAGGAATCCGAAGCCCCGGTAGCCGAGCGAGGGTCCGGCGACGCTTCGCCGCAACGTCCCGTCCGCATCGCGGATTTCCAGCTCGCGACCCCCGTTTCTCTCCGTGGTCCAGAAGAACCCGCTGCCGTCGGGCAGCCAGCGGGGCATCGTCTCATCGATTTCGACCCAGGCGTCGTCGGACTCGGTCACCAGCGGTTCGAGCTCACCGGTATCGGGTGAGATCGCGAACAGGGTCTGTTCGGTCTGCAGGCGGTTTTGCAGCATCAGCGTCGGCATGTTCTCCCGGGTCCACTCGACGGTCGCGACGTATTCGTAGCGCTCGCGGTCCCAACGGATCGGGGTCCAGCTTCCGTCCTCGAGTCGGACGACGCCCAGCGCGACGGTCGCGTTGAGTTTTCCGGGGCGTGGATACGGCCAGCTCTTCGGCGAGCGCTCGGGATGCGTGGCGTCGGCGATGTGCATCGTCTCCAGCCGACTGTTGTCCGTCGACTGGACGATCAACCGCGTCGAATCCGGCGACCACCAATAACCGCGGTGACGGCTCATCTCCTCCTGGGCCACGAACTCGGATTCGCCGTAGCGCACGGTGCCGTCCGAGCGGGTGAGCCGGCGCTCCTCGCCGCTCTCCAGGTCGAAAACATAGAGGTCCCCGTCGCGCACGGCGGAGACCTTCTTGCCGTCCGGCGAGAACCGGGCATCGATCGGCACGCCGGCAGTGCTTTCGAGCTCGCGGATCGATCCCTGGGCCAGCGTCACGACGAACAGCCGGCCCGAGAGGGGAACGAGTAGCCGGGTGCCGTCCCTTGACATGCCATAGCTCGCAATCCCGCGCGCCGAGGACCGTGTTCGCTCGCGGCGAGCCTGCTCCGCATCCGAGAGTTGTTCCTCCGCTCCCGCGAGGAGTTCCTCGGCGGACAGCATCCGACGCTCCCGGCCCGATTCGAGATCGAGCAGCCACAGGTCGCGCACCGGTGAGCGTGAGCCGGACCGCAGGTACAGCAAGATCTTCCCGTCGGGCGTCGAGTGAAACGACGTCGGGTGGCCGAGCCGGAACCGTCCGGTTCGTGAGTAGCGCTCGAGGAAGTCCTCTCCGGCGAGCGCGGGGACCGTGATGGACCCGGCGATCCAAACGGCGAACAGGAGCGACAGACACGAACGCATCATCGAGCCTCCCGGAAGAGTCGGAAGTCTACGTTATGATGACCCGGCCATGGGATCCGAGCTCACCTTTCACCGCTACGACGAACAGCTGGAGCGGTCGTGACGGCCCGACAACGTGTGGCCGCCGTAATCCCCGTAGTTCTTCTGTCGCTCGTCGCGTTGAACCAGATCCGTCTGGCCCACAGCAGCGACATGACCGCTTGGAAAGGCGGCGGGTTCGGGATGTTCTCGACGCTCGATCGGCCGCGTGCACGACAGGTCCGGGTCCACCTGCTAGGGGCCGGTCGTGATATTCCGTTTTCCGTGCCGCCGGAGCTCAGGAATCTCAACGAGAGCGTCAAGAACCGCCCCACCGAGAAGAAGCTCCTGAGGCTGGGCCGCGAGGTCGCCGAGAGCCTGAAGCAACGGTTGCCGGAGCTCGAGACCGTTCGCGTGGAGGTGTGGCGTCGCTCGCTCGACCTCGAGAGCGGCTCGATCCGAACGGAGAAGTGGCGCGAGGCGGCGTACGAGGTGGGGGGCGGGTGATGACCGAAGCGCTCGCCGCACCGTGGCGCAGCTTTGTCGACACGATCTCCGAGATGGACTCGGCGGAGCTTGCCATCCGGCTCACGCTCCTCTACCTGCTGCTCAAACCGGTCGAGGTCTGGTTCCTGCACTCGCCGATGCTGGTGCTGGTGGCCGCCGCTCTGTTGAGTCCCGGGTTGGGTCGGTCCCCGTTGGTGTGGCTTTTGCTCACGCTGCTCCACGCCGGACAGGTTCTGTGGACGTGGGACTGGATCGACAACCATCAGTACCTGATCGTCTACTGGTGCCTGGCGATCTGCCTCAGCCTCCGGACCGACGATTCGACGCGGGTGCTGGCGATCAACGGCCGCCTGTTGATCGCGGCGCCGTTCGCGTTCGCCCTGGTATGGAAGTTGTTCCTGACCTCGGAGTTCGCCGGTGGTCAGCTGTTCCGTGAACTGATGCTGACCGATCCGCGGTTCCAGCGCATGACCGAGATCTTCGGCATGAGCGAGGCCCTGCGCTTCGACAACGACATGGTGTTACGCCAACTCACCAACGGACGCATCGCCGAAGGAACGCTCGTCGAGCCTGCCGGCCACGTGCTGCTGGCCAGGTGGATGACGTGGTGGACGGTCGTCAGCGAGACCGCGATCATCATCGCCATGCTCCTACCCCGGACCAAGCTCGCCGACGCGGCGCGGGACATCACCTTGCTGCTGTTCTGCTGGACGGCCTACACTTTCGGCAGTGTCACCGGCTTCGGCTGGTTGCTGTTGACCATGGGGGTCGCCCAGTGCCCCGGAGAACGTAGGCGGACCCGTTTCGTCTACCTGGCCACGTTCGTCCTGGTCCTGATTTACGCGCGAACGCCCTGGAGCGACCTACTCGCTTCGCTCTTGGGGTCGTAGCTCGTATCGATGGTCGTCGACTCCGCCCCGCAGCCCGATCGAGTCGGTTCGACCCGTGCCTGGTGGCTCGTCGCTTCGGCGGCCTGCGTTCTGGCATTCGCCTACGCGTGCTGGGACATCCAGGACTTCGACGTCTGGTGGCATCTCAACGCGGGCAAATGGATCGTGGAGAACGGCTCGATCCCGCGTGTCGAGCCGTTCACCCACACGCTCGACGGCATCCCGTGGAACGACTACGAGTGGGCCGCCCAACCGCTGCTCTACGGTGTCGAGCGTCTGGGGGGCACCGCGGCGCTGATCGTCCTGACGGGTCTGGCCGCGGCAGCCATGGCGGCCTGTTTGATCCTGGCCATGCGAGAGGCGGGGGCCGGCCCGGCCGCCGCCGGGCTTTCGATCGCCGGCGTGCTGTACGTCGCGCAGGTTCGCATCTTGCCCCGGCCGGAGATCTTCTCGCTGCTCCTCCTCGCCGTGGTGACGCTGTTGGTCGTGCGTTCACGCCGCGCCCCGCGGCGCCTGCTCTGGGCGCTCCCGCCGGTCTTCGCGATCTGGGGCAACCTGCACCCCGGCGTGCTCGGCGGTCTGCTGCTCGTCGCCTGTCTCGCCGCCGGCGAGGCGGCGACCCTGTTTTCCGTCAAGCGGCTCGTCCCGTACGTCGGGGCCGGCCTGCTCTCCGCCGCCGCGGTGCTGTTGAACCCTTACGGCATTGCCGCGCCGCTGGAGTCGTTCCATCTGGTCGGTTCGGAGTTCACGAAGTTTGTCGAGGAGTGGCTTCCGACGTTGAGCCCCGTCAACCGAGGTAAACCGTGGGTGATCGGGTGGGTCGTGTGGGTCGGTTTTCTGGTCGTTTCGATTCCACTGCTGTGGCGCCGTCGCCGCTTTTCCGAATTGTTTCTCCTCGTCGCCTTCGCGCCGATGGCACTGCGCCACGTCCGGATGATCGCGACCTACGCGATCGTCACGGGCGTCGCGGCCGCGGTTGCCGGATCCGCGTGGGTCGCGCTCGTCCGGCGCGACCGCGGCCCCGGGAGTTCCCTGGCGGCCCGGGTGGTCGCGGTCATGCTGCTCGCCAACGCCGCGCTGGTCCTCAGCGGCCTGCAGTACGCCTGGCAGAAGGACCCACGGCGTGTGGGATTCGGGTTCTACGAGGAGGACTATCCGGTACGCGCCGCCGAGTTCCTCCAGCACGTCGGGATCCGGGGCACGATGTACAACGAGTACCGCTGGGGTGGGTGGCTGGCCTGGACGCTGGATGATCCGGTGTTCCAGGACGGGCGCAATCTCGATTTCGCGCAATACCGTGCCGGCCGTGCGATCCGCGACACCGAGCCGGGTTTCCACCGCCACATCGTGAGCTACGGGATCGATTACTTCGTCGTGAACCGCCCGCGCCCCGGCAACGAGAGGCCGATCGTCGATTACCTGCGCGGTCAGCGTGGCTGGTCGCTCGTGTTCTGGGACGACACCGCCCTCGTCTTCGTCAAGCAAATCCCGCGGTTTGCGGAGGTGATCGATCGCCACGCCTACGTCTGCATCGATCCGTTCGAGCAGCGGATCGACGCGGCGCGGGTGGTCGAGTCACTCGCTTGCATCTCGCGAGAGATCGAGCGGGCCAAACGCTGGAGCCCCGAGGCCGGATCGGTGCGGATGCTGGCAGGCCAACTCTACGAGCGCGCCGGGCTGCGCGAGCGCGCACTCGCCGAATACCGCGAGGGTCGCAGGATCCACCCGGACCTTCCGTTCTGGGACGACAAGATCGGCGCCCTCGCGGACTGAAACGGTCAATCAACGTATAATCGACGCATGCGCACAAGAAGAACCGTCCGGACGGCCGTGTGCCTGGTTGCCTTGTTCGTGCCGTCGTTCGCGCAGAGCGACGATCCGTTCCTACGCTCCCTCGGCAAGGATCAGCCGGTCGATCGTCCCGGGTTGGCGCGGTTCATGGTCCGGACGACGGCCGCGCTCGACGGATCGCGCGATGCCGTCGAGTACCTGCGGCTGGTTGCGGAAGACATCGTCCCCGGCGAGCAATTCAAGGCCAAGGCATCGGCGGAGATGCGCGAGCGTTTCGCCGCGTACGACGCGGCCCTGGGCGACTTCCGAGGCGCTTCGCGACGACTGCTGGAGCAGCCGACCTCGAACCGGCGGCTGTTTCAGGCCCTGCTGGCCGGCCAGCACGCCTGCTGGCGGCTCGAGAGCCACATCAACCTCGCCGAGTCGTACGGTGCCAAGGCCGGTCAGATCCGTGGTGTGCTGGAGTCGGGTTCCGTGTGCGCCAAGTTCGCGCACGCCTCTTTCCAGCCCAAGATCGCCGGTCTGATCGACGAGGCTTTGGTCGACGGACGCGACGAGCCGGCCCTGGTGCGTGAGAATCGCGTTCTCAAGGAAGAACTGGCCGCGCTCGAGCGGTTGCTCGAGGATCTGCGCGAGATCGACGCGGAGTAGAGTGGCCCGACGCGCACGGTACAGGACCCTTGATCACCATCACGGATCTCGAAAAGAGCCACGGCGCGCGCACGCTGTTCCGCGACGTGTCGTTGCAGTTGGTCGCCGAGGGTAAGTACGGGGTCGTCGGCGCGAACGGCTCGGGGAAGTCTTCACTCCTGCGCATCATCGCCGGCGAGGAAGAGGCCAGTAACGGCAGCGTCACGATCCCGCGCAAGGCCCGCGTCGGCGTGCTCGGCCAGGACCACTTTCGTTACGAGACGACCCCGATTCTCGATGTCGTGATGATGGGCGATCGGGAGATGTGGGCCGTCATGCAGGAGCGCGAGCGGCTGCTGGAGAACGCCGCGGAGTCGTTCGACGCGGATCGCTACGGCGAGCTCGAGGACTACATTCAGCAGAACGACGGCTATGCCTACGAGGCGCGTTGCGGCGAGATCCTGGAGGGACTCCAGATCCGCACCGAGCTTCATCGCGAGCCGCTGTCCGTCCTGTCCGGCGGGTTCAAGCTTCGCGTCCTGCTCGGCCAGACGCTGGCCGGGAAGCCCGACGTGCTGCTGCTCGACGAGCCGACGAACCACCTCGACATCCTGTCGATCCGCTGGCTCGAGAAGTTCCTCGACGACTTCAAGGGCTGCGCGATGGTGGTCTCCCACGACCACCGGTTCCTCAACAACGTCTGCACGCACATCCTCGACGTGGACTACGAGCTCGTCACGTCCTACAAGGGCAACTACCGGGACTTCGAACGGGCCAAGAAGGACGACCGCGACCGCAAGGAAAAGGAAATCGACAAGCGCGAGAAGGAGATCGCCGATCACACGCGCTTCGTCGAGCGCTTCAAGGCCAAGCCGACCAAGGCGCGCCAGGCCAAGAGCAAGGTCAAGCAGATCGAGCGGATCGTGATCGAACGGTTGCCGCAGAGCTCACGGCGCTACCCGAAGTTCAAGTTCAAGGCCTGCCGTCCGAGTGGCAAGACGGTGGTCGAGCTCGACGGAATCCACAAGAGCTTCGACGATAACGAGGTGCTCCATGACGTCTCGCTCAGGATCCAGCGCGGCGATCGGTTGGCCGTGATCGGACCCAACGGGATCGGGAAGTCGACGTTGCTCAAGGTGCTGATGCGCGAACTCGAGGCCGACAGCGGGACGGTCGAGTGGGGCTACGAGACCCATCCCGGCTACTTCTCACAGGATCACGGCGAGCTGTCGGGCCGGGGCAGGCAGACGGTCCAGAGCTGGCTCTGGGACCACTGCCCCGGTGAGCTGATCGGCTTCGTCCGCGGGAACCTGGCCCAGGTCCTGTTTCAGAAGGACGAGGTCGACAAGAAGATCGCCAACCTTTCCGGCGGGGAGAAGGCCCGGCTGATCTTCGCCAAGCTCGCCGTGACCTACCCCAACGTGCTGGTCCTGGACGAGCCGACCAACCACCTCGACCTGGAGGGCATCGAGGCGCTCGCCGAGGGCCTGGAAAACTACGACGGCAGCGTCATCTTCGTGAGCCACGACCGCTGGTTCGTCTCGCGGCTGGCGACGCGGATCCTCGAGTTACGCACCGACGGGATCGAGGACTTCGTCGGTACCTACGAGGAATACCTCGCGGCGTGCGGGGACGACCATCTCGACGTGGACGCGGCGATCCTCAAGGCGCGCCGCAAGGAGTAGGCCGCACGTGAGGCGATGGATCGCCTCGAGGTAGCGCGCATCGTCGTCGACAGGACGGCAAAGCTCCTTGTCGCAAGCCCCGGCCGGACGTCCGCGATCGACCCCGTCAGGCGCCGCCATCCTGGCCGTAGAGGTCCAGCGCCGGATCGCCATCGATCAAGGTGAACACGTCGCGGATCTGTTCCAATCCGAGGCGGATCAAGAAATTGAGGTTCTTTCCGTAGCTCTTCGCGCCGAGGATGAAGAACCCCGGCTCCGGATGCGCCAAAGCGTCGGCTCCAGCCGAGGTTTGAGCCAGGCAATCGGCCTCGTCCGAGCCCAGCAGCGTCGCGGCGAGCCTCATCGGCCCCATGGTGGCCCAGCACTCGTGCACCTGGAGCTCCGCGTAGAGCGTTCGATCGGGCCGGTAGCCGACAAGGGCCGCCACGATGTCGACGTCGACGATCTCCTCGCCGGTCGGGCTCGTCAGCGTCACGCGGATCGACCCGTCGTCGATCGTCTCGATGCGCTCCACGGCACTGGCGGGCCGCATGTCGATGCTCGGCTCGCCGCCGCCGGCGACGCGGTTGCCCAGTCGATTGAGCCGATCGCGGTCAGGGAGAGGATCGTCCTCGTCAATCGGGTAAGGCCGGATGCCTGCGTCCCGGCGCACCCAGATCGTCGAGGTGTCGTCCAGCTGCAGGAGCCGGTCGAGGGCCGTTGCCGCCGAGTGGCCGGTGCCGACGAGCAGTACCCGCTTGCCCTCGTAGCGTTCCCGGTCCGCGCCGAGGATGTCGTCCAGACGGTACCGGATGGCCTTACCTGCGGCGGTTTCCCCGGGCGCCGGGATCCCGCCGTTGCCCAGCGCGTTCGGTTGACGCCACGTGCCCGAGCAGTCCAGGACGACGTCCGCCGCCGCCGTCGTTTCGACGCCCGCATCGCGGACCAGCAAGCGGAACGGGTAAGCCTGCCGGTCGCCACCGATCAGGTCGCGCTTCAGAAGACCGTCACGGCCGATCGACAGGACGTCCGTGTGCTCGCGCACGACCCCCTGCAAAGCGGCCGAGCCGGCGAGCGGCTCGAGGAAATTCGTGACGTACTCGTCCCCGGTCAGATACGTGTCATCGCCGGGAAGCGTCCGTCCCTCTTCGGTCAAGACCTTCGCGGAGAGCGGGGAGTGGTTCAGCGCGAACTGCGAAAAGAAACGCACGTGGCCCCATTCCCGCACGTGGTGCGCGACGCGGCCGCGTTCGAAGAGCGTCACGTCGTGACCCAGGGCCCGTGCGTACAGCGCCGCCTCGAGCCCGACCGGGCCGGCGCCGATGACCGCGATGCGTTTCGTGTCCATCGTCATTCCACCCTAGCAGGCGCGATCGTCTTGCTTTCGCCGGTTCGCAGGATCTCGTACCCGCCATCGGCATCCCCGCCAGCGCACGACCGGAGCCACCCGAGTAGTTCGTTGCAAGCCTCTTCGAGCGTACCGTCCGCCGCCGCGGAAGCGGGTGCATAGATCACCGCCGCCACCTCGGTCGTCGTATCGGTTGTCTTCGTCGCCATGCTGTCCTTGACGGGGTTGACCGCGGGAAACCATTCACCCGCGGTCACGTACCCGCCGCAGACGAGGTCCTGCACATCCATCACATGTCCGGCCGCGTTGAAGACGTAGCTCTGCCCCTGCGCGCCGAGGCGAAAAGTGAACGTCCTGCTCCCCGCGCGATCGACGTCCCACAGCGAGATCGGCATCAGGGTCTTCAGGCTGACGAGGTTGTTGGCGTCGACGGGTCCGTTGATGCGGGGGAAGGTCCCTGCGCGCGCGCAGCGCAGGAGAAACTCGCTCGCGGGCTTGGCGCGACCCGTCGGTTTGTAGACCCCGTTGCGCAGGATGTCCCGGCACTCCTTCCGCCGCTGCTCCAACTCGGGCGGGAGCTCCGCCTGCCGCTCCTCGACGAGGGCGCTCAACGCATCGGACAGCGGCGACGGTGTCGAGATCGACGTGCCGCGGACCCACACGGCGCCCAGCGCCAGGTCGTCCCGTTCCACGCGGTGCTCGAGCGTGATTCCCGTCACGCCTACGGAGATAGCACATTCGGCGAGAAACGGGCAGGGGAATGAACCAAACGCTCCGCGAGTTTATGATCCTGCCGATGATCACGACTGCGCCACAGGTCGAGCTGCGGGCTCTCGACACACTCTGGTTCCAGGTCGCGGGCACGCTGTGCAACCTGGCCTGCCATCATTGCCTGGTGTCGGCGAGTCCGACCAACCGCACGCACGAGCACCTTTCGCTCGCGACGGTGCGTGAGTACCTCGACGAAGCCGCCGGGCTCGGTGTGCGGGAGTTCTATTTCACGGGTGGCGAACCGTTCCTCAACCCGGAAATGGAGGCGATCCTCGAAGCGACCCTCGCGCGCGGCCCCGCGACCGTCCTGACGAACGGGCTGCTGCTGACGCGCGACCGTTGCCGCCGGCTTCGGGCACTCGCCGACGGTTCCGACTACTCGCTCGACCTGCGGGTCTCCCTCGACGGTTGGGACGCCGCGACCAACGACCCGGTGCGCGGGGAGGGGAGTTTCGCCCGCGTGCTCAAAGGCATCGAGAACCTCGTCTCGGTGGGGATCAACCCCGTCTTGACGGTGACGGAGGTCTGCAAGGACGTGAGCGGCGACACCGGCAAGCAGCGCTTCTTCGAGTTGCTCCGCGAGATCGGTATCGACAAGCCCAGGTTGAAGGTGCTTCCCGTCTTCCACATCGGTGCCGAGGTCTCGCGCGGCGGCGCGTACGCCGATTGGCAAAAGTTGAGCCCCGGCGACGACGCCGGCGCGGGTTGGGATCATCTCCAGTGCAGTTCCTGTCGCATGGTCACCGGGCGCGGTGTCTGGGTCTGCCCGATCCTGGTCAACGATCCCGCGGGCAAGATGGGGGAGAGCCTGTCCGACACGTTGGGCTCGTATCCGCTCGAGCACCAGGCCTGCTGGACGTGTCACGTCCAGGGCGCGAGCTGCAAGACATGAGCGGGAAGAACAGTCCGTTCCCGGACCACACCGGCAAGGCGACCTGGGGCGAGCGTGTCGTCGAGCTCGAGGAGTTTGTCGAGGCGTCGCTAAACGCCGGCCGTTCGCTGGGGGCGGAGGATCGTCGCGCCGCGCGTGAATCTTTGCTGCGCCCGGTCGATGACGCGACCTCGGCGGAAGGGCCGTTCGAGCGCATCCTCGTGTTCGGGGGTGTCTACAGCAACCACCACGCGCTGCGTGCGCTCTTGCATCGAGCCCGTGACGCGGACGCGGTGTACTGCCTCGGCGATCTCGGCGGCTTCGGGCCGCATCCCGAGAAGGTCTACCCGTTGCTGGTCGAAAACGACGTGCGGGTCATCCAGGGGAACTACGAACAGTCGCTCTCCTCCGGCGCCGAGGACTGCAACTGCGGCTACACCGACCCGCGGGACAACCACTTCGCCGGCCTGTCCTACCGCTACACCGAGCGGAACTGTTCCGACGGGTTCAAGCGCTGGATGGGGGAACTGCCGGAGCGGCGCCGTGTCCGTTTGGGAGATCGCGAGCTTCTCCTCGTCCACGGCTCGCCGCGCCAGGTCAACGAGTTCCTGTTCGAGTCGACCTCGCCGGTGACCTTCCTGGAGAAACTGCTCGACCGCGAGCGTTGTGACGCGCTGCTCTGCACGCACACGGGATTGCACTGGCACCGCCGGCTGCCCAGCGGGCGCGACGTGGTCAACGTCGGTGTGATCGGTCGTCCCGCCAACGACGGTAATACCCACGTCTGGTACACGACGATCGCCGCGTCGGGCGATTCGATCGGCATCGAGTTCCAGCCGCTGCCGTACGACCACGAGGCGCTGGCGGCGGAGATGCGCGAAGAGAAGCTGCCCGAGGAGTTCGTCGAGACGATCCTGACCGGTTGGTGGACGACCTGCCTCGAGATCCTGCCTGCGCGCGAACGGGAGCGGTCGAGGTTCTAGGCGCGATTCAGCTCGAGGGCCGGGCCGGGAGGCCAGCCGCGACAGGGCGAGTCGGGCGCATAACGCATGCGCACCCGGTCGGCATCGACGCGCACCCATGTGAAGCTGATCGTGCGCGCGTCCTCGCGATGCATGCAGGCCGAGTAGGGCCCACGTGCCGGCCGGTGGCTGCGGTGATAGGCGAGGGCCGCTTCGACGGGGTGCATTCCGGCCGCCTCGGAGAACTCACGGTAAAGAGAGCGGCGACTTTCGGCGACCTCCTCGTAGTTGAACGACGAAGAAATCAACGGGGCCGAAAAAGAGTCGTCGGTCGAGCACTCCAGGCTGCCGTCACTCCAACTCAAGAGTAACGACGAACCGGGATCGAATGCGGCGAGGTGAAAAGAGCGAAAGCTCGTCAGGTCGTGGCCCTGAAGACGCTCGGCCGCCTCGCCGGCGGTCGCGCAATCGGCCAGGTCCATGACCAGCTTCCCGCGGCTGGTCCACTCGCCGGCCGCCGGGGCGGCCGCAACGTCGGCTCCGAGATACCCGTTGAGCAACGCCAGCGAAACCCCGTGCTCGTTGGCCGCGATCCAACTCCCGCCGGCCTCGCCGTCCCGCGGCGCCAGGACCGACGTCGTCCCGATGCTCCGAACCTCGGGAGGTTCGGCGCGAAGCCGCGATCTTTTCTCGTCGCGGTTGAAGAACAGGTCGTAGCCGTCCTCGTCCCGCAGCCAACTCATCGTGCACACGCCGGGCATTGTGGCACCGCGCGAGGCGCGGGGCGACGGCAACTGAAAAAACCTGGCGCGTCGAGGTGCGTCGAGCGAGACGGGACCGCAGGTGGCATCGTTCCCGTTGCGGTACCATCTTGGCCTTGGGTCAACCGGACCCATCCTGGAGGATCGATGAAGAAAGTGATCGTGGGCATCCTGGCCGCGATCGGCGTGCTGTCCATCCTGGCCTTCTTCGCCGTCGTCGCCCTGATGCTGATTTCTATCTCGTCCACGCCGTCGGTGCCCAGTCGGGTGGTGCTCGAGCTCGACCTCGAAGGCGGCGTCATCGAGACGATCCCCGACGACCCATTGGCCCAGATCATGCTCGGCGGCGCGTTGCAGCTGCGTGACGTCGTCGAGGCCCTCGAACGAGGGGCGAATGACCGTCGCGTCGTCGGCGTGCTGGCGCGGATCAGCGGCGAGTCGATGGCGATGGCCCAGATCCAGGAGGTCCGTGACGCGATCCGGCGCTTCCGCGAGTCGGGCAAGCCCGCGATCGCGTTCGCCGAGACGTTCGGCGAGTTCGGTCCCGGCAACGGCGGGTACTACCTCGCGACGGCGTTCGACGAGGTCTACATGCAGCCGTCGGGCGACATCGGCCTGACCGGGCTCTATTACGAGACGATGTTCCTGCGCGGCGCGTTCGACAAGATCGGGCTGGAGCCGCGGATGGGCCAGCGCTACGAGTACAAGAACGCCGTGAATAGCTACACGCACACCTCGATGACCGAGCCGCACCGCGAAGCCTTACAGCGGGTGATGGAATCGCGCTTCTCGCAGATCGTCGCCGGGATCGCCGAGGCGCGCGGGATCACCGAGGACGACGTGCGCAACCTCGCCGAGCGCGGACCGCTGATCGGTGAAGAGGCGCTCGACGCCGGCCTCGTCGATTCCCTGAGCTACCGCGATCAGATCATGGACAGCCTGCGCGAGAAGACGAGCGAGCGGGCCCGGTTGCTGTACGCCGATCAGTACCTCGAGCGCGCCGGCCGCCCGCACACGCGCGGGACGCAGGTCGCCCTGATCCATGGCTACGGCGGCGTCGCCCGTGGTCCGAGCCGCTACTCGCCGATCGACGGCACGATCATCATGGGCTCCGAAACCGTCACCCAGGCGTTCCGGGCGGCGATCGACAACGACCGAATCGAGGCGATCCTGTTCCGCGTGGACAGCCCCGGCGGCTCGTACGTCGCTTCGGACACGATCTGGCGCGAGACCGTCCGGGCGCGCGAGGCGGGCAAGCCGGTCATCGTCTCGATGGGCAACCTGGCGGGCTCGGGCGGCTATTTCGTGGCGATGGCCGCCGACCGGATCGTCGCACACCCGGGAACGATCACGGCCTCGATCGGGGTCTACGGCGGCAAGATGCTGACCAACGAGTTCTGGAAGAAGCTGGGAATCTCTTTCGACGGCGTGGCCACCAATCCGGGTGCGAAGCACTGGAGCAGCCACTCCGATTACGACGAGGCCGGTAACGAACGGTTGGAGGCCAGCCTCGACCGGATCTACGAAGACTTCACGGGCAAGGTCGCCGACGGCCGGGGCCTGGAGCTGGAGCGGGTCCGGGAGATCGCCAAGGGCCGGATCTGGACCGGTCAGGATGCCCTCGAGCTGGGGCTCGTCGACGAGCTCGGCGGCTACGCCGTGGCACTCGATCAGATCCGCGACATCCTCGACCTCGAGGAGGACGCGCCGATCCGGCTCCGCCGCTATCCGGCCCAGAAGACCGAATGGGAAGCGCTGTTCAGCGCATCCCGGGAGAGCAGCGAATCGATCGCCGTTCGTTCCCTGCTGCGGTCGGTACGGTCGGTCCAACCGCTGATTCGTCAGCTTTCCGAGGCAGGACTCGTCGAGCAGAAACCGGGCCTGGTGATGGAAGGCGCCTCGGGATTGGACAATTAGAGGCTTGCAGGCCGGGTACGACAGTTTGCGGTCAGGATGTCCGCGTGAACCGCCCCGGCAACCGTTCCCACCGATGCGGGACGGCGTACCTTACGCGCGTCCGAACCGAACGGCTTCACCAAACCGCCAGGCGAGGACGTGAACAGGGGCGTAACGACCAGTTGGACGGTGAATCACCCCCCCGCCGCCAACCGGCATGTTGGGACGCCAGAAACCGGTACGGGTGGCAGGCCCGTACCGGTTTTCTTTTTCTGGCCCGGTTCGAAGCATACCGTGAAAAGAATCCCGACCTCGCAACACGAAACAGGATCGTGCGGGGAACGTACAGCGGCCGACAACACGCCGCTGAGAGATTGACCGCAGCCGTCCGTCCGCAAGCTCAGCGATACAGCAAAAACGCCTCTCGCTCGCGCCGGAAACGGTCGAGCCCCGGTTGCCAACGCTGCGTGAGCTCGCGGACCTCGACGCCCGACTCGAGACCGGCACGGATCCAGTCGGTTCCGCAGAGCAGATCGATGGCCAACCGGTCGACCTCGAACTCGTAGGCCTCGGTCCGCCACGCGAAGTCGTCGCCGGCGCTCTCGCGAGCCACGGCGAGGATCGCGAGATAGGTCTCGAAGGGTTGAAACGTCGCGTCGTCCGTGACGATGACGTGCACGCCGTGGCAAGTTTCTCCCGTGTGTTTCTGGAACATCGGGCGAAACGCCGTTGCCCGAAAGGCGACCCCGGGCGCTTCGCGCTCGCGCAACCGTCCCGCGAGCGAGCGCGCGTCGAGGGTGGGTGAGCCGACCAGCTCGAACGGCAGCGTCGTCCCGCGCCCCTCGGAGAGCCGGGTCCCTTCGATCAGGCATCCGCCGGGGTAGACGCGAGCCGTTCGCACCGCCGGCATGTTCGGCGAGGGGGGAACCCACGGGAGCCCCGTCCGCTCGAATTCCATGGACCGCTCCCAGCCCGTCATCTCGACGACGCGAAGGTCGCATCCGATGTCCTGTGTGTCGTTGAACCAGCGCGCCAGTTCACCCGCGGTCATTCCGTGGCGAACGGGGAGTGGGTAGCGTCCGACGAACGACTCCCAACCGGGCTCCAGGACCGGGCCCTCGACCCGCATGCCGCCGATCGGATTCGGCCGGTCGAGGACCACGACCGGGAGGCCGGTGGGCGCGGCCGCCTCCATGACGTAGGCCATGGTGTAGATGAAGGTGTAGTAGCGGCTGCCGATGTCCTGTAGATCGACCACAACGGCGTCGAGGCCCTCGAGAGTTTCGGCAGAAGGCCGCAGGCTCGAGGCGTCCTCACCGTAGAGGCTGATCACCGGGATCCCGGTCCACGGGTCGACGACCTCACCGACGGACTCCATGTCCTGTTCACGTCCCCACAGGCCGTGCTCGGGCGCGAACAAACGGGTGGGCAGTCCCGGCGCGCTCGATCCCGCGATTTCGAGCACGTGTCGTCCGGCCGTGTCGATCGTCGCCGGGTGGGCGACCAGCCCATAACGTGGCGAGTCGCCGAGACCGGCACACGCCGGTCCTTCCGTGAGCCAGCGCTGTAAACCCGTTCGTACCATGCAGCGTCCTTCGGCTGTCTTCTGTTTCGCGGTGGGCATTATGCCGGAACAACCGGTATCGTGACGCGGCCATGGTCTATTTCTGCATCGACGTCGAGGCGTCCGGCCCGGTCCCGCCGCTGTTCAACCTACTGTCGATCGGAGCTACGGCGCTTCACGACGAGAACGGGGCGCTGCGCCTCGGAGAGTCGTTTTACGTCGAGCTCAAGCCGATCTTTCCGGGCTTCGATCCGGGGGCGATGAAAGTCTGCGGCCTGGATGCAAAGCGTCTGGAACGCGAGGGTGTCGAACCAAGGGATGCGCTGAGGCGGTTGTCGGAATGGGTCCGCAAGCACAACCGCGGATCTCGGGAGCGCCCGGTGTTCGTCGGGCACAACGCGGTCTTCGACTGGGGTTACATCGCGTACTACTACCGTCACTTCGAGCTTTCGAACCCGTTCGGCTACAAAGGAATCGATTCGAAGAGCCTTGCCATGGGCCGCCTGGGGCTGGCCTGGACCAAGACCTCCAAGGAGAACCTCCAGCGTTTGCTCAACCTCGAGCCGCAGGATCCGGCACAGGTTCACCGCGCGGATTACGACGCCTGGTACCAGGCGCTGATCCTCAAGGCGCTGCTCGAAACGGAACCCGTATCGACTTCTTGACACCACCTGGCCTCGACCCTATCGTGGGAGCCTTTTTTCGCGTCGCGCGTCTCCGCGCCAGGTCCGGACATGCAACTCACGGCGGAACAGCACGAGTGCTTCGCGGCCAACTGCGAAGGCCACGAATCCTTCGTGTTGACGACCCACATGAAACCCGATGGTGACGCGCTGGGCTCGCAGATCGCTTTGGCTCGCTACCTCGTTTCGTCGGGCAAGAACGTCCGGTTGATCAACGGCGATCCGACGCCCGAGACACTCGCGTTCATGGCGGAGGACTCGCCGAAGATCGAGGTCTACGACCCCGAAGTCCACGACGAGGAGATCCGCGGCGCGGACCGCGTCGTGCTGGTCGACAACTCGGCACCGGACCGGCTGGGGCGGATGGAACCGATCATGCTGGCCGTCGCCGGGAACGTTCTGTGCATCGATCACCATCCCACGCGGGAGGCACCGTGGGCGGAGAACATCCTCAAGGTCGGGGCCAGCTCGACCGCGGTGTTGATCTGGGATCTGTTGCAGAACCGCGGCTGGGAACCCGATTCGCTGGCCTGTAACGCGATCTTCGTCGGCCTCGCCACCGATACCGGTTTCTTCCGTTTCAATTCGACATCGCCGTATACACACCGGACGGCTGCCGAGCTGCTCGAGCGCGGGGTCCGTACCGGTGACATCTACCGCCGTGTCTACGAACGCAACTCCGCCGCCTACACGCGCTTGCTCGGTCACGCCCTCGCGAATCTCGTGATCGACGGCGGGGGCCGCATCGCCGCGGTGCACCTGCGACGCGAGCTGATCGCCGACCTCGAAGCGGAAGACGAGGACACGGGGGAGATCACCACGGCGCTGTTGGCGATCGACGGGGTCGATGTCGTGCTGCTCTTCCGCGAGCTGCCCGACGCCCGCGTCAAGGTGTCCCTTCGATCCAAGGACGAGCTCGACGTCCATGGACTGGCCTCCGGCTACGGTGGCGGTGGCCACCGCAACGCGGCCGGAATCGTGATCGAGCGTCCGTTCGACGAAGTCGTCGAACAGGTCACCGCGGGAGCCCGCGACCTCGTCGCTTGAGCCCGGTAGTATCCTGGGCGCCATGACCGTCGAAGTCCTCTTCTTCGCTTCCCTCGCCGACTCGACCGGCGCGCCGCGCGACCGTATCGAAATCCCCGACGGCGCCGACGTGGCGGCGTTGTGGAGCAGGCTGGTCGAGCGCTACCCGGCGCTGGAAACGACCGGGTTCCGGCCGTTGGTGGCCTGCGACATGGAGTACGCCGCATGGGATGCGAGCCTGGACGGCGTACGGGAGGTGGCCTTCCTGCCACCGGTGAGTGGAGGCTGAGGTGGTACGCATCCAGCGCGAGCCGATCGATGGACAGGCGTTGATCGAGGTGGTCCGAACCGCCGGCGACGGAGCGGTCGCCCTCTTTCTCGGTACCGTGCGGGATCGCAACGAGGGGCGCACGGTCTTGCGTCTCGAGTACAGTGCCTATGAGGACATGGCCCTGCAGGAACTCGAGCGCGTGCGAGCCGACGCGCTCGAACGTTACGAGATCACGGCTGCCGCCGCGGTGCACCGCCTGGGCGTGCTCGAAATCGGTGAAGCCTCGGTGGCCGTCGCGGTCGCCGCACCACACCGTGCCGCGGCATTCGACGCTTGTCGCTTCATGATCGACACGCTCAAACGCACCGTCCCGATCTGGAAGAAGGAGAGCTTCGAGGGGGGCGAGGTGTGGGTCGAGGGCGAACGTCCTGCGGACGACTAGGCGGTCAGCCCAGGCCGATGGCGTCGAGCTCGTCCTCGTCCAACCCCAGATAGTGACCGAGCTCGTGGTGCAACGTTCGCGCGATCTCTTCCTTCAGCGCCCGCTCGTCGGGGAAGCTCCGTTCCAGGTTGCGCTTGAACACGAGGATTCGAGGCGGTAGCTCACCACCCGCCGAGAAGTTCGTCCGGTCGGACAACGGCACGCCGACGAACAGCCCCAGGAGTTCGGGGTCCATCGGTGGAGTCGTCTCGAGCAGCACCTCGTCGCTGGGCAGCGGTTCGACCGTCACCGCGACGTCGTCGAGGTGTTTACGGAATGTCGCGTCGAGGTAGTCACGCGCGTCGTGCAGGACGGCCTCGAAAGCCGCTTCGCTCAAGCGCACCGGTCGTGGGAACGTCTGCGGATCGATCTCGTGAGCGCGCAGGAATGCGGCGTCCGCCTGCTCCAGGTCGCCCGCGCGTTCCGCGAGCAGGCCGGCGGTGTAATGCGCGTCCGGGATCGTGTCGTCGAGCTCGAGCGCCGTGGAGGCTTCCGCACGCGCCTCAGCGAACCGACAGCAGCGAAACAGCGCGTAGGCGAGCTGCGACCGGAACTCGACGTCGTCACCGTCGAGCTTGACCGCGCACTCCAGCTCGAGCGCAGCCTCCGCCGGGCGGTCCAGATCGAGGCAGGCGAGCCCGGCGAGAAAACGGACGACCGGATCGTCCGAATCCGACGCCAGCGCGGCCCGCGCCAGGGCCAGTGCGGACTCGGCGTTCCCGCTTTCCAGGGCGTCGTAGATCCGCTCGACGGTTTGAAGATCGGAGTCCTGGTCGGTCATCGCGCGCGCATTGTGGCACCGCGGCCAGCCGTGCGGCAAGGCCGTGTGCACGTGCGGAGTGGCGGTGGTATCGTCACCGGTTAGCGCCTGTTTTTGGGAGTATGGTGATGCCGATCCAGACACGGGACAACCTGCGCAACCTCGCGATCATCGCCCACGTCGACCACGGCAAGACGACGCTGGTCGACGCCATGCTGTGGCAGAGCGGGATCTTCCGCGACAACCAGAACGTGGCCGAGCGCGTGATGGACTCGATCGATCTCGAGCGCGAGAA
>JABAOE010002036.1_pt2 | contig 28245 bp, 29 predicted proteins | sample 7062141 | NCBI WGS metagenome assembly JABAOE01 (sample SAMN14538627, study PRJNA623070) | marine sediment metagenome | biome: marine biome [ENVO:00000428]; feature: marine pelagic biome [ENVO:01000023]; material: deep marine sediment [ENVO:00002113] | place: India: Gulf of Khambhat ...
GTACTCTATCCAGCTGAGCTACGGGCGCCCCAGCGCCAAGTATAAAGGACAACTCAGCGACGTTGAGTAGCAGCCCGAGCCGAGCAATCGCTGCGAATGGCCGGATTCGGAGCTGGATTTCGCGGCAACGCCGGCGTAACGTCGATTGCATCATGGTCGACATCCCGGCTTCGGTCGTTCGTATCGCTACATTGTTGTTCGCGTTTTCGGCCGGCGCCGCGCACGCACAGCCCGATGCCTTTTGGTGCGGACAACGTCTCATTCGCGAAGGCATGGCAGCCTCCGACATCGTCGAGCGCTGTGGCGAGCCGGACTCGGTCGAGGTCGTCGAAGAACCGATCTTCGCTTGGCGCCCCGGCGGTGGACGCGTCCAGACCGGCGTTACGGTCACCGAATACTGGATATATGACCGGGGCTCGGGTCGGTTTCCGGCCAGGCTGACGATTCGGGAAAACGTGGCAGAGCAGATCGAGCTGCTTCGCCGTTAACGCTCACGTTCAACGTCATCGAGCTATGCCAACGCCAGCGGCATGTATTCATCGAGGTCGCTGCCGTCGGCACGATCACGGCTGACTTTCGCGCACAACCCACTGCTGCAACAACGTAGTCCAGCGCTTCCTGTAATAAACGGCACCCCTACCGGGTCTTAATCGCCGAGAGCCACTCGCTCACCGGTTGCGACCGGTCGTTGGCTCAGTTGCGAACTCAAGTTTGTTAGGCCATGAGGAGAACCTGAATGTCCAAGAAAGTACAGCTGACGACTGTTGCGAGCGGCGTGGCCGCCGCGCTGGGTCTTGCCGCCGCAGCGACGATGCATACCGCGAGCGCGCAAGAAGGCATGGAAAAATGCTACGGCATTTCGCTCGCCGGTCAGAACGACTGCGCGGCCGGACCGGGCACGACCTGCGCTGGTACGTCAACAATCGATTATCAGTCCAATGCCTGGAAGCTCGTGCCGCAAGGTACGTGCACGGACATCGAGACGCCGCACGGTAACGGCTCGCTCGAAAGCTCCGACTCACGCATTCCGAGCTGATCGATGCAACTTTCGGGAGCGGCTACCCCCCCCAGCATGGCTCCCGCCGGCCTGAGGCCGGTGCCGGCTGCCGCCGGTATCGGTCTCAAGCCGACCCACTACGGCGAGCTTCTCGAGAAACGTCCAGACCTCGCCTTCCTCGAGATCCATACGGAGAACTACATGGGCGCGGGTGGCCCGCCGCATCGCTATCTTGAAGCGCTCGCGGCAATTTACCCGCTGTCCTTTCACGGTGTCGGCGCCTCCTTAGGTGGCGCTGAGCCGCTCGATCCACTGCATCTCGCGCGCTGGCGCGAGCTCGTCGATCGTTACGAGCCGGCACTCGTTTCCGAGCACGTCGCCTGGACGGGCCACGCAGGCATCGCCTTGCACGATCTCCTGCCAGTGCCCTATACGCGCGAAGCGCTGACTCTGCTCTGCGAGCACATCGATGCAATGCAAGTTGCGCTCGACCGACAGATCCTCATCGAGAACCCGTCGCGGTATCTCGATTTCCAGCAATCAGAAATGACTGAAACCGAATTCCTTGTCAAAGCCGCCCGGCGCACTGGCTGCGGTCTCCTACTCGATATCAACAACGTTTACGTCAGCGCCTGCAATCAGGACGAGGACGCTCATGCCTATCTCGCCGAGATACCCGGCGAGCTCGTCGCAGAGATTCATCTTGCGGGTCATGCAGTCCGGACAACGGATTCCGGACACGAGCTACGCATCGATGATCACGGCAGCCGCGTTTGTACCGACGTCTGGCGCCTCTATGGCGAAACGATCGAGCGAATCGGCGCACGCCCAACGCTGATCGAGTGGGACACGAACGTACCAGCGCTCGACGAGCTGCTCGACGAAGCGTGCCGTGCTGACGCCGTCGCAGCGGACGCAATTTCAGCGACTGAGGAGATAAGCGATGCAGTCGCTGGCTAGTCTGCAGGCGGACTTTGCCGATTACTTGCTTGCGCCACCGAAGCGCCGGGCGACTGCGAGCCTCACCGAGTGCGTGGCGGGCGGCGGCGCACCTGCCGAGCAGCGCCTCGCTGTCTACAAGAACAACGTGCATTCCCAGCTCGTGGATGCCCTTGCAGCGACCTTCCCGGCCGTCGAGCGGCTCGTCGGTGAAGAATTCTTCCGCTTCGCCGCGCGCGAGTACGTTGGCGTTCATCCACCGCGCAGTTCGACGCTACTCGGCTATGGCGATCGATTTCCCGAGTTTCTGGGCCGCTTTCCGCCCGCGACGACCGTGCCTTATCTGCCCGACGTGGCTCGGCTGGAGTTACTGTATCTGGAGGCTTATCACGCCGCCGAAGCCGAGGCGCTCGAGGTGGACCGATTCGTGACTTGGCTTGCTGAGGGAGACGTCGACGCGGCGCTTGCGCTGCATCCATCAGCGCGCCTCATGCAGTCGAGCTTTCCTGTGTCTCGGATTTGGGAGCTCAACCGACAGACCGAAACCTTACAGGGCAAGACATCGATTCCCGGCGGGACAGAGCACTTGTTGATCATTCGACCCCAGGCCACGGTCGAGGTCAGACGCGTGAGTGCCGGCACGTATGCAGCATTGAGCACGCTCGTCCGCGGTCGCGGAATCCAGGCCGCACGGGCGGCCGGCGAGCGCGCCGAGCCCGGAATCGATCTGACCCTCCACCTGACATCGCTGGCCGAAGGCCACACGTTCCTGCTCACGGAGAATAAGCAATGAGTACAACTGCCGACGTCCTGGCGCCTGAGAAGAGCACCGCCACGCAACTCGCCACCGTCGGGCGTTTAATTGAGCGCCTCGAGCGAGTGTCCTACGACACGCTGGTTAGCACGCCGGCGCGCCTGTTCATGGCCATGACGTTCTGGCTATCCGGCCGCACTAAGGTCGACGGCTTACTCAGCGTCAACCAATCGGCGTTCTTTCTTTTTGAATACGAATACTCGCTGCCTGTCATCTCACCGCGACTCGCCGCGTATCTCGCAACCTATGCCGAGCACCTGTTTCCGTTGCTGCTCATCGTTGGTCTCGGCTCGCGCTTGAGCGCCGGTGCACTATTGATCATGACGGCCGTGATCCAGTTCTTCGTCTATCCAGGTGCCTGGTCCACGCATTTGCTGTGGGCCTCTGCACTCGCCTTCATCGTCTTTCGTGGGCCGGGACAGCTATCTGTCGATCACTGGCTACGCAGGCGTCTACTCGGTTGATCCGTTCCCTCCTTGCCACGAATTGACCATCCGAGGCACACGTTCCCTATCCCGTTGGTCACGGGGCCGGGCATCGATTTGCAGGTGCCCGGCTTTTCTTGACTGGCTTGCGAGAGGCTACAATGACCGCACAACTAGAACGAAGGGGAGAGAGTCATGAGTACCGAGTCACGTCTCGAAATTCCGCTGTTTACGCTACGCCTCGGGGTCTTCATCGTCATGCTGATGTGGACGCTCGATAAATTCGTCAACCCGGCGCATTCGGCCGCCGTCTTCGAAAACTTCTACCTGATCAGCGGACTGGGTCCGACCGTCTTCCTGATTATTGGAATCCTAGAGCTCGCGCTGATTGTCGGTTTCCTGCTGGGCGTAAAGAAGACGTTTACCTATGGCGCGGTGCTCGTACTACACTCGGTCTCGACGCTGTCATCCTGGCAGCAATATCTCGGCTTCGACAGCCTGCTGTTCTTCGCCGCGTGGCCGATGCTAGCCGCGTGCTATGCGCTGTTCGCGCTGCGCGACCTCGACACCAAGTTCACGCTCCCCCAGTACGCCTAGCGCAGCCACCCGCGCCTGCGGAGCGTGGGCTCCGAGCCTCGGCGCGCATCGCAGGCTGTGCGAGAATTGGCTGTGGAGCCATTGACCAGAGACGGGCTACGACGCTACGGTGAAAGCCGACGCACAGGGGCCTCGATGAGCCGCAATATCGCTATTCCCGCCGCCTTGGTTTCGGTCACGCTAGCCGTAGGCCTGGCCAGGCCTGCATATGCCACAGATGTCGTCCTCTGCACCGACGAGGGCCGGCTCATCGTGGAGCTCTTCGACGAGCAAGCGCCCCAGCACGTGGAAAATTTCCTCAATTACTTGGATCAGGGCTATTACACCGGAACCGTGTTTCACCGTGTCATCGCGGGCTTCATGATTCAAGGAGGTGGCCACGACCGCGATCTGCGGCGCAAGCCAACGCTCGCGCCGGTGCCGAACGAGTCCTCGAACGGAATGAGCAATGCGCGTGGGACGCTCGCAGCGGCGCGCACCGATGATCCCGATTCGGCGACATCGCAGTTTTTCATCAACCTCGTCGACAACGAAGGCCTCGATGCCTCGGAGACGGACCCCGGCTATACAGTCTTCGGCCGCGTGCGCGAAGGTATGGGTGTCGTGGACAACATCGCGACGCTTCCGACGGGTCCAGGCGGACAGTTCACGACCGACGTCACCGACCCGCTCGTTGCTATCACCGCAACGACGCGCTACGTCGAGCCGCCGTTTCCTGACCTTGGCGAGGATGAGCGGCTCGAAGAAATTCGGGACCAGATCACAGACCGCATCGACGCCGAGGATCTCGTCGCGGCTGCAAACTGGTTCGATGCTTATCACTCGGCGTGTGGCGAAATGACGGCGGACCTTCGCATCACCGAGGCAACCGTATGGATGGTGACCAACCGCAAGCCCACATCCATTGCAGCGCTCAACGAGTATTTCCGCGTTGCAAGCCCGCAGCACGGCTCCTACGAGGTCGCGCAATCGCTCTACGAGATGCTCGTGCCCGAAGGCGCGGAAAATATCGTTGCAGCACCATCAGCCGCGCTCGCCCAACTCGCCGGACACTGCCTTGTCGATGAGCGTCCGGAACTACCCGACGGCGGCACGGCAACGCTCGACGAGATGATTGCTGCGCAGGAACAGGTTAGAGACTTTATGGCCAGAAGCGAGGAATCGATCGATTGTCTCGATGAGGTCAGTAAGGGAGGCGAGCTGACCGATGATCAGCGCAGTCTAATTATTCGCGCGCACAACGACACCGTCGACGTCATGGAAGAGATCGCCGGAACGTTCAACGCACAAATCGGGATCTTCCGCGAGCGGGAATAGGCGACGCTGGCCGATGTCGAGCTATTACAAAGGCAAGCGCAAACGCAATCTCTACGATCCCGGCAGCGCCAAGCCGTACAAGCTCAGCCGTAGCAAGATCGACCGCTACATCGAGTGTAAGCGCTGTTTCTATGTCGACCGGCGTTTGGGCGTCGACCGCCCGCCGGGATTTCCGTTCAATCTCAACACGGCCGTCGATACGCTGCTCAAGAAAGAGTTCGACTTACATCGCGCAGCGAGCACGCAGCACCCGTTGCTCGAGGCCTATGGCGTAGACGCGCGCCCCGTGCCACACGACGATCTCGATGCCTGGCGCGAAAACTTCGTCGGCGTCCAATTCTTGCACGAGCCCACAAACCTCATTATTACAGGCGCCATCGACGACCTTTGGCAGAACAGCGACGGTAGCTACCTCGTCGTAGACTACAAAGCGACGTCGAAGAACGCCGTCATCGAAGCGCTCGACCAGCCTTGGCAGGACGGCTACAAACGCCAAATGGAGATCTATCAGTGGCTACTACGCCGCAATGGGCTCGAGGTCTCTGACACAGGCTATTTCGTCTACTGCAACGGCGTTACTGACAAGACGGCTTTCGACGCCAAGCTCGAGTTCGACATCACACTGATTCCGTATGTAGGCTCTGACGATTGGGTCGAAGAAGTTATCTTGGAGATTCACGCGTGCCTGAATTCCGACGATATTCCACGTGCAAGCTTCAAGTGCGACTACTGCCGCTATCGTGAGGCGGTCGAAGAAGTCAGTTCCTGATCCCCGGCACGCGAGTCGGCGCTGTCAGGTGGGATTGGGCGTTTAGCCGAACAGGAAGGACTCGTGCATGAGTAGGCCCATGAGCTCGCCGTAGAACGCCCAGATCAGCAGCGCCATCACTGCCGCGTAGGCCAGCGCCATCTGCCAGCGATAAGCGCCCCAGCTCATGAGATAAACCGCGACAAACACGGGCAGCGCCACGAGCTGGCCCGCAAGGTACGTCAGACCGAACATCGCAAGCACGAAACCGAGAAATACCGAGCTCGCTGGGAGCTCGGCCTTTTGCACGGCTGAGCGCCAGGCACGACCGAAACCTGTGGCCTCCCTGACGGTGCGCAACGAGGCCATCGCGTCTTGGATCAGAATGAGCACGATGAGCGGCAGTCCTACGACGAGAATCGCGAGCGGGAACTGTGCCGTCGCTCGCTGCTCGAAACCCTGCGAAATAAAATACGCGCCGGCAAACACGACCGCGATTCCGATCGTGACGGGAAGAGAGATCAGCGGATTGATTGCTGTGCCCTCGCCAGCCTCGGCGTTGTCCTTCGGCTTGGGCTTGATCACCCCGTAGACGGCAAGCAACACCGTGACGACGATCAGCAACTCGATGATGACGACGACAGGCCTCGTGAACAGCCAAGCGTATTGACCGTAGATCTGCGTGCTGAGCTGATAGTTGTTCTCCATGAGCGCACCGAGCACGAGTGCCAAGATCAGAGGCGGACGCGGCCAGCCGCCCTGCTTCATGAGATAGCCGATCGTGCCCATCGCCAGCGCTACCCACCAATCGCCGATGGAGTTCGTCGCGACCCACGTGCCCATGAGGAGCACGGTCATGACGCCCGGAACGATCAGATGCCCTGGAAGAAATGCGAGCTTGTGAATGTGTCGTGCGAAGAACAGCAGCAGGCCGGCGGCGATGACGTTAGCGATCGCGATCTCCCAGACCATGCTGAACGTGAGCGGCAGATCGAAGGTCAACATGTCCGGGCCCGGCCGCAGGCCCTTGATCACGAGCGCGCCGAGCAGGATTGCCGTGCCGATGCTACCGGGAATGCCGAAAGCGACCGTTGGAATGAGTGCGCCCGCCTTATGCGCGTTGTTCGCGCACTCGGGCGCGATGACACCGCGAATATCGCCGTTGCCGAATTGAGATTTGTCTTTAGCGCTCTGCACGGCGTGGCCGTACGCAATCCAGTCGACGATCGTCGCACCGAGGCCCGGCAGCATACCGACGTAGGTACCAATCAATGCGCTTCGAATTGTCAGCCACCGATGCGTCAGCACGTCCCTGATGCCCTGCATCAATCCCGAGTCATCGGACTCCTTCGGCGCCACGCGAGAAATCGACGTTCCTTTTACGGCAAGCTCCATGAGCTCGGGAATTCCGAACAATCCGAGGACGATAGGGATTAACGGCAGCCCGTCGAGCAGATAGTCGACGTTGAAGTGAAACCGCGGCACGCCGGTCGCATCCGCGTAACCGACCGTCGTAAGCAACAGGCCGAAGCAAGCCACCGTGATGCCTTTGAGCAATGACCGCCCCGACAGCACGCCGACCATCGTCAGACCGAGCACCGAGAGCATGAAGAACTCCGGCACGCCGAACGCGTTGATGAACGGCAAGATGATGGGCAGCGATGCGGCCAGCAGCAATGCACCGACGACACCACCAAACGCCGATACCGTATAGGCTGCGCCAAACGCGCGTGCCGCCTCGCCCTTCTTCGTGAGCGGATAACCGTCGAGAATCGTCGCCTGGGATGCGACCGTACCCGGAATGCCGAACATGATCGAGGAGATGCTGTCGGCCGTGGACGTCACCGCGTACATGCCGAGCAACAACGCGAACGCGTTCGTCGTATCCATGCCGAACGTGAACGGCAACATGAGCGCAAGCCCGACCGCGCCACCGAGACCCGGCACAGCTCCGATCCAAATACCCATGAGGATTCCGAGCAGGAGATAGAGCGGCGCAGGCCAGCTGAAGGCGATGATCAGCCCGTCGAGCATGCCTTCGATCATGTAGCGCTACTCCCGTGCGGCCGCCGATTCAGCGCGTCGGTCGACGTTTTGGACGAATATTCTCGTTATTTCTTCAACGAACGCGATCGATGTACTCGGTCAAAGACGCCAGTACGTCGGGAGGCACGTCATAGAGGCTGCGCATGAGCTGCGTACCCTGTTCGGCACCGACGGGCGGCAACACGAAGCCATACATCGTTTCGGCCTCTGCCTGGTAGGCAGGATCCTCTGTCACGGCCGCGAAGCTTTCGCGAAGAATCGCGACGGCATCATCGGGCGTACCGGGCGGCACGATCGCCGCGTACACGATGTCGTTTACGCGGGGCAATACCCACCTGAGCATCTCGTATTCCTGTCCCGACGGCGGCTCGCCTTTGACCTGCTCGTAAAACGCCTCGAAGCTCGGGATGTCCGAGGCAACGTCGAGCGCGACGGGCTCGCCGTTCGGTCCCGTGCCGGGGTTGTGCCAGAGCGGGATCGCGAGCCCCTCCTGTACGAGCGTCGGCTCGATCGAGAAGCGATACTGACCGAGCGATGCAACCTGGATGTCGACCTCGCCCCGACGCGCAGCGTTGAAAATGTCGGCACCGCCCTGGAAGCCCGTGACGTATTGATAGTCGACGCCGAGTGCATCGAGCGCGAGTCGGCCGAGCAAGTCCATGCGCGCGATTGGGTTATTGCCACCAAAACGCAAATCGGTTGCCGACAGAAGCTCTTCGGGCGTGCCGACCTTGTCCGTTCGGACATAGGCCATGTTCGGGCTCATTAGGCCGCCGATGAAAGGCATTTCGGCAAAGTTCGCCCGCAGACCGGGTGTCTGCAGCACAGCTTCGATACCGGCCGTCGGCGAAAAGATGACGTTCAAGCCGTCGGCATCGGCGACTTCAGCACCGTAGTTGAAGACGCGCGCACCACCGCCGCCCGGCATGTTGCGCACAACCATCGTCGGTTGACCGGGGATCTTTTCCTGCCAGAAACGCGCGAACATGCGTGCGGCGAGATCCCCACCGCTACCGGGCGTACGTCCGACGTAAATCGTTATCGTCTCGCCTTCGAATGAGGTTCCGTCCTGGGCCTCACAGCCCGAAAGCGCGATGAGCGCTGCCGCTAAGGCACCGATCACCGCCGTCGAGTTCAGTCTGCGGGCTCTGAGCATGTCGAGAAGCTCCATCGTTCGAATTAGTTATCCAACTAATGGGGTCAGAGTAACAACTCAACTAATGGGGTCAGAGTAACTACTCTGACCCCATTAATAGACCCCGTTAACAATTGTTCTGTGCTCATTAATATACCCGGTTTACGGGCGCCTCACCGTCGGCGACGACGCGCACGACATTCTCCCAGGCTGCCTCAAAGAGTCCGGCCCAAGATTGTCGCGTGACACCGGCGATATGCGGCGTTAGCAATAATCGCTCCGCCGCCTCACCCGCGAGCCCGAGCAGCGGATTCGACGCCTCCGGCGGCTCGGTCGTAAACACATCCACGGCCGCACCCGCGAGTTTGCCGCCCGCAAGGCACGCCGCCAGAGCCGCTTCGTCCACAATGCCGCCGCGTGCAGCGTTAATAAGAATCGCATCGGGCTTCATGCGCGCAAGCGCGGTCGCATCGATCAGATTCTCCGTTGCCGGGATCAGGGGCACGTGCAGCGTCACGATGTCCGCCTCGGCCAAGAGCGCATCGAGCTCGAGTGCTTGTGCACCGAGATCACTCGGCACGGCAGACGCCTCGACTTGCGGATCGAAGTAAACGATCTGCGAACCCCTGTCTTTGAATGCACGCGCGACCGCGCGGCCGATCGTGCCGAGCCCGACGAGGCCGACCTTCAATCCGTCGAGGCCAGGTAGTTTCGCGCCGATCATCGCCGCACGAAACTGCGCGTAGTTCCCGTTGCGAATTTCGTTGTTGGCCCAACTCATCCGCCGCAGGAGATTCAAAGCGGCTGCGACACAGTAGTCGGCAAGCGCGTTGTTCGAGCCACCGACGACGTTTGCAACGGCAATGCCGAGCTTCTCCATCGCCGGCCTGTCGAGCCGGTCGACGCCGGCACCCGTCACCTGCACGAGCTTGACGGCGCTGCCTTCGAAAAGCGCTGCTTCGAGCTTGGGTCCGACCGCAGGAATAACGAGCGCCTCTGCCGTGCGCAATGTCTCGGCGAGCTCCGCCGCGTCCGGTGCAAGATAGCTGATCGAGAGCGCTCGGGGCGGTGTAAGGCCGATGTCCAGGAAATCCTGCTCCGGCCGCAGGCACACGACCTGTGTGTTACTCGCCGTCATCAACCGTTATTTGTGCTTGCCGAGCGATGCCGTCGGGAAGACGCATAACAGCACAAGTGGATCGTCGCCCGTGTTGCGTGTGTAATGCGACTCGCCCGGCGGCACGTGAATCGTGTCGCCCGGTCCGACGGCTTGCTCGCCAGATTCCGTCCAGAACACGCCGGTCCCGGATAGCACATGGATGCATTCTTCGGAATCGGCGTGCGAATGGGGCTCGCGGGAACCGCCCTCGGCGGGCGGCGGAATCTCGACGTGACGTACGGTAAGAGCGGCACCGTCCCTGGCACCGGCAATTATTTCGCGAGAGACGCGGCCGGGAAGCCCGAGCTCCTGCGCTGCATCGAGACTGATGACTCGCGCCACCGCAATACTCCGAATCTACGCCGCCTAACTGGCCTGTTTGAGCTTGGTGATCTCGGCAACGCCACCCTGGACCTCTCCGAGCTGTCGATAGATGTCCGCGGCTTCCTTGGCGATCGCATCGGCGATGTCGGCAACCATCTTGCGACCCTTCTCAACGGTCGCGTGCTCGGGCGAGCCGTACCACCCCGTGGGTGCAATCGAGCGGATGTCGGTCAATACAGGCTGATAACTGCGCGTGCGTCGCAGCTTGTCCATCTTGCGGCCGAGCTCGTGCTCGGAGGAGTAATCGATGCGATCCAGATGCACGAGATCGGACTGGTACTCGAGAATGGCCAGCGCCTCGATCTCGCCGCCGTGCGTCAGACCCCCGCACTCGTGACCGTAGAGCTCGGCAGCCACGTAACAGGCCTGCACCGTCAAGACCGTCATGCCGTGTTTGCGGTGCAGATCGTCGGCCGCGATCGAGAGCGAAGGAATATTCCCTTCATGCCAGTTAAGAATCAGCAGGTGCGTCGCGCCGTGCTGTGCTGTCGAGACGCATGTCTCCGTGACGACGCGCTGATACGTATCNNAATCGACAGCGACGGAATGTTGCCCTCGTGCCAATTCAGAATCAGCATGTGCGTCGCACCATGCTGCGCGCACGAGACACAGGTCTCCGTCACGACGCGCTGATACGTATCGGGCGTCAGGCTCAACGTGCCCTCGAACGGCATGTGCATCGGCGTGACGCCGAGCGGTCCGCCCGGCAGCACGAGTCCGTCCATGCGCTCGGCAACCGCGTGTGAGATCACATTGGCTGCATAGATGTCCGTGCCGGTCGGTAGATGCGGACCGTGCTGCTCGGTGCTGCCGGCCGGCAGAATCACGAGCGGGTTCTTCTCGAGCTGGCCTGCGATCTCCGGTTGCGTGAGATCGATGAAGTATCGACTGGGTAAATCTGCCATGTGAGTGACTCCGTTTACTCTGTTCACCTAGGCCGCGATCTTCGCGCGCGACTTATTGAGAACGTCCTTGATGGCGACGCCCGCGCCGTTCTTCTCGACCGACTCGAGCGCTGCGTATACGACCGCGAGCGCGACGTTGCCGCTCTCGGCGCTGAGCTCGACGCGCTCACCCGTCGCGCACATGTCTGCGAACATCTCGAGCTCGTCCTGGAACATGTTCGCCTGCGGCATCGGGATCTCCTCGCGCAGGCCATAGCCGTCCTTGCCACGCTGAATGTAGAGCAGGGACGTCTCGTGAAGCTTGTCCGGATCGTCCCATGAGCTGAAGTCGAGCTCGTAATGCATGAGACCGGCCTGGCCGAAGACGCGCAGCGAGAAGACCCCGGGTGAGGTCCAGGATGAGCCGATGTAGGCGAGCTTGCCATCGGCGAACCGCAGCAACGTCATGGACTGATCGTCGACCTCGGCACCGACCGGCGAAAGCTTCGATGCGATCGAATGCACGTCGGAAATCTCCCCGCCAATGAAGTGCACGGTGTCGAACTGATGAATCGCAAGCTGAGACAGCGGGCCGCCCGGCGCCTTTGCGCGATACCAACGCCAGGTATCAGGGGTGATCTCGAGCGCGCGCTCGTTGGAGAAATTCGCTTCGATGAATACGACCTTGCCGAGCTCGCCCCGGTCGATCGCCTCTTTGATCATGCGCGCGCCCTTGAGCAACCGCGCGCTGTGGCCCACCATGATCTGCACGCCGTATTTCGCAACGAGTCCCTCGATCTCGAGCCCCGACTCGAGCGTGTTGGCGATGGGCTTCTCGGTATAGACATGCTTACCGGCCGCCGCTACGGCTTCTGCGACGGGCAGGTGCTGCTCATTCGGCACGGTTAGAATCACGCCCTTGATCTGGGGATCGGCAAGCAGCGCTTCCATGCTCGACGCGGACTTGACGCCAAATTCCGCCTCGAAGGCAGAACGCTTCTCTTCGGAACGGCTGAAGCCCGCGACAATTTCGAGCTTGTCCGATTTCTGCGCCGCGCGCGTCAAGACCTTGGCCCAGCGCCCGAGGCCCACAATGCCGACTCTGACCGGCTCGGTGCTCATGTCCTCTCCTTATTCCCGAGGGGTTCTTTGGATTGTCTGATTGTATTACAATATTACAGCATGAGCCAAGCGTCACTGCCCAAGATCGAGAAAACCGCCGCCTCGCTGCGCCAGCAGGTTATCGAGCGTCTGCGTGAAGCGGTCATTTCGGGACGTCTGAGCCCGGGGCAGCGCCTGACCGAACGCGAGCTCACCGAAAGCCTCGGCGTGTCGCGGACCGTCGTGCGCGAGGCTTTGCGCCAGCTCGAAGCCGAAGGTCTCATCGAGGTTATTCCGAACAAGGGACCGGTCGTGCGCGCGCTCTCGGCCGAGGAAGCTGAGGACATCTACCGCATCCGCGCAGTCCTGCAGGGTCTGGCTGCCCAGCAATTCATCGCGCATGCAGACGGCCGGCAACTCGCGGCGCTCGAGGACGCGCTCGCCGCTGTCGTTGCCGCCTACGACTCCGGCGATGCCGAGCAAACCGTCGAGACGAAGACGCATTTCTACGACGTGCTCAATGACGGCGCCGCGAGCGAAACATTGAGCTCTATGCTCGCAACGCTGCACGCGCGCATGTGGCGCTGGCGCGCCCTCGGCCTCGCCCATCCGCAGCGCTCAGCTGCACGTTCCAGTGAGAGCGTCGATAACCTGCGCGGTATTGTTGCGGCGATCAAGAATCGCGACGCCGAGGAGGCGGAACGCATTACTCGCGAAGAAGCGAGCCAGGCAGCCGAGGAAGTTCTGCGCTTACTCGCGTACGCCGATGAGGCTACCGCGCGAGCGGAAACAGCATAAAGGAGATCCGCGCTTGAGTACCGAGTGGAACAGCATAGACACCGATGTCCTTGTCATCGGCGGCGGCGTTGCCGGTTGCATGGCGGCAATCCCGGCGCTCGAGGCCGGTCTCGACGTCGTCGTCTGCGAGAAAGGCAAAGTCCTCGATCACTGCGGCAGCGTCGGCTGCGGCGTGGATCACTACTTGACGATCATGGAGTCGGGCCCCGAATGGGACACGCCCGAATTCCTGATCAAGCACGTTCCACAGCTTACCGACGGTATCGTCGACATGGCCGTGACGAGCCGTGTCATACACGAGATGCCGCGCGTGCTGCGCAAGATCGAGAGCTTCGGTGTCGATTTCAAGGATCCGCGCTACGGCGACTACTACCGCCTGCGTTCCTTCGGCCTGCCGGGCACCTACCACATCAACTTCGACGGCACGGAGTTCAAGAAACACATCGGTCAGCAGGTGCGCAAGAAGAAAGGCACGGTGCTGACGCGCACGATGGCCGTGCAACTCCTGACGGAGGACAACCGCGTTTACGGGGCCCTTGCATTCAACTTCCGCACCGGCGAGTGGTTTGCCGTTCGCGCACGCGCCGTCGTGCTTGCTGCCGGCGAGGTCAACCGCTTGTCCCTGAACGCCTCGGGCGTCGCCTTCGACAGCTGGCACTGTCCGTATAACACCGGCGATGCGCATCGAATGGGTTATGACGCCGGCGCGACGCTGACGAACATGGAGTTCGTCGAGTCTACGCTAACGCCCAAGGGCTTCTCCGCGCAGGGGCTCAACGCCTGGGTCAGTGAGGGCGCTCACTTTATCAACAAACAAGGCGAGCGCTTCATGTTCAAGTACGACGAGAAGGGGGAGAATGCCCGCCGCGCCGTCATCGCCGATGCCGTGATCATGGAGTATCTGCTTGGCAACGGCCCGATCTATGCCGATTGTCGGCATCTTCCCGCGGACGTCCTCGAGCACATGGAGGCGACTCTGCAGGTGGATCGCTACACGATGCCGGCATTCTACGAGCAACAACAGCTCAACTTCAAAGAGGAACCCGTCGAGGTCTCGATCTCGGAGCTCAGCATCCGTCGGAGCGGCGTATATTTTCGCGGCAGCGGTCTCGCCGTCGACACGGATGGCCAAACGTCGCTCGGCAGTCTGTTCGCAGCCGGCGACTGCGCCTCTGTCAGCGGCGGCATCGCAGGCGCCTCCGTGCTCGGTCACGTTGCGGGCGAAGGTGTCGCGGCACATCTGCGTAAACCTCAGGGTACGCGGCCTGACATCGATATGGACACGGCCAACGAAATCCGTGAGGCAGCCATGGCACACACGCAGATCGACGACGGCATCAGCTGGAAGGACTTCGAGCAGCAAACACGCCAGACCGTTTCCGACTACGTCGGCGTGCGGCGCAACGAGAAGGGCCTGAACCTCGCACTCGATAAGCTGCGGGCGCTCGCGGACAAAGAGCCGACGCTTCGAGCCGACGACCTGCATGGGCTCATGCGCGTGCACGAGTCCAAGAGCATTCGCTTATCCGCAGAGCTCATGGCGCACGCAGCGTTAGCGCGAAAGGAAACTCGGACGCGCTCCTCACATCGACGTCTCGACTATCCGGAAACGGACGATGAGCACTGGCGCAAGTTCGTGCTCGTCTCGCAGGGAGACGATGGCCCGAACGTCGACACGCTGTCCAGCGACGAGCCCCTGGCCGCAGCATTCGACCGACTCAAGACCAAGGAGCTATCCGATGTCGGCTGACTCGCACACCGCGAAACCCGTGCATAACCCAATCCAGATCGATCCCGAGACCTGCGTCAAATGCAATCTCTGCGATTGGATCTGCCCGGGCGACCTCATATACAAGGAAGAGGACAATCGCGAGACACTGCCCGTCGTTCAGTACCCCGACGAGTGCTGGTACTGCGGCCTGTGTCAGTCGATCTGTCCCGTCGACGCCATCACGATCTTGTTTCCCGACGAGATGATCCGCTGTAAGACGAATGTCGTCGACTTGCTCGGCAAGATCGTCGAATAGCTAACGTGAAACGCCACCGGCGAGTGAGTCGGCTACTCGCTCTCCGGGAGCGTGGCGCGCATGGACGCGCGCCCGGCCGGAATCTGCTCCTGCGATTCCGGCACTTCCGCCATCCGTGGCGGTCGGAGCTCCAGGGACGGATTCACGGCGTTCCCGGAGAGCGAGTGGACGAATCGCTCGCTCTCGGGACAGCTGTTGTAAGGATGTCATCACTGGACGGCGGAACGTTAACGCCATGTTCGAAGCCATAGGCGCAGGACTCGCATCGCTCGCGACGCCGCAAGCGATCACCTTCATGCTCATCGGCGTGGTGTATGGCCTCGTCGTCGGCATTCTGCCGGGCCTCGGCGGCATCGTCGCGATCGCACTGCTACTGCCCTTTACGTATGGCTATGAGATCAGCGCAACGCTGGCGCTGCTGCTCGGCGCGCACATTGCGACGATCTGGGGTGGCTCGGTCACGAGTATCCTGTTTCAGGTCCCGGGTGCTGCCAAGAGCCTCGCGCTCGTCTTCGACGGCCATCCGATGACACAACAGGGTCAGGCCAGCCGCGCGCTCGGCGCATCGGCCATGGCTGCGCTGCTCGGTGGTGTGCTCGGTGCGATCTTCCTCGCCATCAGCATTCCGATCGTGCGCCCGGTCATGCTCGCGCTCGGCCCGAGCGAGTACCTCATGCTCGCGCTCTGGGGCCTAACGATCATTGCAACCTTCAGCGAAGGCTCCCTACTCAAAGGCATGATCGCAACGGCGCTCGGCATCATGGTCGCTTTCGTCGGCATGGATCCGATCACGGGCACGCCGCGTTTCTGGTTCGGGATCATCTACCTGCTCGACGGCATCTCCTTTCCAGTCGCGATGATTGGCCTCTTCGCCGTTGCTGAGATGATCAAGTTGTACGTTAAGGGCGAGACGATCGTGAACCGCGTCGCCGGTACCGAGCGCAGCTCCGTGCTCGACGGCGTCAGGGATACGTTTAAGCACTGGTGGCTCGTGCTGCGCTCGAGTTTGTTGGGGCTATGGATCGGCGTGCTACCGGGTGTCGGTGCAAGTATCGGCGGCATCGCCGCCTACGCGCAGGCCGTGCAGACCTCCAAGACGCCCGAGCGCTTCGGCAAGGGCGCGGTCGAGGGTGTCATCGCGCCTGATGCAACGCTCGGCGCGAACGAAGGCGGCGGTCTCATGCCGACGCTCGCGTTCGGTATCCCCGGGGGCGAGAGCATGGCGATCCTGCTCGTCGCCTTTTTGAGCATGGGCATCGTGCCGGGTCCGCAGATGCTCACGACCGGGCTCGACATCGTCTTCGCGATGGTATGGATCATCGTTATCGCAAACGTGTTGACGACGCTGCTGGGTCTCGGCATCTCCTCCTACCTCGCGCGCCTGCCGATGTTGAACCCGAACATCATGATTCCGCTCGTGCTGTCGATCTGCCTGTTCGGCGCGTTCGCAACACGCGGGACGGTCGTCGATGTCATCGTGGCGGCTGTCTTCGGTGTCATCGGCTACTACATGGACAAATACGATTACTCTCGCGCGAACTTCGTCATCGGTATGGTTCTCGCCGAGATGATCGAGCGAAACCTGCACATCTCCTTGAGTCTCTACGGTAACGACTTCATCTTCACGCGCCCAATTACGCTCGTGATGCTGATCTTCGTGATTGTCACAACGGCGCTACCGTTCATTCGCAGCTACCGCAAGAGACAGGAGTCAGCCGTATGAATCGCCGTGCGCAGGAAAACATCCTCGCGGCCGTGATCGCGTGTCTTTTCGTCGGCTACCTCGTCGTGGCCTACGGATTCGGCCCGAATGCGCGGCTCGTGCCGCTGCCGATTGCCGGAATCGGCTTGCTGTGTCTGCTGATTCAGATCGTACGCCAGAATCGCGAAGGCGGCCTCGAGAGGAATACTTTCGGCCCGTTGGATTTGCTGATCGGCGAGCGCGCACCCGAATCCGAGGCAATACCCGAGCCCAGCGAGGCCGCGCCAACGCCTACGGGCCGCAGCGTCGCTCGAGAGCTCCGGGCCTTCGGTTTCGTCGGGGGCTTCGTGGCGCTCATCGTCGCGCTCGGCCCCGTACCTGCCGTGTTTTTGTTCTGCGCAGGGTTTCTCGCCATCAGCAAGCACTATCCGCTCTGGAAGGCTGTCGCCAGCGCGGGCGCCTTCGCGGTAACGGTTTATCTGCTGTTCGTCGTCGGGCTCGAGTTGCAGCTTTACCACGGGCTGCTGGAACCGCTCGTCGATCGGTTTTAAATTAATGTGCAAAGACGAGCCGACCGCATGAACCCGAGCATTCGCACGACCCGACGCTTCGCAATGACCCTGGTCACTGTGGCTGCGATCGCCACGCTCATCCCAGTCAGTGATGCATGGGCCGCTAGCGTTCGCGGCGAACGCGTCACGCTAATCGTGCCGAACAGCGCAGGCGGGCTCATGGTCCGCTACGCACGCATGATCGCCCCCTACATCGCCAAGCACGCGGAAGCGGACGAGGTGCGCGTTCGCATCATGANNTCGCGGCACGAACTACCTCTGGTTCGCCGAGCCCGACGGCACAACGATCGGCTTCACGAGTATTCCATCGCTGATCCTCGCGCAGCTCTCGGGCAGCGAAGCGGTCCAGTTCGATACGACGAAACTCGTTTACCTCGGCCGCGCTGCAACAGAGCCACGCGTCCTCATCGTCGGCACGCACTCCGGGATCGAGACGGCCGCAGACCTCATGAATCTGGGTCGGCCCTTTATCTACCCTTCACAAGGCACGGACGAGGATTTCTACTCGATGGTCGTGCTTGCCAGAGCGTTAGGGCTAGAGCTCAAGCTCATCATGGGATACGACGGCAATGCCGACACGGCCATGGCCGTTATTCGCGGCGACGGCGACGGCCAGATCACCTCGTGGCGCGCGTCGCTCGGTGTCATCGAGGCCGGCGATGAACGACCCATCCTGACGCTCGGTGCACAGCGCTACCCGGCCTATCCGGACGTGCCGACCGCAACCGAGGTGTCGCTTCCGGAGTCGCGCGACGCTGTCGAGGCGATTACGAACATGCTCGACATGCACCGCGGCTTCTTCGGGCCGCCCGGCCTCGACAGTCAAGCAACGACCGAGCTCAGAGCCGCCATCGCCGCAGCGTTCGCAGACCCCGAGCTCATCACCGAGTCGGAGCGTCAGCGCTTGCCGCTGCTGCCATCGGACGGTGCGACCGAGCAAGCGAAGATTCAACAGATCACGGAAGCCAGCACGGTCATCGTTCCGATCCTCGAGGCGGCACTTCAGCGGATACGCTAGCTTCGGGCCAGTCAAAGACGTACACGCCGAAACCCCACGACGAAAAGAGGCCCGGTCGTGTATCGTCTCACTCTTCAGAGAACGATAGCTCATGCCAAGAACACGCCACGGAATCCCAATAAGCGCGCTAGCCACATTGTTGATCAGCGGCTGCTCGGATGAGCCCCCGCTGGAACCGCCTTCCCAAACTGAGACTGCAATGACGCAACCTGCGATGGAACTTCAATCAGACAATCCGTTTTCCGCGCCGAGCACACTCGAGCTCGAGTACCCGCGCTTCGACCTTATCGAGGACGATCACTATCTGCCCGCGTTCGAGGTAGGCATGCGCGAGGGACTCGAGGAGATTGAGGCCATCGTGAGTCAAGCCGATTCACCGACCGTCGAAAACACGCTCGTTCCGCTCGAGGAATCCGGCCAACTGCTCGATCGCGTTGCGAGCGTCTTCTTCGGCCTCGTCAGCGCACACACGAACGATGCGCTCGAGGAGATACGTGCCGACATCGCGCCTCGTCTCGCAGCACACGCCGATCAGATCATGCTCGACGAGCGCCTGTTCGCACGGATTCGCACGATTTATGAGCAACGCCAGTCGCTCGGACTCGACGCCGAGACGCTGCGCCTCGTCGAGGAAACCTACCGCGAGTTCGTTCGCGCCGGTGCCGAGCTCGCAGCCGACGACAAGGAGCGGCTGCGCGAAATCAACACCGAGCTCGCTGAGCTGCGCACGCGCTTCGATCAGAACGTGCTCGACGAGGTCAACGCGCTTGCGATCGTCGTCGATACACGCGAGGAGCTCGCGGGCCTTTCGAATGCGCAGATCGAAGCGGCGGTCGATGCCGCCGAGAGCCGCGATCTCGCCGGCAAATTCGTCATCCCACTGCTGAATACGACGCAGCAGCCGCTCATGTCTGTCCTCGAGAACCGTGCGCTGCGCGAGCGCATGCTGCGAACCTCGATGTCGCGCGGCAGCCGCGGCGGAGAATTCGACAATCGCGAGCTCGTGACCCGGATCGCGCGGCTACGCGCCGAGCATGCACAGCTGCTGGGCTATGCAACGCACGCGGACTATTCGCTCGACGACCAAATGGCGGGCACCGTCGCTGCCGTGAACGAGCGCCTCACCGCGCTGACGCCGCCGGCCGTGCGCAACGCGCGTCGCGAGGCCGAAGATTTGCAGGCGCTCATCGACGCCGAAGCTGGCGGCTTCGAGCTCGCAGCCTGGGACTGGGATTTCTACGCAGAAAAAGTGCGCAGCGAGCGCTACGCCTTCGACGACGCCGAGCTGAAGCCCTACTTCGAGCTCGATCGGGCTCTCGAGGACGGCGTTTTCTTCGCGGCGAGCCAGATATTCGGATTGAGCTTCGTCGAGCGCTTCGACCTGCCCGTCTACGAGGAGACCGTGCGTGTGTTCGACGTGCTCGACGCCGACGGCGCGAAGCTCGCGATATTTTTCTTCGATGCCTACGCGCGCCCGAGCAAGCGCGGCGGCGCCTGGGCGCGTTCCTACGTCAGGCAGTCGCGGCTGCTCGGCACGCGCACGGTCGTGGGCAATCACCTCAACGTCACGCGCCCGCCCGAGGGCGAGCCCGCGCTACTGACATTCTCCGAGGTCAATACGATGTTCCACGAGTTCGGTCACGCGCTGCACGCACTGTTCTCGGACGTGAACTATCCTTCACTCTCCGGCACAGCCGTGCCGCGCGACTTCGTCGAGTACCCGTCGCAAGTCAACGAGATGTGGGCGATCTGGCCCGAGGTCCTAGCGAACTTCGCACGACACTACGAGACGGGCGAAGCGATGCCGACCGATCTGCTCGAACGCGTGCTCGAAGCCGAGAATTTCAACCAGGGTTATGCGANNATGCGACGACGGAGTATCTCGCCGCCTCGATCATCGATCAGGCGCTACATCAGCTCAGTCCCGACGAGGTGCCGACCGCGGATGAGCTCATGGCATTCGAGGAAGCTGCGCTCGAGGCGGCTGGAGCGGATCTCGACATCGTCCCGCCACGTTATCGCTACCCTTACTTCTCCCACATCATGGGCGGTTACTCGGCAGGTTATTACGCCTACATCTGGAGCGAGGTGCTCGATGCCGACACGGTCGAGTGGTTCAAACAAAACGGCGGCATGACGCGCGAAAACGGCCAACGCTTGCGCGACACACTGCTGTCCAAGGGCGGCAGCGTGGATGCGATGGCCTTGTACCGCGACTTCCGCGGCCGCGACCCCGACGTTGCGCCGTTGCTCGAGCGACGCGGCCTAAACTAATGCGCAACTAACAAAAGAGTCCCCGAGGACCTCGCGATCCCCGGGGACTTCGTTCGTCTACTGCTTGAGGTTCGCAGCAGCTAGTTCTGACTAACGAGAATATCGGCGTACTTCGCGATGTTCTCCTCGCCGATGATGACGAGACCGACTGTGTTGGTCATGCTCTGCGCGATCACGAGGTTGCCGTCGGGCGTGCCATCCATGTTGCGAATGACGCCGATGCCCGACGGAATTGCCCAGCTCTGGAACGTCTCTGTCTCCGGATCGAAGCGCACGAGCGTATCGGGTCGCATGCGCGACTCGTTGTACCAGACCTTGTCGTTGACGACGTGGATCGCGTACGGATGCGAGTCGGGTCCGCTCGGCGAAGGCCACTGCTTGAACTCGCCCGTCCTCGGATTGAAGCGGCCGAGCTCGCCCATGCCGGAATCGACGTACCAGACGTTGTCCTGGCTATCGATCGCGAGGCGGCGCACGAAGTAGTTCTTACCGGGGTCCGTGCCGTAGTTTGGCGTCTCGAACTCGGTGATCTCCCGCGTCTCGGGATTCAGGCGCGCAATCTTGTAGGCGCCGCGATAAGCGATCCAGAGATTGCCTTCGGAGTCCTTGCGAATGCCGTACGGGCGCGCGCGGTCGGTCGGCGGCTGAGCGGTATAGAACTCGCCCGTCTCAGGATCCAGGCGCCCGTAGTAGTTGCTGTTCTGCGCCGTGAACCACAGCGAACCGTCGTCGGCGAAGGCCATCGTGTGCGGATCGCGGATGTCCGGATTACCCGTCGGGTAGACCGTGATTTCACCGGTCTCGCGGTCGATGCGCCCGATCGTGTTGTTGCTGTTACCGGAGTAGTAGACGTCACCGTCAGGGCCCTCGATAACGCTGTGCGGGCGCGCTGACGGATCGAGCCTATAGGTTCTTTGCACCCCCGTGGCCGGATCGAGCATGCCGACAACGCTGCCGTACATGCCGGCCCACCAGATTGTGCCGTCGGAATGCATGAACGTGTCGCGCGGCCGTTGGCCGAGCACGTCAGCTCGCCACTCGCGGAACTCGATGACCTCATCGCCCGAGACGAGCGTCGGCTGACGCGTACCGGTCGGCGGGAAATGCTCGGCCAGGTAGCTTGTGATCTGATCCTGCATCGGCCCGGCGAGCGTGATCATGCCGCTGATCAAGTAATCCCAACCCTCTTGGTCGTAGCCGACGGAACCCGTGATCAGGTTCGTCTCATGGCACGCTACGCAGATCCCCTGGACGAGGTTCTTGCCTTCGCCGTCGGGCAGCTCCATTTGTGCCTGCGCAAGCGCGGGAAGACCGAGGCCGATAGCAGCGGCTGATACAAAAAGTCGTGTCGATTTGTACATGAGAATTTCTCCAGACTGAGGCCCGACACTGGGCCGTGGAATTCATCGAATCTCCAATGCTATCGCGTGAGAGGTATGGGAGGCAATTCGCAGAGCACGCCTTGTGACCGCAGATGATGATCGTAACCTACTGTTAATATTTAAATAATCGCGTTTTCGTCTGCCCAGCGCTGCGCACGTGTTAAGGTGAATTCCCCGACCATCACGGGACTTATGATGCTTCGAACGGCGATCCGCAGCCGGCTCTTGATCACGACCCTGGTGCTCATCGCGAGCCTCGCCGCCCAACAGGTTGTCGCTCAAATCACTTCTCAGGGCGTGCCCAAACAGGTACATCTCGTTGTCGAAGGCAATCGGCTTATCGCCTCCAACGTGCGCGCCAGCAGCTTCGACGAGCTCCGATTGCGCGCGCGTGAGGACGTCGTCGAGTCCGCTGAAGGTGAGGCCGTGCTTCTCGTCGTCACAAATCAACGAATCATCGCCTACGGCCTCGTCAGCGGCTGGCGGCAACTCGCTCTTGTCCCGAACGAACGCATCGAACGCGTCTCCGCCGAGGATTTCGCCGGCCTCGTCGTCACGAGCGAACGAATGCTCAACTTCAACGGCGAGTCGGGCGCCTGGGGCGAGCGCGAGCGGCGCGTGACTCAATAGCGCCCACGGCGCCGAGATTTTCCCGATCATGGCGCTTCCTCGATATACAGAAGGACTCGATAACGCGCTAGAATCGGGCTAAAGAGTTCTCTGCGAAGGAGGTGTTGCGATGGCACAGGAAACCTCGTTCAGGGATGTACAGCTCGCGTCAGAAGATATTCACGTCCGTAAGATCGGGCTCAGCGATCTCCGGCGCTCACTCAAAGAGGGCTACGCGGACTTCGGTGCCAGGCCGACCTTCGGACTGTTTCTCGTTCTGATCTATCCGCTGTTCGCACTGCTGCTGACGCTCGTCATCGTGGAGGACGCCTTGTTATACCTGGCGTTCCCGATGATCGCGGGGTTGACGTTGCTCGGTCCGATTGTCTCGGTTGCGCTGTTCGAAGTCAGCCGGCGCCGCGAGCAAGGCCTCGATCTGAGCTGGCGCTCAGCGTTCGAGTTCGTCCACTCATCGGCTTTCGCGCCGATCCTGGCCTTGTCGGTCGTCATGATGCTGCTCTATCTGTTCTGGCTGTTCATGGCCGAGTTTCTCTGGTTTGGCCTCTACGCGGAGAATCCGCCGGGCTCGGTCGCGGAGCTGCTCGATGACCTCGTGACGACGCGCCGCGGCCTCGGGCTGATTCTCTACGGCAACGCGCTCGGGCTCATCTTTGCCTGCGCGGCGCTGGCTATCTCAGTCGTTGCTTTCCCGCTGCTGCTGGACAAGCCGACGACCTCGATCACGGCTGTCGGCGTCTCGATCCGAGCGTTTGCGACGAATCTGTTCGTCATGATCGTCTGGGGACTCACGGTCGTGGTCCTGCTGGCGGTCGGCGCAGCCTTCCTGCTCGTGGGGCNNGGCCGGCGCAGCCTTCTTGCTCGTTGGGCTCGCCGCCGTGCTGCCGATCCTAGGCCATGCGACCTGGCATCTTTACCGGAAGATCGTCGAGCCCTGACGGACACCGCGCATTGCGAAGCTGCTACTGCCGCCGATAGCGCTCAACGAGTGCGACGAATCGCGGATCGTCGCGAATCGGATCGAGGCGCGGGTCGCGTGAGAGCCCCTCGATCGACCAGCGGCCGGGTGCTGCGAAGTAGGCTTCGAGCTCATCGAGAGCCGCGTTGTAGTCGCCGGCCGGTATGAACACGCGCAAGGATGCCTGTATACGCAGCTCCGGTGCGGAGTACGTATCCACTGACGTCGGGAAGGCCGCCAGCGCCTCGCGGCCGAGCCGTATGGCTTCGTCGGTCTCACCGAGCATGGCCGCGGCTTCACCGAGCGCCATGAGGCTGCGAAAACCTTCCTGCTCTTCCACGGGCAGCGCTCGGAGCTCGGCGCGAGCATCCATGAAGCTCGCCGTCGCAACATCGATATCGCCTGCGAGATAATCTGTCCAGCCTCGTAGCGCCCCAAGCGGAACACGCTCCAGACCCGTAACGAAACCGGCATCGTTACTCCATGCCTCGACGAGGTCCCGCGCGCCCTCGTAGTCGTTCGCCATGATCGCGCGCTGCCAACGTAGGTACGGCTGAAAACGGCTACGGGTCAATCGCGGATCATCTAACATCGCACGCACCTCATCGAGTGGATCCCCGCGATACAGTGCGCGAGAGACCTTACCAACAACCGCCGGCCCATTGTCAGGTGCGAGCTCGAGTGCGCGGTCGGCCATCACATCGCCCTGCTCGTAGTCGCGCAAGACCGTCAGCGTCCCTGCCTGGTTAAGGATGAGATCGAGATTGCGCGGGTCGAGCTCGATTGCCTGCGCCATGTTCGCGACGGATTCCTCCCATTGCCCGACGCGCCGCTGAATGAACGCGCGAAACGCGACAACCTCGGACGAGTTCGGTAACGCACGCTCCGCAAGCGCGAACTCCGCAAGCGCCGCATCGTAGTTCCGGTCGATCATGTAGAGATACTGACCGGTCGCAAGATGTAGCTCGGGCGAATCCGGTGCGAGCGCACGAAGCCGGTCGATTGCATCGCGTGCCGTCACACGGCGAGACTCCGTTCGATCGAGACCGAACCAATGCACAGTGATATGCGAGCGTGCAAGCTTCTCCCAGGCGAGCGCGAACGATGCATCCTCCTCGACTGCACGCTCGAAGAGCTGCACGGCCGTCCGCGCAGCAGCGCCTCTGGGGTCGCGAAAGTAGTTGAGTCCGCTCTGATAGAAGGTGTAGGCCTGCATGTTGCGCGTTGGCACGGCGCTCAGGCGAGTCGCCTCCTCGGGCGTTAGAGCTGCCTGTAGCGCTTCGGCTATCGCCATCGCGACCTCGGTCTGAATGTCGAAGACGTTCTCTGGCGAAAGCTCACGATCATAGACATTTGCCCACAGATGATCGTCGGTCGCCGCGTCGATGAGTTGCACGTTGACGCGCACACGATCGCCCGCCCGCTGCACGCCTCCCTCTAGAATAGTCGTAACGCCGAGCGCGGTGCCGATCTCGCGCAGGTTCCGTGTCGCGTCACGGTATTCCATGACGGACGTTCGCGAAATGACTTTGTCGAGCGAACCGATCTGCGAAAGGTGGGTCAGCAGCTCATCGTGAATGCCTTCGACGAAGAACCGGTCGTCTTCCAATGCACTGCGGTTCTCGAACGGCAACACGGCGATCGAGCGCGAGCCCGACTCGACGTCGATTCCAGCGGCGGGTCGGCGGACGTAGTTGTCGACGAACATGTAGCCGACCGCCATGACCAGCAAACCGATGATTGCGTAATTCAGCTTGCGACCGGCACCTTTCGCAACGCTCTGCCCCGAGCGTACTGACTTGGTCAGCTTGATGCCGTCCGGTGTGAGATCGTAAGCCCAGGCGAGCAGCAGAGCGACGGGAAATCCGGCGGCGAGCAGAACGATGACGAGCGTATCGCTCCACGACGGCAGGCTCAGCGGCTCCTCGATCGAGACGATGATCTGAATCAGCAGCCAGCTGACGATCGCGTAAGCCGCCGCCACCCTGAAGACGTTGCGGCGCTTGAGCTCCAAGAAAAAGGAAGCCATGTAGGCTCCTCGCCCGTCGTTCGAGCCCAATTCTACCCAGTTTCAGGCCCGCCTCGCAGATTCGAGCAGTTTTCCTACCGTAAACCAGTAAAATCCCGTAACAAAGAGCATTTTGGAGCCCGGATGTCATTCGTTGCCGAGATATCGAGCTCAGGCGCAGCCTCGGCGCGAGCGACTGATCGCGCGCCGAGCTGAGTCAGACACTCCGCCGTAAGCTAGTCTGCGTCGACGACGGCCGTCGCCTTGATCTCGATCAGAATCTCCGGCCGCGCGAAACCCGTGACCGTGATCAGCGCGCTCGACGGATACTCGTCGTTGTCGAAATACTCTTTGCGCAACTCGACGAACGGATCACCAAACCGCGTGTCGCTGATGTAGACGGTCATCGTCACGATGTCGGCGAGCGTGCCGCCGAAGTGCGCGAGCCGTTCCTCGATCAGTCGAAATATCTCGCGTGTCTGGCCCTCGAAATCGCCTGCGAGCGAGTTGCCGTTCGCGTCCGTCGTAGTCGTTTGGCCCGCGAGCCAGACAGTTTTCCCGCCCGTCGTCGCGACGGCTCGCGAAAACGCGCGCTGGCGACCGAAATCGTCGATGAGGTACTCGCGCTCGTGCTCCTGCGCAAGCGCAGTGCCCAGCATGCAGGCGACGGCCAGCGTCGTAATCGAAACCAGTCTTCCCATCTTATGTTCCCCCTCGGTGGTTTGAATTCTCTGCAACGCGCTGCCCGTCGACGCGCACATCTATACCCGAGCATAGACCATCGGCTCAGCAACCGCAGGGGTCAGAGTAAAAGCTAGGCCGGCACGCCATAGCCGCATTCCGGCTTAGTTTTTACTCTGACCCCTTCGATTCCGAATCTGGGTATAGTGCTTAATCGTAGCCCCGGTTACGGAGGGCGAATCAATGTGGCATTTGACCCAGGCAATCGACTGGCAGCGCCGAGGTCTGAATTGATTCGCGCCCTACTGATCGACCTCGACGGCGTCGTCTACGAGGGCGAGACACTCGTTCCCGGCGCGAAAGACGCGCTGGCGTGGATCAAAGATCGCCAGATTCCCGCGGTCTTCCTTACGAACACTACTTCGCGACCGCGATCCGCACTCGTCGAGAAGCTACACGCCTTCGGCATCGACGTGCGAACGTCGGAGATCCTGACCCCGGCCGTCGCGGCGACATCTTGGCTCAAGCGGCACACGGCTGGTCCCGTTGCGCTGTTCGTGCCGCCCGGCACCGCGAGTGAGTTCGAGGATATTGTTGCCTCACCGCCGGAATCCGACACACCCGTCGAGGCCGTCGTCGTCGGCGACTACGCGGATCGCTGGAGCTTCGCCGAGCTCAATCGAGCTTTCCGACTGCTCATGGCGGAGCCCGCGCCGGTGTTGGCGGCACTGGGCATGACACGATACTGGCGCGCGCCCGGCGGCCTGCAGCTCGATACGGCGCCGTTCGTCATGGCGCTGAGTCACGCGACGGGCATTGAGCCTGTCGTGCTCGGCAAACCCGGAGCGGCTTTCTTCGAGATTGCGCTGTCCGAGATCGGCGCAACCGCCGCCGAGACGCTCATGATCGGCGACGACATCCGCGCCGATGTCGACGGCGCACAGCGCTGCGGCATCCGCGGCATCCTCGTCAAGACGGGCAAGTTCCGGGCAGCGGATCTTACGGCCGGCATTCAGCCGCATGCAGTTCTCGATTCCATCGCCGACCTGCCCGCCTGGTGGCGCGCGCAAGAACCGGGCTAGCGACCAACCGGCGAGATATGCGGGCTACACGTCGCGCGCGTGCACGAGCCGATAGAGCGCCGGCAGCACGAGCAGCGTCAGCAGCGTCGAGGACACGATGCCGCCGATGACGACGGTCGCAAGCGGGCGCTGGACCTCCGAACCTATGCCCGTGTTCAGCGCCATCGGCACGAAGCCGAGGGAGGCGACGAGCGCGGTCATGAGCACGGGTCGAAGCCGCGTGAGCGCGCCCTCGACGATCGCCTTGTCGAGCGACAGGCCGCGGCCGCGCAGATCGCGAATGAACGTAACCATGACGAGGCCGTTGAGCACGGCGATGCCCGACAATGCGATGAAACCAACGGCGGCGGAGATCGAGAATGGAATGCCGCGCATGAGCAGCGCCGCGATGCCGCCCGTCAATGCCAGCGGCACACCCGTGAAGATCACGGCAGCATCGACCGGCGAGCCTAGGGCCATGATGAGCAACACGCCGATGATCAGTAACGTCATCGGTACGACGACCGCAAGCCGATTGGCCGCCGACTCGAGTTGCTCGAACGTGCCGCCGTACTCGACCCAGTAGCCCGC